>SXGU01545798.1_pt1 | contig 10184 bp, 11 predicted proteins | sample 3174531 | NCBI WGS metagenome assembly SXGU01 (sample SAMN11356863, study PRJNA531348) | freshwater metagenome | isolation source: freshwater sample F1-140 | place: China: Fuxian Lake, Yuxi | collected 2017-12-25 | reverse complement strand
TCTTTAAATGATAATTTTACCAAACTATCCTTCCGCAATCATGCGGCTAATATTCATTTGATGGACAATTTGCTGGACCGATACGATTCCCTGAAATATGACCGCATTTCCGGCCGGTACATTACGCCCGATCACCTCTCGGACCTTTTTTCGAATTTCCGCACCGAGGTCATTGGGAAATCGGTCAGGGGCGAGGAAATCCTGATGGTTACTGTGGGAAGCGGACCCATCCGGATCCTTGCCTGGTCGCAGATGCACGGCAATGAAGGTACGACCACCAAGGCGATCGCCGATTTTCTCCACGCCCTGGATCGCGGCGCTTTTAGTGGATGGCTTGACAGGGTCACGCTAAAAATTGTCCCCATCCTCAATCCGGACGGCGCCCGCGATTATACCCGGGAAAATGCGTCGGGAACAGATTTGAACCGCGATTTTGACCATCTGTCACAACCCGAAAGCCGCGCGCTCATGGAGGTGTTCACGGCATTCGCCCCCGATTACTGTTTCAACATGCACGACCAGCGCACAATTTTTGGAGCGGGCGATACCGGCAAACCCGCGACGGTTTCCTTTCTCGCGCCCGCCTTTGATCCCGAGCGTTCAATAAATCCCTGCCGCGAGCGTGCGATGGAAGTGATATGGGCGATGAACCAAGCCCTGCAGGGCCACATTCCGGGAATGGTGGGTCGCTTTGACGACGGTTTCAACCGCAACTGCGCGGGCGACACCTTTACGACCCTTGGCGCCTCAACGATTCTTTTTGAGGCCGGCCATTATCCGGCGGACTATTCGCGTGAAATCAGTCGGAAATTTATTTTTTATGCCCTTTTGATAGGAATAAAATATATTTCCGAAAACGATGTAGCCGGGAAGCATACTGCTGATTATTTGACAATTCCTCAAAATAAAATATGTTTTTGTGACTTTGTATATAAAAACGTCAGAATTAATTATGATAGTAACGAATTAATTACGAATTTTGCCGTTCAGTTCAGGGAAAAACTTTCGGAGGGAAAAATTGATTTTGTTGCCGAAATCGCATCGGTGGGTGAGAACGATATTTTCGGCCACAGCGAATTTGATGCGAAGGGCGCTACATTTTATGGCCAACGCCCCGGTCCGCCCCAAATCGGCACGATCGCAAATTTCACCATTGGCGAGGTCAGGTTTCTCAACGGTTTTCCCGACGAATCATAAAAACATAGAAAATGAGCAAATTTCGCCTAGATGAAGTGGATCACCAGATCCTGGATATGTTGATCGACAATACACGGATCCCTTTTACCGATATCGCCAAGAAACTCCTGATCTCGGCCGGAACCGTACACGTACGCGTCAAGAAGATGGAGGACGCGGGAATCATTACCGGTTCGTCGCTGACGCTGGATTATGAAAAACTCGGTTATTCTTTCATCGCCTATGTCGGGGTTTTCCTCAACAACACCTCGCAGACCAAATTTGTCCTGGAGCGCATCAACGAGATCCCTTTCGTGACCGTGGCGCACGTGACCACGGGGAAGTTCAATATTTTTTGCAAGATCAGAGCCAAGGATACCAAGCATGCCAAGGACGTGATCTTCATGATCGACGACATCGAGGGCGTCTACCGCACCGAAACCATGATCTCGCTCGAGGAAATCATCAACGACAAGAAGAGGCTGATGCACACGATCTTCAAGAATATGTAAAAGCCCGCAAGGGCTTTTTTTAATGTACCAATTATATTATGTGCCAGTGTACCAATTTCGCTGCCATGGATAATCGTTGGTTTTAAAGGAAATTGATACATTTTCACATTATATTCGCTAATTCGCCAATTAAAATGAAGCCAACCGATCTTTCCCCAACCGAATACGCGCCTTCATATGCCCCGTACATCGTTGCGCTGCATGACGGCGATCTTATCGAGGAGCTCGAGATATCGCTGCATGATTTTATACGGTTTGTACGTGAAATCCCCATGGGCAAACACGATTACCGTTATGCCGAAGGCAAATGGACCATCAAGGAAATCATCCAGCACCTGATTGACGCCGAGCGTGTTTTTTCCTACCGGGCGCTTCGGTTTGCGAGGCGTGACAGAACACCGCTGCCGGGATTCGAGGAAGATGATTATGCCGCTGCCGTCAACGCCGGTGCGCGTCACCTGCAAAGCCTATTGACCGAGCTCTCGATCGTGCGGGAATCCACGCTGGCCCTTTTCAGGTCCTTTGATCAGGAATCCATGCTGGCCCGGGGAAATGCGTCGGGCAAGGAGATATCGGTGCGGGCCATCGGCTTTGTCATCATCGGCCACATGCGACACCACCGGAAAGTTTTTGCCGAGCGGTATCTTTAAGGTTTCCGGGCCGACAGCGTGTAGGTCATTGGGATCTTGTCTCCCAGGCGCGTAATCCTGAACTTGCCGGGCGCGACCTCGACGGTTTCGTCAAAACAGTTGTAGGGCGAATAATCGAATTCCCTGAAAGTTTCTAGCGCCAGGCCGGCCTTGAGAAGGCTGGAAATCACCTCCGAGAGCGCGTGGTTCCATGAAACGTGCTGCAATTCCACGTCGGCGTAACGGTCGGCATAGCTGCCGCTCAGGACTTCGACGATCGCCTCCGAAGTGAAATAGCGGTATTCTATCTCGCGGAATTTGTTGTCGAACATCCAGACGAAGGGATGGAATTCGGCAAAGGCAAAATGGCCTCCGGGTTTCAAATATCTGCTCACGATGGCGGCCCAGCGGTCCAGGTCGGGCAACCAACCGATCGTGCCGTAACTGGTGAACACGATGTCAAAATCATCATCGAGAAAGTCTGGCAGGCTGTACAGGTCGCAGCAGATGAATTTTGCATCCGCACCGAGATCGCGTGCCAATTGAGTAGCGGTTTCAATCGCCTTGTCGGACAGGTCAACGCCCGTCACGCTCGCACCCAGGCGTGCCAGTGAAATCGAGTCCTGGCCAAAGTGGCATTGCAGGTGCAATATTTTTTTCCCCGTTACGTCGCCAAGGACCTCCAGGTCGATGGGGTTCAGGGTATTTTTTCCCGCAAGGAATTCTTCCTGTTTGTAGAAATCAGATTTGAGATGGATGTCCACCTGCTTGTTCCACGAGGCGCGGTTGATGTTGATGTAATCTTTTTCAGGTTCCATGGCTACCGATTTACCTTTGGATCATGGGAGATGGTCCATTCGATCCCGAACTTGTCGCGGAACATGCCAAAATAGGTACCCCATGGACTGTCCTCCAGCGGCATCTCAACCTCTCCACCCTTTGAAAGTCCGTGGAACAGACGGCCGGCCTCTTCGCGATCCAGCGCCGAGACGGCGATCTTTGACCGGTTTTCCCTTTCGTTTACAGGGCCCAATGCGGCGGGCACGTCATTGCCGATGAGCAGGTTTGGGCCGATGGGCAGGGCGATGTACAGAATGGAATCGGCGTGTTCCCGGTCAACTGGAAAATCATCGCTTGCCAGGTCGCCGAGCCGCATCACGGTGGTGAAATCCCCGCCAAAAACCGATTTGTAAAATTCGAAGGCTTCGCGGGCATTGCCATTGAAGTTGATGTGCGGGTTGATGATGGCCATAGAAAAAATTTAAGATCCAGTGTGCGACGGCTTTCGTCAATACATCAGGACGAATATATAAAAAAAGGGAGCAGTGCTCCCCATTAATTATTCTTCATCTTCGTCATCTTCGTCGTCAACGGCCTCTTCCTCGTCATCCTCGTCGTCATCCTCATCATCGCCATCGGAACCGCCCGGGTCGCGCGTGAGGTCCACGTCTTCCTCTTCTTCGTCCTCGTCTGTGGAAATTTCGTCGTCCTCGATGTCCTTGATCGGGTCGATAGGCTCCACGATGGCATCCAGGTCGTCGTCCTCGTCGAATTTCTCGAGCCTGCTGGCCAGTTTGGTGGACACTTTTACAAGGTAGATCGTGTCATGGGTACGAACCTCCACAGCTTCGATCAACTCATTTTGGGCATTGCGGAACCGGATGATGTTGGAATCATCGTAACCGTCGGGAAACCGCTCGATCAGCAGGTTCAGGATTTCATTGGTTAATTTGGAATAATCTACAATAATTCTTTTCATAGGTATTTTAAAAGTCGAGTAGGTAAGCAAAAATCAGCGGGGCGACGATGGTTGCATCACTTTCAATGACAAACTTCGGGGTCTTGATGTCGAGTTTGCCCCAGGTAATCTTTTCATTGGGAACGGCGCCGGAATATGATCCGTAGCTCGTGGTCGAATCCGAGATCTGGCAAAAATAACTCCAGAACGGCACATCGTGCATTTCCATGTCCTGGTAGAGCATCGGCACGACGCAGATCGGGAAATCGCCGGCAATCCCGCCACCGATCTGGAAAAACCCGATCCCGTCCTTTGAATTCTTCGTGTACCAGTCGGCCAGGTAAGCCATGTATTCGATCCCCGATTTCATGGTCGAAGCCTTGAGCTCGCCCTTGATCACGTAGCTGGCAAAAATATTCCCCATGGTAGAATCTTCCCATCCCGGAACCACCATCGGCAGGTTGGCCTGGGCCGCGGCATACATCCAGGAATCCTTGATGTCGATTTCATAGTACTCCTCAAGCACGCCCGAGAGCAGCATCTTGTACATAAATTCGTGCGGGAAATAGCGCTCGCCCTTGTCGTCGGCGTCCTTCCAGATCTTGTAGATGTGCTTTTGCAGTCGGCGGAAAGCCTCGTGCTCCGGGATGCAGGTGTCGGTGACACGGTTGAGCCCGCGTTCCAGCAGGTCCCATTCCTGTTCCGGTGTGAGGTCGCGGTAATTCGGCACCCTTTCATAATGTGAATGCGCCACAAGGTTCATGATGTCTTCCTCGAGGTTGGCGCCGGTACACGAGACGATCTGCACCTTGTCGCGGCGGATCATCTCGGCAAAAATCTTCCCGATCTCAGCCGTACTCATCGCACCCGCAAGGGTCACCAGCATCTTTGAGCCCTGGGCGAGTTGCGCCTCGTAGGCCTTAGCCGCATCCACGATCGTGGCAGCATTGAAATGCAGGTAATACTTTTCGATAAATTGGCTGATAGCTCCTTTCATTGTTGTGTTTTTTGTGGCCGAAAGACCATTCTCAAATGTAAATTATTTTTTATCGTACCCCAAGATTTTTAGCACTTCATCGGCATTTTGGGCCTCGCTGAAAACTTCGGTGCCGATGATGCCGTTTTCGTCGCGGTCTATCAAAATGTGCTTGGGCTGCGGGATCAGGCAGTGGTGAAGTCCACCAAACCCGCCGATGGTTTCCTGATAGGCCCCGATGTTGAAGAACCCGATGTAGAGTGGCTTCTCCTTGTTGTACTTGGGCAGGTAGATTGCGTTCATGTTCTGCTCGGAGTTGTAGTAATCGTCGCTGTCGCAGGTGAGCCCGCCAAGCAAAACGCGTTCATAGGTATCGTTCCAGCGGTTCACCGCGAGCATCACGAATCGCTTGTTGATGGCCCAGGTATCGGGAAGTGTCGTGATGAAAGACGAATCGATCATGTTCCACTTCTCACGGTCGTTCTGTTGCTTTTGGTAGAGCACCTGGTAGATCGCGCCGCCGCTTTCGCCCACTGTGTAAGACCCGAATTCGGTGAAGATATCCGGCACGTCAACCTCGGCCTCCTCGCAGGCAATCTTGATCTGGTTGATGATCTCGGTCACCATGTACTGGTAGTCGTAATCAAAGGCCAAAGAGTTCTTGATAGGGAATCCACCGCCTATGTTCAGGCTGTCCAGCGTCGGGCACTCGCGCTTGAGCTGGATGTACACCTTGATACACTTGACGAGCTCGTTCCAGTAATAGGCCGTGTCCATGATCCCGGTATTGATGAAGAAGTGGAGCATCTTGAGCTCGATGTTCTCGTTTTCCTGGATCTGTTTTTTGTAGAACGGGACGATGTTCTTGTATCCGATGCCCAACCGGCTGGTATAGAATTCAAATTTGGGTTCTTCTTCGGCCGCGATCCTGATCCCGATCTTGAACTTGCCCTTGATCTCGGCCTGCAAAAGATCGAGTTCCTCATAGTTGTCGATGATGGGAATCGTGCGGTTGTACCCGTTGTTGATCAACCGGGCAATATTGTTCACATAGAGATCGCGCTTGAAACCGTTGCAGATAATGAAGGTCTTCTTGGAAATCTTCCCGGCCTCGATGAGTCGTTCGACGATGTTGATGTCAAAAGCCGACGAGGTCTCGATGTGGATGTCGTTCTTGAAGGCTTCGTTCATCACGTATTCAAAGTGCGAACTCTTGGTGCAATAGCAATAATAGTAACGGCCGTCGTACTGGTTTTTCTCCATCGCCTTGCGAAACCAGTTCTTGGCCTTCTGGATGCTCTTTGAGATCTGCGGCAGGTAAGTGAATTTGAGGGGTGTTCCGTACTGCTCAACGAGCTTCATCAAATCGATGTTGTGGAACTGCAGGTTGTCCTTGTTGAGGGTAAACTCTTCCTGCGGGAAATAATAGGTCTGGTTGATCAGGTCGTAATATTTGGTGTTCATCTTGAAATTGGGTTTGGATTAATGTAAGGGACGGCATTAATCGATGTTCAAACCCTGATGTTCGCGTAGATGATCAGCAACTTTTCGCTTCCGGTGTCCTGAAACCGCAGCGGATCGCAGGCCTTCAGGCTAAACACCGCCGAGAAGTTCATGCCCCTGTGAACGGGCTTTGTGGCATTGAAGGAAAATTCCGCTGGATCCTGAGCTTTTTTCACGTCGCAAATGTAAAAAATATAATATCGGGCCTACAATTTTTTTTTATTGAAAATCACCGCGCGAATAATCGTCAAAAGCACTGATAATCAAATCGTTCGTCGCCTCGATGTCGAGGGCCGGCGCGCCTATGCCTGCAAGGAGCGCAAAGAGCCTTCGGCCGTGTTCGTTCTTCTTGTCATGGACCAGCAGGCCGAGTATTGAAGTTACGTCATCCGGAGCGAATTCAATAACGCCAAAAGCCGAAATTATTGTTTTTTTAACCCTGCCGTATTCCGATGGTTCCAAAAGCCCCTTTTCCATGGACAGGTAGGCCTCCATGACCATTCCCGCCGCCACCGCCTCGCCGTGCAGGATGGGTTTTCCCTGGCTTAGGAAACGGCTTTCGATCGCGTGGCCCAGCGTGTGCCCAAAGTTCAGCGCCTTGCGCATCCCGTTCTCGGCTGGGTCCCTGGTCACGATTTCGCTCTTGATCTCCACCGATCGCGCAATCAGGTCGTCGAGGTCGTCACCGCCCAGCCCGCCGGCCTTGCAAAGGCTGTCCCAATAGCCGCGGTCGGCGATGAGGCCGTGCTTGAGCATTTCGGCCCAGCCGGACCGGATTTCCTTTTCAGGAAGCGTTTGCAAGAATTCGGTATCGATCAGTACCAGTTTGGGCGACGTGATCGTGCCGACCTGGTTTTTGAGGGGCCCTATGTCCACGCCGTTCTTGCCACCGATCCCGGCGTCCACCATGCCCAGCAGGGTGGTGGGGACATTGATGAAGTCCACGCCGCGCTTGTAGGCCGATGCAATGAACCCGCCCAGATCGGTGATGACGCCGCCGCCCAGGTTCACGAGCAGGCATTTGCGGTCGGCACCGATCTCGGTCAGTGCATGCCATACCTCAAGGCACGTCTGCACGGTCTTCATTTCCTCCCCCGATTCGATCTCGATCAATTCCACGGGAGCCTCGGTCTCCAATAGGGACAGGAATTTGGGCTGGCAGAATTCGGCGGTATGGGTATCGCTAAGCACGACGACCATTGAATAGCGGCCCTGCCCAAGAAGTTCGTTCAACGCGTGGTAGGCATCCTGGTTGAACCAGACGGTCGATCCTGCACAATGGATGGGTTCGGGCGGCATCTTGCGTAAAATTTGAAGCGGCAAAATACGTCATTTTTTAGCGAATAATCGGGCACAAACGTATATTTGCACAGCTTCATTCACTATGGAAAAAATATTTGCCGGCACCCGGTCTGCCTTCTCGCTAAAGAGCGATCGCGAACTTGAACGCGCGTACCTTTTGTTCAGGATGATCCAAAACCGAACGCTCGTAAAGGTCGGAACGGCACTTACCAAGACCGCGCTCAGGCTGCACCTTCCGGTGGAGGGATTGATCCGCGCCACGGTGTTTGACCATTTTTGCGGCGGGACGACCGAAGAGGACTGCTTGCCCGTGGTGCACGCCATGTACGGCAAGGGCGTTTCTTCGGTGCTGGATTATTCGGTGGAGGGCAAGGAGGACGAGGCACATTTTGACGATGCGATGCACATCACCCTCAAGATCATTGACTTTGCCAAGGAACTTCCCGCCATTCCGTTTGCCGTTTTCAAGCCGACGGGATTCGGCAGGTTTGAACTTTATGAGAAGATAGGGGAGGGCAAACCGCTTTCGGATGCCGAGAAAATCGAGTGGGACCGCGTGGTCGCCAGGTTCGATGCGGTTTGCGCGAAATCGGCACAAAACGGCATCGAGGTATTGATCGACGCCGAGGAAAGCTGGATGCAGGACGCCGCCGACGAATTGGTGGAACAGATGATGCAAAAATACAACAGGGAAAAGGCCGTCGTCTTCAACACGCTGCAACTCTACCGGCATGACCGCATCGACTACCTTAAAAAACTGCACGAAAGGGCTTCCCGCGAAGGCTTTTACATCGGCATGAAACTCGTGCGCGGCGCCTATATGGAAAAGGAGAACGACCGGGCCACCGCCAAGGGTTACCCAACGCCCATCTGCGCCTCAAAACAGGCCACCGATGAAAATTATGACGCCGGCGTCGCCTACATGATGCAACACCTGGACCGCATGGCCATCTTTGCGGGCACCCATAACGAGGAAAGCTCCTATAAACTGATGGAACTGATGCAGGCGCACGGGGTTCCCAATGGGGACAGGCGCATCTGGTTCGGGCAGCTGTACGGGATGAGCGACAACATTTCCTTCAATCTTGCCGAGCGCGGCTACAACGTGGCCAAATACCTGCCTTTCGGTCCCGTGCGCGAGGTCATGCCTTACCTGATCAGGCGCGCGGAGGAAAATACATCGGTGGAAGGCCAGACCAGCCGCGAACTTTTCCTGATCCAGAAGGAGCGGGCGCGGAGGAAAGGTGAAAATTAGGACCCGAGCCCGAAGGGCGAACGGACCGGAGCGAAAAGCGGAGTTAAATTAGGAAAATGGCAAATTTGAAAATTTGAAAGTTTGAAAATTTGAAAATGATCCTGGAAAACCGGCAACCGAATTCCAGCCACAAGCCACCAACAACTAATTCAACGTCGGGTCCTTGGGCTTGAACATCGGAACCAAAGGTTCACCCGAAAACACCATAATCTGCAGCACGACCAGGATCACGATCACGATCGCGAATGCAAATTGGGACGACGCCTTGATGGTGGCATACTGCGACTCAACCTGTTGCATGATCAGCTTGGATTCTTCCAGCTGGATCGCCGATAACCGGTCCAGGGAATCCAGGATCCGGCCGGTATGATTTATCGCCAGGGCGCGATCTTCCGAGCTGCTTTCCAATAGTTTCAATTGGACCAGTAGATTCTTTGCAGTAATCGTCTCGGTTTTGGTAAGTTTTGTCTTAATGAAAGTGTCGTACACCTCCCGGGTCCGGGCGAGCAGCCGCTGCACCTGGGCCTTGTCCGTGGATTCGCCGGCGGTGAGCAGCAATTCCCTGATACGGTAAATGTTCTGCGTCATCCTGAGCACCTGGCCCTCGACGATCAGCCTGTCCTCGTACATTGTCGAAATCGATCCCTTGACGTTCTCGGTGTGGAGCCTGTCGAGGTAATTGCTGAGCAGCACCAGCAGGCAGAGGGCCAGCAAGACCAGGGAGGCCGCCAGTTTGTTCTTGATCGAATAACTCCACCTCATAATCGCGAATTTTGGCATTAGCGTTGAGCAAATTACGCAAATCCGAGCCATTACGTGCGGGATATCCCGTAAATTACGGGTAGGACGTAAATGGCAAATCACTGATTGGCAAACTGCAGGGTGCTCAGGTTTTTGTAAATCCCGCTTTCAAGTTCCATCAATTCTTCATGCGAACCTTGTTCGGCAATGACGCCCCGGTCCAGTACCAGGATACGGTCGGCCTTGCGGATCGTGGCCAGCCGGTGTGCAATGATGATGCTGGTCCGGTTCTCCATCAGGGTTTCGAGCGCGTCCTGCACCAGCCGTTCGCTTTCGCTGTCCAGGGAAGAAG
>SXGU01181444.1_pt1 | contig 10188 bp, 8 predicted proteins | sample 3174531 | NCBI WGS metagenome assembly SXGU01 (sample SAMN11356863, study PRJNA531348) | freshwater metagenome | isolation source: freshwater sample F1-140 | place: China: Fuxian Lake, Yuxi | collected 2017-12-25 | reverse complement strand
GGCGATCCCCGGCTTCGCGCTGCATTGGGACATCGGCGACTTGCGCGAGGCGACAGGCAGCCGCCGCATCTTGTGGACCGACCCCACGAACTGGATGAATCGGCCGGTGGACGCCGGTCCGGGCTTCCGCTACCGGTACGTGGGCGAGAAGGACGACGAGTATATCCAGGAGTTTTTGAAGCGATGAGCCGCGGGCGCCGTCGGTGCTGGCGCCGGTGCGCGACTTGCCGGCCGACGACCGCGTGGCGCCCACGCAGGGAATCCTCGATGACGACGGCTTGCTGCCCGAAAGAGCGCTGGAAGAGGCTCGCGAGGCGGAGAGGGAAATCCGCGCCGGCCGTTACCGAGGTGCGATCGCGACCAAGGGAGTCCGCACCACCAACGGCTCGCGCGCCACCGGGCACTGGGTTCCGGACCTCGAATCGGCTGTAACCGCGCGGCTTCGAGCGGCCGAGTACCGGCCTCCTCTACACTGCGCGATTTCACGGGTTCCTTCGGTCGCGCACCGCGGCGACAATTGTCCTTACTGAGCGTTAGAATGGAACTGGAGCGTCTTGCACGTACGGTTCTACATCGATCCATCCACTGGCTCGCCGCACATCCACGGCCACGGTGTTAGCGAAGACGAGACGATCGAGGTTCTAGCGCGGCCAGACGAGGATCGGCATGGCCGTGAGGGCTCGAGAGTTGCCTTAGGGCAAACCGCTTCAGGGCGATACCTCCGAATTATTTATGTGCCGGACCCGGAGCCGGACAGTGTGTTTGCGATCACGGCGTACGAGTTGACCGGAAAGCCGCTCGCGGCCCTTCGGCGGCGTAGAAAGAAGAAACACCAATGAGCGAAACCAAACTGCCTACCGGATGGGATGATGCCAAGCTTCGCCGGGTTCTGGCACACTACGAGGAACAGACCGGGCAGGACGCCTTGATCGAGGACGAGGCCGGTGTACAGTCCGCGGAAACGGTAATGGCGGTCCCATATGAGCTTGTGCCGGAAGTGCGCGAACTCATCGCCAAGCGTCAACGCTAGGTTGCGGAAGCCTTGGCGGTTCATCGCGGCTCGGCGGGTTCCAACGTTGGGGCCGAGTGCACCCTCCGTTTCGCGCGACCAACATTCGGCGCCTGACGGGCTGACGTCGATAGCGCGCGTCAGCATAGCCCACAATCAACGGCATGATCGGTGGAAGACTGGGCCCGCGGCCACGCAGGCGCCAGTCGGGGCTGGGATGCAGCTTACCAATGGCGGAAAACGGATCGCGCTGGGTATCCGCCACCAGCCGAACGATCCGGATCGCCCTGGCCTCGGTACAAGTCGAGCGCCGGGAAGATCGACGGAACGTTCTTGTACCTGTTGACCGGGGCGACCCAACGCAAGCGAGGCAGGTGAGGGCGCGGCCAGGCGGTCCCCGCCGTCAAGCGCAGCGGAGCCCGGCCAATGGGCAGGAGCTGAAGGAGAAATGTCACTCGACACGGGGCTGATTGGTTCGACGGGCGTGTCGTCCGCAACCGCACGTTCGTGAACGGCGGACGGCGGTGAAATGCCGGCGGCGTGTCCGTATTCGGCGCTGAAAGCGTTCGTCTCGATTTTGAACTCGGCCACCGCTTCGACGCTGGCGTAGACCTCCGGCTGATTCCGAGATGGAGCGCTGTTCGGAGCGCCGTCGAGCAGGTATTCGTTGCTATTGCCGCGTTGTCCGTCGATCGAAACCGGCGATTGGTTGATCTGGTTGACGGGAACGTCGTTGGCGCCCGCGGAGCGCGTATGGATTGCGTCCGGGCAATCGGGAGTTCCTTGACTTGTATGCCCTGCACGACTTGGCCCATCGCGGCGGATTCGCTTTCGAGCAGGATCTGGCGTCCGGTGACGCCAGGGACAGGGGACGAAGAGGCGAGACACCGTGGCCGCGGCATCGGATCGCCCGGCGAAGAAACGAGCGGGCGTCTGGCGAAGGGCGCCCTACATCGGCCCAATGCGCTTTTGCCCCGGATCTGTCGCGAGCATGACGGCGTCGAACAGTTGCTTGGTCAGATCCGCCCGCTGCGCGAGGTGTTTCGGATCCTCCCAAAGGTTGTGGAATTCGTTCGGATCCTTCTGGAGGTCGAACAACTCGCCGTGCGGGTGGCCGTGGTAGTAGACCAGCTTGAAGCGGTCGTTGCGCAGCATGTTGGCGTGCGAGTGGCCGCGCATGTCGAGTGCGTCGTGATACTCGCTGCGCGCGAACAGGCGATGACGGTCGCGATCGCCCGTCCCGGTGAGGATCGAATGGAGCGACTTGCCGTGCAGGTAATCGGGCAGGCGGTTCCCCACCGATTCGAGCACCGTGGGCACGATGTCGGTGAGCTCGACGAGCGCCTTGCTCCGGACACCCTTACCGAAACGCGCGGGCCATGACACGATCAGCGGCACGTGCGCGAGCCCTTCGTAGAAGCGGCAGCCCTTGTGCGTGAGTCCGTGGTCGCCCATCGTCTCGCCGTGATCGCTGGTGAAGATGATCACCGTGTTGTCGAGCTGGCCGGTCTCCTCGAGCGCCTTCACCACCTTGCCGAACGCGTCGTCGACGAACTCGACCTGCGCGTAGTAGGCCGCCTTCATCATCTGGCTCTCGTAGGTCGATGGATCCTTGGGTTTCGATTGGAAATCCACGTTGCCGAGCTTGCGCTGGTTGTCGAGATCGCTCGGGCGCCAGAGCGGCTTCGGAATCGACGACGGCTTCATGCGCTCGAGAAACTCCGGCGGCGGATGGAACGGCGGGTGCGGCGCGTAGGTGTTCACGGTGATGAACCAGGGCTTGCCGAGTCCGCCGCGAATCCATCGCGTGGCGTAGTCCTGGCACCAGGTGACTTCGTGATGTTCGGCGGCAATGCCCGCGTTGAACTCGGCGGGGCGGCCGGGAAATTTGCGCTTGCCGTACTCCGCGCGGAAGTCGACTCCTTTGCCGGCGAGCCACCGGATGTAGCTGTGTTGTTCGACGGGCCAGTCATTACGGGGCCCGTGGCTCCATTCAAAGTGACGATATCCGTCGTTGAGCCTTGGCTCGACGCGCTTGAATGAGGACGACAGGTGGAACTTGCCGACCATGCCGCAGTCGTAGCCCGCATCCTTTAAAATGCGCGAAATGAGCCGCTCCTGGAATTGTTCCGGGAAGAACTGATTTCCGTTGCGGTTCACATGTAGCGAACTCGCGTAGCACCCGGTAAGGAACGAAGCGCGGCTCGGAGTGCAGATCGGCGTCTGGCAGTAGGCGTTCTCGAATGTGACGCCGTTGGCCACCAGCCGGTCGAGGTTCGGCGTCCGGATGTGCGGGTTGCCCAGCGCGCCGATCGTGTCGAAGCGCTGCTGATCGGTGCAGAAGAGAAGGACGTTTGGCTTGGCGGCGGTCTGCGCCGCGAGAACTGCGCCCGCCGATGCTTGAAGGAATTGTCTGCGTTGCATGTTTAGAAAATCAACTTGAGTCCGAATTGAATCTGCCGCGGCGTATTCTGCTGCGCGGTGACCTGGCCGAAATTGGCCGCGCCGAAGTTGCTCGCCGGAAGCCCGAAATCAGGCGTGTTGAACGCGTTGAAGAACTCGGCCCGGAACTGCAGCGTGCCCTTCTCGGCCACGCGGAAGTTCTTGAACAACGACAGGTCAAAGTTCGCCGTGCCGTCGTTGCGAACCGTGGGCAGCACGCGCGGCGCGTTGCCGAAGGAGAACGGAGCGGGCTGCGAGAACACGGCCGTGTCGAACCAGCGGAGCAGCTTCTGCGCCGTCGGCCGGCCCGCGCTCAGCTTCGGATTGCCGTTCACGTTGGGCCGCTGCACGATTCCGAACGAGAAGCTGTTGTCGGATTGGTTGGCCGCTGGAACCGGGAAGCCGCTCTGCAGCGTCGTGATTCCGTTGAACTGCCAACCGCCGAGGAGGACGTCGGCCGCCGTGCTCCAGCCGGCCCCGAAGGCGCGGCCCTTGCCGAACGGAAGGTCCGCCACGTAGCTCAGGACAAGGCGCTGCGACACGTCGGTGAGGCTCACGGCGCGGTCCGCCTTGCGGTCGAACGTGTTCTGGTGGCGGCCTGCTCCGAACCCCTCGAAGACGCTCGAGCTGTCGTCGATCAGCTTGCCGTTCGTGTAGGCGACGATGAACTGGACGCCGCGGCTGAAGCGCTTGTTCACCTCCACTTGAAATGCGTGGTAATTCGATCCGGCGGCCTGCGGACGGAAGTTGAGCAGATTGGTGAAGTGCGGATAGGCGCGCAGGAGCTGCCCGCGCGTGGTGGTCGCCGCCGACAGCGGACCCGTCGCGATGTGACCGAGGAACGGATTCGGCACGCGCTCGAGCAGCGTGTTGCCCAGCGCCAGTTGTTGCGGCGAGAGTTGATTCTCGTCCCAGCCGCCGCCGTCGATCAGCTTCGTTCCCTTCGAACCCGTGTAGGCCGCGCTGACGACGATGGCCCACGGCAGCGCGCGTTCGAGGCCGAAGTTCCACTGCTGGATGTAGCCGGTCAGAGCGCGGCGGTCGAACGCGCCATCGCGCGCCGTGGCGCCGAGCGACTCGCCCACCGAGGTCAGCAATCCCTGACTCGCGCCTGGCGGCTGGTTCACGCCCTGCGGGAACGGACTGTTCAGCGGATTCAGGATGGAGATCCCGTCGAGCGAGGAAACCCACGAAGTGATCGCGGAAAAGCCGGTGAAGCCGGCGCCCGTGCTCACCGCGCGTCCGGTGTAGGGCTCGTAGTAGAGCGAGTATCCACTGCGAATCACGGTACGGGAGGTGAGCGCGTAGGCGAATCCGAAGCGCGGTCCGAAGTTGTTCCAGTCGGTGTCGAACTGACGGCGCGGATTGCCGCCCACGCCCGGAAATTCGAGTCCGCCGCGCAGGTTCGGCAGGGAAGGAATGCGCGCGGCCAGCGGCGACGGCGCCGTGAAGTTGAACCAGCTCAGGTGATTGTACCGGTCTTTACGTCCGTTCTCGACGTCCCAGCGAAGGCCGAGGTTGAGCGTGAGTTTCCGGGTGATCTTCCAATCGTCCTGCAGAAAGAGCGCCCAGTAGTTGTTCGACGTCGCGACGCGCGGCGTGATCTGGACGTTGCCCGTGCCCGCGCCTAGAAGGAGCGAGGCGAGTCCGTTGCCAACGTTGGCGCCCGCGGTCGTCGGATTCGGACCCTGAGTGAACCCGGGCCCGAACGTGAAGTCGCCGCTGGTGTTGACCGGGTTCGGACCATACGACTGCAGCGTGCGCGCGTCGAATCCGGCCTTGAGCGTGTGACCCGCCGTGATCTTGGTGACGCTGCCCAGCCACTGATAGCTGCCCGCGCTCGCGTTGGTGAAGGCAAAGTCGCCGGTTCCGAGTTGCCCGTAGCCGGTGACCACCATGCGCGGAAAGGCGAGCGGCGTCACCAGTTGATTGACGAACGAGCCCTGGAATCCGAGCGCCGCGCGCATGTCGAAATTGTCGCCCACGGGCGAGGGTCCGCCCTCGAGATACCGCGACACGCCGAAGCGGACTTCGGCCAGCAGCGACGGGCTCATCACCCGCGTGTAGGAGAGCGACGCGCCCATGCCATCGAGCGGATGTCCGAGACGGAACCGGTTGGGCGATCCGAGGGTGTTGTAGTGCTCCGCCGTGAACTCGCGCACGCGGCGCCCGGGTGATCCGCGCAGGAAGAGACGGTTCTTTTCGCTCGGATTGAAGTCGACGCGGAAGTCGACCTGGTCGACGTTGTTGCGCGCCGGTGAGCTGTTGGCGAAGTTGTTCGCGCCCGAGCAAGCGTCGCCGGCCGAGCGCGGCTCGGGATAATAAGACACCGCGCGCGCCCCCGTTGCGTCGAGCCGGTTCGCCGGAATCACGTTGTTTGGGAACTGCGCGCGGATAAAGCCGCCGGCCGGATTGGCGCGCGTCGAGAACGGATCGAAAATATCCACGGGCCGGCATTGTCCGCCCACCACGCGGGCGGTTTGCGAGAAATCGCCGCGGCGCTCGCCCGCCGTGGGGAAGGTGAACTGCGCGGTGGCCTGCTGCGACTGGCGCAGACCCTCGAAGCTCGCGAAGAAGAACAGCTTGTTGCGTCCGTTGACCAGCCGCGGAATCACGACCGGCCCGCCCACCACGCCGCCGAACTGATTGCGCCGGAAAGCCGCCTGCCGGATGCCGCGCTGGTTGCTGAAGAAGTTGTTGGCGTCAAGCCGGCTGTTGCGCAGGAACTCGAACAGCGTCCAGTGGAGGTCGTTGGTTCCGGACTTCAGGATGAAGTTGAGCACGCCGCCTCCGGTGCGTCCGTATTCGGCCGACAGGCCATTGGTCTGGACCTTGAACTCCTGGATCGCCTCCACCGGCGGCGACACCGGGATCGCGTTGAACGGATTGTTCGCGCCAGTGGTGTTGGCGATGCCGTCGGTGAGCACTTCGCTCGATTGGCCGCGTCCGCCGTTGATGATAAAGTTCATGCTCGTGTTGAACGCGTCGCCGAATCCGCGGCTGGGCCGTGCGCCGGGGATGAGCGCCATGAGCGAGATGGCGTTGCGCGAGTTGAGCGGCACGTTGAGGATCTGGCGGTCGTTGACGACCGAACCCAGCGCCGAGGTTTCGGCCTGCACGGTGGCGGCCGCCGCCGAAACCTCCACCTTTTCCGAGACGGCGCCGAGTTCGAGTTGGAAGTCGACGCGCATCCGTTGGTCGATCTCGAGCAAGACGCCGGTGCGCACGGCTTGCTTGAACCCGCTGGCTTGCACGGCGACCGAGTACCGGCCGGGACTGACCGAGGGGATGACGTAGCGGCCCTCGGCGTCTGTTCGCGCCGAGGCGGTGAAGTTCGTCGCGATGTTGTTGGCAACGACTTCGGATCCGCCGACCGCGGCGCCGGACTGGTCGGTGACGCTCCCCGTTAGAGTCGCGGTGACGGACTGCCCGTGAATCCTCGCGGCAGCGAGCATGACGATCAGCATTCGTTGTGGCATCATTGTGGCCCCTGGCCTGCGATCAAGTATACGCGCCAGTCTTGTCCGATAATAAGGTGTCGCCGGACCACGAAGATCGGGACCGTCGGCTACCCTTTCCCTTCCCGGCGAATCCCCTCGGCAATCCACATTCGAAGTTGCGTCTGATTGCCGGCCGACTTGGCGGAGGCGATCTCTTTTGCGGCGACGACTTGCTCGGGGCCTAGTCGAATCGAGATGGGCGCCTTGCGGACCGAGTGCCGCTCCCGGATGGACTTCGTCAAAGTCTTTAGAGAGTTTGCTGGGCTTAGCGGCGGGCAATCGATCCCGTACGCCGGCCGCGGAGTGCGCGGCAAAGTACTCGGCGGCGGCCTCGCCGGATGCAAATTTTGCGAGCGGCGCGTTGGCCAATGGCAGTGTCGTCTTCATGGAGTCTCACCAGCCGCGACGGCACGGATGAGGCCCTTCGGCAAGCGGCGGAAGACCGCGAACGCCAACCGCCCATCGAGCGTTTCGCCCAACGCAATGTACAGCTCTTGGCGCGTTTTCCTCACCTCGAGATCACCGGCGAATACTTCTTCAACTTCGTCGGGCGTGACCTGGGTGACACTCGATGTGGAGAACATTGCCATCGTCCCACTCCAACCCGGAGATCACCACGGTTCTAGAGTAACAAGATGTATATACGATCCTCTACGCACGGTTGCACTCGCCACGCGGACGGTCACCGCTTCGCCGTCCCTATGCGCCTGACAGGCAAACCCGGCGCTGGCCCTGCTCCAAAGCTGATATAGAACGATGAACGGCGTGATCGGCAATAGACGGCGCCGTCGCCGCCTCCGCCTCCCTACCAGGGAAGTGCCGTTACCCTCGTGATATCTGGTACGACCGCCCGGCAAGGTCCAGTTCGCGGTTCCCTGCGCGACAAGGCATTCCCAGAACCGCGTGTGGACCCTGAATCGGCCCCCCAAGCGTGGCAGCCCAGGCTTATGTGCGGAGCTTGTTCTCCGCGAACTTCGCCATCAGGCTCAGCGCTTCCTCGGCGGCGTCGAACGTTCCAACGCTCGCGGGGAACACATGCGGCATTCCGTCCCAGACGTGCGCCTCGGCGTTCACGCCTTCGGCCCTGGCACGCTCGACGTACCGCAGCGTATCGTCAAGCAGGATCTCGCTCGTTCCGACATGTAGCTGTATGGGCGGAAGGCCTGCAGGCTCGCCGTACAAGGGCGAGACGCGCGGATCGGTTGGATCGTGCGCGCCGGCGTAGAGGTTTCTCGCGGACTCCAATGCCTCTCGGGTCAGGAACAACTCCGCCTCGGCACGGCTTTGGTGACTGTCGCCGGTCAGGGCTAGGTCGGTCCACGGTGACAGAATGATGGCGGCTCTCGGAGCAAGGCCCTTGCCGGCGGCAGCCTCCGCATGGACCAGCGCCAGCAGCACAAGCGCGAGTCCGCCGCCCGCCGAGTCTCCCGCAATCAGGATGCGTTGAGCCCCTTGGTCAACGAGACTCCGGTAGATGGCAAGAGCGTCGTCCACCGCGGCAGGGAACGTGTGCTCTGGTGCCAGCCGGTAGTCGGCGGCGAACGTGACCGTGTTCGTGCGGGCTGCGATCTGGCCGACAAAGTTCCGATACGCTTTCACCGAGCCCATGACATACGCCCCGCCATGGGTGTAGAGAATGACGTTGCCGGCGTGCGCGTTTCGCGGGCGGCACCATGTGCCAGGCACGCCTCCCACAATGCCGTCCTGGTAGTCGACTCCGGCAGCTTCCGGCGTCTGTTCCATGATGTGGTCGAACATAGGACGAGCTTCGGGCCCAACCATCTTGCCCTTCATGGGTGCGACCTGCGCGCGGATGGCCGCGACGATCGCTCCGTCTTTCTCGGTGAGCGCGTGCTGAATGACGGCTGGCTTGGATTGATTCATGATGACTCCTCGATCTCCTGTTGGATACTACGTGTGCTGGCCGACGGTGAAGACCACTTTGCCCGCGAATCTTCCAGCGGAGGTCGCCGCGTACGCCTCGCGGAAGGCGGTCAGCGAATACGTTTGCCCGATCACCACCTCGACGTGTCCAGACGCAACCTCGCCTGCCAGCGCTGCGAGGGCGTCAGTGCGCGCTTGCATGCCCATCAATGCGTACTTCTGCCGCGAGTACAAATTACTTACCAGGCCAGAGAGCAACTCGACAGGCCTCGGCAGCGACGCTACGTACTTTCCGCCCGGCTTCAAAAGCTGGCGGCCCTGGGTGAAGGAGAGTTTGTCGGAAAGCTCAACAACTACATCGAACTGACGCCCGATCTCGAGAATGTTGTTCTTGCGATAGTCCACCACGTGGTGAGCGCCCCAGCGTTGCACATACTCGGCGCCCTTCTCGCTGACAACGGCGGTGACGTGCGCGCCTCTGCGCACCGCGAGTTGCGTGCCGAACATGCCGATCCCTCCGGTTGCTCCGTTGATCAGGACCTCGGTGCCCTGGCTGATCGCCGCGCGCTCGAAGAGGCTCGACGCCGTCGTGCCGGCAACGGGAATCGTAGAAGCCGCCTCGAAAGTTACGTCGGCCGGCTTTTTCGCAATCTTCCCTTCCTTTGCGACAACGAATTCCGCGAGACAGTCGTTCGCCGCACCGAAGACCTGGTCACCGGCTGCGTACGCGGTAACGGCCCGGCCGACCCGCTCGACGACTCCGGAGAACTCCAACCCCTGGCCCTGGGGCATTCGCCAGCCGGTGAGGAACTTCACCTGCCCTTCTCTCATCTTCCAATCGACCGGATTGACAGCGGCGGCCTTCACTGCCACGAGTACCTCGTGCTCGCCGGGCTCGGGAACATCAGCATCGGCGAGTTCGAGCACGTCGAGGCCGCCGAAGGACCGGTAGAGAACCTTCTTCATGCGTGCTCCCGGAAGGCCTTGCGGACCACATCGTCCACGCCCGTCCACTGAATGCCGGGATAGCGATCGTTATCCAAGTGCGCTGGTGACATGACGCCAAGGGCTCCGCAATAGCCGTACTGCATCGCAACCCAGAGCGGCATCACATCGTCCTTCTTGCCCGGCTTTAAGAGCTTCACTAGTTGAATGACGACGCGGAGCATACCCGTGGGCATCACCCGTTTGAGCGCGAAGTCGGTACCCGTCACGCGCTTGGCGATGGCCTGTGCCTCTCCCGCGGTGATCCGCTGACCGGCGGGATAGAGGTACCGCGGCGTTGATTGTGTATCGAGAGCGGCAGCGGCCGTGAACTCGGCGGTGTTCCGCCACGTTGTAAACTCCATCGGG
>SXGU01346569.1_pt1 | contig 10189 bp, 8 predicted proteins | sample 3174531 | NCBI WGS metagenome assembly SXGU01 (sample SAMN11356863, study PRJNA531348) | freshwater metagenome | isolation source: freshwater sample F1-140 | place: China: Fuxian Lake, Yuxi | collected 2017-12-25 | reverse complement strand
GCCTTCGTAGGTTCGAATCCTACTTCGCCCATTTTGCCGCTCCCTCTTCGTGCGACGCACCGCGTGTGTAAGCGCGCGCCGTAGGGGTCGCGTTTGCTTAGTCGTCATCGTCCATCCGTCGACGCTCCTCCTCTAGGTCGGCTAGCCGTCGCTGCTCCTCAAGCTTTTGCGCTTCGAGGGTCAAGGTCCTTCCGCGCTCCGTGCCACCAAGCCTTATGGAGAGGTTTCCGAGAACGGCCAGCGCCGGAAAGTCGTTTGATTTCCGCGCGAGATCTTCTGCCTTGTTGAGCATGAATTTCGTGCGCAGCGTGTTCCCGGAGTCAGCAACCAATCTCAGTTCGCCGATCAAGAAATCGAGAAGCAGTTCTCGGCTCCAAATCGCCTGAGCAACGACGAATCCGCCGTCAAGGTCAGCGCCTCCCAATAGCCATCGAGCGACGAACTCAGCGACGCGGTTGGACGCTTGACCGAGTTCACGCTCGTTCATCGAACCGGAAACAGCGAAAGCCGCCATCGAAGCCGCATCAAGCGCGTTGCAGCCGTCGCTATGGAAGTGCTCCCGTGGCGAAAGCCAGAGGTGTCGGCACGAGTTCTTCCAGCGGACCATCACTTCCTTCGCGTCTTGGCTCGCCACTGCAGCACAAAGGAAGGCAAAGTGGCCTCGCGCGAGATCCGCTTGCTGAAGTACGGATTCCATTGCTCCGAGAGCCAAGAGTTTCTCGATCGAGTCTCTGTCACCAACCTCGAGAGCGCGTTGGAGGGCTTGATTCAACAAGTCCCGCGCCTCGTCCAAGTCACGCCCGCGCCAACCCGGATTCGGTTCGTATTCGATCCACGCTTTGATGGCGCCAACGGCCGAAACGAAATCTCGCTTTGCCACAAACACTCGCGCAAGCATCTTGGCTCGTTCTGGGGACTCCATCCGGCTCGCGGCAGATTCAGCGCCATCGAAATCTTGTGCGTTGAACAACTCGTCGGACACCGTTTGCATCCCCTCCGTCCCAATGAACTTGAACGCTTCATCAAGAAACTGGAGATCGCCTTTTCCAGCTAACCCCGCAATCGCAGCGCTCATGATTGGCTTTGCTTGGTTCAAATGCCATGGATCTAGAAAGTCGAGCGAGCGCAACCCAAGCCTTATGTCATGTTTGCAGAGTTGTTCGAGATTCTTGAGCAACACGCTCGCGCAGGCATGCGCCATCGTCGGTCGCCCCTCGGCTAGCTTGGATACGAGCGCAAGTGCATCGCCATATCGCTTCGCGCTGCAACGGTCAGAGGCAAGCACAGCGATCGCCTCCGTGCAAGGCTGGAGCGACGCGGCAGAAGCGGATTCCTCATCTACGCGCAACCAGAGATAGTCCAACGCTTCCTCCAACCGTGCGCAATCTCGCAACCGCTCGAGGGCCGTCTGTTCCACACCTTCATCGGGGCACCAGTGCATCACTTGCAGTGCTCGGTTTGGATCCTGGGCAATCTGAATGGCAAGCACAGGGACAAGTGCCTTTTTCAACGAGCGATGCGTGAGACAAGCGTTCCGCACCGAATCAACCGTGCGAGGGCCTAGATGCGGGTATGTCTCACGAAGATTGCTTAAGTTGCGGAAGAAGGCGAGTTCGGCGACGGCAAGCAACGGCTGCAGGCAATCGAGCGCACGCGTCACGCCAAGGGCATGATCAAGCAGCTTGCTCAGAATTTCTGAGCCTCGCTCTGGCAGCAAGCCCCGCGCTGCGAGTGATGCGATCTCCTCCCCAATCGAGATCCCTTCAGTCACCTTCCCGATCGAAAAGTACGAGCAAGAAATCTTTGACAACGCCTCGACTCGCGCGTCTAGATCAAACAGTAGTGAAGCATGCTTGTGCGCCTCAGCGAGCTCGGACTCGGGGATCAGTCGCGCCGACTCTTTCGTTTTTTCATTTTGTGGGGAGTGCATGGTGTGAGCTCTCCTAGGCATGAAACCGGTTTCCGCGTCATAGACTTTCGCCGGCAAAGAAACATCGCCCTGCTTGAGTGTTAGCCATCGAGCATCCTACAAGTCGCGAGGCGCATCCATGACACGACGCGAACGGACCTGGCTCCATTCCACGCACGCCCTATAGATTCGCTCTGGGCTCAACTGCTCATCCCGGGCACGCACCCCACGCATTGAGGAAGGCTCCGAGATCCGCGCCGTCAACCACCCCGTCGGAATTGATGTCCCCCGCGATGACTGTCGTCGCGAAAGGCCTGTTGGTCGATTGCAGACCTGCAGATGTCTGATCGCCGACAAAGACGAGCGAGGGCATGGCGATACCCGCTGGCTCAACACGAACATTCTTGTACTGCACGGTGGGCGATCCGGCCCACCCATTTCCGACGGTAGCCGACCACGAACCTCCGCCCGAAAGCACGGCTCCCGCAGGCAGCGGCACTGTCGCAGAGTAATGTCCGCTCGCGGCGGATCCTGCGCCGTAGAAGGGCCAGTTGCCCGCGTCGATTGCTGCGCCCAGCACAGAGTCGTAGCCGCCCCATCCAACGGTTGGGTGCACGCCATCGTCGATGACGAGCGCAAGATCGGATGCCCAGCTTCCCGCGCCGCGGGCGACGTAATCGAATGAAATCGTCACGGCATTCAATTCCGGATGATCGCCCCAGTTATCAAGCAACACCGCAAGATCGGCTCCATCGACATGGCCGTCATCGTTCAAATCTGCAACACAATCGGCAATCGGCGTCCCAAGCCCAACTTCCTCTGTCGGGTCAACGTTGTTCCAACCAGGCCCAGTATGCCGCGCCGGATCAAAGTTGGTTCGACTTCGCATGATCGCGAGCGGCCCTTGATCGAGCATGAGATGGAATGGCGACGATGGATCCTGCATCCAATGTCCGCCATCTTCCCGCGTGAGCGCGCGAACGAAGCCCTGCGAAGTGATCCACACGCGTCCAGCATCGCCACATGCGACGCGCTGGGGAGCGGTCACCCCTGCAACTGCCGAGAGTGAAACTTCCGCCGCAGCCATGCCTGGGCCGACCGCGCCAAGCGAATTGTTCCCCGACGTAACGAAAAACACTGTCCCGTCTTCCGGCGAGACAGCGACCGATCCTTGACCCGCCACTCGAATCGCGGCTGGAATGACTACCTCCGCGATTGGCGCGAGCGCCTTGTTGAAGGCGGTTACCGATCGGCGCGCGACGCTGAGGACCACGACACGATCACGCAGGTCGTCGTACGCGATTGCCGAAGGCGCGCCGATGGGAGTGACAGGCGCGGCAGCGGGAGTGCCATCTGCCTTGTAGGCAAAGATTGAAGTTCCGTCGTGTGCGTAGACGCGTCCATCCCGCCCGACGACGACGCCGCGAAGGCTTGAAGAGCTGCCAACGACCTGCTGCTGGCCACTCGCGAGGTTGATCCGGCGCAATTGCGTTGCGCCACTCGTCGGAGAGGTGTTTACGAGCGCGTATGCCTCGCGCGAATCCGCGCTGTATGCAAGGTCTTCCATGCCAAAGACTGAACCAGTCAATGTGACCGCCGGCGGCACGCGGCCAAAGGACCACGGCACGAGCTGCGTCAGCGAGTAGATACCTCCCCCGTTTGAAAAACGCAGCGCTCCGCAGGGTCGGAGAACTTGCGCGGCATCAATCAATCGCACCGTACCGGATGTACTTGACGGATCCCAATACATAGTGTCGGCCGTGAATGTCGAGCGCTCCCCGCTCTCTTGAAGCGTCAGCGCGAAGACATCGGTGGTCGTGGACTCAAACACCGACTGCGACGCATCCGCTGAGTCCGGCTTAGCCGGATCGCGCGTGTGGAGGAAAAAGTCTGCGAAAGGCGCACTCGGAGCCGCGCTTTCGAATGTCATCGCATGCCCCCCGCTGCGCTTGAGCGCTCCCGATGCATTGATATCGAGCGTATAGACCCCGCTCGTCACCCCTGTGATGGTGTAACGACCGTAAGCCATCGACGCGATGCCCCCGAGCGCGACTTGCTGAGCAATGTCATGAAGGCGCAGCCACGTATCAGGGTAGTAGGAGTAAACATACTGTACGCACAATCTATCCTTCTCAACGTATGTAGCAACGAACTCGGTCGCCCCACTGAACGCGCCGCTTGAGGTGCCAAGAATTGGATCTGTGTCCATCTGGAATCCGACAGCGGCGATCGTATAGGTGCCTGTCGTAAAATTCGATTGCGCTTGCCAGTTCCCCGGCCCAGGCACGAGTTCCGGAAATCCGTGATTCGCTGCGTAGGCGAAGAGGTTGGCGTTCGCAGTTGGGACGCAGTACATGCCTCCACTTCGACCGCTGCCGTCCATGGGAAGCAAGATCCGACACTGATCAAGATCTGGCATTCCCGTAATCGATACGGAAAACGAAGTCGGGCTGTTGTAGTACCCGATGATGTCCGCCCACGATATGGCGGGAGCCACGACCGACACAAAGGGAATCGCGGCGAGGGTCCAGAGTGAGCGAGTAGACAATAGGGGATGAGAATCGTATGCCATAAATCTGCTTCCTAACGAGATTAGAGCGACCGGAGTCGGAGCGAAATCCACGCGAGGCTGAACGAATCCGAGCACAACACAGCTCCAGAGTCCGCTGGCCGAAAACTAATCTAGAACAGTTCGACCGAACAAGGAATAGAGGAGGTTAGCACGGAAATGAAATCATCCAAATGCTTGAGCAAGAGATTGGGGACCTCCGTGCCTCTATGTTCACCGCGAACTCGTGGGCGGGACGTGCACATCGATATCCATCTATCTCTCTCTAGTCGATTCTTAAACCACGGAATGGAAGTGCTTTGCACATGAAGAGAACGCACGAAGCCAGCGCGTGGATGGGCGCCGACCATGGCGTGATTTCACATTCAATCCGTGGCGACTCTTCGCGAAACTTGGGGACGCCGATCGCGTTATCGGAGCCTTACGAAGCACAGATTTGTCGCTCCGTGACCCCGTTCCGAGCGGTCCTTGATGAGTTCGAGGATTCGCTTTCGAATCGGCATTCGCGCGAAGAAGGCACGCTGGGTCTTGCTTGTGTGCAATCCGTACCCATTCCTCGCTCCGTCGAGCGCGCGCTGCTGCTCCATGGTTGTCCGTGCGGCCAAGGATCGCATGCGTCGTTTCGATCGCGAGGCGTTGCAAGAGCGCGGTCAAACGCGTGGGTGCTGACGATGGTCGCGAACCGATGCGATCGGGCGCGGTCGGGTGCTGCGTCGTGTTTTGCGACTTGAATGCGTCGGATTTTGCGTCGTTTTTTTTGCCGTCGGTTTTGACGCTACTCGGAGCGTCACGAAGACCCGCCACGAGGTTGAAGATAGTGGCGTGGCGCGCCGCGATGAGGGGTGTATGCCCAAGCGGGTTGAAGATACTGGGCGCGGAGGAAAAACATTGACCCAAAGGGCGTGCGCTTCGCATCACCGACGCTCGGCGCGCATCCACTCCGACGCTCGAGAAAACGCCCACTTGGGCGCTCTTCGCTATCCGATCGGTGAATTCGCGAGTTTCTCCGCAGCCCGTCCAACACTCACACCTGCGGGCCAAGACGAAATCCGTGCGCGAGCCGGCATCTTCCCGGCATCATCTAAGATCGGTGGTCGCGTGGCAGCGAGATTGGAGTTTGCGATTTGGCTAAGCGTCTCGAATGTTTGTGTCGCATAGGCAACGATGGCTTGATCGCGGGCTGCATCGGCTCGCCGTTGCTCCTCGCCAGCCGCCATTAGTCCTTGGAAGGCGCCATAAGCGGCACCCGCCGCGACCGTCTTCTTGCTCATTCCCCAACTTGCTCGGTGCGCACCACCGCTAATCGCACCGGTAAACGCGGCACCCGCGGCGCTGGCTCGCTCAGCAGAAAAATGCGCGGGATCCACAGCCATGTCGAACTCAAGCCGACCTTGCAACACCTTTATCTGGAACGCCTCATGGTCAACCCTTGCGTAATACGTGCCATCCGCGTCGTACCCTCCCGCGGCAGACTCGAGGCCGATCACTTCCGCGCGGAATCGCACATAGTGACCAAGGATCCAATGTGGATTGGGAACCGAGATGAAAAAGGTCCGAGGTTTGATATCTACGGGACACTCCTTAAACAACTTTTTTGCCTGGGCGACACTGACCTCCACTTCAGCCTCTAGTGCAGTCAGCGGACGCAACGAACGATCGGCGCTGAGCACCGCGTTTTCTTTCATCAACGCCTCGACAGCAGGGGCCATTATGGTGTGACCAAACTCACGGACCGAACTGTCAAGCCTTGGGTGAAACAACTCTCCGCTGATAGCACATGGAATCTTCGCTCCAAGCTGCAGTGCGCATTCAACGCAATGACTCTCAAACTCAGGAAAGGCAAACGCGTCACAACGGTAGTTCCGGCTCGTCACAAGTCCAGCCATCGAATCAAGTAGCCCCCCACCGCTTGCTCGCCAGCGTGTACGCGTGTGCAACGAGAGCACCAAGCGAGCCCGGTCATGGAGGTCCCGCGCACTGCTTCCAGCCGCTGCTCGCGAGCGAGCCTCAGGTCGGGTGACAACTCGCGGCGTGCGCCGGAAAGTACTTCGTCAATCTCCACCTTCTCTTGTGGAGTCAGTCCGAGGGCTCCTGTGTCCTTGCTAGCAGCGCCACTGAGGACTCCCATCATTGATGCCTGTGCCCCCAACGAGTTTTTGAGCTACCTGCGTTTGCTTCGCTTGCAAGTCAGCGGCCGCCTTCGCCAATTTATCAAATAGTCCCATGAGTAATCTTCCTTCAAAAAACGAATCCCGAAACAACCGAGCACGATGCGCCGCGCACCTAGGCACTCTACCGTCAGAGAACCCGATTCGCAGCCGAGTCGGCCCGGGTTGACCATGGGAAGAGAGTTGGCTCAACCGCAAGTCAGCCCGCGGTGACTCTTCCCACGCCCGCCTTCAATCAAGCACCCGCGCCTCTTCATCGGCGGTGCGAGCAAGTCGCGCATCACAGGTTTCCTCGCGATCACGTCGCCTTGCAGTCGCGCGGTACAGTCCGTCGCGGAACCACTTCGGTACCGCCCACAGCGCAAACGCCGCGAGCGAGCCTAGTCCTCCGCAAGTTCGTAGTGCGCGGATTACGGCGTCACTGTGAGTCCAAGCGCCCTTCTCGTCGAGAAACACTATGGATGAGAGCGCCGCCGCGTCAGGGCGTGGCGTCACGGTGAGGTTTGCATAAGTCTTGCCCTGCAGCGGCGCGAATCTAAGTCTTCGATGTCGATCAAGGTTCATCAATCGCTGCACGGATCGGTGACAGAACGCACACTCTCCGTCGAAGAACACAATTGGGGCGAAGAGTGGCACGAGCGGTTCGCCAATCGCGTCTACGCCTGGTGTCGCGCAGAGGATGGGTTCTCCAATCGGATCGACGCCCCGCTCCTTCACTAACGATGTGTCGACATGATGGAGCGTCGCTCGGTGGAGCGGCCATGGCTCGTGGCGCACGATGCTGACCCATGTACGCTTTCCGTCGTAAGAAAAAAGTCGGTCGCGATCAGTCAGAAACCTCTCGAGTGCGTGCACCTGATCTTGCGCGATCAACTCGTGGCGGGTCCAATGGATGCTCCCGCTCGCACCGCCGAATCTGCGCCGCACAGCGTAATCGCGATACTCCTCGCCGCCATCGTCTCTACGCGACTCTGCGCGCACGCGCATGCGACTCCAAAGATATGGAAGGTGCCAGAGCATTCGCGCGCCGAGCACTGCCGCGAGACTCGTCGCATCGAGCGAGAGAAACCACACGCCTCGCTGCGGCTCGCCCGGCACGCCATGGACCGCGCGTGAACGAACATAGGTCCGAACATTGCACTCGAGGAAATCGCTTGCGAATGGAATGCGTCCACCACTGGAGAACGCTGTCCCACGCATTGTGAATGGCACGAGCCCGATCCACGCAGTTCCATCAAACTCGTCAACTTCGAGTGACGGCGGCAAGAGCGCCTCAATCTGTGCTGCATCGGCGCGCCAATGCACAAACGCGAGATCGTCCCATCGCATCCTGACGGAACCTCGGGGCAGAATGACTCGCGCCTCCGCGTCCATCGCTACGCCGCCGCTCCCGCGAGTGGGTCGCGATGTGGGAGGCGCGGGCGCGGCGTCGTGTGCTGCCTCATGAGATCAATGCGAGATCACGCTACCTAGCATCGCGGATCGTCAACTACGCCCACGACCATCATCAATCCGCACCGTGACCTTCTTTCCGCGAAGCGTTGCGCCCTTGAGCGCCTCAACCACGCGGTCAGCGTCTCGTGCAGGAAGTTCAACGAGGGAAAAACCATCGGCGATCTCAATGTCACCGATGCCGCGAGCGTTCACTCGGGCCTCATTCGCTATGGCACCCACAAGATCAGCCGCGCGGACTCCGAGTTTCTTGCCGGCACCGATGTACACCCGAACAAGATCGTGCTCGTTGCGGCCGCGTGCGTCATTGCCCTCGACCTTGTCCCGTGACTTGTTCTTCGCTTCAACGCGCGGCGCAGCACTCACCGCTGCAGCCGGCTTCACCGATGGCTTCGTGACGGGCTTGCTCGGTGCGGGAGCCAGCGGCTTCGCTTCTACCTTCGGCGCGAACTTTGCGCCTTGGGGACCCGCAGTTGGAAATGCGTGATGCTGTGGTTGCGCGCTTGGCGCGCGTGATGGAGCACTTGATCGCGGCGGCGCAGCGACGCGCGATTCTGGTTGGCTTCGCGGGGCGTACTCAGCGCGTGGCGCTTGCTCGCTGCGCTGTGGTCGCGGCGCGCCGTGTGGCGTTGGAATGTGCACATCGTCCTCATGCGCTGCGTCACCCTGCGACGCTTCATGCGAGAGACGCACAGCAGCTGCCGCGACATCCATGATGTCAAACTCCTGGCCGAGCGACTCCACGACCGCACGATAGCTCTCGAGTCCCCCGCCCGCGATCGCGTCACGGAGCGCACCCTTCGTGAGGTCAAGCCGACGAGCTTTCACATCCATAGGCGAAGGCACGGTTGCAACTTCGATCTTGGTTCGTGTCAGCGCCTCGATGTTGCGCATGAGTCGATACTCGCGCGATTCGACGAGTGTGATTGCGACACCCTCGCGGCCCGCGCGACCGGTCCGACCAATGCGATGCACATACGACTCTGGCGAACTTGGGACATCAAAGTTCACAACATGCGAGACATGCGGAATGTCAATGCCTCGCGCCGCCACATCGGTAGCGATGAGAAGATCAAGTTCGTTCGCGCGCGCCTTCTTGATCACGCGATCTCGCGTGTTCTGCGTCAACCCGCCGTGAATCGACTCGACCCGGTACCCGCGACCAACCATACGCTCGGCGAGTTCATCGACTTCGATGCGCGTGCGGCAGAACACAAGCGCAAGCGTTGGCGACTCGAGATCGAGCACGCGACCGAGCGCAGTGACCTTGTGTGCGCGAGGAACAACATACGCAGTCTGACGAACCTTTGGAACCGAACCCTTCTTGCTCGCATCTCGAGGAATGAGAATGCGCGCAGGATCCTTCAGGTGTCGTTCAGCGATACCAGCGATGCGCGGCGGAAGCGTGGCGGAGAAGAGCGCTGTCTGTCGCACCTCGGGCGTCGCCTCGAGAATCGTTTCAAGATCCTCCGCGAATCCCATGTCGAGCATTTCGTCTGCTTCGTCAAGCACGACCGACTTCAAATCCGCGAGGTCGATCGTTCCACGGCGCATGTGATCGAGCACGCGACCTGGCGTCGCAATGACAACATGCGCACCACGCTTCAGTGCAATCGTCTGTCGATAAAAGTCTTGACCGCCATAGATCGGCGCGACGCTGAGGCGGAGGCTTCGACCGTATCGATGGAAGGCTTCTGAGACTTGCACGGCGAGCTCACGCGTTGGCACGAGCACGAGAACAAGCGGCTTATGCGCTGCAGGTTTCGTCGACGCAACGCGGTGAATGAGTGGAAGCGCGAAAGCCGCCGTCTTGCCGGTTCCGGTTGCTGCCTGCCCAAGAAGATCCTTGCCCGCGAGAAATGGCGGGATGGCCGACGCCTGAATAGGAGTCGGCTCCTCATAGCCGAGCGAATTGAGCTCAGCGACGAGCTCCGCACACAGTCCAAGCGCCTCAAAGCCATTTTGCATGGGCGTAGGGTAGTCGCGTTTCCGACTCGACCGCTTGATGATGGGCAGATTGCCGTGTATCCTCGTCAACTTCGCTTTGCGCCAAGCAGCCCTTGTCGCATCGTGCGGGGTGTAGCTCAGCTT
>SXGU01033417.1_pt1 | contig 10189 bp, 5 predicted proteins | sample 3174531 | NCBI WGS metagenome assembly SXGU01 (sample SAMN11356863, study PRJNA531348) | freshwater metagenome | isolation source: freshwater sample F1-140 | place: China: Fuxian Lake, Yuxi | collected 2017-12-25 | reverse complement strand
CGGAGGCGTTCTGGGCGACGACGCGGACGAAGTACTGCGTGTTCGGAGAGAGGGAGCCCAGGGTGTACGAGGTCCCGGTTAGGCCAGCGACCGAGAAGGTGTAGGTCCCGCTGGCAGCACCATACTCGACCCGGTGGGTCCCGGCGCCGGTGGCGGCGGTCCAGGTCAGGTTGAGAGAGGTGGAAGAAGCCGCGGTCAGGGTGGAGAAGGTGAAGTTTCCGATCGGGGCCTTGCTCACTTCCGACGAGCTTATCGATTCGGTCCCGTTATCTGCTCTCACCACGTAGTAGTAGGTCACACCGTCGGTGAGGCCCGAGTCGAGGAAGGCCGTGCCCACGACGGAGGTTTCCGGAGAATTGTAATCGTAGGTCCCGGCGGTGGTTGACCGGTAGACGTTGTAGGAACTCGCTCCGGAGACAGCGCTCCAGGTGAGGGAGATTTGTCCGCTGGTGTTACTAGCTGCGGCCACACCCGTCGGCGCTCCCACGGCGGTGAGGCGGGAGGCCACGGCGGTGGTGTAGCTCGTGTTGAACGATCCGGCGGAGTTCCTGGCCACGACCCGGACGTCGTAGTTGGTTCCGGCGAGGAGCCCCGTGATGGTCCGGGGGGAGGTCACGCCGGTGATGGTGGTGAAGGCGTCGGACCCCTTGCGGTACTGGATGTCGTAGGAAGTCGCGCCGACGACGGAGTTGTTCCAGTTGGCCGTGATCGAGCTCGCCGTGCCGCTGGTGGAGGAGATGCTGAAGGCTTCGATCGGGGTCACCGAGTGCTCGGCGGACTGTGCAGAGAGTGAACCGTTGAAGGTCTGCACCGAATAGAAGTACCGGGTTCCGTTACCGATGCCCGTGGTGTCCACGAAGGAGGTGCCGGTGACGTTCGGGTAGAAGGTGTCGTAGGTCCCGGCCGAGGTCCCGCGGGAGATGCGGTACGAGGTGGCCCCGCTGATCGCTCCCCAGCTCACGGTCACCTGCCCGGGAGCCGCGGCGAGGGTGATGGTCGGAGGCCCGATCGGAGTGATCTGGTCTTCCTCTGCGGTGGTGGTGGTGGTTCCGGTACCGATGGTGTTCCGAGCTCTCACCGAGACGTAGTAGGTGGTGTTGGGAGCAAGCCCGGTGAGGATCCGCGGAGAGGTCACTCCGGTGACGGTGGTGGTCGCTCCGGTGCTCCGGTACAGGAGGTCGTAGCTCGTGGCCCCCGTGGCAGCGGGCCAGGTGACCTGCAGCCGGTTCGGATCGAGGGGTGTCACCGAGGTGATGGTGAAGACGGGGATCGGCCTTCCGGTGACCTCGGTCGATCTCACCGAGTCGGAGCCGTTGAAGGCCACCACGGCGTAGAAGTACTGGGTCCCGTCTACCACCGGAGAATCGACGTACGAGGTCGGGACGTTTCCGGCGGCGATCTCCGTGAGAGATCCGGAGGTCGTTCCCTTGTAGATCTTGTAGCTACTGGCCCCGGTGACCGCGGTCCAGCTCAGGGTGATCTGCGTGGTGGTGGTGGTCGCCACCAGACCCGTCGGAGCGACGGTGGCCGTCTTCCCCGCGAGCTCCGGAGACGCTTCGGCCGCGCCGGTGCCGACGGCGTTTCTCGCCACCACGCTCACGTTGTAGGTCGTATTGGCCGCGAGGCCGGTGATCTCGTACGGGCTTGTTTGGTTCGCGATGGTGGTGTACGCGCCGGTTCCGATCCGGTACCGGACATCGTAGGTGACGGCACCGGTCACCGAAGGCCAGGCCACGCTCAGCTTCGACGCACTCGTCGGCGTGACACTGGTGAGGGAGAAGGCCTCGATCGGTCTGGCCGATCGCTCGGCCGAGTAGGTGGATTCGTCGCCGTTGACGGTGGTGACAACGTAGTAGTAGGTGGTCCCGTTGGTGCGGCCAGTGTCCTCGTAGGAGAGGCCCGAGATCCCCGTGGCGATGCTCGCGTATCCGCTCCCGGAGGTCGTCGACCGGTAGACGTTGTAGGTGAGGGCGCCGGTGACGGCTCCCCAGGTGAGGGTCACTTTCCCGGGAGCGGCGGTGGCGGTGATGGTGGTCGGCGCCCCCGGACTCGTCATCTTCGAGACGTCCGCCGTCTGGAAGCTCGTTCCGGCCCCGACGGTGTTATTCGCTCTCACCGCGACGTTGTAGGTGGTGGTGCTGGTGAGGCCCGAGATGGTGTACGGAGAGGTAACCCCCGTGACCGTCACGTACGATCCCGCGCCAGTGCGGTAGCGGACGTCGTAGCTGGATGCTCCGGTGGCGAGGGGCCAGGTGACCTGGAGCGAGGTCGGTGTGGGCGAAGTCACCGACGTCACGGCGAAGCTCTGGATCGGTCTCACGGCAACCTCGGAGGAGGTTCCGCTGTAGAGCCCGTTGTAGGCGCGGACGGCGTAGAAGTAAGAGTTTCCGTTGGTCAGACCCGTGTCGGTGAAGCTCGTCCCGTTCACCACGGCTTGGTAGGAGCTCAGGGATCCGCTGGTGGTCCCGCGGAAGAGTTCGTAGCTCGAGGCTCCGCTGACGGCGCTCCAGCTCACCACGGCCTGTCCCGGAGTCGCAGTCGCGGCGATGGTCGGAGTTCCGAGGGCCGCGATGGAAACACCGGAGAGCTGGTTACTGGAGGCGAGGGTCGTTCCGGCGCCGACCGCGTTCTTCGCGATCACCCGGAAGTAGTAGGTTGTGTTCCCGGCGAGACCCGTGATGGTCCTCGGCGAGGTCGCGTTGGCGGCGACCGAGGTCAGGGCGCCCGGATTGGTTCCGTAGCGAATGTCGTACGCGTCGGCTCCGGTGGCCGCGGGCCAGGTCACGGTGAGCTGGTTGGCGACGGTCGAAGTCACGGACGTCATGGAGAAGGGAGAGATCCCCTTCGCGCTGACTTCGACGGACGACGGAGAGAAGTAGGTGTTGTACGCCTTCACCGTGTAGTAGTAGACAGTCCCGTCGGTGGTCGGGGTTTCCGTGTAGGAGGTCCCGGCGACCGTCGCGAGGAGGGTCGTCGATCCGGAGGTGGTACCGTAGATCTTGTAGGAATCGGCGCCGGCCACGCTGTTCCAGCTCAGGCTCATCTGGCCCGGCGTCGCCGTTAGCTCGACGCCGGTGGGAGCGGCCGGCGGGCCGAAGGGCCTGCCGCTGTTCTCGGAGTTACTCAGGAGGTAGCCGTTGAGGTCGTTCTGCGCGAGCACGCGGACGTAGTAGTTCACTCCGTTGGCGAGGCCACTCATGGTGTACGGGGAAGTGACGTTCGCGATGGAGTTCGAGTAGGAGCCGGAGGACGTTCCGTAGAGGATGGTGTACTTCGTCGCGTGCGTGGAGGGATTCCAGGTGACGGTCATCGCACCGTCGGCGACGGTCGTCGAGACGAGGTCGAAGGCGGCGACCGAACGGCCCGGGGCCGCGGCCGTGATCTTCCGCGACCCGGCGGCGTTACTCGAGGTGACGCTGAAGTAGTACGTCGTGCCACCGGCCAGACCAGGAACGGTGCAGGTGGTGATGATCCCGGTACAGCTCATCACTTGCGTGTTGATCGCCGTCGCCGAGGTTCCCATGTAGATCTTGTAGTTGTCTGCCCGGTAGGAACTCCTCCATCTGAGTGCGGCGGTTCCGTTGGCGACGCGAACCTGCGTGAACGAAAACGGGTCAGGAATTTTTAGAAGGGGAGTGTGACCGCGGGAAACGACGGAACCACCGCTGGGGTTGTTACAACCAGCGCTCAAAGCGAGCATTAAAATTAGCACACTAAATAGAAAATTAGTCACTTCGGTTCCCTTATCGTTAACCTGTTAATTTTACCTTAATTTGTGCTACGTATTGAGTTGAATTTTTAGCGGCAATTTTTGTTGGCAAGGGCTATTTTTTAAAAAGAATGGGAGACCTGAAAACAGTAGCCTAGAGACTCATGGGTGAAATTGATGGCGGCGTTTGGGGCCGTGGTGACCTGATAAAAACCTTTGCCTTGATAAAGAGCACCGAACGGGCCAACCCAGCCTAATCTGGCGTAGGCCTCTCCGCCGGCGCCGGCCTCGGTGATGACCTCTCCCCCTTTGGTCGGGAAGATGAAGTAGCCCTTCACACCCGTGCCCCAGAGAAGGCCGATCCTCCTTCTCTGTCCGAGAGCGAAGTGCATGCCCGATTGGATGAAGGATTTTTTTACGATCTCGAACTCCGTGGGAGTCCGAGCGAAGTAGGTGGGGTGATCCTGGCTCATGGCGAAGATGCTGGCCTTGAAGATCGGCGACATCCTCCGGATGATTTCCAGACCGTAGCTGTCAAATACCTGGTCCTCTTTCTTGATGCTACCGAACTGCGGTTCGTTGAACCGCACGATCTGGATTCCCCCGAAGAACCGGACCGCGGAATTCTGACTCATCCGGTAGGTGTAGGCCGCGTTCCAGTAAGGGTTTTGGTCGGACGTTAATCGGCCCTTGGAGTTGTTCGCCTTCTGCTCCCCTCGAAGGGTGTGGTACATGAGACCGTACTCGAAGGAAAAGTCGTGCGTCTCCTCATTGATCTGGGCTCCGACGGAAACGCTCAACAAAAGCGTGAGGCAAAGGAAGGCAAACTTCATCTAGCCATGATACCGCCGATGGTCAACCCAATGATAGGCAGTAAAAATAACCTAGACCCTAGAGCGCCAGCGTCTTCGCTTTCTCGAGGCGGTTCCAGATCCCGAGCCAGTCTTCGGAGGAGTGCTCGGGGAGCTTCGAGGTCAGGATGAGGTCGAAGCCCTGCTGGTCGAACTGCCGGAGCTTTTCGTAGAGCTCGCGGCTCGCGAGCTGGGGAGACGCGGGGAGGACCCACACCACGGGATTCTTGAACACGTGGCGGAGCTTGTCTTCGATGAGCTTTCTCTGGAGGGCCCAGTTGAAGTCGGGCGGGACGAGCACCAGAGGGATCCGGGGCATGTAGTGGTGCTGGAGCTGGCCCGGGGCCACCGGGCTCTGGGCGTAGCGGACCTGGGTCTTCAGGCCCGCGGCCTCCAGGACCCCGCTCAGCATGGACGCCGTGAAGAACCCGGGCCTGAAGATCTCCACCACGAACTTCGAACCTTCCTTCTTCACTCCGGCGACGGTGGATTCGATCCCGACCTCCGCCGGTCCGCCGTCGAGGATGGCGACCTTGTCGTCGAACTCCTGGTAGACGTGCTCCGCGGAGGTGGGAGAGGTCTTCCCGAACTTGTTGGCACTGGGTGCGGCGACACCGCCCTCGATCTGGGAGAGGAGCTTCAGGGTCAGCTCGTGCCGAGGACAGCGAAGTCCCACGGAGTCCAGACCCGAAGTGATGAGCGGATCGACGGAGCTATCTTTCTTCGCGATGAGGGTCAGGGGGCCGGGCCAGCAGGCGGCCGCGAGGACCTCGTGGACCGGCGTCCAGTCACTGGCGAGCTTCTTCGCGCTCTCGACGGTCGCCACGTGGACGATGAGCGGATCGAAGAAGGGCCGCTCCTTGGTGGAGAAGATCCGGAGGAGCCCTTTCTCAGAGCGGATCCAGCCACCGAGGCCGTAGACGGTCTCCGTGGGAATGGCGACGGTGTCTCCGCGAAGGAGAAGGTCCCGGGCCAGTTCTAGGTTCACCAGTTTCAAAGTTACTCACCTGTGATGCTTGCCGGACCTCTCTCGGGCCCGCTTCTCTTGAAGTTATCGATGACCCCCAGGCCCCGGAAGTCTCCGCTGGAGAAGGTCGTGTTGAACTCGTCTCCGGAGGGCCTCGTGGCGCTCAGGGACCCGTGGATGAAGGTGTTGTTCGTCCCGAAGAGCTGGGCGAGGTCTCGGATGTTCTTCGTCTGCTTGAAGTACTTATCCATGAAGATTTTGAATTTTGCAAGCGATGGTTTCAGCAGATTGGCGTGGTAGTCTTTCTTGAAGCTCAGGAACTTGAGCCCGATGTCCTTGACGCAAGCATCCTTCCCGTCCTGGTCCTCCCGGAGCATCTGGGCCCGCTTCTTCTCCCCGGTCCAGTCCTCGGACTTGGAGAAGCCGCAGACCTTGGCGAACTGGCCGAAGACCACGTTCTCGTCGGCGGCGAGGAGGTGGTTGAACCCGGTCTTCTCCACCCGGACGTTGGACTCGACGACGAGGGGCCCCTTGAGCTGCTCGCTGCGGATGATGGCCATGTAGTCCTTCGGCAGGAGCGTGTAGAGGTCCACGAAGTTAATCACCCCGGTCCGGTACTTCTTGTCGATCCAGCGGTCCGTGCTGTCGGCGCTGTAGCTCTGGGTCATCACGAAGGAGAACTGCTCGCTGCTGTCGATGCGGACCACCTTCGGGTCCGTCGCCTGCGGGTGTGTGGCCTCGTACTCCAGCGTGAGCTCCCGGCTGTAGACCGCGGCGTGGGAGGCGCCCATCGGGATCTTCAGGAGCTTGTAGACCACGGCGGAGAAGAGGCGGCTCAGGAAGTTCTGCACCACCTTCACGCTCTGGTTGTAGTTCTTGTAGAACACCTTCACCAGGCGGTCCTTGATGATCCGTTTCTGCTCGGTCTTGCTCTTACTGATCTTCCCGAAGATCAGGATGCTCCCGCGGGACTCGAGCGCCCGGGAGCTGTTCTCCTCGAGGCCCACGACGTAGGGCTCGAGGAGGGCGACCGTCCCCTGGCCCCGGAGCAGCCGGTGGAACTCCTGGCCTTCCTCGGGATCGGCCTTCACGTGCTCCCAGTCTTTCTGAGACAGGCCCAGGAAGACTTCCTTGCTGGCCGAGAACTCGTAGTTCAGGTCGGAGCGGAGGATGGAGAGCTGGAGCAGGCGGAAGAACTCGAACTGGAGCTCCATGGTCACCCCGGTGCGCGAGGTCTTCTTGGACATCACTCCCACCCGGTACCTCTGCGCGGTCACGTCGTCGGAGTGCCGGCTCTCGAGGGACACGCGTCTGGTGAGGGCGCTCTCGGCGAGGATCCCCGCGGAGAAGGAGAGGTTGTAGAGCGGCGGGGTGCGGATGAGGCCCCCCGCGCTCACGGTCCATTCGTCTTCGCGCTTCATGATCTCCTCGTGGCCCAGGCGCTCCATCCCGCCGGCGTTGAACTTCAGGAACGGGAGGAAGAGCTTGGAGAAGTCGGCCGTGAGGCCCAGCTGGTAGGAGTCGGCGTAGTGGTAGTAGGTGTAGACGCGCTTGAAGGTCAGGCCTGCGAAGGCCCCGATCTCGGCGGCGCTCATGAACGAGCCGCCCGCTTCCTTGAGCTTCTCGAGGAAGGTCGTGGCCTCGACCTCGACGGTGAAGGAGTCGGCGACGAGCCAGTTCTTCCCGAAGAGGTTCGGCGTCACCTGCCGGTCCACGTAGAGCTGGACCACGCCGAAGGGCTTCTGCCAGCTGAAGCCGGAGAAGTTCTCCGTCCCGAGGTTGAACTGCTCGTTCACGCGGTTGATGTGGGCCACCTGCTCGAGGCCCAGAGTGGGGTGGGCGGTCTCGAGGTGGCGCCGGATCTCCTCGTAGAGCGGGGAGTCCTCTCCGTCGACGGGGAGCCGGGTGTTCCCGAGGAGGGCCCCGATGACCGAAGCCTCCACCGGCGGATCGACCTGGGCACTCTTCTGCGCGCTCAGCGAGTGCGATGTTTTCCGGGGACGACTTTTCAATCCGGGACTCTTGAGATATTCTTCGAAGCGCGGGTCAAGTTTGATGTGATTGAACTCTGAGGCAAAGGCCGAAAAGGAAAAGACCGAGAAGGCTAGCATCCATACTTTAATCATAAGTTCCCCGCAGGCATTCATTCGCCATGATTGATATGCGACTTGATCGGTCCTACGAGTTAAAAATTTAACGGACCAAACTCGTTGATATCAGTAGCTAGCCGTTGAATTCCCAGTGGTTAGAACGGTTTATTTTTCGAGCAAAAGAATAAAATTAAGATGGATAATCCAAGTTTCAAGGACCTACTAGACCTGAGCTACCAGTGGCCGGACTACTACGAGTTCAAGTTCATCATCAAGAACGAGAGCAAGTCTCTGGTCCTGGAGAAGCTCGCGGGCTTCACCGTCGTCGAAACCCCGTCCAAGAAAGGGACCTACATCTGCGTCTCCGCCCGGAAGCTCATGGGGAGCACCCAGGAGGTCATCGAAATTTACGAGGCCATGGGGAAGATCCCCGGTATAATGAATCTCTAACAGGGAAGCGCAATGAGGTTTGACACCGCTTTGGTCATCGCAGGTGGGGCGTTCGGGACGTCCATCGGCTTCGTGCTCACGCAGAATTTTAAGAAGGTCATCATCAAGGTCCGGTCGCCGGAGATCTACCAGGAGATCAACAGCGGCGAGAACAAGACCTACCTCCCGGGCCAGGCCCTGCCGGAGACGCTGAAGGCGGCGCTGACTTGGGAAGAGGTGGAGCAGCTGCAGGAGGGGGAGATCGACCTCATCATCAGTGGCCTCCCCATGTCCGGCATCGACAGCTTCTGCAACGAGAACGGAAGCTCCGTCACCCGCTACCTCGACCGGGGGATCCCGCTGGTGAGCCTCGCCAAGGGGATCGACCACGAGACGCTGAAGCTCCCGGACGAGATGTACGACACCCACTTCGCGAAGTACCGATCGCAGCTCCTGTACCTCTCGGGCCCGTCGTTCGCCAACGAGATCCTCCAGAAGCAGATCACCATGGTGTCGCTGGCGGGGGAGGACAAGGGCCACCTGCTCCAGGCCTGCGAGATGCTCGCGACGGAGTTCTTCAAGGCCGTCCCGACCGCCGACGTGCGGGGAGTCCTCCTCGGAGGGGCGCTCAAGAACGTCATCGCCATCGCCGGCGGGATCCTCGAGGGCCTGGGCTACAACCACAACACCCGCGCGGCCCTGGTCACCCGCGGGATCGTGGAGATGCTCCGCTTCGGCGTGGTCTTCGGCGCACGACCCGAAACCTTCTACGGGCCCAGCGGCATGGGGGACCTGATCCTCACCACCACCGGCGAGCTCTCCCGGAACAAGGCCTTCGGCCTGGAGATCGCCAAGGGCCGGAAGGCGGAGGAGATCATCCGGAAGACGAGGTCCGTGGTGGAGGGCTACAAGACCACGGAGGCGGCCTACAAGCTCTCCGTCCGGGAGAACATCCGCACCCACATCTTCAGCGGGCTCTACCGCGTGCTCTACGAGAACCAGGACCCGCGGGAGGTCATCGGGGAGATCATGCGGCTGCCGGTGAAGCTCGAGGACTAGTTCAGGGACTCCTCGATCTTCCCGACGGAGATGGTCTCCCCGAGGGAGACGATCTCCCCGTCCTGCTTCTGCACGAAGTAGGCGGGGACGCCGACGACGTCGAAGCGCTTCAGGAAGCGGGTGATGTTGTCGTCCCGCTGGGTCCAGTCCGCCCGGTAGAGGACCAGGCCGTACTTCTTGGTGAGCTCCTTGAAGTTCTCCGTCTCCAGCACGAGCTTCTTATTGATCTTGCAGGTGAGGCACCACTCGGCGGTGAAGTCCATGAACACGAGGTTGCCCTTCTCCTCCTGGAGCTTCTCCTCCGACCACGGCTTCCAGACCTGATCGGAGGCCCCGGCGACGGCCTGCCCGCTGGGTCGGAGCTCCAGGTTCTGGATGGCGAGCACGGTGAGGGAGAGGGGGAGGGCGAAGACCAGGAACTGGAGCACCTTGCGGCTCGAGATCTTCTGGGCGTAGAAGAAAGCAAAGAACCAGAGCGCGAACAAGAGGTTGAGCCTCCAGCTGACGCTTTCGAAATGCACCAGAGAGACGAAGACGTCGTAGAGCCAGATCACGGTGAGGATCAGGGAGAGGCCCAGGAAGTACTTCAGCTTCTCCATCCACGCCCCGGGCTTCGGGAAGAAGGCGAGGCTCCGCGGGTAGAGCGCGGTGAGGAGGAAGGGGAAGGCGAGGCCCAGGCCGATGAAGAAGAACATCAGGAAGATGTTGAAGTACCCGGTGGTGAAGGCGAAGGTCAGGGCCGTCCCGAGGAAGGGCGCCGAGCACGGGGTCGAGAGGATGGTGGTGAGGATGCCGGAGAAGAAGTCTCCCGAGAAGCCCTCCTCCAGCTCCTGGGAGCCGAGCTTCGATCCCCCGGGGGTGACGAACTCGAAGAGCCCGAAGAGGTTCAAGGCGAGGACGAAGAGGATCAGCATCATGATCAGGATGAAGCCGGGCGACTGGAGCTGGAACCCCCAGCCGATCTCCTCGCCGGTCATCTTGATCCCGGCGACGACACCCGCCAGTCCCATGAAGGTGGTGACCACGCCCGCGGTGTAGCTCAGGTTGTGGGTGATGAGCTTCCTCCGCGGGTAGTTCTTGTGCT
>SXGU01027611.1_pt1 | contig 10190 bp, 15 predicted proteins | sample 3174531 | NCBI WGS metagenome assembly SXGU01 (sample SAMN11356863, study PRJNA531348) | freshwater metagenome | isolation source: freshwater sample F1-140 | place: China: Fuxian Lake, Yuxi | collected 2017-12-25 | reverse complement strand
GATGACCGGCACCGGGCCGTTCGGGCCGCTGGAGATGGGCGGGATGTTCAGCGTGGTCAAGGTGCGCGAGGGCCTCGCCCGCAACGACTACAAGGACCCGGGTTGGTACAAGCATCCGGAAGGCACGGTGGCCCGTGGATGGACGGGCGAGGCGCCGCTCGCGAAGCGGGCAGCGCCTGCTCCGGCGGGCGGCGTCACCATGAAGGCACGCAAGCCCGCCGGGCACGGCAAGCACTAGGCATGAACCGACTTCAACAGGAGATAACCATGCGGAGATTTTCCACGCTCGCATTCGCCGCGCTCACCTTCATCGCCACGGGGGCGATGGCGCATGGCGACGCCAAGCACGCCAGGAAGGAGCCAAGGCCGATATCCACCGAGGAACGGGCGTTCGGCCGCGAGGGCGATCCGAAGAAGGCCACGCGCACCGTCCGCGTCGGCATGGCGGACACCATGCGATTCGACCCCGCCGAACTCGTCGTGAAGCCCGGCGAGACCGTCCGCTTCATCGTCCGCAACAACGGCAAGGTGCTGCACGAGATGGTGATCGGCACGATGAAGGAACTGAAGGAGCACGCCGAGGTGATGAAGAAGCACCCCGGCATGGAGCACGACGAGCCGTACATGGCCCACGTCGAGCCGGGAAAGACGCAGACCATCGTCTGGCAGTTCACGAAACCGGGCGAGTTCTTCTACGGCTGCCTGATTCCCGGCCATTTCGAGGCCGGGATGGTCGGCAAGGTAACGGTCAGGTGATCGCGCAACCCGCGCCTTCCCGGCCCATTGTCATGAGACACCCACGAAAGGAAAGACCATGAAAGTCCTGCCTGCAATCCTCCTTGCGGCCGCCCTCGTGGTACCGGCGGCCCGCGCGAACGACGCGCATCACAAGCTCACCGACGGCGAGATCCGCCGCGTCGACAGGGATGCGAAGAAGCTCACCATCCGGCACGAGCCGATCCAGAGCCTGGACATGCCCGCCATGACCATGGTCTTCCAGGTGAAGGATCCCGCGATGCTGGATAGCGTCAAGGTGGGCGACAAGGTGAAGTTCGAGGCCGAGAAGCTCGGCGGCGCCTACACGCTGACGCGGATCGAGGTGGCGAAGTGAGCCGGGTGCCTGTCGCAGCGCTGGCGCGCCGCCGCATGCTCGGCGCGATGATCGGGGCGGTGGCGCTCGTGGGCTTTGGTCCGGTGCGCGCGGCGGGCGTCGTCGACGTGTACAAGAGCGCAAGCTGCGGCTGCTGCGGCAAGTGGATCGACCACCTGCGCGCGAGCGGCTTCGCGGTGAGGGCGCACGACGTCGCCGAGCCGGCGCTGTATCGCGCGAAGTTCGGCGTGCCCGAGGCGCTGGGTTCCTGCCACACCGCCGTCGTCGACGGCTACGCGATCGAGGGGCACGTGCCGGCGCGCGAGGTGAGGCGCCTGCTCGCGGAGCGACCGAAGGCGAGGGGACTCGCCGTGCCGGCGATGCCGCCCGGCTCGCCGGGTATGGAGGGGCCCGTCGCCCATCCCTACGAAGTGTTGCTGATCGACGTACGCGGCCGCACCACGGTGTACGCGCGCTATCCTGCCTGAAACGCTGGCGGCGCTATCCCGCCGGCATCATCACCATCTGCGTCTGCGTCACCACCGCAAGCAGCTTCCCGGACTCGCTGGTGATGCGCGTGGTCCACACCTGCGTGGTGCGGCCGCGGTGCAGGGGCGTCGACTCGCCGATCACCTTGGTGCCGGCGGGCGCAGAGCCCATGAAATTGGTCTTCGATTCGATGGTGCTGGTGCGCGCGTCGGCGGGCATGTTGAAGATGGTGCCCACCGCACCTAGCGTGTCCGCGAACGCCATGTAGGCGCCGCCGTGGAGGATCTTCCCAGCGGTGCAGAGGTCCTCGCGCACCGGCATCTCGGCAAGCACCCGGTCCTTGGTGATGTCGATGAGCTTCACGCCCATCGTGCCGGGAAACATCGAATCGATGCGCTTCTGGATCATTTCCGCGTTCAAGGGTTTCTCCTCATGCGATTCGGTTCAGGGATTCGCCGCGCTCCCACGCCTCGATGACGTCAATCAGTTCGTCGGCGAGGCGCTGCTTGGCCTCGGCCGACGCCCACGCGACGTGCGGCGTGACGAACAGGTTCGGGATGCCCGGCTCGAGCAGCAGGTTGCCGTTCACCGGCGGCTCCTCGGACAGCACGTCGACCGCGGCTGCGGCGATGCGCCGCTCCTTGAGCGCGGCGACCAGCGCGGCTTCGTCCAGGAGCTTGCCGCGCGCGGTGTTGATCAGCATCGCGCCGGGCTTCATCGCGCCGAGCTCCGCCGCGCCGATCAGGCCGAGCGTCTCCGGCGTCAGCGGGCAGTGCAGCGAGAGGAAATCCGCCTGCGCCAGCACCTCGGCGAAGGGCGCATAGCCCGGGCGGGTGTCGGCCGCGCCCTTGTGCTCGGCGAACAGCACCCGCATCTCGAGCGCGCGTCCCAGCCGCCCGGTGGCCTGCCCCAGCACGCCGCGGCCGACGATGCCGAGCGTCTTCCCGGCGAGGTCGCGGATCGGAAAGTCGCCGAGGTAGAAGCGCGGCGACTGCTGCCAGGCGCCCTCGGCGACGCGGCGCTGGTAGGCGGGCAGGTTGCGGCTGGCCGCGAGCATCAGCATCAGCACGTGTTCGGAAACGGAGTGCTTGCCGTAGTCACGCACATTGGTCACCGCGATGCCGCGTTCCCTGCACGCGGCGACGTCGACGCTGTCGGTGCCGGTCGCCGCGACCGCGATCAGCCGCAGCGTCGGCGCGCTGGCAATGGCCTCGGCGCTCACCCGCACCTTGTTCGAGATGGCGATGGTGGCGCCCTTAAGCCGCTCGGCAATGCGTTCCGCGGGCGTCTCGGCGTGCTCGACCCAGGCGTGCTCGAAATCGGGACGCCGCAGGATGACGCGTGGGTCGAGCGTGGCGCGCTGCAAATAGACGATGCGATGTGTCACACTCTGCGAAACGAAGCCTGTGAACGATTGATTCTATCAACCCGCCGCACTAGCCTTCGACCTCGCCCATGAAACCACTCGCCCTGATCCTTGCCCTGCTCGTCTCCGCCGTCGCATCGGCGCAGGAGTTCCCGTCGCGGCCGTTGCGCATCGTGGTGCCGTATCCGCCTGGCGCGTTGACCGATACGCTGGCGCGGGCCATCGGCGACCGCCTGTCGACCGGATTGAAGCAACCCGTGGTGGTGGAAAACCGCCCCGGCGCCGGCACGCTGGTCGGCGCGGAGCTGGTGGCGAAGGCGGCGCCCGACGGGCACACGCTGCTGATGGCGACCAGCACCACGCTCGGCATCAGCCCGGCGATCTACTCGAAGCCGAAGATCGACCCGGTGAAGGAATTCGCCGCGGTGTCGCTGGTCGGCTCGGTGAACTTCTTCCTCGTCGCCAACAATGACTTCCCGGCGAAGAACGCGCGCGAGTTCATCGACCACGTGAAGAAGAGCCCCGGCAAGTTCAACTACGCGTCCTCCGGCAGCGGCAGCCCGCACCACCTCTTCATGGAGGTGCTGAAGAAGGAGGCGGGGCTCGACATCCAGCACGTCCCCTACAAGGGATCGGCGCTGGCGGTGCTCGACATCATCGGCGGCAAGCCCGAGACGATGTTCCTCGACTTCTCGGTGGCGGTGCCGAACATCAAGGGCGGCAAGATCCGCGCCCTGGGTACTTCCGCCGGCAAGCAGTCGGTGCTGATGCCGGAGGTGCCGCCGATCTCGGCGACGCTGCCCGGGTTCGACTGGCAGGCCTGGCAGGGCATCGTCGCCACCGGCGGCACGCCCGCGCCGGTGCTGGCGCGGCTGAATGCCGAGATGCAGAGATTCCAGAACACCGACGAATTCCGCGCGTTGCTGGTGAAGTTCGGCATGGAGCCCTGGGCGCCGAACACGCCCGAGCAGTTCGCCGAGATCGTGCGCAACGACGTCGGCCGCTGGGCCGGCGTGGTCAAGGCCGCCGGCCTGAAGGTCGATTGATGGCGCCCCTGTCGGAAGCTGCGCGCGCCGAGCTCGCGCCCGGCGGCAAGCTGCGCGTCGGGCTCAACCTCAGCAATTTCCTGCTCATCCGCAAGCAGCAGCCGGCGTACGAAGGCCCCGCGCCGGATCTCGGGCGCGAGCTGGCGCGGCGCCTCGGCGTCGAGGTCGAGTTCATCGGCTACGAGAACGCCGGGCTGGTGGCGGATGCGGCGAAGACCGAAGCCTGGGACCTCGCCTTCATCGGCGCGGAGCCCGCGCGCGCCGACGTGATCGCGTTCACGCCGGCATACGTCGAGATCGAGGCCACGTACCTCGTTCCCGCCGGCTCGCCGATCCGCACGCTCGAGGACGTGGACCGCCCCGGCGTGTCCATCGCCACCACCGACCGCGCCGCCTATACGCTGTACCTCGAGCGCACCATCAAGCAGGCCAACCTTCTCAAGGTGCCGGGACAGGACGAGACCGTCGCGCGCTTCGCGGCGGGCGGCATCGACGTCCTCGCCGGCCTCAAGCCGCGGCTGCAGCAGGAAGTCGGCCGCATCGCCGGCTCGCGCCTGCTGGAAGGCCGCTTCACCGCGATCCAGCAGGCGATGGGCACGCCGAAGCGCCGCACCGCCGCGTTCGACTACCTCGTCGCCTTCGGCGAGGAGATCAAGGCCTCGGGACTGGTGGCCGAGCTGATCCAGCGCCACGGGTCGCACGGCCTCACCGTCGCCGCCCAGGCCAGGCCGTAACCCCCACACCGTAATCCCCACGCCGCAAGAAAGGGAACCATGTCTCCGGTCATCGACGTCCACACCCATATGCTCAACAACGAGTGGCTGAAGCTGCTCGAGAAGCACGGGGGCAAGTACACCCTCAAGGCCGTCACCGGCGGGCTGCGGGCGATCCACCTCGACGGCGCGCCGTTCATGACGCCGGTGCCCGAGATGTTCGACTGGGACCTGCGCATCAAGAACATGGACCGCGTCGGCATCGACGTGTCGGTGGTGTCGTTGACCTGCCCGAACGTCTACTGGGGTGGCGAGAAGATCAGCCTGAAGGCTGCCGAGGTGATGAACGACGAGCTGGCGAAGGCCCGGAGATCCTTCCCCAACCGCATCCAGTGGTTCGCGTCGCTGCCGTGGCAGCACGAGAAGGCGGCGCTCGCGGAACTCAAGCGCGCGCGCAAGGCCGGCGCCTGCGGCGTGATGGTGCTCGCCAACATCGCCGGCCAGCACCTCACCGACCCCGCGTTCGCGCGGATCTGGAAAGCGATCGACGACGCGGCGCTGCCGGTGCTGATCCACCCGACCGCGCCGCCGGGCGTGAAGGAAATGGACATGGTGCAGTTCCAGCTCACCGCGTCCATCGGTTTCACCACCGATACCTCGCTCGCCGTCGCCCGCATGATCTACGACGGTTTCTTCGACCGGCACCAGAAGCTGAAGATCATCGCCAGCCACGGCGGCGGCGCGCTGCCCTTCCTCATCGGGCGGCTGGACCAGTGCTACGAGCACATCCCCGCCTGCCGCACGAAGATCATCGAGAAGCCCAGCCTGCACGCGCGGCGCATCTTCGCCGACTCGGTGGTGTTCGAGGAGGACGCGCTGGCCATGGCGGTGCGCGTGTTCGGCTCCGGCAACGTGCTCTACGGCTCGGACTACCCCCACACCATCGGCGACCCCATCGGTTGCCTCGCGCGCGTCGACCGCCTGCCCGACGGCGTGCGCGATCGCGTGCGCGGCGGCAATGCCGAGCGGATCTTCGACTTCAAGTAGACTCGTCGCAGGAGGTTGCCATGACGATCTACCTGCAGACCGCCGCGAAAAAGCTCATCGACCTGCCGGTGACGGAGGCCGAGCGTGCGCTGCGCGTGCAACTCGCCGCCGCCTACCGCATCTTCAATCATCTCGGCTGGACCGAGATGATCTTCAACCACATCACGGTGCGCGTGCCGGGGCCCGAGACCTGTTTCCTCATCAACCCCTTCGGCCTGCACTACAGCGAGGTCACGGCCTCGAACCTGCTCCTGATCGACGTCGAAGGCAACCCGGTGCGCGAGGCGGCATACCCGGTGAACCGCGCCGGCTTCGTGATCCATTCGGCGATCCACGCCAATGTCGATAGTGCGCACTGCGTGATGCACACGCACACCACCACCGGCATGGCCGTGGCGTCGTTGAAGGACGGGCTGTCGCCGACCAATTTCTACGCCGCGCAGCTGCACGGGCGTGTCGCGTACCACGAGTTCGAGGGCATCACGGTCAACCCGGACGAGAAGGTGCGCATGCTCGCCAGCATCGGCGCGAAGCCCGCGGTGATCCTGCGCAACCACGGCCTGCTGACCTGGGGCCCGTCGATCCCCGAGGCCTTCATGATGCTGTGGACGCTGCAGCGTGCGTGCGATATCCAGGTTGCCGCCGCGGCGGCCGGCGCGCTGCAGCCGATCCGCGACGAGGTGTTCGCGCAGACGGTGCGTGAATCCGGTCCTGGCGAGAAGCGCACCTGCGAAGACGTGTTTGCCGCGATGCAGCGGCTGGTCGACGCGAAGGATCCGTCCTACCGCAACTGACCTGTCCCGGGCTACACTTGTTGTTGGAGCCGGCATGACGACCAACCGACAACAGATTCTCGCCACGCTCGCGGCGCATCAGGAGGAGTTCCGGGGCTGCTTTGCTGTGCGTCGCCTGGCGCTCTTCGGCTCGGCAGCGCGCGACGAGCTTCGCGAGGGCAGCGACATCGACGTGCTCGTCGAGTTCGAGGGGCCCGCGAGCTACGGGGGATATTTTTCGCTGAAGGACCGCCTGGAGACCCTGCTCGGCCGTCCCGTCGATCTGGTGACGGAAAGCGGCCTCAAGCCGCGCGCCCGGCGCCAGGTCGAGCGGGATCTCGTTCGTGTCGCGTGACTGGCTGCTCTATCTCGATGACCTGATCGACAGCGCGGAAAAGCTCCAGCGCTACCTTGCCGGGAGGACGTTCGAATCGTTCTCCACCGATGACGTACTGTTCGACGCCGTGCTGTTCAATCTCGCGGTCATCGGCGAGGCTGCGAAGAACGTGCCTGAAGAAGCCAGGGCGTCGGTGCCACAGGCCGACTGGACGGGGCCGGCGCGCATGCGCGACTTGATCGCGCACCACTACTTTGCGGTGGACCGACGCATCGTGTGGGAAGCCGCAACCCTGCACGCGCCCGGGTTGCTCGATCACGCCAAGCTGTTGAGAGTCCGGTTCGATCCGGACGACTCGAGCTTCAGGTTGGCTTCCGCAAGCTGTACGCGCAGGCCCTGGAACTCCTCGAAGCGCGCCACCGCGACCTCGAGGATCGGCTGCACGCGCGCGGCCTCGAGGCCGTCGACGACGTAGGCCGAGACGCCCGCTCGTACGGCTTCGCGGATCGACTCGCTGCCGCTGTCACCCGAGAACATCACGATCGGCCGCGGATTGCTGCGCGTGACCGCAAACAGGTTCTCCAGCACGTCCCGCGACGGCGATTCGGTGTCGATGACGATGACGTCGGGCCGCAACGTCTCGACGGCCTGCAGCAGGTCGAAAGGAGAGGACAGGACGGCCGCAACGTGGTGGCCGGCGCTCTCGAGCCCCTCGCGCAGGATCTCCGCGCGCTCGTCGGAGTCGTCTACGACGAGGACGCGGAGAGTATCGGGAGGCATGACCGGAAGAGGCGCAATAAGCGTGCCACTGGTCCGGGTCGTGCCGCCGTCAGGTCAGCTTGTACAACGGCAGGAAGGCCGAGGCCATGCGGCGGGAGTCGAGCAGGTGGCGCTTCATGGCGTGGTCGAGCGTGCCCACGCGCTCCGCCAGCAGTTCGGCGGTGTAGCTCGAGGCGTCGGGCGCCGGGACCTCAATATAGGAATCCGCTTCGCCGCGTTCGACGACCGAGCGCATGCCGTGTTTCCTCGCCAGCATCATCATCGCGCGATTGTCGGCGGCGCAGTGGGTGAACAGTTCAGCCACTCCCAAGTTGCGCGCGTGCAGCCGGCTGCGCGACAGCAGTGCGCTGCCGACGCCGCGTCCGCGGTGTCCGCGCAGCACCGACACGCCGACTTCCGCGTAGCCCGGGCCGCGCGCGACGTGTGCAGCGCCGATCAGCGTGAGGTCGGCGTCGTACACGCCGATGATGGCGTCCTGCGCGAGGTCGATCTTCTGCACGTACTCGCGGATCGCGTCGTCGCCGCGCGGCGAGGCAAAGCGCAGCCGGCGGCCTTCGTCGTCGAGCAGGATAAGGTGCCGTGCATACTCGTCGCGCTCGTGGCGCTGCAGCGTGCGGGTGGTGAATTCCATCGATACCTCCAGTTCCGGGAGGTCCAACTTCAGGGGGAGGTCACTAGGAGGGGCGCGAGCCCCTCTTTGTCAGACCGGGTCCGAAACCGCGCCAGCCAGCCCCCATTGAAGGAGGAGGAGGGATCGCCGGAAGCCAGCCGGCGCGGCCGGATTCTGTTTCAGCCTGCGTGCATCCGGGTTGCGTTGTGCAGCGACTTCATCCGGCGCTCGAGGTCTGCGTGATCGGTGGCGCGGGAAAGGAAGCCCGCGATGTCCCGCTGGCGCGCCTGCCAGGCGGCCCGTTCCATCAAGTTGAAGAAGCGTTCGAGCAGTTGCCCGATCGCCTGGCCGCGCATGGTGCGGGCATCGCGCTCGATTTTGTCGAGCGAGACCGGGTCGAGGTGCATGGCAGGCCGGATAAGGCTGTCGCCCTCGTACATCGGAAACCCTGTCTTCTTCATGGTCTTGATCCTTTCGTCTCGTTTCGAGCGGGATTGCTGCATCGCACATACTCAATATACGTCTCGTCTTTCGTAAATCCAATCGTAATCTCAGATGATTACGATAATTGACGCCGATCAGGCACTAATTCACTATTGCAACGCAACAACAGTAGGACAATAGCACCAGCGAAAGTTCCCCGATCCATGGATCTGAACCAGTTACGCAGCTTTATTGCTGTCGCAGAGTGCGGGAACCTCACGCGCGCCGCCGAGCGCGTGCACCTCAGCCAGCCCGCCGTGAGCGCACAGATCAAGGCGCTCGAGGATTCCCTGGAACAGCGGCTGTTCCATCGCAGCTCGGCGGGAATGGAGCTCACGCAAGCCGGCCGCCGGCTGCTCGAGCTGTCCGAACGCGTGGTCGTGGCGGCCGACGAACTCAAGCTCGCGGCGCGGGCGCTCAAGGGCGAAGTCGCGGGCAAGCTGCGCATCGGCACGCTGAGCGATCCGCAGTTCATCCGCCTCGGCGAGTTCATGGGCCGCGCGCTAGAGCGCTACCCGCTGCTGGAGCTCGAGCTGCAGAACGGCATCACCGCGACAGCGCTCGCGCACGTCAAGGACGGCACGCTCGACGCGAGCTTCTACTTCGGCGATTTCGCCGAGCCCGGCATCGACAGCCTCGCGCTCGGCGAGATGGCCTACCGCGTCACGGCGCCCGCCGCGTGGGCGTCGCGCATCGCCACCGCCGACTGGTCCGGCATCGCGCGCATGCCCTGGGTGCTGCCGCCGGAGGCGAGCATCATCAACCGGCAGGTGCGGGCGCTGTTCCGCGAGCACGGCGTCGAGCTTGAGACGCACATCGCTGCCGACAACGAGGGCGTGATCGCCAACCTGATCGAGTCGGGCGTCGGCCTGTCGCTGATGCGCGAGGACCTCGCCTTCGCCAAGCAGCGCGGGGGGACGGTGTGCGTGTGGGATCGCACGCGCATTTGCACCGTGCTGCGCTTCATCCACTTGCGCGAGCGCGCGCTCGATCCCGCGATCCGCGCGCTGCTCGAAGTGCTCGGCGAAACATGGTCGCTGGCGCCCGCCGCGAAGGCGGCGGAGCCTTCTATACTCCCGAAGCGTCGCGCATCGGTGCCGGCCTAGTTGACGTTTACGTAAACGTCACGTAACGTCGGGTCCCCACTCGGGGTCCCCTCCGGGGGCCGCCGGTCGCGCTGGGAGGCGCCATGACCGACCTGTCCGACACCCGAAACCTGGTCTACAAGGCGAAGCACAAGATCCGCTTCGTCACCGCCGCGAGCCTGTTCGACGGGCACGACGCGTCGATCAACATCCTGCGCCGGATCCTGCAGGCATCCGGCGCAGAGGTGATCCACCTCGGGCACAACCGATCGGTCGACGACGTGGTCACGGCGGCGGTCGAGGAGGACGTGCAGGGCATCGCGGTGTCGTCCAACCAGGGCGGGCACATCGAGTACTTCAAGTACATGGTC
>SXGU01201990.1_pt1 | contig 10197 bp, 8 predicted proteins | sample 3174531 | NCBI WGS metagenome assembly SXGU01 (sample SAMN11356863, study PRJNA531348) | freshwater metagenome | isolation source: freshwater sample F1-140 | place: China: Fuxian Lake, Yuxi | collected 2017-12-25 | reverse complement strand
GCGCCCGCTGCACAAGGAGCACCCGCTGGTGCACCCCCCACCGACAACAACGCGAAGCCGTTCTCTCCCTATTCCGGCGAGTCGTTCACCCAACCCATCCCGCAGCAGAGTTGGAACTGGCACTACTACGGTGCGGGAGTGGTGCCACCCGGCGCGCCGCCAGCAGCCAACGCCGCACCGACCGACGCGCCCCCAGGCGATTACCACATCCACAACTACGCCGGCTCTGAGGGGTACATCCCATCGATCGACAACCCGGCTTATGGCAGCGGCGCGTTCATCGGAAATTGGGACCCTTACGCCTTCGGCGGTCAGGGCTACATTCAGGGATTCGACTGATCGGCCGCCAGCCACCGCTGGCAACTCCAGAACTCAAATAAAAAAGCGCCGGGCGGCTTCCCCACGATGAAGCCTGCCACGGCGCCCTGGTGGGGAGAGCAGGCGCTGGGGGAACGTGCCGCGCTGTGGCGACGCGCCGTTAGGCGCACCGCAAAGCTGTTCCCCAGTCCGGTTGCTGGCTGCGACATCTCGGTAGGGAGAGGGGTCGCGCTTCCAGGCCGGACGGCCCGAACGGCCGCCAAGGGATGACGGCCCACTCCTCTCCCGCAGGAATGATCCTAGCCCGAGGGCACCCCGGCGCAAGGTGATTCACATGGTTTTGGCTGCGCCGGCGAAATGAAACTCAGACCACCGAACAACGGGCTATCGCGTCGGACAAGGAGGCGATCGGATCTCGCCGCGGAATGAACTCCTGAGCGAGGAATCCGCTGTAACCGCTGGCGACCAGCGCCCGGCAAATCGCCGGGTAATTCAACTCCTGCGAGTCATCAATCTCAGCGCGTCCGGGCACACCGCCAGTGTGGAAGTGCGCGATCGCCCAAAGGTTGTCCGTCATGGTGCGGATGACATCGCCTTCCATGACCTGCATGTGATAGATGTCATAAAGCAGCCGAAATCGGTCGCTGCCGACGCGCTTTACCAATTCCACTCCCCAGGGAGTGCGATCGCACATGTAGCCGTGGTGATCGACCTTGCTGTTGAGCAGTTCCATCACGATTGTCACCCCCTGATCCTCGGCTATCGGGGTCACCATTTGCAGCGCGGTGGCGCAGTTCGCCAAGCCCTCATCGTCCGACACCGCGCCACGATTGCCGCTGAACACTATGAGGTTAGGGATGCCCGCTTCCTTCACCAGCGGAATGAGGCGCTCGCACTGCACGGCAAATGCAGCGTGATTGGCCGGGTTGTTCAGGCCATCGCCGATCTTAGTTGGCCCGTTGGCCACCGCGCATTGCAGGCCGTGAGCGGCCACAATCGGCCACTCCTTTTCGCCGAGCAGTTCGATGGAGGCATAGCCCAGTGGCTTCACCTTCGCGCACAACTCGTCCAACGGAATGCCCGAGTAGCACCAGCGGCAGAGGCTGTGCTTCAGTTCTCCAGGCGCCTTCGCGGTGCTGCCCTGCGAGGGACGGGTGAAAGTCCCAGCCGATGCCGGTGCGGCCAGCTTCGCCGCACCAACAGCCATCGTCGAAGCGGCAAGAAACTCACGGCGGTCCATCGGTGCACTATCGCGTCAATGCCGATGGATGGCAACTGTTCGGATCGAAAAACGCCGCTTGGATCTGCCCCAAGTCGCCATAGACTCGAACCATGAAGTTGGCTATAGCCGTCATCTCCCGGCTGGCTATCGCCGCCGCCCTAGCAGCCGTGTGGGCACCAATTGGAGCCAGGCGTGCGGAGGCCACCCCGCCGACCGGGTTCGTTGTGGACATGGAGTCGAGCGGCTGGAACGAGGCTGTCGGCGCTCTGTTCCTTCCCGACCAACGACTGCTCCACTGGCAGCGGGGCGGTGAGGTGTATCTGCATGAAAACGAGCGAGTGCACTTGGTGCTCAACTTGCGCGAGGAAGTCGGCGGCTGGCGCGATCACGGGCTGCTGGGCGTGGCACTGCATCCCAACTTCGAAGCGAATGGATTCATCTACTTGTTCTATGTGGTCGATCGGCACCATGCGCTCACCTTCGGGACCGGCGCCTATGACCCGCAGACAGACTGGTACCACGACGCTTCGATCGCCCGCATCACCCGCTACACCCTGACTGCGGCCAGCGGCTTCACGCAGGTCGACCCGACCAGTCGATTGGTGCTGGTAGGCGAGTCGACCACCACCGGTTTTCCGATCGCCCACCAGTCGCACGCTGTTGGCTCGCTGCAGTTCGGCGAAGACGGCACACTGCTGGCGTCGTTCGGCGATTCGGCCTCCTATGAATCCGTTGATGTCGGCGGGCAGGTCAGCGGTGGCTATGTGACTAGCGCGCTGGCCGCCGGGTTTCTGGCGCCAAAGGAGGATGTCGGGGCGTACCGCGCGCAGATGGTGGATTCGCTCTGCGGCAAGGTGCTGCGGCTTGATCCCGACACCGGCAATGGAGTGCCGAGCAATCCGTGGTTCGACGCCGCCGCGCCGCGCGCACCGCGCAGCCGGGTGTGGTGCCTTGGACTTCGCAATCCATTCCGAATGAGCATGGTTCCCGAGTCGGGCAGTCACGATCCAGCCGATGGCGACCCAGGCACGCTGCTAATCGGCGATGTGCAGTGGAACGCGCGCGAGGACCTGAATGTTGCCGACCGGGGCGGCCTCAACTTCGGCTGGCCTGCGTTCGAGGGGCTCACCTATCAGAACGAGTACTGGGCGCAGGACACCGCCAATCCCGACGCGGTGAATCCGCTGGGCGGGGGCGCCTGCCCGGCGACGATGCAGTTCCGCAGCCTGATCGTGCAGGACACTCAGGACCCGGTGTCATTTCCCAATCCGTGTGCGCTGCTGCAGGCCGAGCAGGCGGCGGTCTCGGGGCCGGGGCTGGTCTCGACCTACGCCGGCTACAGCGGCAGTGGATACGCCGATTACGGTTCAAGCAACGGTCAGTATGTGGAGTGGACGATTGCGGTGCCCCAGTCGGGCAACTGGACGCTGGCCTTCCGCCAGGCCAATGGTGGAACGACTTCGCGGCCGCTGCGCCTGATCGTTGATGGTGTAAACACAGTCAACTCACTGGCCTTCCCCCCCACTGGTTCGTGGACGCAATGGAACTGGGTCACGCACACAATGAGCCTCACCGCGGGCACGCATCTGGTGCGCCTGCGCTCAATCGTGAACACCGGACCCAATGTTGACTGCATGGCCTTTCACAACGGCGCTGGAATCTCTGCGGTGCCAGCGAGCATTCCCACCCATGAGCACACTCGACCAGTAGTCGACTGGAGCCACGGCGGTGCCAATGCGCGTACTCCGGGCTACAACCTCGGGGCATCCACTGAGATCGCGCTGGGCGCAACCGGGCCGGTGGCCGGCGAAGCGTTCGGCGGATCCTGCGCCGTTGGCGGCCCGGAACTGACCAACCCGGCTTGGCCGAGTCAGTGGCGCGGGGTCAGAGTGTTCGGTGACTTTTCCTGGGGCTGGCTGCGCACGCTGCGCTACGGCGCCAACGGAACTCTCGTGGCAGTTGAACCCTTCGACACCGCATTCGGCGCGGTGGTTGGGATCGTTGAGCATCCCAGCGAGCCGACCATCTACGCCATCCGCTGGGGAAGTGAGATTGTGCGAATCCGCTGGCTGCCGGGTGGCAGCGCGCCGCCCACGGCGCGGATTTCCAGCACGCAGAACTGGGGGGCCAGTCCGCTGGCGGTGACGCTCGATGGCAGCACCTCCAGTGACCCAGAAGGCGGCGCGCTGAACTACGCCTGGGACTTCGGCGACGGCACGACCGGCTCAGGTGCCATCGTCAACCACAGTTTCAGCGCGCCGACCGGCGGCCCCGCCCGCTTCGATGTGCGCCTCACCGTCACCGACCCAGCCGGGCTCACTCATCAGGCGGTGCAGGTGGTCTCGCCAAACAACACCCCGCCCACGGTCGACATCGTCAGCATCTTCGACGGCCAGTTCTATCCAATGAATGGTGGCGACACAACATTTCCACTGCTGGCAGCAGTAACCGATCCAGAGCACGGCTCGGCCGGCGTGGCCTGCCAGTGGCGAGTGAACTTGCACCACAACACACACGAACACCCCGAGCCGCCGGACTTCGATTGTGCCAGCAGTGCGGTGGTCACTTCGGTCGGCTGTGGCGACGAGGACTTCTGGTTTGAGGTTGAGTTCACCGGCACCGACGCGCACGGGCTCTTGGCGACTGATGTGGCCAACCTCATGCCCGACTGCAACGGCGCACTCAACTGTCCCGGCGACCTCGATGGCGATTCCGACGCCGATGGCGGCGATCTGGCGGTGCTGCTGGGTCAGTGGGGTCCGACCAGCGGCGCGGCGGCCGACTTCGACCACGACGGGGCGATCAGCGGCGCCGACCTGGCGTTCATGCTGGCCAATTGGGGTGTTTGTCCGTAACTCAACCGTAGGTTGCACCCGCGGCGCTGGGACTCCCACCGCCCCTATCTGCGCTCGGTACAGTGGGCCTCACGGAAAGGGGGCGAGTCGATGAGCACAACCAGTACGGTCGGGGTTCCATTCAGTTGGCTGACTGCGGCACGAACTCGGTCACACCAATTCGGAGGATCTGGAATCGCCAGCACCTAAGTCTCGTTGACGGTGGTGCTGCCAACGATCGCGGAGGGCACACAGTCTGATCCGATCCCGACTCCGACCGTCGCTCTGGCGATTGGGTCCCCTGCCCCCTCGGTCAACGTCTCGACGATGAGAATCGTGAGTGGCAACTGGAGCATCAAGCCGGTCTACGAAATCACCCCGTTGGGCCACGGGTTCTAGGGCTGCTGGCAGCCGCGTTGCCCAATACTGCGTGCGGCCAGAACTACTCTGGCGTGTTTTTCACCCGGCCAGAACAGGATTGCGGATCATGGGTCGCGAATACCTGGGCTTCGGCGTCACCATGGGATGCGATTCAGGCGGTCAAGGCAACCTATGGAATCCCTGACGCTCAGGATCAGTTCTGGGATGTGGCCCCGGCGCTCCTCTGCCCGGAACCCGTGGCGAAGGGGTACTCGCAGGGTTTCGCAGCGGATGATCCTGTCGGCGCGTTCGTAAACTCACTGCCCTCAGACACGCGAAATGCCGTGGTCCAGTCCCTCAAGGAGAACGGCTACCCGATTGCCGATGTTCACTTTGAAGAGGGCGACCCAGCGGCGATCGAGGGCTGGCTAATCAGCGCCGCACGCTTCTTCGACGAGACAATCGGTCGCAATCTAGATGGACTAGCGCTTCAGGCGGCGGTTGGCGCTCACTACCACCCACCTGTAGTGGACCCAGGATGGGACACTGTCTGCGAGGTGGCCCCCATCTGCGCCGACCTGCTTGTTTGGTGGTGCACTGGCTGCACGCCAGAGGATGTATCCGGTGAGTGGCAGCCCGACGGCGAGGCGTGCGAATGCCGAACCGACGGCCCGTGGTCTGCCGCCTGCGGCCACTTCACTGCGGACGCAGAGGGAAAGATCAGTACCCGCATCCCCTTTCCGCCCCCATTGGGCACGGAGATCGAGTTAGCAGTCGGAGTTGGGGTCTCCATCGATCTTTGCGTCTGCGTGTGGCAGCGCACCTGCATGGCGAACTCCAAGCGGTCGGTGACTACAGTCCACGCCGATTGCACCCGCTCCGTGTGGACGGAAGTTGGGCCGCAGATGGCGTTCACCAACTACGGGTGGACTTTCGCGTTCCCCGCCGACCAGTGCCAACTAGCTGGACGACCACCATGCATCCCGCCTGACGACCAAGACTGCGGACTGGGGACCCCGACACCGTAACCACGGCGAAACTAGGTGCTCACTCATCAGCGCCCCACAAGCTTTCTCAGACGCTGGCTCGGCTGCGCGGGCGCTGCCACCATGCTGTTTTTCGCCGCGATACTCCAGTGGTACGCCTTCACCGTGTCAGTTTCACTGCCCACCCCGTTTGCGGGGGTTCAGCCCAATGGCGGCACGGTTTGTGTTGAACTCAGCACGGATTGGATAGCACTCATCGACCGCCGAGCATGGGCTGAAGTCAGCCTGATCGAGTTTGGCGGACCTCGAGCCGTCATCACCGGCCCAGACGGTCACCCAAGCGGGCTCTCCGCGCCCTCGATGTTTGGTGCGGGCGCAGCGCTTGCCTCGCTCCGCGATGCCGGGCCAGGCTCTGCGTCGGTCGTTCGCGCAAGCGGCTGGCCACTGCGCACCTGGCTCTCGGTGAGCGTTCGGTCGGCGCGCGACTCATCGTGGACAGCACAGAGGAACATCCAGTGGGGCGGGTGCATAGTCGATGCGTCGTTGGCCGCCGCCGTCGGCTTCGCAGGAGGCTGGTGCTCCGCGGCACTGATTTTTTCTGCGTGCGGACGCCGGAGGAATTCGCGTGGCGCATGCCCGGCCTGTGGGTATGACCTCCGCGGCGCTTCTGCGTGCCAGTGCCCCGAGTGTGGAGCGGCGGCACCAGTCAAGCTGCGCCGTTGAGGACCGGACACAAGTGGCGCTTGACCTTAGCAACGCGCCGGCTAGGTGTATTCACTTGCCGGTGTCGCCGGGCGCGGGCTGGCCATCCGCGGCGGACTTGTCATCTGGCGGCTTCGGCTCCACCCGCTCGGCGGTGATCAACTGGCGGCTCATGTCCAGTGCTAAGCGCCAGCCGTTCCACTCTTGGTCGTTGCGCCCGGCGGCTAGGCGTTCGACTTCGGCCCGCCGCGCCTGCGCATCCGGCTTGAGCATCCCGAGCAGCTCCTGTCCGTGGCGCGCTTCCATGGTCGAGAGTGACTCCCCTAGACGCTCGGCGAGTTCGATCCGCGGCAGGCCCGCTTCGCTCGGCGGCCACGTTGATCTGGAGGCGGCGATGGCCGCCAATGAGTCCTCGATGAACCTGGCGGCCAACTGGTTGTGCTCATCGATGGCCGCAAGGCGCCAAGCGCTAAATGCTGCTGGGTCGAGCGCCTCATCGGGTGACACATTCGCCAAGAATGTTCGGTAGAACTGCAGCGCCCCGAGAAAATCTGGATTCTCCTGGGCCAAGAACTCTGCCTTCAAGATCGCCGCCGCAAGCGGGTCGCCCCCATGAGCGATCCGCGCTGCTGCCCAATCTACCCACTCGATTTGGCACTTGCGCCAGCTGGCCACCCGGCGGTAATCGGCGGCCGTGGCGAGTGCCTTGGCGTGCCCTGGATCGCCCGGCGCGAGCGGTCCCCACCGACGCCAGTCCTCCATGCGCTGACTTGCGAACTCCGTGCGAAGTTGCAGGGCGCGAGCGGACAGTTGGGCGGACACTTCTTCATGGAACAACTCAGCCGTTGCAGCTGGGTCACCCACGGCCTGCCGCCCGGCCAGCCACAATCCGGTGTCCATGCACAGCGGAGCATGCAGGTAGTCACGCTGGGCAAACTTCTTGCTGCGCACCCAGGCGCGGCGAAGGATGGCCGACCTCTGCTCACGGGTGACCGGTTCGCCCAGCAACTCGTCGGCAGCAGAATCCAGCTCCGCAAGAGTCAATCGGGCATCAGCTTGGCAGGTCTGGACGACCGCAGCATCACGGGCCAAGCCTCCCGCGATGCGCTTGTCGACCGCCGCCTGAAGGGTGTCGGAGGCCTTGCGGCATCGTTCGTGATAGGCCGCCCAACGGACCTCGTCGATGGGATGGTCGCCGAGTGGCTGCCCGGCGGCTGGCCCGACATCAGACTCGTCAAGCAGCACGCCGTACCAACCGAAACGAAGCACTCCACGGCAGTCGCGCGAGATGTCATCCGCCTGCGCAATTGCAGGCGTCAGCGCCGTCGCGCAACAAGCGCAGAACAAGGCCCGTAGCTCATGCATCGCCAATCACCTTCTCCAGCGAGAGTTCATCCGGGCCGACGAGAATTGGTTCGTCAACTTTTATCTCGACACCGCCCAGGAACAATCGCTGTTCGCCGATTTCATAGATGAGCGCCCGTTGGGGGTCGGATACCGTCCAGCCCGGTGTGAGGGTCGGTCGCGTGCGGAGCGGGCAGTTGTCGCCGCGCTCCAATGATTCCCGTCTCCTCACCGTGTACACGCTTCGCCCTATCAGGCCCTCGGATCCACCAGGGCCCCAACGCTCAATTGTTCGCTCAATGCGAGCCGGCCATCCATGGGCATCCCAAGCCTCAACGCGCACCCTGCCCAGCCGCCGATCCGGCAGGACTACGGGCTCGCCAGGCGAGGTCGGAACTGGTCGGGAGTGAATCCACAGGCGGTACTCCTGAACACGGAACGGCTCTCGGGACGCCAGATCCATCTCATGAAGAAAGCCAGTAGTAGGCTCCGAATAGGAGAGCGACAACCCCTGGCCAGCTGGTAGTTCTCCCGGTGGCCATAGCGGTTCAGCGGATGGATCCGCTAGGAGAACCGCCAGGACATACTCGAAGTGTGGCGTGTAACCAACTTGCTGTCGGATCAACGTCCGCTCGGCCAGCACAATCGTCTGTGCCGAGGTCGGACTGAGGAAGGAGCGGATGCCGTTCTGTGAGATGACAACTCCCTCGGCATGGCAGCACGCTTCATACTCGCGAATTCCAATGGAACTCTCCACTCCGGTGACGGGGTCTAGTCCGAAGTGCTCCTCGGAGTACTTCACAACGATGCAAGGCGGGAGACATCCGCAGTCGACACCGGCGGGGCTGGCCTCACACCACATGGCACCGATGCTCACGACGGCGAACATCGATTCGATCACGGAATCACCGTGACATTGCTGCACCAACTGCGATAGCAGAGGTGGTTCGAGGCGTGTCCACCTCGGCACATCCCGTAGGCGTCAACCGTCCCGCCGACAACAAGGAATCCACACGCCGGCGGACTCGCTGCCCGCCGGTAGAGCACCCCGACGCATACTTCGTTTGGATCTGGGGAGTTTGGGCCGGTGCACTCCCTCTGCGCTTGCTGCAGCTCGCAGTAGGAACATGGGTCGTAGGTGTCGCCACCGAGCCGTCCGGGGCACGGAGGCAACGACACGCAGGAGTGGCCGGGATCCTCCGTCCACAAGTTTGCGTCTGGGGGGCCGCCGGGAATCTCCCCACCCATCCCAGCAACGCCCGCCAGGCAGATCGCCAGTGACGCAATGACCCGGACGCGACCCTGTCTGGTTCCAGTACCCATACGACCTCCTTACCTCGAACCTGCGGTGGGAGCCAAAATCGTTGGGGACTCCTGTGAACTAGTGCTCATACACACCCCCAGCGGGGCGAATCGATCGCTCCAGCCGTTGGCTCGCATACGAATGCAAAGTGTTTCGTGGGCCGTTCTCCCTCCAATGTCGCGATCGATCTGGAATTCCTGTGCCCAGATACACAGCTCTACACCCTCGGCCAGCGAACCGATCCGCCGTACAGCCCCCACAGCCTCCAACTCAACCCAATCACCAGAACCGACTAGCGCCGACATGCGCATTGAGTCTGGCTTCACCCGGTCAGAACTGAATGCCAGCATGCACAGGCGTGCAGATCCGTCTTCCTGCACCACCAGAGGAACGTCGAGACAGAGCCACCGAAACCCCACGCGTGTTGCGTGAAACTCCAGCACGACGACCCCGCCAGCCTCAACAGGGACCAAGAGCTGCACGCTCCGATCCCTGGACACGCCGACAGGGTTGGTGAACGAGAGTCGAATCTCACCGTGATCCGCGTCCCCGATGCTCATGCCGGACTGCAGGATGAGGCAGCCACACGTCGCAGCGGCCCTGTCCACTCGCAGCGCGCTGCCGCAATCGTTGCTCATGCGAACCATGATGTCCGCCGGCGCTCCATCGGAGAGCGCGCCCAGATCTAGCACTCGGGGCACACCCATGTTTGCAGTCGCGATGTCCACCGCAAACTCATGGATCCGACCCGCGATCAAGTCCTGCGTTTTCGCCGCCGCTTGTGTTCCCGCGGGGAGGATTGGATCAGACTCGCCACAACCCCCACCTGCGAGGAACACAGTAAGCGCCGTGAACGCCGCCCCCGGCAGCAACAGGTCCAGCCACGGCCACATGGGTGGGTCGGCGCAAATGCCATGACTCACGCCCAGAACTCCATGCCTTCACGGTAGCAAAAAAGAGACCGCCCCCGGCAAGCCGGGGGCGGCCAAAGAAAACAGTTGGGTGCCTGCGAGGCGCTCGTTACCGAGCGCACGCCCCTTGCGGGACGAGAGTGTGTTGACGATTGCATCTCCGAGATCTCTCTCGGGGGATGTCTAAGAATATTCCCTTAGAAAGGAGGTGATCCAG
>SXGU01106420.1_pt1 | contig 10199 bp, 8 predicted proteins | sample 3174531 | NCBI WGS metagenome assembly SXGU01 (sample SAMN11356863, study PRJNA531348) | freshwater metagenome | isolation source: freshwater sample F1-140 | place: China: Fuxian Lake, Yuxi | collected 2017-12-25 | reverse complement strand
GACAAAAACCGAACCGGGCTTCCAGTCCTTCAGCATCTTTCTGGTGACGAGCTTTGGCGCGGCGGCACCGGGAATGAGAACGCCGCCGATGACGAGGTCGGCGGCGGCACATTCATCTTCAATGGCTCCTTGCGTGGAATAGAGTGTCTTGAGGCTGATGCCGAAGCGGGCCACCAATTCTTCCATCCGGTCGGTGCTGCGCTCGATGACGGTGACATCGGCGCCCATGCCAAGGGCAATGGCTGCTGCATTGGTGCCCACAACGCCGCCGCCAAGGATCACGACCTTGGCAGGCGATACCCCGGGTACGCCGCCCAACAGCATGCCGCGCCCGCCCTGGGCTTTTTCAAGGCAATGCGCGCCGGACTGGACCGACATGCGGCCCGCCACCTGGCTCATGGGTGCGAGCAGGGGAAGGCCGCCACGGGCTGAGGTGACGGTTTCATAGGCGATGCAGACCGCGCCGGACTTCACCAGATCTTTCGTCTGCTCCGGATCGGGAGCGAGATGCAGGTAGGTATAGAGGATCTGGCCTTCGCGCAGCATGGCGCGCTCGCCCGCCTGCGGTTCCTTCACTTTCACGATCATCTCCGCCTTGGCGAATATCTCTTCCGCCGTCTTGATGATCTCGGCCCCGGCCGCCGTGTAGTCGGCGTCGGTTGCGCCGATGCCGCCGCCGGCATTGGCCTGGACCCACACCTTGTGGCCGTTGCGCACCGCTTCGCGCACCGAGATTGGCGTCATGCCGACGCGGTATTCATGATTCTTGATTTCTTTTGGTACGCCGATGAGCATTGCCGTTCCTCCCGTTGAATGCCGGTAAAATATCCCAAACCCATTCGAATGATTTTCCAAAGAAGCAGGCACGGTGCGAGCGGATTGACTAAAAATTCTAATAAGTATAAAAATATTAGAATGAAAAATCACGAAATGGATAAGACCGATAAAATCATTCTGACTGAGCTGCAAAAGAATGCCCAGCAGTCAATCAATGACCTGGCCGCCAAGGCTGGCCTCTCCGCCTCCTCCTGCCATCGCCGTGTGAAACTCCTGGAAGAGGCAGGCGTGATCACCCATTACACCGCAAGCCTTGACCGAACGGCCCTGGGGCTTGCCAATGAATTCTTCGTGGAAGTCTCGCTCTCGGCGCAAACTGAGGAAGCCTTTGAGAAATTCGAGAAGGCGGTGCAGCGCGTGCCGGAAATTCTCGAATGCCACCTGATGAGCGGCCAGTTCGATTATCTCCTGCGCGTGGTCGCCAGCGATGCAGCAGATTATGAACGCATCCACCGTTCGCGCATCTCGCGCCTTCCCGGCATCCAGCGCATTCAATCGTCGCTGGCGCTCCGCACCGTGAAGGGCTGGGCCGGCTATCCCGTCTGAAACCGCCAGCGATCCATGGCAAGCATGAAGAGGCCGGCCCCTGCCACGATCGCCATGCCGGTCCATGTCCAAAGGTCCGGGAAGTCATTGAAGAACAAGATGCCGAACCCTACCGCCCAGACCATGCCGGAGTATTCGAACGATGCCACGAAATTCGATTCAGCCAGCTTGTAGGCCGAGATGAAACTCATCATGGCAAATGCCGCCAGGGCGCCCACGGCGCTGAGCAAGAGGAAGTCGTGGAAGTTTGGCCATATGAAGGGGCGGGTCAGAAATGCCAGGCTCTTGTTGCCTTCGCCGGAAAATCCGGTCGCTTGCGCGATTAAGCCGACAATGATCGCAAAACCGAAATAGACCGCATTCTGCCAATTGGCGATGACAAGGGGGGCCACGCGTTGCGCCAGATGCCGGCCCATCATTTGGCCGACGGCATAGCCAAAGGCGGAGTAAAGCGCCAAAAGCGAGGCTGGTTCAAACGCTGCAATTCCCGGCCGCACCATGACGAGCACGCCGATAAAACCGGTCGTAATGGCGATCCAGCGATAGATCGGCACCCGCTCGCCGAGGAACGGTCCTGCCAGACCAGCCACGAAAAATGGCATGGTGAAATAAATGGCAACCATGTTGGCGATGGGCATCGCCGCGATGGCCAGTATGAAAGCCATGTAGGCTGAACACAGTATGAGGGCGCGCAGCAGCATGCTTGGCCAGAACGGTGTGGCCAGGGATTTCAGCCCGCCGCTGTGAACCAGCCAGAGAGCCAGAATCGGCATTGAGGTCAGTCCGCGTATGATCATTGTCTCATACACGGGGTATGTGCTGGACATGGCCTTGACGATGGCATCCTGTGTCGAGGCCAAGCCGATGGCAGCGAGGATCAGCAGGGCGGCGCGCGCCTTGTTGTCGGCGAGACTATGTCCGGGCATCGGCGATCGTTTCGGCCAGCAATTTCACGCCCTGGGCAATTTTCTTTTCATCGATGGAGGAGAAGGCCAGGCGGAAATAGTTTTTTGGCGGGTTTTTCCTGCCGAAGTTTATGCGTCCCGGTTCAATGAGAATGCTTTTGGCGGCGGCAGCCTTTGCCAGCACTTCGCTGTCAAGACCGGCAGCGCCCTTCACCCAGAAGCTGGTGCCCCCGAAACTCGGCAGGCGCGATGAGGCGGGGAAGTGTTGCTCCAACGCTTTGCCCATGATTTCCCAGCGCGTGCGGTAGGCCCGGTGCAGGCGGCGGATCAAGGTGTCGTGATGCCCGAGAGAGAGGAACAGGGCTGCGGTGCGCTGGTTGTTGTTGGGGGCATGGCGCACCATGAGGCGGCGCAGCGCGCGCGCTTCCGCGATAAGCTTCTTCGGACCCACCATGAACCCGAGCCGCAGGCCCGGGAAAAGCGATTTCGACAGCGAGCCCACGTAGATGACATGGCCCTTGTCGTCCAGCGACTTGAGAGCCGGGCAGGGCTCGTTCACATAGTTGGTTTCAAACTCGTAGTCATCCTCGATGATGATGAAGTCGCGTGCCGCAGCAAGTTTCAGCAGCGCCATGCGCCGTTCGATCGGCATGGTGGCCGTGGTCGGGAACTGGTGGCTGGGCGTGGTGAAAACGATCTGCGCGTTGCTGACATCGGCATTCAGCGTGAGGCCATGCTCGTCAACCGGCACCAGCGCCACATGCTTTGACTTCAACTGGAATATGTTGCGGACATCCGGATAGCCGGGCTCCTCCATGGCAATCCGCGTTGTCTCGTCAACCAGCAGGCTGGTAAGCAGGTAAAGCGCATTCTGGGCGCCCAGGGTAATCAGAATTTCATCGTCCGTCGCCATGATTCCGCGGCGCGGCAGGATGCGGCGGCGGATATGCTCGACCAGCATGGGATCGTCATGGGCCCAGGTGTCATTGGTCCAGGTGCCGAGCCACTTCTTACCTAGAGCCTGGCGCGTGCAGTCGCGCCATTCGGCCACCGGAAACAGCGTGTGGTCAACCTGCCCATAGATGAAAGGATAAGTGTAGCTCTGCCAGTTCAGGGGCTTTGAGATGTTTTCTTGGGCAGCCGGGGTCTTCTTGAAACGGCTTGCCCAGTCGATCTCCGCGGCTCCGCCATTGGGCATTGCCGCGGGCGGGCGTTTTGGCAAAACCGTATCAAGGCCCGCCTTTTCCGCCACATAATATCCCGAGCGCTCCTTGGCCACGAGGAAACCGTCATCAAGCAGCCCCTGATAGGCCAGAACCACGGTGTTGCGGGAAACGCTGAGCGACTTTGCCATCTTGCGGGTGGAGGGGATGGGCTCTTCGCGGGCCAGTTGTTGGTCAAGGATGGCCGAGACCAGGGCCTCGCGGATTTGCATCTGCAGGCTTGAGTTCTCCGAACGCTTGATATGTACGAGCCAGTCGCGCAAATGATTTGGTCCCCCGGAAATAGCCGTCTGGACCTATCATAGTACCAACCCGCGCCCTATTGTAGGTTGGAATCGTCGCATCATGGAAGCCAATGACCGAACCCGCCATCGATACATCGCCAAAGACCTGGGACGCGGTGAAAACCACCACCTGTTACATGTGCGCCTGCCGCTGCGGAATTAAGGTCTACCTCAAGGATGGCACGGTCAAATACATCGAAGGCAACCGCGACCATCCGGTCAACAAGGGGGTGATTTGCGGCAAGGGGGCTTCCGGCATCAAGCAGCACTATTCTCCCGCCCGGCTGTCAAAGCCGCTGCTGCGGGTAGGCGAGCGGGGCAGCGGCGAATTCCGCGAAGTGGAGTGGGAAGAGGCCCTGCGCACCGCCACCCTGTGGCTCTCGGAAATCCGCAACAAGGATCCCCGGAAACTTGCCTTCTTCACTGGCCGCGACCAGTCCCAGGGCCTTACCGGCTGGTGGGCTACGCAGTTCGGCACCCCCAACTATGCGGCCCATGGCGGTTTCTGTTCGGTGAACATGGCAGCCGCCGGCCTCTACACTTTCGGCGGCTCCTTCTGGGAATTCGGCGAACCCGATTGGAAGCACACCAAATACTTCCTGCTTTTCGGCGTGGCCGAGGACCATGCGTCGAACCCGATCAAGACCGGCCTTGGGAAGTTGAAAGCCAGGGGTGCGAAATTCGTTTCTATCAATCCGGTGAAGACCGGTTATTCGGCCATCGCCGATGAATGGGTGGGTCTCAAGCCCGGCACCGACGGTCTGTTCGTCGGTGCCTTGATCCATGAATTGCTGGGGGCGCAGAAAATCGACGGCGAATATCTCCAGCGCTATACCAATGCCCCATGGCTGGTGATTGAAAACCCGGGTGGGGCCGATGACGGCCTTTTCCTGCGTGAGGCATCCGGCACGGCCCAGGTCTGGGATTCCCACACCAATTCGCCCATGTCCGCCACTTCCAGCGATGCCTCGCCAAAGCTCATGGGGCGCTTTGTTCTGCCCGATGGCCGCAAGGTTGTGACCAGCTTCACCCTGATTGCCGAACGCTTCCTCTCCAATGACTACGCGCCGGAAACCGTGGCGGAACGCTGCGCCATTCCCGCCAGCACCATCAAACGCATTGCCGCCGAAATTGCCGAAGTGGCTTTTGAACAGCAGATCGAGCTTGATGTTCCGTGGACGGATTACACCGGCAGGCGCCACGAAAAGATGATTGGCCGCCCCGTTTCCATGCATGCCATGCGTGGCATTTCCGCCCATGCCAACGGCTTCCAGACCTGCCGCATCCTGCACATCCTGCAAATCATCCTGGGCACCATCGATGTGCCCGGCGGCTTCCGCTACAAGCCGCCTTTCCCGAAGCCCATCCCGCCGCCAATCCGGCCCGCAGGCAAAGTAGGACAGGTCAGGCCCAACACGCCGATGCCGGGGCCGCCCCTGGGCTTTGTCGTAAGCCCCGATGATCTGCTGGTGGATGAGACGGGCAATCCCTTGCGCATCGACAAGGCCTATTCCTGGGACGCGCCGCTCGCCGCCCACGGCCTCATGCACATGGTGATTAACAACGCGGCCAAGGGCGATCCCTACGAAATCGACCTGCTCTTCATGTACATGGCCAACATGAGCTGGAACTCGGCGATGAATGTGCCCGATACCTTGAAGGCGCTCACCGCCAGGCGCGCCGACGGCGAATACGTCATCCCGCGCATCATCTATTCCGACGCCTATGATTCCGAAATGGTGCGCTACGCCGATCTCATCCTCCCGGACACCACCTACCTCGAACGCTGGGACTGCATCTCGATGCTGGACCGGCCCATTTCGGAGGCCGATGGCCCCGCCGATTCCATCCGCCAGCCAGTCGCGGAGCCAGACCGCGATGTGCGTGCCTTCCAATCAGTGCTCTTGGACCTTGGTGCAAGGCTTGGCCTTCCCGGCATGACCAGGCCCGATGGCACGGCGCGCTATCCCGGCGGCTATCCCGATTACATCGTGAACCACGAACGCGCCCCCGGTCTGGGGCCTCTCGCCGGTTACCGCGGCAAGGACGGCAAAGCCAAGGGCAGGGGCCCCGTCAATCCCGACCAGCTCAAGGCCTATATCGATAATGGCTGTCACTGGTTTTACGAACTGCCGGACCACATGAAGTATTATCGCCACGTGAATTGGGATTATCTCGACTGGTCCACCTTCATGGGTTTCATGGGAAAACCGGAGCCCATCATTCACCAGCTCTATTGTGAACCCTTGCAGAAATTCCGCCTCGCAGCGCAAGGCCACGGTAAGGTTCTGCCGCCCGCCGGCCATGCCGCGCGGATCAAAACCTACTTTGATCCCGTGCCTTTCTGGTATCCGCCTTTTGAAGGCGACATGGTCTCAAAGGACGAGTTTCCGATGCATGCCATCACCCAGCGCCCCATGGCCATGTATCATTCCTGGGGTTCGCAGAATGCCTGGCTCCGCCAGATCCTCGGGCGCAACTGGCTCTACATGAACAAGGATCGCGCCGCCTCTCTTGGCATTGCCGAAGGCGATTGGGTGACCGTGACCTCGCACCACGGCCAGATCAAATCCCAGGCGAAGCTCATGAGCGGCGTGAATGCCGACACGGTTTGGACCTGGAATGCCATCGGCAAGCGGTCGGGCACCTGGGGCCTCTCCGCCGATGCGCCGGAAGCAAAAAAAGGATTCCTGCTCAATCACTTAATCTCCGATCTTCTCCCGGAACGCGAAGGCGGCTACCGCTTCTCCAACAGCGATCCAGTTACCGGCCAGGCCGCCTGGTACGATCTCAAGGTGCGGGTTGAAAAAGCCTCCGATCAGTCCGCCGAAAGCCAGCCGCAGTTCCCGGTTCTGAAAAAATTGCGGGGGCAGAAATGACCTCGCTTCCAACTCCGCAACCCAACCAGAAAAAGCTCGGCCTTGTTATCGACCTCGACACCTGCGTGGGCTGCCAGGCCTGTGCCACCTCCTGCAAGGAATGGAACACCCAGGGCTATTCGGCTCCGCTGAATGATACAGACTCCTACGGCTCCGATCCCTCCGGCGTGTGGCTGAACCGCGTCCATGGCTATGAGGTGCAGGAAGAGGGCAGGGAGGATACCCGCGTGGTGCATTTCCCGCGCTCCTGCCTCCATTGCGAAACCCCGGCCTGCGTGACGGTCTGTCCCACGGGTGCCTCCTACAAGCGGGCCGAAGACGGCATCGTTCTGGTGAATCCCGATACCTGCATCGGCTGCAAACTGTGTTCCTGGGCCTGCCCCTATGGCGCCCGTGAATATGACTACAGCCATGGCGTCATGAAAAAATGCACGCTCTGCGTCGACCGCATCTACAACACGAATTTCAAACCGGAAGACCGCGCCCCGGCCTGTGTGAAAGCCTGCCCGACAGGGGCGCGCCATTTCGGCGACCTGGGTGATCCGAATTCCGGTGTTTCCCAATTGGTCAAGGCCCGTGAAGGTTTCGATCTGCTTCCTGAAATGAATTACAAGCCGGTGAATAAGTATCTTCCGCCACGCAGGCGCCGGGATGCCGTGACGTCTGCTCCCGTTGCCCTGCCGAAGGGTGATGGCTCGGCCATGGAACGCCTCTTTGCCTGGGCCGACAGGTTCCTGAGCGGCAAGCCCGCCGGCACGATTGCCTCCTTCGAAGATTTTTCCGACAAGCTCGAAGGCTGACCCATGAACCCCGCCTATTCAGTGATATTGTTCACGACAGCTTCCGGCGCGGGCTATGGCTTGCTCGCTTTGCTCGGACTGGTTGGTTTCAATCACGGTCCTGCTTCCAGTCTTGCATTTGGCCTCACGTCCATCGTCATTGCCCTCGGGCTTATCACCGTGGGTTTGCTGTCCTCGACCTTCCATCTGGGCCATCCCGAACGGGCCTGGCGGGCCTTCTCCCAATGGCGCAGCTCCTGGCTGTCGCGCGAAGGTGTTGCCGCCGTCGTGACCTACGTTCCAGCCGTCCTGTTCGGCGCAGTCTGGCTTGATATTATCGACGCGCCCGCCTGGACCGGGCCACTTGGCCTGGTGACCGCCGCCATGTGCGCCGTCACGGTTTTCTGCACGGCAAAAATCTATTCGACGCTGAAGACAATCCGGGCCTGGAATCATCCGCTGACCGCACCCGTCTATCTTCTGTTCGCGCTTGCTTCGGGTGGTACATTGCTCACGGCCATCGCAACCGTCTTCGACCGCTTCCAGATTTTCCAGGTCATTCTCACGGTTGCAGCACTTCTTGCCCTGGCCGTTCTGAAATTCTTTTATTGGCGCGGCATCGACGATGCGGAACGGACTCACACCATGGCGGCGGCCACTGGGCTGGGTGCGGGCGTGCGGCAGTGGGAAGTGCCGCATACCTCGGAAAACTATATCATGAAGGAAATGGGTTTTGCCGTGGCCCGCAAGCACGCCTTGAAACTGCGCCGCATAGTATTTGTTCTTCTGCTGGCCACGCTGCTGGCCCTTGCGGCCTGCCTTTTCACACCGTGGTTTTCCCTCCTCGCCGCCTGCGCAGTGCTGTGCGCCGCTGTTCTTGAACGCTGGCTCTTCTTTGCCGAAGCCCAGCATGTGGTATCGTTGTTTTATGGAACAGAAAAAGCCTAGCATGCTTGCCGAAGGGGTCCGCTGGTTCGATGACTGGTTTGCGGTCGAGACTATGGCGCCCGGAGTTTTCGCCATCGGCGAACCGCGCTTTCATCAGAACAACTGGAACTATCTGATTGCCGGCAGCGACCGCGCCTTCCTGTTTGATACAGGCCCCGGGGTGCGCGACATTTCCGAAGTCGTGAAATCGCTCACCGCATTGCCGGTCATCGCCATGCCGTCGCACATCCATTTCGACCACACCGGAAACCTGCACCGCTTTGCCGATATCGCAATGGCCGACCTGCCGATGCTGCGGGCCTGCGAACGCGAAGGCATTTTCCGCGCCACGGATGAGCTGTTTCTCGGATTCTATGAGGGCATGGCATGGAAAGACGTGAAGGTTTCGCGCTGGCTCGCCATCGGCACATCCATCGATCTCGGCCAGCGCATACTCGAACTCATTCACACTCCCGGTCATTCGCCCGATTCAGTCTCGCTTCTCTACAGGCAAGCCAATATTCTTTTTGCCGCTGACTATGTTTATCCGGGCTCACTCTACGCCCAGATTCCGGGCGCCAATCTCGCCGACTATCTCAACACGGCAGAATCACTTCTGCCGGTTCTCCAGGCGGAAACGCGCATCCTCTGCGCTCATGGCAAGCCGGACAAGCAGCGCCAGTACCGCGCCCCCGTCCTGCATCGCGGCGATATTTCGGATTTGGCCGAAGCCCTGCGAAAGCTGCAGAAATCCGGCGAAAAGCCCGAGAAATGGCCCGTCAATGAGCGGCTGTCACTGCTGACCCGAGCAGAGGCCTTTGCCTCCTGGCAGTCCGCCTGAAGCCGCGTTTTCCCTGATCGCTACAGCTCGTTAACCAAATATTAACCATATCGGCGCCTATTTGCCGTGTTGGGTGGCGTTGCGTTGAGGGTGTTCATTTTGTCAGTTGCTGTTCAGTCACGGATTTCATTCCGTTTAATGGGCCGGTCCTATCTGGCCTTCGTCCTCTCCCCCGAACTGCCCTTTGTCGACTGGCTCGTCGAACTGGATCGCCGGGTGGAAAGCTCCCTGAGCTTCTTTGCCAATAGGCCATTGGTGCTCGATCTCACCAGTGTCGCTCCCACCAAAGCCGAGATATTCGAGATCATCGCCTTCATTGAAGAGCGCAATCTGCGGCTCATCGCCGTTGAGGGCGTGCCCGCTGATTGGCTGCCCGAGCGGCTGGCCCCGCTGCCGGGCAAGGTCCAGGCGGCAGGCATGTTCCAGCCGCCTGAAGCGGAAAAACCGACCCGGTCGGCGCCGCCGCACGTCGCCTGGGAGCCGGAGCCGTCAATAGGTTCCCCCTGCGCCGCATTGCTGGTCAATGAGCCGGTCCGCTCCGGCCAGTCGATCATTTATCCCCATGGTGATGTCATTATCGTCGGCTCGGTGGCCTCCGGCGCCGAGATCGTCGCGGGCGGCTCCATCCACGTTTATGGCTGCCTGCGCGGCCGCGCCTTCGCCGGCACCAACGGCAATACCAATGCGCGCATCTTCTGCAGCAAATTCGACGCCGAGATCATGGTGATCGACGGCCTCTACAAGACGGCGGATGATTTTGATCTTGCCCTGCGCGGCGCGCCCGTGCAGGCGCGGCTGGACCGCAACGTCATGAATATCGAGCAAATGGTTTGAAAAATGTCAGGAGTAATGTGTATGGCTAAAGTCCTCGTCGTAACGTCCGGCAAGGGAGGTGTCGGCAAAACCACGTCCACCGCGGCCTTGGGTGCGGCTCTCGCGCTCAACGGGCAGAAAGTGGTGGTTGTCGATTTCGACGTG
>SXGU01258691.1_pt1 | contig 10204 bp, 7 predicted proteins | sample 3174531 | NCBI WGS metagenome assembly SXGU01 (sample SAMN11356863, study PRJNA531348) | freshwater metagenome | isolation source: freshwater sample F1-140 | place: China: Fuxian Lake, Yuxi | collected 2017-12-25 | reverse complement strand
TCCGCGTTTTCCTGCAAAATGCCACGGATGCGTTGATCCAGGGCACCCCGGTCATGGAACACGCCGCCGCCAAAACTGATGCGGATGACGGGATAGGCCGTTGACCAGTCCCAGTGTTCATGAGCATAAAGCCCCTGGAACAAGCCCTCGCTGCCAGCAAACAACTCCGCCAGTGTGTCAAGCAATAAAGACTTGCCGAAACGACGGGGGCGGGACAGGAAAAAATGCGAGCCCTCCTCAATCAGCCGCAAGGCCAAGGCTGTCTTGTCGACATAGTAATAGTCATCCTCCCGCATCTTGCGGAAGGTCTGGATGCCGATGGGGAGTTTTTTGCGGTGCATGGTTCAAATTGGTCTGGCGGTATGAGGGATTGTACTCTGTAGCGTTGCCGGATTAGTGCCATGCTCCACCGAGTCATCCATTCCCTGGCAACTGACCAGAGAGCCCAGTGCATTAGGGGGCATCGCAGCCAACCTGATTAACTGCGTTATGATGTCATCCCCCCAAGCGGCGAGAGGCAGCAGGAATCTTGATTAGACCCCCGTGACTTGGGATGGACTAAGGATGAGTGATTCGGGTCCGCCAAAGCAATGTGAAGGTTCAAATGACTGACCAGAAAAGCAATCTCCCCCTGCCAAAATCAGCGCAAATAGAAGTCACCAACAAATGCAATTTGCGTTGTCAGATGTGTCCGCTATCCGATCCCGATTATCGGCCGCCAAGCAAATCACAGCATCTGTCTCTCAAAGACTTCAAAATTCTGCTGGACCGACTACCTGCGACGCTTGAAACGATTTCCCTTCAAGGGCTGGGCGAACCGCTCCTCAATCGGGATTTGATCGAAATCATCCGCCATGCCCATCAGCAAGGGAAAGCCGTTACCTTCTTTACCAACTCGACTCTGTTGACTCGAGACAAGGCCGTTCAAATTTGTCGCAGCGGACTCTCGCATCTCATGTTTTCGCTCGATGGCGGCACCAAGCAAACCTTTGAGCGCATCCGTCAAGGCGCTGATTTCGAAAAGGTCATTGCCAATATGCGGGGGATGGCGAAGATTAGAGAAGACTTGGGCGCATCTACCCCCACGCTGGGCATCATGGTGGTCGGCATGCAGGAGAACCTTCATGAAATTCCCTTGATCATCGATATCGCGCATGGCATGGGGGTGCCCTCCGTTACGGTCAAGAACCTTTATCCGGGGGAGGGGGTGGCCGGCGTCCCATTGACGGAAGAAGACATCGAGTATCTGGCTCAGGAATGTGCGGGCCATGCGCTCAGCCGGGGCATCCAGTTTTCTCATCCGCAGCATGCCACTCTGGACAATCGAACAGCAGAGCGCACCTGTCGCTGGCTATGGGATGCCACCTACGTCATGGCGAATGGGTTTGTAACGCCCTGCTGCTTCAGTTACGAAGGTCATTTCCCCAATGTAAAGGACACTCCTTTTGAGGAAATCTGGAATACCGGGTTGCATCATGATTTCAGGGAGGAAATGCTGAAAGGAATGCCCGCCTTGTGTGAGAAATGTCCGGCATATTCCACGAAAATGGTGAGCCACTCTTCGGTAGCCTGATTGCTGGCGAATTTCGTGACGTCACGGCTAAAGCCTGGGTTGCTTACCCCGTCTGCCAGCTCCGGCTCAGAGAAACCAGCCCCACTTCGCGTGTGTTCTGCACGACTGTAAACGCGGCAACTCGCTCCGCACGCTCATAAAAATGAATGCCCTGCTCGCACATGAGAAACAGGTTGATCCAGTAATTCCCCTTGAGTAAGGGCACTCTGGGGAAAGCAACGGTCGCCTGATAGATCCCCTCCGGGTTGCGCGTGAAACGCAAGGCATCGTCGAGTGATGAAACACTGGCGATGGGCCAGCCATTACCCCCCACCAGCACAATCCCGATGCTCGGCAAAGGCAGGTTATCCGGGGCATTAAATCGAGTGGTGATCGACAGTTTTGAGTTGCCAGATTCGATGGTTAGGGGTCTGCTCTCATAGCCATCAACGGACACCATGACGTCCAGAATGCGGGTACCACTCGGACTGGTTGATGCGGATGGCATCGATTCGACCGAGGTGGTCGGGTTTGGGGGCTCGGATTGACCGGTCAGAAACTCCGTGTAGGCGCTCACCACCTCGGATGGGTTACCGTCCATCATGACCACCCCATCATTGATCCAGAGCACACGATCACAGATCGACTCCACCTGGTACATCGAATGGGAGCAGAACAAGAGGGTCTTGCCCGTGCTCTTGAAGTCGATGATTCGCTCAAATGATCGCCGCGCAAACGCACCATCACCTACCGACAGGGTTTCATCCAGAATGAGAATTTCCGGCTCCACCGCCATTGCCACGGCAAAGGCCAGGCGCGCATTCATTCCGGACGAATAGGTTTTCACCGGGCGGTCCATCGCCTCGGCCAGGCCCGTAAACTCGACAATATTCTCGTAGCGGGTCTCTATGAACTCGCGCGATAAGCCGGCCACGGCGGCACCCAGATATACATTTTCCCGCCCCGACATCTCCGGGTGAAACCCCGCGCCCAGTTCCAGCAAAGCCGCCACCTGGCCCTGAGTTGTTACGGTTCCCGTCGTGGGTAGCAAAGTCCCCGCAATCAGCTTGAGCAGAGTGCTCTTGCCGGCACCATTTCTGCCTACCAGCCCAACCACATGGCCCTCCCCGATGGTTATCGAGAGTGGTTTCAGGACGTGGTGATCCTGATGATATGGCCGGTGGGTAATGACCTCCTTGAGCCGGTCCCACGGGTGCGCGTAAGTCCGATAACTCTTGGACACATTGTCCAGGGTAATCACGGTCACAGCACCTCCCGCATATGTGGCTCGCTCCGCCGAAACAACACCCAGGCCGGCGTAGACAGAACCAGCCATAGCATCAGTGGGCGGACCCAGTTGCCGGGCTCCACCGGGAGGCCATTGATCCAGCCTTGTATCAACGCCATGAGGTCGGCCAACGGATTGAAAACAAGCGCCCAACGGATCGATTCCGGCAATGCATCAGGAGCATAAAGAATCGGCGTAAGGTACATGACCATGGTTAGAACGAAAGGGAAAACCTGCCGCACCTCGCGGACAAACAACCCAAAGACCGACAGCAGGTAGGCGAAAGGAATTACCCAGACAAATAACAGCAGCATGATGACAATGGCCTTCAGGCCCGCCAGCCCATCCTGAAAATAGACCGCCGCTCCGGCATAGACGGGCAAATAGATCAGGAGTCCCAGCACCATTGGCAGCAACGGTAAAACGGCCACAGGAAAACGGCTGCGCTGATACAGCGCGGCAAACTCGCTCAGTACATTGATGGAACGATTTAGCACCTCACTGAGGTACAGCCAGGGCAGCATGCCGATCAGGAAATAATTCAAATACTGAACCTGCCCTGGCGAGCGCACCTTAAAGACGATATCCAGCAGAAACCAGAAGGCGAACACCTGCAGCGCCGGTTGGGCAATCAGCCACAACCAGCCCAGCAGCGTGCCACGGGTCCGTCCCACAATATCCCGCCGCAACAGCTGCAGGATCAGGAAGCGTTGCCTGATTAAGAGCAGCAGGGGCGAGATGCCAGAGAGCAATTTTTTCAATGTGCTCAAATGAACTGAAAGGGGGAGCGGTAAAGGGCAGCCAAAGCAGCGGTTCAAGGGCTTTTTTTAAGTAACGTTGTTTCTGATGCTAGATCAGTGGGGCTCAGTAGCGTCTGGTGGCGTATTCATGACTCGTTAACCAGCAGACAAGGTTATGGGGTGATCTTCACGAGGGAGGGAATCCTGAAATGCCGGAGGCAAGATCCTCACGGCTGGTATAGTCGCACGGATGGCAAAAGCTACACGTACGCTGGCGATCCCCGGATCGTCCGTCCAAGATGAAGCGTGTAACAACCGATCGTTGAAAAGAAAAGCCTCTCCTGGCGCCATGACCAGATGGCGCAATGCCGGTAAACCGGGCATTACGTCGCCTTCATAGCGGCTCGTCCCGGGACCGATTTTTTCGCTGCCTTCGATGTGATTCAGGCCGTAGTCGCGAAACAGCACCTCGTCTGATAAATGGTGAGAGCCGATCAAGGCTCTCATGCAGTTTGTTTCGGTTGAAGAAGTGAGTGCCAGATGCACCGAGACATTGGTGCGAGGCAAGTCCAGCAGTGTCAAATAATTGTCCCGATGCCATGGTAGCGGGGCCACGGCGCTCTGACGCCGGCAAACATGTTGGACGAAAGCTTGAGTACGCCAAAATACAAGCTCGTTACCAAGGCAGATCGCCAAACGTGACATCAGCGAAGGTTGCTGCAAAAGAGACATCACATCTGCGTCGTAAAGATGGCGGTTGCGTGTCTCCAGCACAGCCTCGTGCATGGCCGCTTGTTGCTCCGCTGGGTCGTTGGTTTGCGCTACACGGGAATCTAGCTTGTTACCGACTTCGAGGAATGTTCTGGCTAAATCCTGGGCAAGCACTTCGTCGCACACCCGAAACGGACCAACAATCCCGTCAAGGTCGAGTCTTTGGGCGAATTCAGCGGCTTCATCTGGACTTAACCGCCGATTCCATTCTTCTGCTGATGTATTGACTGGAATCATTGCAGATCCTCCCGGCAAGTATGCCAAGCCATAGGGTTAACCATTGGTCCATGGTACATAGAGCTTGCCCCCAAAGAAAACTTTGCCGCTTGGTCCGCCCATTGGTAGGCCGACTAAATCCCGAACGTACGGAAAAACCGCAGCAGGATCCTGTCCCGTCATAGTCATCGAGGTTTTCGTCGGCCCCGGTATCAGGTCGTTGATCAGGATGTCGTCTTGCCCGATAGCGCTGATCTCCTGTGCGATAACGCGTGTTAACAGCATGACTGCACCTTTCGAAACGGAGTAGGCGCTCGTCCCGGCAAAGCAAGCTTCAGGTGCACGGGAGACAATGTTAACGATACGCCCATGCGCCTGACGCACCATGACAGGGAGCACCTTGTATGTCAGATGGGCGAGCCCCATCAGATTGGTTTCGACGATGCGACTCCAGTCTTCAAAGGGGGTATCCAGAAAATTTCCAGACAGATTTTGGCCAGCGTTGTTGATCAAAACGTCGATGCGGCCAAAGCGCTCGAGTGCAATGGCGACCAAACTGTCAACGTCACGCTGATTGGTTATATCACCGGCGATGGTCACCATGCCGGGGGTAATTTCCGATGTTTTTGCAAGCTCATTCACACGCCGGCTGAAGCCGATTACCGTATTGCCCTCGGCAGAAAACCCGTTGCAGAGAACCCGGCCAATACCACTGCTGGCTCCCGTAATCAGACACACTCGACCCTTGGGTAACGGATTCATGGGAAATTGATGTCAATTGAAGCTTACGAATGGGTGAGCATTATAGGGAAATAAAGCAGAAGCCCGAAATGCCCATCGCTCACCCATCCGGCTACTACGCTCATTTTGTAGGTTATTCGACAGGCGCAGCATGGGCGGATATATGCAGGACCTATCATCACGGCGTGAGCACTGAACTTGCCGGAATTAGGCCCATCGGGCCATCCTAGAGGTAATCCACACACTTTACGTATATTGCCTCACGGCGCTGGGGACTCTGGCATTTCGCTGTTGACTGGCGGTGTCGGCGCGACAGGTTGCCGGGACTTTCGCAGCGTCTCGAGGTTCTCCTTCAGCATCGCGGCATCCGGTTCCAATGCAATCGCCCGCTCCAGCGTTTTTTCGGCCTCATCATACCGCTTGTCCTGCATCTGTATGTTGGCCATAAGATTTAGCCCGGGCGTATGGTGTGGCGCGAGTTTGAGAAAGGCCTTCAGGTAGCCTTCAGCACTTGCATAGTGCTTCTGGCCGAGGGCAGCGTTCGCCAAGCCATACAGAGCCTCCCCATTGGTGGGCGACCAGCGCCGGGCATTGACCCAGGCCAGCAAAATTTGGCGGTAGGACACAGTCGGTTGAACGGACTCAAGCCGTCGCGCCTCTGCAACATAGTAAGTAGAGATCAGCCAGGTCAGGGGATAACTGGCCAACCAAAGGGCCACCACCGAACCCAGCACCGGACTGACGGAATTGCCCCAGAGACGACAGCCGACGGGTGACTGGCCGGTGTCTTGATGGGGCAACCCCCCGTACCAGAGTCCAACGCCCAAGGCCGATACAAAAAGGCTGGCGGGACTAAAAAAAACCTGATTGACCAGTGCGTCCAGCCCGGCCGCCCACAAGGCCCAGGTACCACAAAGCCAGAAATACTGGCGGGTGCGCCACGCTTCCAGAGTCACCCGCAGCGCCAACCAGGCGCAAAGAGCGGCGAACAGCAGCATAAGCGGCAATCCGTTTTCCGCAGCGATCCACAGCAGCACATTGTGTGGATCAGTCCGTATTTTGGTGCCCAGCACCTCAGGATCCTTGAAAAGGTCATAGCGTTTCTCGAACGCCGGGTATTCAAACAAGTAACTGCCGGTACCAAACCCACGCCAGGGGTGCTCGGCGATCATCCCGGCGGTGGCAGCCCACATCGGTGTACGCGCCCCCAGATAGGGTGTAATGGCCAACCATAACGGCGTCAGGGGTGGCAGCCGTTGTGCGCTGTCCGCGGCGTTGGCTGTGGGCGCGGACCACCATTCTGCCCGTGTCAGCATAAGATCGCGGTATTGCGGCGGAATGTGCGGATACAACGCCTTGCCGGTCAGGCCCAGAGCGGCAACCAACAGAAGCCAGAAGCCCGCCTGACGGAGCCCGCCGAGTGTGCTGGGTCGTTCTCCTGGTCCGCCCCGGCGAAAGCGGGCCAGCAGCCAAACAGAACTGCTGATCAAACCGCCTGTCAGCAAGCCGCCCATGCCTCCAAGGCTTCCACTGGTCACCAGCATGAACAGGCTACTGGTCAGCGCAAAGCTGGTGAGGGCTTTCAGCCAAAGACTGCGGCCGGTCAGCCAGGTCCAGGTCAGGAGAGGTATCAGCCACACCAGCGTATCGGCGGTGTAATTGAAGTGCCCAATACGGGAGAACATGACAAACGCATTGAAGCCCGGTTGCTCGAAGTCGAAAAAGAAGCCATGCCAGAAAAAGAGACTGAACAACGTCATTGACAGTGTCAGGGCCCATCGCAGGCAGTCTCGAAAACGTCCGGGTTGCAACCGAACCGAATGGGTCGCGGCGGCAGCGACCAGCCCGGCGCTGCACCAGAACACCCAGCGGTTCATGCCAGCCCCCGGATTGACGGCATAGGTGACGCCCAGGCCGATCCCGATCATGAACAAGCCCAGTGCCCAAGCAGGCCATTGGGGTGTTCGAGCACTCAGTCCCGTTCGGCGACAGGCAAGCAATCGTTCAAACAGAAATGCAATGGCAATCGATAGGCCGGTCACGGTGAAAACAGCCCACTTTGGCGGTTCATTCGGTTCGCCCAAGGCCAGCCAGCGCAGGTTGAGCATCAGTGGAAGGGCGGCCAGTGGCAGCCAGAGCAACATCGATGGCAAAAGAGCCGAGAGAGACGTCTTCTTCATAACTCACAAGACAACAAAATAGATGGACAAAAAAGTTCCAAACCGTGCCAGTCGGGCGGACAGGCAGAGGTCAAAGTGTGCGGAATGTTGCACGAATTGTCACGCTGAAGGTTGGTTTGAATCGTATTCGAAGCCCTCGTTCATGCCGCAATGGACCGGCAGGCTCTCCCGGCCAGGGTGAGCAAAAGAAGACTGACAGATGTTGAATGTATGTTGCTGGGAGGCAACATTGTGGGGGTTTTGTTAACAAAGTGCTTGACACATCATTTGCCCAGGGCTTAACTTGTCGCCGCTCGGTAAAGAGCGACGGCGAGAGTCGTGAGAGGCATCCATCAATTTAATGTCCGGACGACATGTGGCGTTTGAGCAAAAGCGCCTTGACAAGTTGGTGGAATGCCTTTAGCTTTACCATCACACTCTCTATGGACTAGCCGCGAGTCAACGGATCACGATAAACGGCTGGAAAATGGAGTGGATAGGAAGCCGGAGGGATGCCATAAAAGAGCACCTGCCATTCCGTAGTGACACGTATTGTCCGAATAGGACGGTCGTGGTCCTGTAAAACCTTGTTTATCGATAAGAGGATTTTATGAACGTTAAATTTAAAAAACTTGCAATGCAGGCAGGGATTACGGCGGCTCTGGCCGGCGCCAGCCTGTCAGCTCACGCGGTCATTACCGCAGTGCCGGCACCGGCCCAGCTGGTGCCGCTGTTTATGTGGGCGAATCCCGGTAGCTCCAATACCACAATTATAGATACTGAGGTGCGAGTGATAGTGCCTCGTGCGGTGGGTACTGATACCGTAATCGACCTGCTGGGTGGGACCCTGGATCCGACTAGAACTAGTGTCAATGCTTCATGGAACGCAACCCAGGCTGGCCTGACCACTGCCGCGAGCGTTACCTCTCGCATCCATTGGTTCTTCATGGATGTAAGAAGTCGCGAGGTGGTCAATTCCTCCTTCCCGGTTACGCCAGATGATGAGATTTACTTCTCTGCGGCAAGCATGCCGTGCCAGGTTGGTGTTGGAGTTGGAGCTAATTGTGGTGCAAACGGCGTAGCCGCACCGACTATTCCGTCACAGCCCGGTTATCTGATCATGGTGAATGAGTCTGCCTATCTGGGCGGCGCTCCATCTTTCAGTTTCTCAGCGGAGGCGTGGTTGGCGAATGAAGGAGCCGATAATATCCCCAACGTATCGCCGCCAAATGGCCTTCCTACTGCGGCGGTTATACCTGTTCTCGGTATGGCGGATACGGCGGATACAACCACTTTCCCGACCCCAACCAATAACGTAATCGAGAATTACGCACCAGCAGGTGCAGAAGGACCCATCGCATCACCCATCCATACGGGTATGCGTACCAGCACGACACTGGCGAATGCCGAATACCGTGTGATCGACATTCCGATGCAGCCATCGATTGTAACTGGACAGACTATCCCAGCCGCAGGTGCTTACGTGAACACGATCGTGGCATGGGCAGATCGCAACCATGCCGCCGCTGTAGCCAATCCGCCAACACCTGAAATCGTTAATGGGCTTCAGGGCCGTATGTTCACTGTTAACAACCAGGAAGTGATGACGTCGAATGGCCGTTTGACCCTCCCGAACCAGTTGAATATCGTGCCTGTAGTACCCGGTGGGGCACCCGCAGCGGGTTATCCGTTTGGTAACTTCTACACGCAAGTCCTCGGCAACGTTACAGGCGCTGCGTTGGCTGGTGGTGGTTTCTTGAAGTTTGTCATCGACACGGTTGATTTGCCGGCTGACTGGACCTCGGTTGGTTCTTACTCTTCAGTCGTGATCTTTACTGTACCGGCGCAAATTGGCCAGAATGGGCTCCCTATTGGGAATGCTGATGACGATGCCGAGTTGGCTATCGACACAGGTTTCTTCAGCGCCAACTAAGCTGGCCTAAAATTAGGCGGTTGTTGCAACCGCTCTAGCTGAAGCGAACAAGACCCGGGCTATGCCCGGGTTTTTTTTGTGCGACAGGCACGGTCTTACTCTTATGGAGGCAAGTTCCGCCGTTGATTGGTCATAGCGAACGAAGCGAAGCGCAACTGCATGAAGGTGACTGAATGTGGGGAGGAAGCGTGAAGCAAAACGTCAAGCCGATGAAAAGGGGCTGGACTGAAGGCACCGCTGCGCAAGGTGCGCGGGCGTAATTCAACAAAGCTATCGTTATGAAGGCGAAGAGGAGTAAATCCGGCGATTGTGCAATGTAGGAGTGCGTTCTTACCCGGGGATATCCTGCCTTGTGGCTGAAAGGCTGACGAGCAAGAAGTCAGCAGAGGTCATATGTAGGCGCCGGTCAGAGGCGAAGACCCGAACGAGAGGGAGTGTTCGGGGCCATATCGATTTTGAACGCAATGCGTCAGAAGTTTGCGCAAGCAGAGCGCGATTGAGCTTGCCAATATCCCGATCACTTTCCATCCCCCCTGCTGGCACGCGCACTGTCATTTTATCGGGAGTTTCTGCCGTTGGCAGTTTACACCTTTATTACACGCGATTCCTGACGCCCTTACTAATGTGGGGTATCAGGGGTGGGCGATCAATATGCCTTGCAAGGATCCTGAATCCGTGTTCCCGACCCCTCATGTTCGCCATAAGTCACTGACTTAATGAGATAATATCGGTTTTACTGTCTTCACCCATCCGACTATGGCCCACTTTAAAATCAAGCAATCCAGCAAGATGCAACTGACCTCG
>SXGU01211784.1_pt1 | contig 10206 bp, 9 predicted proteins | sample 3174531 | NCBI WGS metagenome assembly SXGU01 (sample SAMN11356863, study PRJNA531348) | freshwater metagenome | isolation source: freshwater sample F1-140 | place: China: Fuxian Lake, Yuxi | collected 2017-12-25 | reverse complement strand
GTCCATCCGAATGATCACGTCAACATGGCGCAAAGTACCAACGATGTGATTCCAACGGCGATGCGCCTCGCGGCGCTTGCCACGCTGCCGTCACTGCTCGGAGCCTTGGACGGGTTGGCCGAAGCCTGCCTCATCAAAGGCCGCGAGTTCGACCATGTCCTGAAAGCCGGCCGCACCCATCTCCAGGATGCGACGCCGATTCGGCTTGGCCAGGAGTTCACGGCCTACGGACATACCATTGCCCGCCACCGGGACAAGCTCGTCGAAGCGGCCCGGTGGCTTCGGCCCCTGAACATCGGTGGGACGGCGGTCGGTACCGGACTGAACGCCGAGGTCGTGTATCCGGCGTTGATGGTAGCGAACCTCCGGCGCCTGACCGGCCTTGATCTCGAAGTGGGCGATGACCGGATCCAGTTGATGCAATCGATGGGTGACATCGCGACCTTCAGTGGCGCAATTCGGGCCTATACGCTCGACTTGAACAAGATCGCCAACGACATCCGGTTGCTGGCCTCGGGACCCCGGACCGGGCTCGCGGAGATCCGCCTGCCCGAGGTCCAGCCCGGGTCGAGTATCATGCCGGGCAAAGTGAACCCTTCGATTGCCGAGATGGTCAATCAAGTGTGCTATCAAGCGCTCGGCTTCGACACGACGGTGGCCTTGGGCGCAGAGGCCGGCCAGCTCGAACTGAACGTGATGATGCCGGTCATTACCCACAACGTGGTCTTGGCTATGATCATTCTGGCCAACGCGTCCCGTCAGTTCGACGTGGCCTGCATCCGGGGTACGGCGGCGGACGAGCACCAGTGCGCGTATTGGCTGGAGCGGAGCCCGGCGTTGGTGACCGCGCTAGCCCCGAAGATCGGCTACAGTGCGGCCGCCATGCTCGCGAAGGAGGCGATGGCGACGGGCTTGACGGTCAGGGACCTGGTGGCCCGGAAGGAGATCCTGACTCAAACGGAACTCGAGGAGACGCTCGACCTCCGGGCCATGACCGAGCTCGGCGTCCCCGGTGGAAAACCCTTGCCTGGAGGTGGCTGATGAGGACCGTGAGAGCATTCAGGACGCTGATCGCGCTGATCGCCGGGGCGGGGACCTCGCTCGCGGCGCAGCGGGTGGACGTGGTGGTCGGCCGGGGCGTGGGCAGCACGCCGATCACCGGCAGGGCCTTCGTGATCTTTACCCGCGACAACTCGCGCGAGCCGCGATTGCAGGCAGGCTCCTACGCGGGCGGCGTTCCGTTCTTCGGGGTCGACGTGAGCGAACTCGAGGCCGGCCAGCCCGCGGTCATCGACGCGGCCACGCTGGGCTTCCCGACCAAAAGCGTTCGTGATATCCCGGCCGGCAGCTACTTCGTCCAGGGGCTGATGGTCGTCTATACCAAGGTTACGCCCAAGCACGGGAAGACGATCTGGGTGCCGTGGGACCAATGGGAGGGCCGTCAGTGGAACCGAACTCCGGGCAACCTGATCAGTGACGTCCAGTCCGTGACTTGGGATCCGAATGGATCGCATCTCACTCTGACCCTGACCAAGGTGATTCCACCGGTCGAGAGCCGGGCCGACACTCGCTGGGTCAAGCGGATCAAGATTCAGAGCCCGCTCTTGTCGGCCTGGTGGGGCAAACCGGTTTTCCTGGGTGCCACGGTCTTGCTCCCGACGGGTTGGGACGCCAATCCGACCACCCGCTATCCGGCCATCTACATCCAAGGCCACTTTGGGGAGGGCGCACCCTTCGGCTTCAATCCGGAAGGCCAGCCCGAAAACGCTGAGGCGCGGTCGGCTCGCACGGTCCGCACCGCCCGAGAGCCCGGGTACGAGTTCGCCCAGTCGTGGATGAGTCCGACGTTCCCGAAGATGGTGGCGATCACCTTCCAACATCCGACGCCGTACTACGATGACTCGTACGCGGTGAACTCGGCGAACACCGGGCCCTATCAGGACGCTCTGATCCAGGAACTGATCCCGTATCTCGAGGAGAAGTTCCGGCTGATTCCAAAGTCCTACGCCCGGCTCCTCACCGGAGGGTCAACCGGCGGATGGGAGGCCCTCGCCCTCCAAATTCAGCAACCGAAGTTCTTCGGAGGCACTTGGTCGCTGTATCCGGACGGCGTCGATTTTTCGCGCAACCAGATGATCGACAACTATGCCGACACCAACGCGTTCATGCCCAATGCCCGTCCAAATCAATGGCTCATGAACGAGCGGTTCTTGAGCCGGGCCGAGGACGGCCAGCCGCAAACCACCGTCCGGCAAATGGCCCAACTCGAACAGGTGCTTGGGAGCCGGGTCCGGGGCGGACAGCAGTTGGAAGCCTATGACGCGACCTACGGTCCGGTGGGGGATGACGGGTATCCGAAGCCCCTGTTCGACCGGGTCACTGGAACCATCGACAAGTCGGTGGCGGCCTATTGGCGGGACAATGGCTACGATCTCAACCACTATCTCAAGCAGAACTGGTCGAAAATCGGCAAGGACCTGAACGGCAAGATCACCGTGTGGGTCGGCGACATGGACAACTACTTCCTGAACCTCGGCGTCTACAAGATGGAAGAGACCATCAAGGCGCTGAAGGGCCAAGCCACCTTCCAGTACGGCCGGCCGATGAAACCGCACGGATGGCAACCGGTCAGCAACGCCGAGATGGTGCGCCAGATGGCGCGCCATGTGGCGAAGCGGGCGTCGGTCGAAGGCCGGTGACCGCGCTGGGCGGGTCATCCCGCCCCTGGGTGATGCTCGGGTTGATCGCCGCCGTCGAGCTCCTCGGCATGGCGGGTTGGTTTGCCGGAGGGGCCGTAGCTCACCACTTGGCTCCCGCGTGGGGCCTTACCGCCTCCGAGGCCGCGTGGCTTACGTCGGCGGTGCAACTCGGGTTCGTGGTCGGGACCTTGACGGCGGCGGTCCTCAATCTGGCCGATGTGATCCCGGCTCGGTGGTACGTCGCGGGCGCGGCGGTTGGCGCGGCCGTCGCCAACGGGTCGCTGCTCTGGGTGGCCGACTATGGACCGGCTCTGTCGACTCGTTTCCTGCTGGGCTTTTGCTTGGCGGGCGTTTATCCGCCAGCCATGAAAATGGCAGCGACATGGTTCAAGGATCGGCGCGGCTTCGCCATCGGGACCGTTGTCGCGGCCTTGACCCTCGGGAAGGCCTCTCCGTATTGGGTTGAGGCGTTGGGCGGCCTGAGCCTCGAAGCGGTGATCGGGTCGACGGCTGTCGCGGCCGCTCTGGCCGGCCTGGTTGTCGGGGTCGGGTATCGCGACGGCCCGTTCGCGTTCCCGGCCCGGCCCTTTTCTTGGCAGCTGGTTGGTCAGGTCCTCCGGATCCGCGACCTTCGGCTGGTAACGGCAGGGTACCTCGGGCACATGTGGGAGCTCTATGCGTTCTGGAGTTTCGTCGCGGCGTATTGGGCGGCCTCACTCCCCGGCGTAGGCCCTCGTTTCGTCGCCGGCCTGGCCGGTCTGAGCATTGCCGTTGGGGCTTTGGGCTGCGTTGGGGGTGGGCTGGCCGCCGACCGGATTGGCCGCGAGCGGGTCGTCCTCTGGTCGCTGGCCGTCAGTGGCACGGCCGCAGTGGCCTCGGCGCTGGTATTCCATGGTCCTGGGTGGCTCCGTCTGGTCGTGATTTTGGTCTGGGGCATCGCCATCATCGCCGATTCGGCCCAGTACAGCGCATTGGTGACCGAGTTGGCCCCTCCGCATGCTGTCGGTACGGCCCTGACACTCCAGACCTCGATGGGTTTCTTGCTCACCATGGCGGCGATCCAAATGGTTGCGGGCGTCGGTGGGCCGGCTACCCCTTGGGCCTTCCCGTTGCTGGCCGCCGGCCCAGCCCTCGGGTTTCTGGCGATTCGGAGTTTCGCCGGGAGGCGGGTAGGCGCGGCCTCGCCACCGGCCTAAGTTCCAAACATGCACGCCGCATGGCTCCTCGGGCTCCTTGTTCTCCTCGCCCTCGCCCCCGGCTCGGCGGCCGGTCAGTCGATCACGATTCGGGTCGGCGGACAGCCGGCGGGTGGGGCTCTCGCCGGCGCGTTGGTGTCACTCCAGGACCTCGCGGGCACCCGGGTGGTCCAGACGCTGACCGACGAACGCGGCCGGGCCGTTCTTACGGCACCCAAGCCCGGCCGGTACCGGCTCCGGGTTGACGCCATCGGATATCGAGGAACCGTCAGCGATCCGATCGACCTTGCTGCCGGGTCGGTCGGTGAGCGCCTGGTAACCCTCGAGGGTGCGCCCCTCAACTTGGACGAACTGGTGGTTGCCAGTACCCGGCCCGCCCAGTGCGACTTCGGCGAAGCTCGAGGGACGGCGGCGGCCCGGCTCTGGGAGGAAGCCCGAAAGGCTCTCATGGGGACGCAAATCACCAGCGCCCGGCCGATGGAGCTCGAGGTGAAGACGTTCGAGCGCCGGCTCGATACCCGCGGCCGGATCGTCGCCGAAACGACCGACGCTCGCCGGGCCACGACAGCGCGACCCTTCGTCAGTGTCGACCCCGACAGCCTGAGCCGCTTCGGCTATGTGCAGGAGCGATCCGACGGCCTTTGGTTCCACGGCCCCGACGCGGAACTCCTTCTCTCCGAGCAGTTCTTGGACGATCACTGTTTCCGCCCGGCCAATCCGGGCCCCGATTCGGGCCGGCGAGTGGGGCTCGAGTTTCAACCAACCCCCTCCCGGCGGGTGCCGGACATTTCGGGCGTGCTGTGGCTCGATGCCAAGACCCTCGAGCTTCGGGACCTCCAGTACACTTATACCGGTGTCGAGTGGCCACGGGGCACTCGCGAGATCGGGGGCCGGATCGAGTTCGTCCGGCTGGCCGGCGGGGGCTGGATCGTCGGGTCTTGGTCGATCATGATGCCGGTTGCCACGCGGCGCTTGGTTCGCGTCGGCCAACTCGATAGCCTGGCTGGCTACCGAGTCGCAGGGGGGGCCGCCCGAACTGTGGCAGAAATCCCGGCCGCCGCGGGCGCGACGGCCGTCGTCGGGACGGTTTTCGATTCGCTCCGGCGCCGGCCGCTGCCCGGGGCGGTGGTCAGCCTGCAGCAAGGCGCCTTCGCGGATACGACCGACCAATCCGGGCGGTTTCGGGTCGTTTCGCCGGGAACTGGGGATTACCTCCTGACGATCGAGCACCCTGGGTTCCGAATGCTCGGACTCGACCCCCTTCGGGCGTCAGCTCGGCTTCGGCGGGGCCAGACCGACACTACCGATGTGGCCACCCCGGGTCTCGCCGCGACCCTGCTTCGGCTCTGTGGGGCCGAACGAATGGACTCCAGCCGTGCCCTGCTCGTCGGGATCATCGCCGACGGCAAGACCGGTCTTGGAGTTGCCGACGCCACGATTACCATCAGTTCCGACATCAAAACCCTCGCCCGGACCGGGGCCCTGGTGTCGATCGGAAGCAAGGGCACTGAATGGGTGATCAAGCCTGGTCCGGACGGGGCCTTCCAAGTGTGCGGCGTACCCCGGGGGCGCGAGCTTGATGTCCGGGTCAAGCTGCCGGGCCAGGTACCGACCAGTTGGAGGACCGCCGCAGATACAGCCGCGATCCGGATGCTCTCGATTCGCCACCCCGAGTAGGCTGGTCGGAATTCCCCAGGCGCACTACATTCTCGGGATGCGGATTACCACTTGGACCGAATACAGTCTCATCATCTCGATCCATCTGGCCAAGCGGGGCCGGGGCGGGGTGGCCCCGGTCGCGGCGCGGGAGCTTGCCGAAGTTGAACGCCTTCCGGCCGACTACGTCGAGCAGATTCTGCTCCGGCTTCGGCGGGCCGGGATTGTCGAAAGCGTTCGCGGCGCCAAGGGTGGCTACTTCCTGGCTAACGACCCTGCCGCCATTACGGTTGGCCAGATCATGGCGGCCTCGGAACACCAGATTTTCGAGATGAATTGCGAGACCCATCCGGTGGATTCCGAGCGGTGTGCTCCGGGCAGTGCTTGCGCGATCCGTCCGGTCTGGCAGGCGTTGCAGCGGCGGATCGATGATTTTCTCGGAAGCGTGACCCTGGCGGACTTGCTTAAAGATGAGCGGGCCGTCGCGGTGCCGGAGTTGGTCAACCTGACCGGCGCACCTAGCTAGTCATCGGGCGGGGTTAAAACAGGAAAGGCGGACGGCCACGAGGCCGCCCGCCTTTCTCTTTTTGAGTGCCGAAGGGGGGACTCGAACCCCCACGGGCTTGCGCCCACTGCGCCCTGAACGCAGCGCGTCTACCAGTTCCACCACTTCGGCGCGAAGCGCAAACCTAGAGGAGCCAATCGGTTAAGGCAAGCGCTCCGTTGCCAGTCCGCCACACCCTCCCTATCTTTATGTGAGAGTGAGACTTATGAGTCAAAGTCCAAAAGCGCCTAAAGATGACGAGGACCGGATCTCGGTGGCACGGAATCCGCGGGCTACGTACGACTATCATATTCTCGAGACCCACGAGGCCGGGCTGATTCTGACGGGGACCGAGGTCAAGAGCCTCAGGGTCGGCAAGGCCTCGATCAAGGAAGCATTTGGGTTGGTCCGCAACGGCGAGGTCTGGCTGGAAGGCATGCACATCACGCCCTACGAACAGGGGAACCGGTACAATCACGCACCCCTGCGTTCCCGGAAGCTGCTCCTTCACCGCCGGGAGATCGAGCGGTTGATCGGGGCAACGGAGCAAAAGGGCTGCACCTTGGTGCCGTTGGAGTTGTACTTCCGGGGCGGCCGGGCCAAAGTGGCGCTGGCGCTCGGGAAAGGGAAGAAGGTTCATGACCGCCGGGAGGATATCAAGCGCCGGATGGCCGACCGTGAATTGGCCCGGGCCCTGAAGGTGCGCGCATGATCGCGGCCTTGCTCTTGGCCGGTGCGGCGCTTTCCGGAGCCGCGCCATCGCTTCCCGCGACCCTGGTGGTGGCGACGCCCAAGGGTGATGTCCGGATCGCGATCCGGCCTGACCCGTCGGGGCCCCTCCTCTCCGCGACGACCTTGGTGCCGGCGTTAGGCGGGCTTGCGTCGGTCGTCGGGGCCTGGGTCCATGTCGAGATTGCCAGTCAGCCGTTTCAGCTCCTGCTCGGGGCGCCGTTCTACACGGCAGGCGGCGTGCTCAAGCCGCTCGTCGGCATGGCGGTGGTCCGGCGTGACAGCCTGTTCCTGCCGCTCGATTTCGTCACTCAGGTGCTTCCAGCGGAACTGACCCAGCGGTTCCGCTACGACCCCTGGTCCGGTCGCCTCGATGAGGCCCCGTCGCGCCGAGCCGGGCCGGCGATCGCCTCGAACGAGCCCAAGAAGAAGCCTCCTCGCGAAACGGAGACGGCCCTGCCAAACGGCCTCAATCGGGGCCACGTGGTCACGATCGACCCCGGCCATGGCGGTGTCGATCCCGGCAATCCGGGCGTGTTTTTTCCGCGGGGACTCAAGGAAAAGCACGTCGCTCTCCAGGTGGGGCTCTTGGTTCGCCAGGAACTGCTTCGCCGCGGGATCGGCGTAATCATGACCCGGACCACCGACACCCTGATCGATCTCCACGAGCGGGCCGCCTATTGTACCGAGCGGTGCGGATTGTTCGTCAGCCTGCATGTCAACGCGTTGCCCAAGAGGCCGGGCTACACCAAGGCCCGCGGCTTCGAGACGTTCTTCCTCGCGGACGCGAAGACGGAGGATGCCGCTCGAGTGGCCAAGATGGAGAATGAAGCCATCCGCTTCGAGGAGCCGAAGGGCGAACAACCGAGTGGGCTCGATTTCATTCTCAAAGACCTCCAGACCAACGAGTATCACCGCGAGTCGGCCCGATTGGCTGAGTTGATGCAGTCCCATGCGGCGGAGGTTCACGGCGGGACCAATCGCGGCGTCAAGCAGGCGGGTCTTGCCGTACTCACCACCGCCCGGCGGCCGGCTGTGCTGTTCGAGATGGGATTTGGCACCAATCCGGAAGATGCCCGCCTGATGACTGAACCCCGGTCGCAGCGAAACCTCGCGGCCTCCATCGCCGATGCGGTCGTCAGCTATCTACTGGAATACCAACAGCGTGTCGGTTCCAGTCGATCACCGATCCAAACCGGAGCCGGCAAGGAGTGACCACCGCGGCAACCCCGGCCCCGCTCGTCTTGTTCGGCACCACCTTCACCAACCCTGTCCTCCTCGCTGCCGGAACCGCTGGGTTCGGTCGGGAACTTGCCGGGGTGGTGGATCTCAGCATCCTGGGCGGACTGGTGACCAAGGCCGTTTCGTTGGAGCCCAGGCACGGCAACCTCCCACCGCGGGTGGCTGAGTTCGACGGGGGCATGCTCAACTCGATTGGGCTCGCGAACCCTGGTTTGGCGGAGGTTGCCGCGACCGAACTCCCTTGGCTTCGGGTCAACCACGCCCGGACCCGGGTCTTCGTCAACGTGGTGGGCTTCGCGGAACGCGAATACGCCCAAGTGATTGCGGGCCTCGAACCGGTTGGCGGCATGGTCGGCTATGAGCTCAATCTGTCCTGCCCGAATACCTCGGCTGGTGGAATCGAGTTCGGGGCTGATCCGGCGGCTGTGGGCCGAATCGTTGCGGGCTGCCGGTCGGCAACCCAGCGACCGTTGATTGCCAAGCTGTCACCGGCGCTGCCTGACATTCCGGGTTTAGCGGCGGCCGCGGTGGAGGCGGGCGCGGACGGGATCACGGTCGTCAACACGATGCCCGGCCTGGTTTACGAGGGGTCAGGCCCCCGACTCGGAAATGGCAACGGAGGGGTCAGCGGTCCGGCCCTGCTGCCGGTCGGACTGCTGGCCGTGACGAGGGTTCGGCGGCGCCTACCCGATGTTCCCATCATCGGCGTCGGAGGGATTCGGACCATCGAGCACGTCCACCAATATCTCTCGGCGGGGGCCTCCTTGGTGGCCATTGGGACCGCCGGGCTTGCCGATCCGCGCCTCCCTGAGCGCCTGGCGCGGCAATGGTTGGCCGGTGGCTGAACTCGTCCTGGCCCTGGATCTTCCCGATGCCCAATCGGCCCTCGGCCTGCTCGACCGAGTCGCGAATGTTCGCTGGGTCAAGCTCGGCTCGGTGCTATTCACCCGAACCGGTCCCGATTTCGTCGGCGTGTTGAAGGCCCGGGGATACCGGGTGTTCTTGGACCTCAAATGGCATGACATCCCGAATACGGTCGATGGGGCGGTGCGCCAGGCCCGTGAGCTTGGGGTCGATATGGTGACGGTCCACGCGCTCGGTGGTCCAAGGATGATCGAGGCGGCCAAGGCGGCCGGTGGTGGTCTGGTGGCGGTGATCGCCGTGACCCTGCTGACATCCCACGGCCCGAATGACCTTCGATCCATCTACGGCCAGGACCCGGCCGACCTCGGGGCTGAGGTGGTGCGGCTCGCCGGCATGGCGGTTGGGGCCGGGGCCGACGGGGTTGTCTCGTCACCGCTGGAAGTGGCCCGGCTTCGAGCCGGGCTTGGCCCAACCGCCTTGCTGGTGACTCCCGGGATCCGGGGACCGACCGACCCAGGTGGTGATCAAATCCGGACCGCGACGGCAGAGGCCGCCGCCAGCGCCGGATCGACCCACTTGGTCGTGGGCCGACCCGTGCTCCAGGCCCATGACCCGGCCGCCGCCTGGGCCGAGCTACTTCGGCAGCTCGGATGAACTGGCTTCGGCTCGTGGCGGTGGCCGCCCTGGCCGGTCCGATTCAGGACCCCGAACTCGGGCAACTGGCCGTGACGGCGCGTTCGGTGTTCGAGGCCCGGGATTTTTCCCGGCTTTTTGACGACCGGCAGCCGGTCCGGCTTGAACTACCCAGCCAACCGACCGCCATGTCGGTTCGGGGGGAAATCGCGGCGGCGGCCTTGGCGTCGTTGGTGCGGCGGACGGCCGACATCCGGGTGGTCACGGTTGGATCCGCCGTCGTCGCCCCGGGCCACGGCTACGTGGAGCTTCGTCGCCGGTTCCGGGTCATCGGGACCCAGGAGGAGCAAGGCCAAAAAATCCTGATCAGCGCCCGGTTCGACGAGGGGCGGTGGCGGGTCACCGAAGTCTGGATCACTCCCTCGAGGCTGTAGCCAACTATCTTGGCCCGGGCAAGCGCTTGTGCCACATGGCTTTTCCGCCGGTGGCGCGGGGTTCGCCGGCGAACTCGGCAGCTGGAATCCGGTCCCTTGCATTAACCTCAATCCAGGGATAGCTTTACAAGCTACCCTGAAACCTGGCGTTTGAGAGAGATTCAATGAAGGTACGTTCGAGCGTCAAGCCAATCTGTGAGCACTGCAAG
>SXGU01111387.1_pt1 | contig 10206 bp, 15 predicted proteins | sample 3174531 | NCBI WGS metagenome assembly SXGU01 (sample SAMN11356863, study PRJNA531348) | freshwater metagenome | isolation source: freshwater sample F1-140 | place: China: Fuxian Lake, Yuxi | collected 2017-12-25 | reverse complement strand
TCACGACAGCGCCCGCCTGATCTCCGAACTGCTCGGCCAGCAAACCGTCGTTTTTCAGCCGATGAGCCGGGCGCTCGATAGCGAAAAGTCCGGAATCTCGCTCAGCCAACACCATGTTGGCCGCCCGCTTCTCACCCCCGATGAAGTGCGCAACCTGCCCCAGGACACGGAGTTGCTGTTCCTCGCCGGGCGCCGGCCGATCGTCGCAACGAAGCTTAGATATTTCGAGGATCGTGAGTTCGCCGGCATGTTCGATCCGGCGTGACGCCGGTCATCCGAAAATCGTTCCCGCGCTAAAGGTATTCGTAACGCATACGATTTTGAGCAAATCGTGTATGACCAAACTCGAAGAAAGGATCGCTCACCTGCTGACGCGTCCCCTGGGGCGGCCGCCGAACGAGGTACGGCGTGCCTATGCGAACTTCAATTATCAGGCAGGAAGCTGGACGAAACCGCGCCGCGTCGTCGCCAAGGTCGAATGGCGTCCGGGCGAACTCTATCCGCGCGTCGGCTTTATCGTCACGAACATGGCGCGGCCTTCCGAGAATGTCGTCGCCTTCTACAATAAGCGCGGCACGTGCGAGCAAAGGATCAAAGAGGGCAAGGGCGCAATCAAATGGACGCGGCTGTCGTGCCGTTCCTTCGCCGCCAACGCCGTCCGTCTCCAGCTTCATGCGCTTGCTTACAATCTCGGGAATGTCCTGCGCACGCTGGCGACGCCCGAGCCAGCGTTCGACGCCAGCGATCTGAAGTTCTTCGGTGCCCTCGCGCCGCTGCGCGACCCCGAGACGTTCGCGCGATATCTCGCTCCGCTGCGGCATGCCTGTTGGGTCGTCTATGCCAAGAGACCATTCGGAGGAGCGCGCAGCAGGTTCTCGACTATCACGGCCGTTCCACGCATCTCGTCGCGATCGCCAACGGCCGTCTCCTCAATTGCGCCAACGGAGCCGTGCGCTTTCGGTGGAAAGACTGTCGCGCTTGCGACAAATCCAAGGCGATGACCCTCGATGCCGATGAGTTCATGCGCCGCTTTCTCCTGCACGTTCTGCCCAAGGGCTTTCGGCGCATTCGACACTTCGGCTTCCTCGCCAATGCTTGTCGCGCCAGCAAACTCGCGCATATCCGCGCCGCTCTCGATATTCCCGAACCGACCTCGAGCGTCGAACCCGCCGATTATCGCGAGCGTTACGCCATGCTCACCGGCCGGAGCATCGACATCTGCCCTTGCTGCGGCGGCCGCATGGTCGACCTTGGCCCCTGGCCGCGTCCTTCAGAGGCGCCGCGCTCAACGCCAAGATGCGACACCTCATGAGACGAATGGATCGCTGTCAGTCCAGATCCGCGAACTTCCCCACGGACGCGTCCCCGCGCCGAATGGGAGCGCTCGGCGAGCCACGCCTTTCAATCACGCCATCCATAGATCGTCACCGCTCACCCCATTGCAAATCGCGCGCGACCGCCGTTGTCATCAACTGTCGACGCCCTTCCAGCAGTCCATCGTCTGCGCGTCGCAGTTTCTCAAATTCCAGATGGCGCCGTCTAAATCCCGCATCGCGCATTGAGCGCCCATAGATCGTGGCAAACGCCACCGCGGCTTCGTTCAATCTGGCTTCAAATAGGTCCCGCGGCCGAGCAACTCCCCCCGTCCATGTCGCGGGACCTATTTGAACCCTCAGGCATTCCGATCGCTGCGCGATGTTCCTGCTGCGTTCCTGTCCCAAGCGGCTTAGCGTACGATTTTGAACAAATCGTGCGGCGACCCCATCTCGACAAGGCGGAATGCCGCAGTTGCTGACCTGCGGGCAGCAGACGAAAAGAGGACCGGAAGGACCTCGGGTGGCCGACTTCAAATCGGAACGGTGGCCAGCCGGGATCAAATCGGAATCCCTGGCCGGATTGCCTCGGAATTCGCATATTTGTACTCGCGTCCAGAAACTGCGGCAGCAATCCAACGACTATCGGGAGAAAAAGCAATCGCCGACGTTTGAAACGAGTCTTGCTCCAACTGCGAAGGCCGTATAGCACTCGATACAGCCGACGGCGATTCCGCTTTTCAACATCAAACGGGACATCACCATGCTTAGGACAGTCCTATCGCGTATTTATGTTCCGCTGCTCCTCATCTGCACACTCCTGATGTGGGGTATGAGTTCAGTTGATGCTCAACAGAATTCAATTGGTTCGCCACGGACAGTTACTTGCACGCTAATAGACACTGACTATGATATCGATGATATGATGGCAATCCCTCTTGTCATCGGAAACCGATATGTCGCCGCCATTATTACAACCGAAGGATATACGCTCCCTGCAGCTGGTGCAGATGCCTTGTCACGCCTGATAGAGGACCCATACCAGCGTCAAATCCCCGTCATCACAGGCGCGTCGTCAAACGTGTCAGAAGATACCATTATAAACGTGTGGAAGAAGCCATATATACTCGACTACCGGAAAATGATGAATAAGTCTTTCGCCCTACTGGGAACTGAACTGCACCCCGCGGTCCCTGCTAATTACGATTTCAATAAAAAACTCAATAACGCTTTGGCGCCCTGCAACTCAGTTGAAGTCCTAATACTAGGGCCGTTCACCTCTTTTGTACAATACAGCCGATTCCTGCGCGCGAAGATTAACAAAGTCGTCATATCTGGTGTACCGTATACTGGAGATACAACACAACAACCCGGTGACATTTCATTCAACTGCGAATATGACATAGTGTCGTGTCGCTCAAGTTTTTATTTAAGACTGTGGAGGGCCAAATATTTTTTTGTTGATGTGAAAAGGACACCGTGGGACAAAACCCCTATTGGCCACGCCTCGGATGTATTTGGCCCTACATATGCGATGGTAACGGCGCTAGGTGAAAAAGGTCTACCTTATGCCTTGAAACGGGCTCTTATCGGCATAATTTACAATGGTTCACTTGGGGGATCGGTTGCCGGAGTATATTACTGGGCGATTGATGGTTATTTCAGAGCCGGTGGGAAATCTCTGCTATGGGATCAATCAGCAGCAATGTTTCTTCTTCATTCTAACCTGTATGTAATGGTAGGTGGTCAAGGTGGACACTTTCAAACTAATGGTATTACACCTGATCAGTTCCGGCATCTCTGGACTGACGACACCAACAGAGCGGCAACTTATTTTGAGTAATTACCCACCCCCATTTTCGGCTCGCCTATCGGGTAATTGCTCACGCATCTATTTTTATTTTCAGGCGAGCGTGGGCAGTGGAGTACCCGCGAGGGTGAGCATCTGTGATTGTTGTCAAGGGCAAGATTTGGCCCATGGTCGGTCCTGATGAATGAGGGTGTTTGCGAGAATGACGAGTTTTCGCATGACGGCGGCGAGGGCGATTTTTTTCTTTTTGCCGGCTGCGACGAGTCGGTCATAGAAGATTTTGAGGGGCGGATTGTGATTGCTGGCGGAGACGGCGGCCATGTAGAGGGCGCGGCGGACATGGGCGCGTCCGCCTTCGATGGCTCTGCGCTGGACGGGCGCCGCCATGCAGGAGGCCGCCAAGGGCTTCAGGCGCCTCAAGGCCCATAAGCAGCTTCCACTTCTGAAGGCGGCGCGCGCAAAGCGCAAGGCGAAAGCCGTCCCCTCGAACGAGCATCTTGCTCAAACCGCGAAGGCCGCATAGCATTCATGCCAGCGACGCCGATCTCCGCTTTTCAACATCAAGCGGGACATCCCCAAACTCTCTTATGCCGTTCGCTTAAACGAACGGTTGCTGTCACTTTTTCATCGAAAAGCAATTCGCGGCGAAGCCGCGATTTGGTTACGTCCCGAGCATGGCGCCTTTTGGCGTCTTGCTCGGGACGTTTGGAACATGTTGACCGCGTGAAACGCGGTCTCCGCGTAAGCTTCTGAAAGAAGCTTTATCCGTGGCCCCTGTTTTTTTGCACCCTCCCCCCTTAGACGCGGGGGTTAACGACTTCGGCCTCCGGCCGCGTTCGATCCAGCTCGTCCATTCGCGCGAGACTATCCGCACGACATTGGCAAGATTGGGCCGCTTATCGCGCCGGCGCTCCTCGATCGTAACAAGCCCCTCGCGCGCCGCCTGGCGCAAGGCGTTCCTGGCGGTGGTGACGCAAACCCCGCCCCGCGCCGCGATCTCGCCCATGGTCATCATGCAAGCTCCCCGGTCGCGCACGGCGTCGGCGACGATCCGCAAGGCGGCGAGCTCACCCGTCGTGAACCGGCAAGCAAGCTGCGGCGGCATGGGGCCGGACGCGGCAAGCGTCCGGCGCCGCTCGATCGAGGCGCGCCGGTTCGGCGAGCGCGGCGTTTTGCGCTTGGGCGGGAAATGGCTCGGCCGTCCCGCCGCCCTGGCCTGCGCCGCGACCTGCGGGGCGCGGGCGGCGACCGTATCCCTCCCTCGCACCTCACGTCGCTGCCCTTCGATCGTCTCCGCGAGGCTCTGCGCCTGATCGTCGGTGAGCCGGCCCGCGCCCCAATCGCTCCACACCGCCCGGCAAAAGCCGTCGAGGGCCGCAAGGGATTTCGCGCCGCTGATCGCGGTCAATAAGTCGAGTGCTGTCATAGGCCCCTCCTAAGGGGCCGCCTGAGCCTCCTGATCGGCGACGCCGCGAATTGTGACAGTTCATGACAGGGCACGCCTCCCCGTTCCCGGCAAGATGATCTCGCCGGGCTGAAGACAAAGCTCCGCCATCCGCAAAACCCTATGGTTTTGCGTTGACACCATTCGCGGACTGTGGGAGATTTTCGCCGATCTTACAGGCGGCTCCCGCAGTCGTCACAACGGCCAGGTGTTAGCAGCACCGGGCCGTTTTGCTTTTCAGGGGTCAGCGGCTTCGTTGCGCTTTCCTCCGCACGAAACGCGCTACGGATAGCGTGCTCCATGGCCTCGCGACGTGTTTTGAATTGGCCTCGCGCGATTGCGGCGTCCATGGCCTCGCGGGTGCTCTCGTGAACGAACACGGTCGTTTCGTAGAATCCCGCTTCCTGCATCCGTTTCCGTGATGCTGCCATAGACACGGCTTTCAGTTTTCGAAGGTCCAACTCGACTCACCCCGTTCAACTAGTGGAGTGTGTCCGAGTCGCGCGATTCGAGCAAGCCCGATTGAGCGGCTCCCCTCGCACGCATGAAAAAGCCCGCCAAGCGGAACGCCTAGCGGGCGGATTTGCCGTCAAGCCTTAATGCCTAATTGCTGGCAACACAGCAATTAGGCATTAAGGCAATAATCATGGCTGGGTCATGCGTGTTTAGCGAATAAGTCGGCAAGAGCCTCGCGCATCAAGTCCTCGATTGAGCGGCCGACGTCCACGGCAAGGCGTTTAAGCTTCTTGTGCTCCTCGGGTGCGACAGCGACCGTAATTCGCTTCATGCCTTCGCGCGTCGCCGCGAAATACCGCTTACCCTCCCCTTCCCCTTCATCGGCTTTGCGTTCCGGCCGACGCACGGGGAGCGTGGGCGGCGCGGCCTTCTGTGCGGCAACGGCTTTCATGGTGTCGGCGAGGCTAGGGCGTTTGCTGCTCATAGGGAGGAATCCCGCATTCTGCTGTCTTGGCAGCATAGCAGTTTGCCTAATTGCTGGCAATATGTATTGCTGCTACATCTGCAATTCAGCAAAAAGCCAACCGCGCAGGGCGGCGATTTCCTCGGCGGCCTTTCCGTCCGGCTCATATTCGGGCGCGGTCTGGCCTGCGGTGAGGGCGTGCCCATAGGCTGCGCGTTGTTGCAAGGTCACGGGCGCAACCTCGATGTCGTGAACGGCGACGGCTTCCCGCGCATCGCTCAAGATGTGCGACGCGCGAGGGGGCAGGGCGTTCAAAACGACGAAAGCCCGCTTGCCCGTGATTTTCACAAGCTCGGCTGTGGTGCCAATGGCGCGAAGGTCGAGGATTCCGGCACGGCACGGGATAAGCACAAGATCGGCGGCGCGGGCGGCGGCCATAGCTGCGCCTTCGGCATGGGGGGCGGTGTCTATAATGCAAAGGGCAGCTCTGCCGTCCTTTGCCGCCTGTAGCCCCGCCGCAAGACGGCTATGGGGCAGGGGGACAACCACGGGCGTTTCAGCCTCGCGGGTGTCTTTCCAGCCCGCCGCGCTCGCCTGCGGGTCAAGGTCGATGACCGCGCAAGGCTTACCCGCCGCCTCGGCGGCGGCGGCAAGGTGAAGGGCGAGGGTCGTTTTCCCTGCACCGCCTTTCTGGCTCAAGATAGCGACAATCTTCATATTGCTAGTATAGCAGCAATATGTCTTGCCTTCAAGGCACATTGCCTATTTGCTGTCTTGCCAGCAATATCGTCCTCGCCCCTGAGAGGATGGGCACAGCCACGACTCCCTTGCTATCTGTAGCACTCCGTGCTATAGATAAGCGGAGTAACACCCTATGGGCTGAAGGCTCGGGGCTCATGAGGGTATTCAAAAATAAGCCGTTTGCGCGGTTTGCCCGGAAAGCCCGGATCGCGGATGCCGTTCTGTGTGCAGCGATCGCCGACGCCTCGCGTGGTCTGATTGATGCCGACCTCGGCGGCGGTGTCGTGAAACAGCGGATCGCCCGGCAAGGGGGAGGCAAGTCAGGCGGGTTTCGCACAATCATCCTGCTCCGTCACGGCGAGAGGGCGTTTTTCGTTCACGGCTTTGCCAAGAACGAGCAGGACAACATTCGTGACGACGAACTGGCTGCCTTCAAGCTGCTCGCGGCCGAGATGATGGCTTACGAGGATGAGGCCCTGGCAAGGGCGATAGCCAACGGCACCCTGATGGAGGTGATTTGCAATGACTAAGCAGTATCGCAGCCCGGTGATGGCCTCAATCCACGAAACAGCCGAAGGGCTGCACGCGGCCGGCGTCATGGACAAGCAGACGATGCGCAAGTTTGACGATGCGTGTCTGACGCCCGTGCGCCCGCTCACCCCGGAAGAAATCCGTGCCCTGCGTGAGCGCGAAGGTGCCAGCCAGGCCGTGTTCGCCCGCTATCTCAACGTCACCACGGGCCTCATCAGCCAATGGGAACGGGGCGAGAAGCATCCGCAAGGACCGTCGCTCAAGCTCCTGTCGCTTGTCGCCAAACACGGGCTCGGCACGGTCGCATAAGTTGGCACCCATCGATCGCTTCCCAATCATCCATTGGGGTCATCCGGCATGGATTCGAGCGTGTGAACCTTGCGCGTAGGCAGTTATTATCACGGAGCGAGCCTCGATATGGTGCTCTGACTGACATTGAAACGCCGCGCCAGGTCGGCCTGCGTCGCCGTGCCGGCGGTGAGCGCCTCTCGCGCTTCCTCGCGTTGATGCCGCGTGAGGGCAGGGGGTCTCCCCATGTGAACGCCACGCGCCTTGGCCCGCTCGCGGCCCTCCCCGGTGCGGGCGCGGATCAACTCGCGCTCGAACTCCGCGAGGCCTCCCAACACGGTGAGCATGAGCCGCCCGTGCGGCGTCGTGGTGTCCGCCCAGGCGTCGGCCAAGGATCGGAATCCGGCGCCGACTTTCGCAACGGCGTCGAGCGTGTTGAGAAGATCGCGCGTTGACGCGCTAACGAATGTCTCCTATATGAGACACATGCTCGAAATTCGCCAGACGCTTGTTTTTCAGCAATGGCGGGAATCTCTGAAAGACGGGCGCGCAAGAGCCGCCATAGCGAAACGGATGATCCGTATCCAAGCCGGAAATTTCGGGGACGCCAAATATCTTGGCGATGGCGTCAGCGAACTGAGGTTCGACCTTGGGCCGGGATACCGGGTTTATTTCCATCGTCGCGGAGACGTCGTGGTGATTTTGCTTTGCGGAGGCGACAAGAAAACGCAAGCGGCCGACATCGAAAAGGCCAAAGCCATGATCCCGGAACTGGAGTGATGACCATGCCGATCAAAACAATTCCTTATGATCCGGCAGAAGACCTTGCCGACGAAAAGGACCAAGTCGAGCTGCTGGCGGAAGCGTTTGCCTCTGGCGATCAAAAATTCATTGCCGCCGCTCTTGGCGCAGTAGCGCGGGCACGCGGCATGTCCACAATCGCCGAAAAAGCCGGCGTCACACGCCCAGCCCTGTACAAAGCACTAAGCGAAACAGGTGACCCACAACTCTCTACACTGCTTGGCGTGATCAACGCTCTTGGCCTCAAACTGGCGGTGGAACCTCTGCCTCATTCCGCCTAACGACGCGCTCATGGCGCGAGCCTCGAAATCGTGCTCTGGCTGACATTGAAGCGGCGCGCCAGGTCAGCCTGCGTCGCTGTGCCGCCGGCAAGCGCCGCGAGAGCCTCCTGTCGCTGATGGCGCGTGAGAGCAGGGGGGCGGCCCATGTGAACGCCGCGCGCTTTGGCGCGATCCCGACCCTCGCCGGTGCGAGCGCGGATCAACTCGCGCTCGAACTCGGCGAGGCCGCCCAGCACGGTGAGCATCAAGCGCCCGTGCGGCGTGGTGGTGTCCGCCCATGCGTCATGCAAGGAACGGAATCCGGTGCCGGCCTTGGCGATCGCGTCGAGCGTGTTGAGAAGGTCGCGCGTCGAGCGCGCCAGGCGGTCGAGCCGCGTCACAAGCAGCGTGTCGCCATCGCCAAGGGATTTGAGGGCGCGCGCCAGTCCGCGCCGGTCGGTCTTCGCGCCGCTCGCCGTCTCGCGAAATACTTTCTCGGCGCCAGCGGCCTTTAGGGCCGCGACCTGGGCGTCGAGCGTCTGCCCGTCCGTCGATACCCGCGCGTAGCCGAAAATCGCCATGCTGGAAGGGTAACAACACGCCTTACTTTTGCAAGCATCTTTTGCATAACGCGAGCCCTTGGAAAACCTGGGGCAGGGCGGTTATGCGAAAGTCTTGATTTTTGCAAAGGCGATGCCGTTGTGGCGGGCATTCGTTCGCGCTTGACCGAAAGCGTTCGAGCGCAACCTGGGTAACTAAGGCCGCGTCCGGAAACTATCGCTGCAAATGGGCGCGTTTTGGCTTAATCGTGTAATGGGAGGCGTCGCGGGAGCGGCGCTCCGGCCGGCGGCCTGCGCCCGCACTTGCTCGTAAATGTCCGCGCTCTGCGCCGCCTGTTCCAGCGCCGAGAGTTTTACGAATCCGGGATTGTTCTCGGACTGGAACTTCATGATTTCCATGATGCCCTTGGCGTAGTCCCTGACGCCCTCCGGCCCTTCCGCCTTGGCGCGCGCCTTGGCGATGTCGAGCGCCAATTGAACGCGCGCCTCCTGTCCCGTATTAAACCCAAGGTAGATCAGCAAGATCAGATTGGCGATAGGAATGAAGTGGAAAAGCAATATCCAGGGCGAGGCGTTGAGATCATGGCATCGCTTTACCGAGACCGCGAGCCCCGTGTAAATCACAAGAATGACCCATAGCGGTACTTTATCAAGTATAGACGACAATGCATCCGATACTTTATTAGGTAAGAAATCAGGTATCTTAGGTAAGAAATCAGGTATCCAAGTGGGGAGCACGATGGATGCAAAAACTAAAATGTAAATGCTAACCACTCCCAACCAGAATTTCCCGACTCCGATGCCCCCCTTGAACGAGAACAGAAGTCGTCCTAAAGTCATTTCGGATGGTTGTTCGAGAAAATCAGTGGCGCCGACCGCAGTGTCGCGAGCCGTGTCATCGAATTCCAGCACAACCTGCGATGGCGCCGCCTGCGACGCCAAGATGGAAGAGGAAGCCCTTATTGAATTCAATTCGTCAATGTCTTCAAGGGGCAACCAATCTTCCATACCTTGATGCCACACCAACGTCTGAAAATTGATATTTCCCGTTTGGATAAGTGACTCAAGTTCGGTCGCATCAACAGGTCCGGCTTGCTTGTCTTTTTCAACGTACCACCATTTTGCCATGACGGTTTCTCACAAAGATTACGGTGATGGCGTGGACGGGGCGCCAGCACACTCAAGAAAAGTAAAAAGTGCGAGTGATAGGCGGTGTTTCCTGAAGACTGTCGAACCAAGAGCATGGCCGCTCCCCACGAAACAATGGCAATCAGCAATGCCACACATCCTCCCCCTTACTCCGCGGCGAACGCCTGAGGGGGCGGGAAGACAAGTTCGATCTCCGAGCTGGCTCATGATGAAATCATATCACCTTAACCCATCTTATTCAGCGACGGGGTAATTTTGGGCTGGCGGATGTGGCGTAATGCGTTGATTTAGCGTATGGATTAGTTGCTTACGCTGATCCCTCACGCCATCGCATCACAGCCCCACCCGCCATGATTGAAGATAGCCTTCCGCCGTTTCGTTTCCAGCCGT
>SXGU01132702.1_pt1 | contig 10207 bp, 7 predicted proteins | sample 3174531 | NCBI WGS metagenome assembly SXGU01 (sample SAMN11356863, study PRJNA531348) | freshwater metagenome | isolation source: freshwater sample F1-140 | place: China: Fuxian Lake, Yuxi | collected 2017-12-25 | reverse complement strand
GATGCACGATGCCGCGCCCGTGAGCATGCTGCAAAGCGTCGGCCAACTTGCGGACCAGCACGGCCGCTTGTGGTTGAGGGAGGACTTCCCCTTGATCGAGATAGTCGGCCAGCGACCTCCCTTCGACGTACGCCATCGCGATGTAATGCTTGCCGTCCGTTTGCCCCACGTCATAGAAGCGGCAGATATTGGGATGATCCAAATTCCCGGTCGCACGGGCCTCGCGATAAAACCGCTGGAGGAGGTTGCTGTTGACGGCGCTGTTCGTGCTGCCGAATTTCGGCAGTTTGAGAGCCACGTCACGCTGGCTGTCGAGATCGTGAGCCAAGTAGACAATGCCCATCGCGCCTTGACCGAGAATCCCGATCAAGCGGTAGCGGCCAATCTGGTTGACCGAATCTTCACCTCCGGAAGTGACGCCCTCCGAATCCGAGATAATCGGCTCCGCGAGCGTCTCACGATCCGCTTGCGTGCCCTTCAAAGTGGAGGGTGCCGGAGAGACTTGTCGAGCGATCGGTGCAACAGCCATCTGTCCTGCAAGCGAATTTTCAGCCTCGTCCACTGGTTGAGGTGCAACGTCCGATGAGTCATTTCCGAACGGCGTCCGGCCGACGATCGAGGAGTCAATCGGCTTAGAACGATCCTCTCCCATCGTGGCACTCGATCTCAATGATGTGCATCGCGGCGAGCCAACCAGTCGAGCGCGAGCGCAGGCGATCAAAGATTGCCACGTTCGCGAAAGAGGTGTATCGCAAGACCGGCCAGCCAGAACTCCGCCTCCGACGGGCGGAACGCGGCAACATCGTAACCAGCCGCGTGGGAGTGGCAACGAAGAGTGATCGCAGGCTCGCGAGATTCCAATCTCAACTCAGGTCGTGACGCCATTTTCGTAACAACAGTGCCGCCGCAAGTTAGTCTTCTTTCAGAACGTCAGGCGATGTGGCGGGGATTTCTGCGGCGTAGGCAGCCAATGCTTCCCGCGCCAAGCGATGGTTGGGCTGAATTTGAATGGCTGTTTGCAGCCAGCCGGCTCCTTCTTTCTTCATGCCCAGGTCCATCATGATTCTGCCCGCCTCGTAGCGCAGATCGGCATTGTTCGGGGTCTTTAGCAACTGCTGCGTGATTTCCTCGACGCGCAGGCTCTGGGATCGAATCCGTTCTGATTGTTCTAAAAACTCGCGCGATCGGATTTCGTTCCCCATTCGGGCATAGGCTTGAGAGAGTGAGTACCAAATCGGTGCCTGGTAGGGCGCGAGACGAGTTGCCTCGTCGAGTTCCACGATGGCCTCTTGAAAACGGCCGTCGTCCGCAGCGATCTGGCCCAATTCAGACAAGACGGATGCGCGTTGAACCGCCGACAGGTTCCGATCCAGTGCTTGCTTTAAGAGCGGAACGGCAGACTGAACTTGAGCCAGACGTCGATGGCACTCCGCCAATCCGATGAGCACTTCCGGAGTCGATACGCACGTTCGCAAACAGCGTTCGTATTCTTGCCGCGCCTCTTCAACGCGACTGGTGTCCTTCAACACGTCGGCCAAGCGGCGGCGAGCTTCACAGTGCTTTGGATCGATCGCCAAGATGGCTCGGTACTCGCTCTCCTCACCAGAGCGATTGTTGATTCGATGGCAAATATCCGCTCGCCAAACTTTTGGAAAGATGGCCTGCGGCTGCCAACTGCTCCAAGAACTGAGACATTCCCACGCCTCTTTCAAGCGATACGTTTTGAGATATCCAATCGCGAGTGCCTCGTAGATTTCTTCAGCCGCTTCGTCACTGGCCCCTCGGATCATGATCGATTTTAACCGAGGATCGGACTCGTCGATGTCGCCATTTTGGGCCATGACCAGTAACAATTGCCGATCTATATCGTCCTTCGACCAACCCAGCTTGGCAGCACGTTGCAGCGGCGACGAAACGCGATCTAAATGCCCGGACCGACGCTCAGCGACGGCCAAGAGATACTGCACCTCGGCGTCATGCGAAGCAGATTCAGCCATCCGTTGCAGCATCGGAATGGCAACTTCCGGACGACCAGCAGCCAGAGCCTGGCGTGCGACCGTCATTTGCCGCCACTGATACACTCGCGGGCTGGCGATTGCTAAGCAGACCAGAGCGCTGATGAGCAGGGCAATCCGCCGACGCTGGAAGAGACGCCACTTCAACATTGCCGCCGGCCAGAGCCGTCCCCTTATCCGGATTCCGACAACTAGCCGCGCAGCATTAGCCCCGGCTCATGCCGTACAACCGGTACTAGCACCACTCGGCTGATTTCTGCGATCCGTATTCGAGCGTTAAGGGCGAGTTCGTTTTCTTGCTGGCGGCACTATTGCGCAATTCAGTCAATCGCCTGGCCGACAGGAATTCTCAGTCGACCAGATCAAAGGTGAAGACGTTTTTTTGGACGTCGGCCACAACTTCGGCCCCGAGTCCGCTCCTGTCTGGCTGTGCATACCTCTCAGGAATCTCGCTCTTCGGAGTCAACTCCGTCGCTTTGCCGCCTCCGGCGACCTGCATCTTCTGCATGTCCTCCGGCTTCATGCTGGCAACGTCCGCTTTGACCGCCGGCGCTGACATTTTCACCACACCAACTTTTGCTTTACCGAGCGGCACGCCTGGACGCCCCGCCGTTGTCATTTTGAACTTGCCGTCAGAGGTCGTCGTTCCGGACGACAAATGCCCGCCGGGGCTGATCATCGTCACGTTCGCACCCTCAAGTGGCTTCCCATGATAGTTCACGGTTCCCGAGACTTCGGCCAATTGGGGACCGCCTTCATCTTGGCCACACCCAAGCATGGCAGCACAAACCACAACCAGTAACAAAGGCCCTCGATGCAACACAATTCTCTCCATTTTGAGTCTTCAAATTCTTTATTGAGCAGAATTGCCGCGGCGTTCAGCTCAATCGAATGTTTTCGGCGACTGAGTCTTCGGTATCGCCAACGCGATCCTTGGATCAAAAATCGCCGAGAGTCTTGCCGTCGGCCCGAGCACCTAGATTCTGATAAGTCTGGTAATCGACATTTTGGTTAATAAACCGAACGGCACCGTCTCCCATCACGAAATGAGCTCCTCCCTTGTGGGCCGACTTGAAGCCCCATGCATAGTTCCAGTTCGACGCAGGGCGGCAGTCAGTTCCCCCAGGAAAGCACTGCGGCGCAGAAGCAGCCGTGGCCGAGGCCAGCGCCGGGCAGCTACACATGATGTTCAAGGGAGAGGAGGTTGAGGCGTGGGCATTGCCCATCCCGTTGTAGTGCCACCATCCAGCGTCGTGATCGTGGCAATCCGACAAAATCTCGCCTACAAGAAATGTGCTTGTCAGCCCGTCGGAAAAAGACGCGAACTTGATGTTTGGTCCCAGCCGACCAAACGCGCCTGAAAGAGTATCGACCCTGTTCGTGTTTCCGTGATCGGCAGATCCCCCGGGTTGCTGGTAATTCACGCCAGCTGTCAAGAATTGGTTGCATCCACCATTTGCGGACGGGGTTCTTTGAGAACCAAGGCTTCCCGTATAGCTCGTTTGAGCCCAGCCGCCGTGATCGGTGCCCTGCACTTTACCCGACGGGTCGGTTGGGCAACGTGCATACGGGACATTCACCTGCCGTGCGCGGCGCCCATCGGACAACGTAGAATCCCAGGCCGTTCCCGACATCATGTCGAGCTGTTTGAAGATATTAGCCTGATCCATGAATGGCAGGATTTTGGGTTGCCATCCAATTTGGGGGCTCCCCCAATTTGAGCCAGCAGGCGGAAGCATGCCACTGGTGTCGTGGTAGTTATGCAGCCCCAGACCATACTGCTTCAGGTTGTTCTTGCAGGTGCTGCGTCTGGCCGCTTCGCGTGCTTGTTGCACAGCCGGCAAAAGCAGAGCGATCAAGACCGCGATGATCGCGATGACAACCAGCAACTCAATCAGAGTAAATGCGAACCGACGATTGCACTGAAACATGAACCACGCTTTCAGGGAAAAACTCAAGCAAGCCTGGCGTATTCTCCGCGACAGAAGATCATGCCGTTGCCATCACATGTCTTATGACGAGTGACGCTCACATCGACTGACTTCGGGAGAAGACTCTTCAATTCGGAAGTTCGTTTAAGGATCGCTTTCGAGATTGTCAATCAGGGCTTCGTATTGAGCCATTGCATTGACTCGACTTATCGCGACGAAGCCTCGATTCAGACTACAACTCGACATGATCAATCACGAACCCTCTTTACCGAATCTTCAGGTAGACTCGCGGGCCGCGCCATTGAGCACTGGGAAATACTGGCTGATCGGATTGGCGGCCATCGCAGTAGCGTTGGTTCTCGCGGCGCTAGGGTCCGTGAAGCGATCAACGCCGGATGCACCGCCGGTCACGCCAGCACTCGAATCGACACGCGTCGCCAGCTCATCGGACCAAACCGTTCAGGAGATTGTCACATTTTGCAGCGCGTGTCACGTCATACCGAAGTCGGACAGCTTTCCGAAGGACGCCTGGTACGATGAAGTGAAGCGCGGATACGACTTTTATTATCTGTCAGGAAGAAAAGATCTCGATCCGCCACCGATGCAAACGGTGGTGAATTACTTTCGCGCGCGCGCCCCGGCGACCTTGGCGTTTCGGCAAGCCAAAACGGAGCCCAATTTAAATCGAATTTCGTTTCGGTCGACTGAGATCGTCATCCCACGATCGGCTGGCAAACTCACATCTCCCGCAATCTCGTTTGTTTGCCGATTATCGCGCAGCATGAAATCCGCACCGGATCTGCTCGTGAGCGATATGGCGGGTGGAGGTGTTTTTTGGTGTCAGCCAGCATCCCCAGAACACTCGATGCGAAAGATTGCCACACTCAGGAATCCCGCTGCGACCAGCATTTGCGACTTGAACGGCAACGGCGATCCGGATCTGGTGGTCGCTGACTTGGGCAGCTTTCAACCCGCCGACCACAACCAAGGCCAAGTGATCTGGTTGCCCGATTTCCAAAACGGCGGTCCATCGCAGGTCATCCAGTCTTTGTGCGAAAACATGGGGCGTGTGGCCGATGTGCAACCGGCGGACTTCGATGGAGACGGAGACTTGGATTTGGTGGTCGCAGAATTCGGTTGGCACAAAACGGGGCGAATTCTGTGTCTAAGGAACAACGGTGATGCACGATCGCCACAGTTTGTGCCTCAGATTCTCGACACGCGTCCGGGTGCGATTCATGTGCCCGTGGTGGATTTGAATCAGGATGGCCGCCCGGACTTTGTGGCTCTAATCAGCCAAGAGTTTGAAGTCATCGAAGCATTTCTGAATCGGGGCGACGGAGTCTTTGAAAAACAGCGTCTCGCGACGGCCGATGACCCCGCCTTCGGCTCGAGCGGAATCCAACTTGCCGACCTGGATGGTGACGGCGATCAGGACGTGCTGTATGCCAATGGCGACACGTTCGATAGCAGTCTGATCAAGCCCGATCACGGCATCCAATGGCTGGAGAACACAGGATCGTTTCCATTCGTTCTGCACCGGCTCACATCCATGCCCGGCGTTCATCGGGACTTGGCAGGCGACCTCGATGGCGATGGCGACCTCGATATCGTGGCCGCTTCGCACTTGCCGGCGACGACTCGCAACGAATCGATTCGCGGTCGATTGGACTCGCTGATTTGGTTGGAACAGCGTCAGCCGGGACAGTTCCTGCGACATGTCCTCGAAACGGGAAACTGCGTCCACGCGGCAATTGAACTGGCCGACTTCGACAACGACGGAGACTTGGACATTGCCACCGGCTGGTTCCTGAATCGCGAGGCCGCAACTCAGGGTGCCGTGACAATCTGGTGGAGTGGGTTGAGATAGCTCCGGAATCTATCTGTTGGTGCTCGCCGGATTACCCTTGCCGCTCAGCCACAATTCCACATAGCCAAGCAGCGACTCGTTGGGACGCGGCTTCTCCCACAGGCCGATCCCCAGCGCGACATCGGGTTTTCCGTCACCGTCAAAGTCGCCGGTCGTCAGAGTTGGGTAGCGGCCCGGACCACGCTCCCAAACGTGAAACTCAAATTGGCCCGGCGCGGTTTGTTCGAGCCAGACTAGCGCGGGAGGCAGTGAGCTTTGCTGTTTGACGGCTTGCTGCGCCGATCCTTCGGGAACCAGCGTGCAGGCCACGATGTCGAGGTCGCCATCGCCGTCGAGATCGGCCGCCTCGGCCCGGTGGACTCCGGGGAGTTCCGCCAGAGTGTGTGGCTCGAACTTCAGATCGCCGACGTTCTCCAACCAGCTGATGCTGTGATACGGCTTGAGCGTCGGCCCATCCATCATGTCTCCGTTGGTGATCAGCACATCGAGCCTGCCGTCACCATTCAGGTCGATCAACTGAAATCCCGAGTAGCCCCAGACCGGATGCGGCGCGCGAAAAAGTTCGCGAGGCAGGAACGAACCGTCGGGCTGATTGAGGTACACGAAAAGCGATTCATGCTCTTGAGCCAACAGCGCGATGACATCCGGACGCTCATTGCCATCCAGGTCGGCGATTTCAATTTGCACGGCCCCGTGTCGCTCGTCGAGCGTCCGCTGCTCGAATTTCGGCAGAGTCGTTCTGCCAGATCGCCGTGTGGTGTTTTCCAGCAACAACACACGCCCTGTCGTGCGCCACCCAAATTCGGCGACCGCGATGTCCAAGTCACCGTCTGCATCGAAGTCAAACGATTTGACGTCGGCGACACGTCCGAGATAGTCGCTAAGAACGACACGCTCCCACTGGCGATTCTTGGAACGCAGCCAGTCGACCGAACCGAGATTGTGGTCCATCGCCGCGAACGAGCCGATATTTGCCACCAAGTAATCCAAGTCGCCGTCGCCGTTCAGATCAATCGGCTCCAACCGGCATGAATGCGGCACTTGATCACTGACAATTCGTGATTCAGGAGCGCCGTCCAACGAAGTAATCTCGCAGATCCAGCCGCGATGCATGTCGCAGGTCAGCAGACGCCGCTCGCCGGAGGGCGAAGTCAACAATTTGATTTGAGAGACAAAAGAGGACTCGTCCGATGGCGAGGAACGCACTGTGACGCGGCGTAATGGTGGCAGCTGCTCCGGAAGCGACACTCGATCAGCCAACTGCAACTTCTCGGGAGCCCGTTCGAGAAACCACTCGACGATGGCCGTCGTTTCCAAGCGTTGTGGCGCGACGACTTTGCCGTAACCGGTCATCGGAACCATCCGCGTGACCGCTTTTTCCCATTCGTCTTTGGCAAGCGTGCCTGGCTCCGCAAATAGATGGCACTGCTGACAAAGTTTCTTGAGCAAAGCTTCGTCGGACGGTGTCTTGATCGCCATAACCTTTGCTGGATCGATCGTCGTGACAACCGGGCGATCTTTCTGTGAAGGTTTTTCGCAACCACACAGCCAAAGGACGGTGCAAAAGTATCCTAGAAGTCCGCCAACCTTGCGCGCGAATACCAGTCGAAAAGACGCGAAGTTCGACTGTCTGACTTGCAACGACGTCGGGTGAGACGAGCTTTTACCGAGCGCCGGCCCACTAGAAAACCCTCTGAAAATACCAGTTGGGCCGGCGCGGCGAAGCGCTGCTTGTCCCAAACTACGACAAGCCAGACAGTCGAAGTGGAACCATCGAATCATACAATTTCTTCGAGTCTGGTCATTCAGGGACCGGATCAAGCCCTTCGCGAATCACCCAATGCCGATCCATCACCAACTCGGGCACCTGTTGGACTTGCCCCGAAGGCCAAACAATCTCAACAGATGGCATCGCTTCCGCGTTTCCCAGCCCAAAGACCAAACGCGGATCAATTGAGGAAGCGAAACTTGTTCCCCCTTTGACCTGCCGAGTTTGAGTCTTGGTTCCGCTCGTCAATTTCACGACGGCACCGACCGGCAAGCGCGGGCTCTGAAGTCCAACCAACCGCAGCGACAACCAGTGATGCGACGTCTGAGACGAATTCCTCAGCAATGCGACAGGCTGATTCAGCCGCGAGATCACCAAGTCGAGCTTTCCGTCATCATCGATGTCTCCGGCCGCTGATCCTCGTCCCTCGTGCCCTTCTCGAAAATACGGACCGACATTCGCGGCCACGTTCACCATCCGTTTTCCGTTTTGATTATCAAACAGCAACGGCGCTTGTCGGATCGGCGCATTGACGGGATATCGAATGACGTGACCATTCGAGACGAACAGATCCTCATCGCCGTCCAGATCGAGGTCGGCGAACGCAGTCCCCCAACCGACGTACAACCCTCCCACGGCGACGATTCCCGTTCCCTGACTGACGTGCTGAAAGAAACCATTTCCATCGTTGCGATACAGGGCGTTGCTCTCCCGCTCATAGTTCACCACCCACAAATCCGGGCGGCCGTCCAAATTGAAATCACCAACATCGACTCCCATGCTCCCATCGGCACTTCCCACTTGGCTGAGAGCCGTTCCGCTGATCAACCCCACCTCTTCGAACTTCCCCGTGCCATCATTCCGATAGAGAAAGTTCGCGACGGTGTCATTGCCCACATACACATCAACGTCGCCATCGAGATCCAGGTCAGCGGTCAGGACTCCCAAACCTTTACCGCCGGGGACCAATCCGCTCTCACCTGTGACATCACGAAACGAGCCGTCGCCCGTGTTGAAGTACATCGTGTGAGGCAACCCGATGAACTCACGCGGCGGACACGATTCGCGAGAATCCGGTTTGGGGCCTGGGCAAAACGGATGCTTCTGGAACGACCAATCGGCATAGTGAGACACATAAACATCCAAGGTTCCATCCTTGTTGAAGTCGCCCCAGGCTGCGGCGCTACTCCACATCGAATCGGTCAGGCCAAACGACTTTGCAACTTCCTCAAAGGTCCCGTCGCCGCGGTTATGCAGCAGCAAGAGTCCTCCATACCCCGTCACCAGGACATCGCAAAAACCGTCGTTGTCGAAGTCCGCCGCCGAGGCTCCGTGACTGTAAAGCGTCTTGATGGCGGCTCCCGCTTCCGATGTGACCTCGGTGAAATGCCAATCGCCGTCATTCCGATAGATCGCATGCGGCCAGCCGAGCACATCGCGCCCTTTTCCGCGTTTCTCGCTGTAATGTCCCCCGCCCGGAAGAAACAGATCCATATCGCTGTCGTTGTCGAAATCGAAGAGTCCAACTCCGCCGCCAAGCGATTCCAAAATAGCCACCTCACCTGCCTCGTTCCCGTTGCGATAGGTGAACTTCACCCCTGAACGCTCCGTGACGTCTTCAAATGCCATGGCCGTTGAGACCGATGGGGTATTCCCAGCCGAAGACTTGCCCGTATTGACGGAACCGCTCTCCGGCGGCTTACTCGGAGACGACCCACTCGAGCATCCAAGGACCGCCAGTAATAGCCAACCAGCGCACAGAAAAATCACCGAACCAAGCTGCTGGGACATTTCGTGGATCGCGAATGGTGATGCTTTACCCTTCCCCATGAAGGGATGCGGCAAAAACAACTCCCTGGCGAAAAAGAATGTGCGCATCGATGTGGTTTTCATCTCAAAACCTCGAAGTCAGTGACTTGAGGTGACCTCAGACTCCCTCACTCACGCTACGGATGTTTGTACTACGAATGTTTGCACAAAGTAGCCACAAATCCAACTGCCCGGAGAATGCTTAATCGCCATCGCTGCCGAACGTCACGACTTTTCCCAGCTATTCAAGCGAGCGCAATCACTCAATGCCACGTTCAAGATTTGCCATTCAGGGACGCTTACACCGTAAATGCGGCGGGGGCGGTTGGAGCCAATATCAACGGCCGGAGACGCACAAAATACGCCTCACAATTCACGCCCGTGTCACATCAATGTCCGAGAGAAGATCGTCCTTGACATCACAAGGACGGCTCGATGAGATCAGCGATCGGCTTGCGAAACGGTCTTCCGTTTTCAGCAAAGCCGACGACAAATTCTATTATCGCGGTCTCATTTCCGATTGTCATGTGGGCATCAATTCCGACCACTTGATTCATGATTGCGAGTTTACCAGCGGTATTGACCTCTAATCCCCTCACCTCGGTGATCTAACAGTCCGAAAGTCGCACCGGCCCTCTTTGATTGTTTGTCCGAAGTTCATTCACTGCACGGCATAGCAGCCTGTTGAAAAAGCCGTCGTTGGGTTGACGTGTGTGACAGGGCGCTATGATCTGCGACCTTGAGGGACTCTCGAGCAGGAGGAGCTGGGAATGGCGATGGGACATTGGCAGACGGAGCAGCAGCAAGAGTTTTG
>SXGU01079616.1_pt1 | contig 10214 bp, 11 predicted proteins | sample 3174531 | NCBI WGS metagenome assembly SXGU01 (sample SAMN11356863, study PRJNA531348) | freshwater metagenome | isolation source: freshwater sample F1-140 | place: China: Fuxian Lake, Yuxi | collected 2017-12-25 | reverse complement strand
GGCGGTGCCGTAAAAGGTGCAGGTGCCGGCACTGTGGTAAGAGGCCATTTCGGATTCCAGCAGGGCTTCGCGATCAGCCTTGCCTTCAGCATACAGTTGCCGCACCTTGGCTTTCTCGGAATTGGAAATGCCGGTGGTCATGGGTCCGGCCGGGACGAATACGGCAGGCAGATGGCCAAAGCGCAAGGCTCCCATCAACAATCCCGGTACGATCTTGTCGCACACACCGAGATAGAGACTGGCATCGAATACGTGGTGGGACAGCGCGACCGCCGTGGCCATGGCGATGACATCTCTGGAGAACATGGATAACTCCATGCCGGTCTGGCCCTGGGTCACCCCGTCGCACATGGCAGGAACACCGCCGGCGACCTGGGCTGTGGCACCGGCCTTGCGGACCTCCTCCTTGATGATGGCCGGATAGCTTTCGTAAGGCTGATGAGCCGACAGCATGTCGTTGAAAGCGGTAACGATGCCGATGTTGGGAGCCAGGTCCGCCTTGAATAGCCCCTTATCGCAAACGGGCATGGCGGCATAGGCATGGGCCATATTGGTACAGTTGATCCGGTGTCGGGTCACACCGCTTTGATAGGCACTTTGAACCCGTTTGAGATAGGCTTCACGGCGGTGCTGGCTGCGGGCACGGATGCGTTCGGTAACGGCAGAAAGGGTAGGATGAACAGTCATATCTTTATTTTTTGTGGGGGGTCTTTAAGGGGAACTGAAGCGAATCCGGCAGATCCGGTTTCAGGCCGAAAGGGCAGGCTCCGGTCGGCGGGGCATTGCCATGAATGCTATCCCTGGCAGGGTTCTTCACATAGCCTGAAGAATTCATTTTTGCCTTTCCGCTCGATAGCCAGCTTGCCTTCCCTGGCCAGCCATCCTATGGCGCGCTGGACTTCATTCCGGTCGAGACTCAAGGCTTCAGACAGTTTAGTGATGCTGGCCGGACCGTTTTCATGAAGGTAAGTCCAGACCTTGCCGGCCGCCATGCCTATGGTATGGATTGATTCGCGCATTATTTTATTACCTGTGGGCAAAAGACAGGGTCAAACCGAAAAACGGATGACCCGGGTTCAGGGGGGACAAAATTGGCAGGCAGTCATTTGCGTCCCGACCGGGATGAGTAACTTTTGCTCGAGCGGGTAGTTGATTCATCCGGCAGGACGATATTCAATTCCAGTACTTCCCGGTTTTCATCCTGTTCCATGGTGACCGTAATGGCATCCTGGTCGATATTGACGTAGCGGCGTATGACTTCCAGCAGATCGCGTTGCAGGTTGACGAGGTAATCAGGTGATCGATCCTTGTCCATTCGTTCATGGGCGACCAGTATCTGCAAACGTTCCTTCGCGATGGCAGCACTGTTCGGGCGATTGCTTTTGAAGTAACCCAGGAGTCCCATGATCAGCCACCAAAGATACGACTGAGTAAACCCTTCCTTTCCTCTTCAAGAAAGCGGTGCGGCGTGTCTTCTCCGAGATAACGCCTGATGACGTCGGAATAAGCCTGACCCGCATCGCTTTTATCATCCAGTATGACCGGATTACCCGAGTTGGAAGCACTCAGTACCGATTTGGATTCCGGGATTACGCCAAGCAAATGCAGGGCCAGGATTTCCTGTACGTCTTCCACGCTGAGCATTTCTCCCTGTCTGACCCGTTGCGGTGAATACCGGGTCAGGAGCAGGTATTCCCGGATGGGATCCTGCCCCAGTTCAGCGCGGCGGGATTTGCTGGAAAGTATGCCCAGCATCCGGTCCGAATCCCTGACCGAAGAGATTTCCGGGTTGGTGACGACAATGGCATCGTCTGCAAAATACATGGCGAGGTGAGCCCCCCGCTCTATGCCGGCCGGTGAATCACAGACGATGTACTCGAAGGTTTCTGATAACTCGTTAAGCACTTTTTCTACCCCTTCAGGGGCCAGGGCATCCTTGTCCCGGGTCTGTGAAGCCGGCAGCACATAAAGGTTTTCACAGCGTTTATCCCTGATCAGAGCCTGATTGAGAGTCGATTCACCCTGAATGACGTTGATGAAGTCATAGACGACACGACGCTCACACCCCATGATCAGATCCAGGTTTCTAAGGCCGATGTCGAAATCGACAACGGCAGTGCGATGCCCCTTGAGGGCCAACCCCATCGACAAGGCCGCACTGGTGGTGGTTTTACCGACACCACCTTTCCCTGATGTTACTACTATGATTCTTGCCACTCGTTATACTCCGGATATCTGAACGTTATAGCTCTTTGATAAAGAGGGAATTACTTCTTAAATACACCTGTACCGACTTGCCCTGGATCAGGTCATCCAGGTTTTCACGTATTTTGTAGTGTCCGCTGATCGCGACCAGTTCGGCTTGCAGATCGGAACAAAAAATACGTGCATCGGCATTACCTTTTACGCCGGCCATGGCACGCCCCTTGAGTGATCCATACACATGGATGTTGCCATCCGCCATGATTTCCGCGCCGGGGCTGACCTGGGCGAGGACGATCAGGTCAGCATCCTGGGCATAGATGCGTTGCCCTGACCGTACCGGTTGTTCGATGATTTTACCGAATCTTGTCGTGGCCTGCTTGTCCGGGCCGGTTTTGGCGCGGCCCCGGCCGGGTTCCGGTGTAGCGACGGGACGTTCCGATATCTCGTCGCTGTTGCGGGATACTTCGGCCAGTATGGCCAGATTGGCTGAACGGGCGGCTTGTTGTTGCTTCGCAGAGCCGCTGCGAATGCCTACGGGAACCAGTTCCTGGGCACGCAATAGCTTTATGAGGGCAGGAAAATCCACGTCGTCTGCCTCATCTTCGAGGCCGGATAATTCGACGATGACCGGTGCATGACGGAAGAATCCCGGTGCCTGAAGTAACCTGTCCTGCAGTTGGGTGGCAATGACCTGGATGTCGGTCGTGGTCAGCTTCAATACCGGGAGCGTCACCGAACTGGCCCTGATTTCAAGCAAAGCGTCCGTTGATATCTGTTCAGACATGATGAGATAAGTATGATGATTATACGGTAACATGCCAGAGGCGGGATGTGGTGCCTACGTCAGGGTTTCATTATCATTGCGCCGATTGAACCGCTGACCTCACCCCGCTACCTTCCGGTAAGGGAAGTGGCCTTGGGGTTGAATGATGAGTGATGCCCGGCAACATTCTACCATTACCCGAAGGGGATGGGACTGAATGGTTATTAAATTTCATCTGAATCCCCTACAATCAGCAGCCTCATCTATGCGGTTCATCTTTGGACGGGAGATTTCTCATGCACACCACCGACACCGATATCATCATCAAGACCGGGGAGATACTGGCAAGACACCCGGCAGACGCTACGGCCCTGCTGCCGATACTGCGTGACATTCAGGCCGCCCTTTGCCACGTACCCCATCAGGCCATGATCGAAATCAGTCAGGCGTTAGGCATTCCACTGACGCGAATCCAGGGGGTGACCGAATTTTATGCCTTTCTGTCTACCGAAGCCGTGGGCCGTTACGATATCCGCCTGAGTGATTCCATTTCCGATCACCTGCTGGGCAGTCGTGAACTGGGTGCCTATTTCGCTCATGCCTTGGGCGTGGAACCGGGTATTACCCGTCAGGACGGCGTGGTGAGTTTCGATTACACCGCCTGCACCGGGCTGTGTGATCAGGGGCCGGCCGGGTTGGTCAACGGTTACGCGCTGTCCCGCCTGGACAGGCAGCGGGTGAATGAAATCGTCGACCGGGTCAACCGGCAGATTCCCCTGGCTGACTGGCCTTCGGCCTGGTTTGAGGTGGAAGACAATATCCGCCGCAGCGATTTGCTGCTGGAGAGTACCTGGACGCCGGGAGCCGCCCTGCAGCAAACCCTGACCCGGGGTGTGGCCGCGACGCTGGAGGAAATGATCCGTTCCGGTTTGCGGGGGCGAGGCGGTGCCGGTTATACCACCGCGCAAAAATGGCGATTCTGCCGGGAAGCCGGTACTGCAGAAACCCCGCGTTATGTGATCTGCAATGCCGATGAAGGCGAACCCGGAACTTTCAAGGACAGGGTGTTGTTGAACCGCCATGCCCACGCCGTATTTGAAGGCATGACGGTCTGCGCTGCCCTGATCGGTGCCCGTGAAGGCATTCTCTATCTGCGGGGTGAGTACCTGCATCTGTACGAGCGGCTAGAGGCCGTGCTGGAGGACCGTCGTCGAGCCGGCTTGCTGGGTCGTCATGTTCTGGGTCAGGCCGGGTTTGATTTCGATATACGTCTTTTCCTCGGTGCCGGAGCCTATATCTGCGGTGAGGAATCGGCCCTGATCGAATCCCTCGAAGGCAAGCGCGGTGTCCCCCGCAATCGTCCGCCCTATCCGGTAACGCACGGCTATCTGAACAGCCCTACGGTGGTGAACAATGTGGAAACCTTTGCGGCAGCCGCCTCTATCGCACTGTACGGTGGAGCCTGGTTTGCGACGGCCGGAACCGAAAAATCCCGGGGTAGCAAATTGCTCAGTATCTCGGGAGACTGTGAACGGCCGGGTATCTACGAATACCCTTTCGGCGTGACCCTGAAAACGGTTCTGGCCGATTGTGGGGCTGCAGCGGCCTTTGGGGTACAGGTGGGCGGGCCTTCGGGAACCTTCGTTGCCCGGGCCGAGTTTGACCGCACCCTGGGCTATGAAGACCTGGCGACCGGCGGCTCCTTCATGGTGTTTGGGCCGGAACGGGATATCCTGGCGATAGCCCGCAACTTCACCCATTTCTTCGCCCACGAAAGTTGTGGCTTCTGTACACCGTGCCGGGTCGGTACGGCACTGCTGAAAAACACCCTGGACAAAATCTGTGAGGGACACGGCACCCCCTTTGATTTGGTCGAACTCACCGACATTGCCCGTTTGGTGCAGGGTACCAGCCACTGTGGTCTGGGGCAGACGGCCGCCAACCCCATCCTGACCACGCTGGCGCGTTACCCCGAGCACTACCAGGCCCGACTCAAGGCCATCCGTTTCGAACCGGGTTTTGACCTCGATGGTTCACTCGCCACGGCCCGGGCATTGACCGGACGTGATGATGCCCAGGCACACCTGGCACAGACCGAAACCGCATAAATTTTTCAGGGTATGACGATGCAAACCAAAACCTTTACACTCGATGGCCAGGCCATTCCCTTTACCGAGGGACAAACCCTGATGGACGCGGCTACGGCGGCCCAGGTTTATATTCCTCACCTTTGCCATCACCCTGAATTCAAACCGCATGGCAGTTGCAAACTCTGTACGGTCAAGGTGAACGGCCGCAACTGCTCGGCCTGTACCTTCCCGGCTCAGGAAGGTTTGCAGGTGTTGAGCAATACCCGCGAACTCAATGAAACCCGCCGCACGCTGACCCAGATGCTGTTCGTGGAAGGCAACCACCTGTGTCCGGCCTGTGAAAAGAGCGGCGACTGTCAGTTGCAGGCCACCGGCTACTACCTGGGCATGCTGGGCAACCGTTTCCCGCCTTTCTTCCCACACCGAACGATGGATGCGTCCCACCCGGATATCCTGCTGGATCGGGATCGCTGTATTTTTTGTGAATTGTGTGTCCGGGCCAGTCAGGAAGTGGATGGCAAGAATGTCTTTGGTATTGCCGGCCGTGGTTTACACAACCATCTGGTAGTCAATTCACCGACCGGCCTGCTGGGGGACAGTGAACTCAGCGTGACGGACAGGGCAGCCCATGTCTGCCCGGTAGGGGCCATTCTCATCAAACGACACGGGTTTGAAACCCCCATTGGTCAGCGCACCTACGATCACCACGACATCGCTGAAGTCAGCCTGACCCGCGAGGCAGCGGCCCATGACTGAAAAACTCAAGGTCGCCACTACCTCCCTGGCCGGTTGTTTCGGCTGTCACATGTCTTTGCTCGACATCGATGAGAGACTGCTGGAACTCATGACGGTTGCCGAATTTGACCGCTCGCCCCTGACCGACATCAAACATTGTTCCGAAGGGGTTGACATCGGCTTGATCGAAGGGGGGGTATGCAACGCGGAAAATGTTCACACCCTGCGCGAATTTCGCAAGCATTGCAAAATCCTGGTGGCAGTTGGTGCCTGTGCCATCAATGGCGGCTTGCCAGCCCTGCGCAACCCGGTTCCCCTCGAAGACTGTCTGCGGGAGGCCTATCTTGACGGCATCGGGATCGAGCGACCGGGCATTCCGAACGATCCGGAATTACCCTTGTTGCTGGATCAGGTGCATCCCATTCATGAGGTGGTCAAGGTCGACTATTTCCTGCCCGGTTGTCCGCCCTCGGCCGATGTATTCTGGAAATTCCTCACCGACCTGGCCGCAGGCCGTGAACCGTCGTTCCCCACCCCGATGGTGCATTACGATTGATGAGTGGAGCGGGATAAAAGCCCGGGTTTGACATGAACATTCGCAGATTGATGATCACCCTGCTGGTTGGGGTTCATTTGACCAGCACCCAGGCCGAGAATCCGTCTGATTTGCCGGATATGGGGGATCCTACCGGAACCCTGATGACCCCCCGGCAGGAAGCCGAGTTGGGGGCGGCTTTCTTCCGTAGCTTGCACAGTCAACTCAAGATCGATCAGGATCCGGAGATACTGGATTACATCCAGACACTGGGCCAGAAACTGGCGGTTTCCGGTGATACCCCTGAGCAGACCTTCCACTTTTTCGTGGTAAACGATCCAGCCATCAATGCGTTCGCCGGGCCTGGAGGATATATCGGTGTCAATGCCGGCCTGATTCTCACCAGTGAGTCGGAGAGCGAACTGGCCTCGGTACTCGGGCATGAAATCGCCCACGTCACCCAGCGTCATATTTATCAGGCGATACAGGCTGCCGGGCGGATGTCATTGCCAGCGGCAGCCGCCATGCTGGCCGGGGTGTTGCTTGGAGCCAGAACCGGTAACGGGCAGATGAGTCAGGCCGCCATCATGGCAAGCCAGGCCGCCCTGACCCAGCTTCAGATCAACTTTACCCGTGACAACGAAGCGGAAGCCGATCGGGTGGGGATGCAGATTTTGTCCAGGGCCGGGTTTGATCCCCGGGCGATGCCCAATTTTTTTGAACGGATGCAACAATCGACCCGCTTTGCCGGACGCAACATACCGGAATTTCTGCTGACTCACCCGGTGACGGTTTCCCGTATCTCCGATACCCGCGGTCGGGCCGAACAATTTGCTTACCGGCAGTATCCTGATTCCATGGCATACGCCATCATCCGGGCCAAATTGAAAGTGGCAACCGCCAGTAATCCACAGGACAGCGTCAATTATTTCAGGGCATTACAGGGTCAGGGGGACAGAATGCAGAGGGATGTCAACCGTTATGGCTTGGCTTTAGCCCTGATGGTTCATTCGCGGCAGAGTGAAGCCCGGCCGTTACTCCGCAAGCTGGCCAGCGAATATCCTGATCAGGCCCAATTCGTACAAGCTGAGGCCCAGGTTGAGGTTGAGGACAAAAATTACGCCGAAGCCACGCGCTTGTTTGAACGGGCTCTGGCCCGTTTTCCCGATAACAGGGCCATGACCTTGAGCCATGTCAGGGTATTGCTGACGACCGGCAAACCGGAGCAGGCCAGAAAGTTGCTGGATGGCTATATCCGTTATCAGGGAGCTAATCCTGATGTGTATGAGTTACTGGGTGAGATTTACAGCCGACTCGGGCAGGATGCCGAGTCGCACCGCTACCTGGGCGAGGCCTATTATGCGGCCGGTCAAACCCGTGCGGCCATTCTCCATTATCGTCTGGCTCAGAAGGCTGCCGGCAACAATTATTATCTCAATGCGGTGATTGATGAACGACTACGGCAATTTTTGGCGGAAGAAGCCGAACGACGTAAACGCTAAAGCGTCTGCTGGATCGTATTTACGCCGGTTTTTGCTGGGGCTACTGTTTTGGGGTAGCGCGATTTCACAGGCCGCCGATGGGGTGTACCGCTGGATTGATGGCAAGGGGGCGGTTCATTATGGCGATCATCCCGTCCCCGGGGCTTACCGGATGGTTTTGGCCCCTGAGCCGCAACCGGCCTATCGGGTGAAGCGGGTTTATGATGGCGATACCCTGCAACTGGAAAACGGTGACAAGGTGCGATTGCTGGGTATCAATACCCCGGAGATCGAAAGTCCCAGAAAATCAGGGGAACCGGGTGGTGAGGAGGCTCGTGTATGGTTGCAGAACCGGTTGAATGGTCAGTCGGTACGGTTGGAAGATGACTCGGAAGCGCGTGATCACTACGGCAGACGGCTCGCTCATGTGTACGTTGACGGCGGTGAGCATATCAATCTGAGTCTGGTACGGCAGGGGCTGGCCTTCGTGGATATTCATCCGCCGAACGTAAAACATGCAGCCCTTCTGCTGGAAGCGGAACGTCAGGCAGAAAAAGCCCGGTTGGGGTTATGGCAACGACCCGAATATGCTGTCCGGGCGTTGGCAGAGATCAGGGAATCATTCCCGCGTGGGTGGCAACGTCTTGTGGGCCGGGTCGAACGGATTGAGAATACCCGGGCTTACCGCTCGCTGATTTTTGCCGGAGGATTTCAGGCCCGGATACCCCGGGCGAACCTGGGTTTGTTCCCTGATCCGACGACATACATAGGTCAACGGGTAGAGGTCAGGGGGTGGGTTTACCGTTATCATGACGATTACGCCATGCAGTTAAAGCATCCTGCTGCCTTGAGGCCATGAGCTACCGGCAAAAAAAACGGCAAGTTCCAAATGACGAAACTTGCCGAAGTACCGGGATGGGAACAAGCGAATAGCGATCCGAACGAAACCGTAAATGCTAGTACTGCTCGCCCACTCTAAACTGTCTGCGGGTAAGCGTCCCGCTGAAACAAAATTATCTATTCTTTAAGAGCGAAAGGACACAAGAACAAATTAGTCGTTCTTCATGTGCTGCTTGTCAAGCTGGGAGCTGACCTGCTTGTCGGTTTCCGCGTAAGCCTTATGTTGGGTAGAAATGTCGTCTGTCTTCATGCCCTTGAACATGATGACCAATACAACGACACCTACGACCAGGCCGCCGACATACAACCAGAAATTGTCTTTTTCTTGTTCCATTGTTTCCTCCTCGGATATTGATGATTGAATTTTATTGAGCCTTCTTTGCGAGGCGGGTAAAGGATAGATGATTTTTATTACATAATTGTTACAAAATTGTTACGACGCATAAGGATTCATTCAGAAACGATGCGATTCGGACAAGGTGTCGACGCAGGAAGCCTGCGGATATTTATCATGAACTTATCATCGCATCCATAAAGACGAACTTATGATGCTAAAATGCCGCCGGCATCGATCGATAAGGACGGCCAAATTCTGGCTGGAATGTGTTCGTTGCCGGACATGTCATCCTCTGAACCGGAGGATGACATGTTTACTGCATCCAGGGAGGGTTGTGTCTGCAATGCGGAGCATGGCCCTGAATCCATCTTGAGGGTACAGAGTGACAGAAAAACAGGCAGTGGGCCAGGCTCCGGCACAATCAATAAACGATAATCCCGCGTACATACGCAAACTGGAGAGAGGAACAACTATCATGCGAATTGGGGTACCCAAAGAAATACAGGCCGGTGAACGGCGTGTCGCTACCGTACCGGAGGTCGCAGAAAAACTCATCAAGCTGGGTTTTTCAGTGACCGTGGAATCCGGAGCCGGTGATGCGGCCAATTTTTCCGATGACAGTTACCGGCAGGCCGGTTGTGAAATCGCTCAAAATGCCGCTGAACTGTGGGGCCATTCAGACATCGTGCTGAAGGTCAGAGGGCCGCAGGTACATCCGGAACTGGCCATCGACGAAGTGGAATATCTCCGTGAAGGTAGTCACCTGGTCAGCTTCATCTGGCCGGCTCAAAACCCGGAACTGATGGAACGCCTGGCGGGCAAGCAAACCACTGTGATCGCCATGGACAGCGTACCGCGCATTTCCCGCGCCCAGAAACTGGATGCACTCAGCTCGAGGGCCAACATCGCCGGTTACCGGGCCGTCATTGAAGCCGCGCATCATTTTGGCCGGTTTTTTACCGGACAAATGACAGCCGCCGGTAAAGTGCCACCGGCCAAGGTATTCGTTGTCGGCTGTGGTGTGGCGGGTCTGGCTGCACTGGGCGCGGCCAACGGCCTGGGGGCTATCGTTCGGGCGACTGACACCCGCCCCGAAGTGAAGGATCAGGTTAAATCCATGGGGGCAGAATTTGTTTCCCCGGACTACAAGGAAGAAGAAGGCGTCTCC
>SXGU01230786.1_pt1 | contig 10215 bp, 3 predicted proteins | sample 3174531 | NCBI WGS metagenome assembly SXGU01 (sample SAMN11356863, study PRJNA531348) | freshwater metagenome | isolation source: freshwater sample F1-140 | place: China: Fuxian Lake, Yuxi | collected 2017-12-25 | reverse complement strand
TTGAAATTACATTTTTTTTTTTAACTTTGAAAAATTTTTGTTCAAAACAAACCAAAAAACTATCGCAACTTAATTTTTACATTTTTATTTTAGTATTGTATATTTTGAAAAACCCCAACGTTTATTTATACAAGTTGCGAAGAAACTTATTGACATTTTCATTTAAAAAACTTTTTTGTTCGACTCTTAGATATAATTTGTGGAGTATAATTATTTTTTTGTTTTTAGCAAACTCCACTTCTTCTCAAACTGAAAAAAATAATTTTGTAAAAACAAAAAAAGGAATGACTTTGTGGTTTATTTTGAAAAGTGAAACAAAAAAAAATTACGATGATTTCAATTCACTTTCCAAACGACAACAAAATAATGTCATTGCAAATACAATTGAAAAGATAAAAAAAAAATCTTCTCAATATGGAATTTACAATATAAACAAACTTAAAATTGGGCAATCTATAAATGTTGAAAAAATTTTTCACAATGTTAAAATAGATAATTTAATTGAGCATTCTAAAAAAATAATAAAAGAAAAATCAACTTCTCAAATTAGAATCGATTCAACAAAAATTTCTGAAGAAAAAATAGATTCTTCCAAAATAATTTCTAAACAAATTGAAAAAATTGATACAATTAAAACTGAAGAAAAATTTTTTCCTCATAAAAAAGAAATCAAACAAGATACAATTGCAACAATTTTACAAACTAAAATTGAAGAAAAAAAAAAAATAGATTCTTCTCAAATTTCAGAAGAAAAAATTTCTCCTCCACAAAAAAATATATTTGACGAAACCGAAATTTTAGATGAAGAAAAAAAAGAAACTGAAATAACTGATTCTACCCAAACAAAAACTCCAAAAAAAGAAAAAGCAACTTTTGATTCTACAAAATTTGCAAACATAGAAATTACAACTTCTCCAATAATTGATAGTGTTGCACAAGGGTTTTTTAAAGACACAACTTATGTAGTTGAAAACGATTCTTCCGAAAGAATTAAACAGTGGAACTTCACAAAATCACAAAACCAATTTGCAAATTTATTTCAAAAAAAATTACATCCATTTTTATTTTCTATAAATCATCCTGCTTATTCAAACAATGTTGCGTTAGATTCAACAGAAAATAAAATTTTTGTAAATGAAAAATGGTACAATGAAGATATACGTTTTCCATACTCGCTTTCACTTGATGAATATATAAGATTGAGAAATGAATTTGAACAAAGAAAACTTTGGAAAGATAGTATCCATTTTTATAAATTCAAAAACTTTGGAAAAGATGCAATTGGTTCTCTTTTTTCAACCATTACAAACATTGATATTCCAATTCCATCAAATCCAATTTTTAGCATATTTGGACCTCCAAAAATAAATCTTAGAGTTGGAGGAGCAATTGATATTCAAGCAGGTTTTAGAAGCCAAAAATCAGATCAAGTTTCCATCAATCCAAGAGAACAACAATCCACAGAACCAAACTTCAAACAAGAAGTTCAAGTAAATGTGAGTGGAACTATTGGAGATAAATTAAATCTACTTGCTGATTGGAACACACAAAGAACATTTGAGTATGAAAACCAGTTGAAATTAAAGTATACAGGATATGACGATGAAATTGTCAAATCAGTTGAAGCAGGAAATGTTTCAATGCAAGCACCAAGATTTTTTGGAAGTAGTCAAGCACTTTTTGGAATTAAATCAGAAATGCAACTTGGTCCATTAAAACTCTATACACTTGCTTCACAAAAAAAAGGACAAATGAAAGAAGTTGCTTTAACGGGAGGTCAAACTGAAAAACAATTTGATTTTCATCCATATGATTATGCAACAAACCACTATTTCATTGATACAATTTATAGAAAAGAATTTGAAACATATTTTGGTTCATTTGGAACTTTTATAAATAATCCAAACATTCAAATCACAGATATTGAAGTTTGGGCAATGAGAACAAGCGGACTTCCACTTCCTTCTGATAGAAAAGCAATTGCAATAATAAATCTTCCACCATATTTTGAAGGAGATACAACTTATAATTTTTTGAGAAACTCTCAACAGTCAATTTCAAATGGAGATACTGTTACTGGAAAATTTTACAAGTTGGAAAAAAATTCTGATTATATATTTCGTGATGAAGGAGGGTTTATTACACTTCTTCGTTCGCTTCAAAATGATCAAGCAATTGCAGTTGCGTATAGAACTCAAAACGGATATGTGTATGGAGATTTTGTTGGAAGTGATACTTCCCAACAATCTTTAACTCAAAATGTAGTGTTAAAACTTGTGCGTCCTAAAAATCTTCTTCCATCATATGCACAAGCGTGGAAAAATCAAATTAAAAATATTTTTAATTTGGGAGCAAAAAATTTGAAAGAACAAGGATTCGAATTAAAAATATTCTATGAAAAAGACGAAGATAAAAAAGAAAGTATTGCACCTTTGGGAGAAGATATAAAATTACTTTCCATTTTAGGTTTTGATAAAAAAAATATACAAGGAGATGAACAACCAGATGGTGTCTTTGATTTTCTTCCATCAGTAACTGTAGATCAATCTCGTAGTGAAATTATTTTTCCAACACTTGAACCATTTGGAAAAACAATTGCCAATTATTTTTATCCACAGACACAACAGACAAGTAGCGATTCAGAACTTGTAGAGCCATTTGTCTATAGTTTTGCTTATGATAGTTTATTGCAAAAAGCAAGAGAAGATTTAAGTCATGATATATATGTAATAAAGGGAAAATATACTGCTGAAGTTTCGTCAAAGTATTCGTTGGGATTTAATATTGTAGAAGGAAGTGTGAAAGCCACACTTGCAGGAGTTCCTCTTATTGCAGGAGTTGATTACAGTGTAGATTATATTTTAGGAGAAATAATTATACGAAGAGAAGATGCTCTAATTCCAAAAGCAGATTTAAAAATCACATATGAACAAAATGATTTGTTTCAACTTGCATCTAAAACTTTACTTGGAGCAAGAGCAGAAATAAAACCATTTTCACAACTTTCGTTTGGTGCTACAATTTTAAATTTGAATCAAGAAACATTGAGTGATAAAGTACGAATTGGAGAAGAGCCAACTGATAACACAATGATAGGAGTTGATTTTACTTCCATAATTGAAGCACCAATTGTAAGTGATGTTTTAAATTTTCTTCCCGGATTTAAAACAAAAGAAACTTCTGAAATAAAATTGTTGGGAGAATTTGCTTATATGAGTCCAAATCCAAACACTAAAAAAAGCACAATAAAAGGAGAAGAATCTCAAAGTATAGCATACATTGATGACTTTGAAGGGGCACAAAGAACAATTTCTTTGGGAACAAATTTTGGACAATGGAGTTTAGCATCTCCTCCAAAAATTAGTGGAATGAATGACACATCAGTTGTCAAACACAAAGCTAAACTTTTATGGTACACTCCTCCACAAGGAACTGTAATAAGTGATAGCATTTGGCCAAAAAGAAAAACTGCTTCAGGAGAAAATTTTGTAACTGCACTTGATTTAAGATTTTTCCCAAAAGAAAGAGGAATGTATAACTACACAAAATTTCCATCTACAGTTTTGGAAAAAGAAAAAAATTGGGGAGGAATTATGAAAACACTTGGTTCATCTTCCAATAATTTAGTAGAACAAAATATGAGTTACATTGAACTTTGGATAAAGGTTTTTGATAATTACGATTTATCTACGGGAAATCTTGTAATTGATTTGGGAGAAATTTCAGAAGATGTTATTCCGAATGACTCTCTCAATTCGGAGGATTTGGTTGTATATTCAATTGCAAATGGAATTTTAAATGACGGCGAAGATATTGGAATTGATGGAATCACAAATACACAAGAACAAAATCCAGAAATAATAAAAAATAAACTTCATCAAGCATTTGATGTAGAAGTTTTAAATGAAGATGATCCAAGTAGCGATAACTATCATTTTGCGGGAATTGAATCAAATGATTATTCTAAAATAGATGGAACAGAAGGAAACCAAGTTCGTCGTCGTCTTCCTGATTCAGAAGATTTAAACGGCAACAATTTTTTAGATTTAGCAAATAATTATTTCACATATAAAATTAGTTTAGATACAAGTGATTCTTTCAATCCAAATCCATACATTGTTGGAGGAGGAAATGATGGATGGTATCAATTTAGAATCCCTCTTACAGATTATATTACAACACAAGGAACTCCTGATTTGAGAAATGTTCAAAGTATGCGACTCTATCTTACAGGATTTCAAACAAGTGAAGATGTGTTAGTAAGAATTGTAGATTTCAACATTATAGGAAATCAATGGATCGAACTTGCAAGACAAGATAGTATATTTAGAACTTCAACTGTCAATTTAGAAGATAATCCAAATTATACAATTCCTCCTGGAGTTACACGCGAAAAAGATAAATCAAAACCCGAACAAAACATCCAACTCAATGAGCAATCACTTGCACTTTTAATAAATGGAATGAGTGATGCAAGAAATAGATTTGATTCAACTCGCTATCAAGCAGTAAGATATTTTCAAGCGAATAAACCTTTGGATTTATTCAACTATAAACAAATGAAATTGTTTGTGCATGCAGAAAAATATAATTCATTGACAGATAGAGGATTCAGATATTTTGATTCTTTAAACTATGATGCCGATGTTTTCATTCGCTTTGGAAGTGATACTGCAAATTTTTATGAATATCGTGCTCCAATTCATCCAGCAGGAAATTCAATAACTTCAGAAAGTCAATGGCCAAGTGAAAATAATATTACAATTATTTTTTCAGAACTCACTTCTTTAAAACAAACACGCGATTCAGCAGGAGTTTATAAAATAATTTACAAATCTGCAAACAATGGAATTCCAAATGCAAAATATGGTGTGAAAGGATTTCCTGCTTTAAACAATATCAGATATGTTGGAATTGGAGTTACAAATCCTGCAAATAATCCATCTCCCGAAAGATTTCCACTTGATGAAGATAATACAATTTCAGGAGAAATTTGGGTAAATGAACTTCGTGTAATTGGTGTTGAAAATACTCCTGGAAAAGCAATACAATTTAGTGCTGGAATTAAACTTGCTGATTTGGGATCTATAAATTTTGCATATTCAAAAGTTGATGACTACTTTCATTCGCTTGAAACACGTTTTGGTTCAAGAGAAACAAATCAAGATATAAGTGTTTCTGCAAACATATCTTTGGATAAATTTTTTCCAACTTCTTGGACGGGAACTTCTCTTCCATTTAATTATAGTTATGCAAAAAGAGAAAAACAACCGCGATATTTTCCAAATACAGATATACAAGTAGCTTCTGCTGTAAAAAGATACGAAGAAGAAGGACTTAGTGCTGATTCTGTTTTGACAGCATCACAAACATTTTCTGAATCGCATATGTTTTCAATGCCAACAATTCGTTTTGTGCTTCCAACAGATGCGTGGTATGTGGATAAAACTATAAACCGACTTTCATTTTCTGCAAACTACAATAAAAAATTTGACCGCTCTCCAACTTCAATTAAAAGAAATGAAAGTGGATGGATGGGAAAAATAAATTATGATTTGGCATTTCCAACTGATTTATTTTTTCAACCATTTAAAAATATTTTCAATAATGTTTTTATTTTAGATTCATATAAAGATTATAAAATATATTTTACTCCTTCTAAATTGCAGTGGAGTTTGGATGCAAAAAGAGATATTGTATTTGATAGTTCAAGAACAAAATCTAGATCACTTCTTTCAAGTAATTTCAGAGCAAATCGTTCGGGAGGATTTGGATGGAAAGTTTCTGATGGTGGATTTTTAAATTTAAATTTAAATTATGGTTTAATCGTTGAAAGTATTCCAACTCATTTAGAACAAGATACAATTACACATAAACTCTATTCATTTCCAACTATGTTGCGAAAACTTTTTCCAAAAGATAAAATAATTGACTTTGGAAGAAACTCAAGATACGGGCAAAATATTAGTTTAAATTCAAAACCAATTCTGCCAAATATCTACGATATTCCAAAGTATTTTGAATTTAATGCGGGATACAAAGTTGATTATGCGTGGCAATCTACTTTTCAAGGAGAAAAAGGACAAACTGCAGGATGGAATTCACAAAGCGAAGTTTCACTTGCTTTAAAGTTGAAACAATTGACAGATAATATTTTTTCATTTGGTGGAAGTGGAAAACAAACTCAAACAAAAAAAACTGAAACTCGTGGAAGTGGAAGAGGTCGTGAAGCAATTAAACAAAAAGAAAATAATACTCAAACTGATACAACAAAAATTTCTGAAAAAACTGAACCAGAAACTGAAAGTTCATCAATTGATTTTACAGAAACAGCAATGAGTGTTTTTAAATACGCAATTAAAATTCCACTTTTAGATTATGATAATATTGCAATTACTTTCACGCAAAATAAAAAATCTGGAAACAATGGAATTCGCGGTGAAAACGAAACTGGAATTGCAAACTTTTGGGGATTTGATAATGCTACTTTAAATGGACCATCATTTCTATATCAACTTGGACTTTCACGAAACCCTTCACAATTTCGTGCTCCAAAATTTTTACAAGATGTTTGGGATACAACTGCAACTCCCGATACAATTTTAAGAGTTGATACAATTAAACTTCAACTCACAGATGATTTTTCACAATCAGATAAAATTGGAATTAGAACTTCACGAAACTTATGGGAAGGTGCAAAGATTGATTTTACTTGGCAAATCGGAAAAAATATAAATGAAAATGAAGTTTTTACAACTGGTTTTGATGGAATAAAAATTGATACATCATCTATATTCAGAAGATCTGGAACAATTGATAGATCATTTTTTGTTATGCCAATTCCAATTTTTAAACCAATAAAAAGTTATCTCAAAAAAGTTGGAGAACTTGCAAACAGATCTAAAGAAGGAGAACTTTCAAGCGAAACAGTAACAAGAGCATTTGAAGAAGGAATGGAAACTTTTTCTTTCTTAAGATTTCTTGGAGAACTTCCTGGAGTAAATTATTCAATAAAATGGGGAGGTTTAGAAAAGATAACTTACTTTACTGGTGTCTTTCAAAGTTTGGGTTTGGAACATTCATATTCTTCAATGTTTACAAAAACTTGGGCTACTCAACAAGATGGAAAACAAAAAACTGAAAGAGCAAAAATCACTTTAAATTTTCAACCATTAGTTGGTGTAAATATGGTTTTTGCTGAAATGTGGAAAGGAAATTTAAATGCAAGTTTTAGATACAACTCACAAACTGCTTATGATTTGGCTTTGACAAGTAACACAATTGATGAAACATACACAAGCGAAATTACAAGCAATATAGGTTTTACAAAAAGAGGTTTTAACATTCCGTTGTTTGGACTTTCACTTCAAAACGATATTGATTTTAGTTTCAATTTTTCATATGCTGCAAATACACAAATTGTATTTGATGTTTTTGAACTTGCAAATAATTCAGAAGGAGTTCCAAGAGGTGGAAGTACAAGAATGCAAATGGAACCAAGAATAAAATATATTTTGAGTTCAAGAGTTTCACTTGCTGTTTATTACAAATACACAAGTATAAAACCAAGTGAAGGTGGTTCTACAATTCCAGGTCTTACTACAAATGAAGCAGGAATTGATTTACGAATTGCAATTCAATAATTGTTTCAAATGCAAATAGAAAAATTTTCAATTCCATCAGCAAGCAAAAAAAATATAACGGGAGATTTGAGATTTTGTACAACAAAAGAAAAAATTCCTGTTGTAATTATTTGTCATGGATTTATGGCATTTAAAGATTGGGGAATGTATCCTTTTGTTGGAGAAAGTTTTGCGAAAAATAATTTTGCATCAGTTACATTTAATTTTTCACATAATGGAATTTCAAACAACTTAAATAAAATTACCGACTACAAAAATTTTGAAGAAAATACAATCTCAAAAGAAATTTCCGATTTGAAAATTTTACTAAATGAAATTGAAACTGGAAGTTTAAATAAAAATTTTTTCAATTTAGACCAAATTTTTCTTGTTGCTCATTCAAGAGGAACTGGAATTGCAGTTTTAGAAACTGCAAATAACAAAAAAATAAAATTGCTTGCAACTTGGTCACCAATTTCTACTTTTGATAGATGGACAGAAACTCAAAAATTACGATGGAAACAAAATGGATTTCTTCCCGCAACAAATAATTTTTCATCGCATCCACTTAAAATTGGAATTGAACTTTTAAATAATATTGAATCTAATAAAAATAAATTCAATATATTTTCTGCAGCAAAAAAAATTTCAGTTCCGTGGTTAATAATTCAAGGAATGGAGGACTTGATAACTCCTCCAAAAGAAACTGAAAAAATTTTTTCAGTTGCAAATAAGGATAAAACAAAATATATTTTGCTCGAAAAAGTTGGACATCTCTATAATGCGATGAATAAGTCCAAAGATGATTTTCAAACTATTTCACATATTTTAGATATAACAATAAATTTTTTTAAAACTAATTTTTAATTATGCAAACTTCAATTTCAATTTCAAAAATTTATACAAATGATTTTGTAAAACAAATTTCATTTTCTATTTTATTTTCATTTCTCACTGCTGTTGGAGCAAAATTTGTTGTTCCAATTCAACCAATTCCAATTACAATGCAAACATTTTTCGTGTTGCTTTCAGGAGTTATTTTGGGAGCAAGATTTGGAATGTTAAGTCAAATTTTTTATTTATGTTTTGGAGCATTAGGACTTCCTGTATTTGCAGGAAGTGAAGTTGGATTCATGAAAATTTTTGGACCCACTGGAGGTTATCTTTTAAGTTTTCCACTTGCAGCATTTTTAATTGGATATGGAATTCAATACTCAAAAAACTTTTTTTGGATTTTGTTTGTAGCATTTTATTCGTTGCTTATAATTTTCTTTTTTGGAACTTTACATTTGTATATTTTTTATCTTCACAATCTTGAAGATGCAATCAACAAAGGATTTCTGATTTTTTCACTTTGGGATTTGTTGAAATTATTTAGTGTTTCATTTTTATCGTATCAAATTCTAAATAGAAAAAAATAAATTTGCCCAGATGGCGAAATTGGCAGACGCGTTAGAATCAGAATCTAATGAGATAAAACTCGTGCAGGTTCAACTCCTGTTCTGGGCACTAACATAAATATGAACTTTTCTATTTTATTTTTGTAATTACATTCCACTTATATAAATTACAAAAATTCTTTTTCAATTTTGGAAATATTTTTAGTTTCAATTTTAGTTTTCTTCGTTGCAATACTTACATTCTTTTCAGGATTTGGATTAGGAACAATTCTTTCTCCAATATTTATGATTTTTTTTCCCGTAGATTTGGCAATTGCACTTACTGGAGTTGTGCATTTGTTCAATAATATTTTTAAATTATTTTTAGTTGGAAAAAATGCTGACAAATTTGTTTTATTTAGATTTGGAATTCCTGCTATTATATTTGCTTTTGTTGGAGCATTTACACTTATCAACATTATAAATTTAAGTCCAATTTTTTCATATGAATTAAATGGAAAATTTTTTTTTATTTCTCCAATAAAATTTATCATTGCAATTTTACTAATTACATTTGTAATGATGGATTTAATTTCTCATTTTAGAAAATTACAATTTGAAAAAAATAATTTGATACTCGGTGGAATTTTGAGTGGTTTTTTTGGTGGTTTATCAGGACATCAAGGAGCATTGAGAAGTATATTTTTAATTAAATCTGGACTTACAAAAGAAGCATTTATTGGGACATCCGTTGTGATTGCAGTTTTTATAGATTTTACACGACTTACAATTTACGCATCACATTTTACAAAAATTGATTTCAATTTTAATATCACAATGATTGTGTGTGCAATAATTTCTGGGATTTGTGGTTCATATTTTGGAAATAAACTATTGAAAAAAATAACTTTAAAATTTATACAAGTATTTGTTTCAGCAATGTTGATTGTGATTTCATTGCTGTTAGGTTTTGGAATTATTTAAAAAACAAACCGAGACACAAATTTTTAAACTCCGGTTTTAGAGTGGTATTTACTGGTTAAAATCGTTATTTGGGAAAATAATTTGGAACGAAAAAATTTTCCTATTTATTATAATAAAGTGTAAATTTTTTCCTGTTTGATTGGATTTTATTATCCGTAAATGACTTTACATGCCACGGGAATCACTTCACATGTCACGGGAATCACTTTACATGTCATGTGAATCACTTT
>SXGU01009003.1_pt1 | contig 10215 bp, 9 predicted proteins | sample 3174531 | NCBI WGS metagenome assembly SXGU01 (sample SAMN11356863, study PRJNA531348) | freshwater metagenome | isolation source: freshwater sample F1-140 | place: China: Fuxian Lake, Yuxi | collected 2017-12-25 | reverse complement strand
GTCCTAAGCCTGTTTTTGTGAATATTGAAGACACCATCAAAGCCTCCTTTGGCGAGCCGACGCATCTGAGCGCTAAATTACGCATCTTTTTTTCAGCCTCATCCCATGTGATTTTTGCTGGCCTATTGGTTGCGGCTGCCGCGCTGGTGTATTTTTCTCCCTATCTTGAGTCAGTGTGGGATTCTTATTTTCCGCAGTCTGCGGAAATCACTTCTACGGTCACCGTAGTAGAAGTTCCTGTTGCGCCAGTGGCTTTGGCGGTGCCAGCTCCGATGCCTGAGACAGCCCTTGTTGCCAGTGCGCCCGCGGTTGTTGAGGCAATTTCGGAATTGGTTTTCAAGGTGCGAGGACGTTCCTGGATCGAAGTCACGGATGCTGCGGGCATCGTTCTTTTCCAACGTAGATTGGAGGCGGGCGAGTCTGCTAGCGTCTCAGGCGCATTGCCACTTTCAGTCATTGTGGGGCGCGCTGACCTGACCGATGTGCAATGGAAAGACAAGCCTTTGACTCTGAAGGGCGTGACCCAAGACAACGTTGCAAAATTTAAGGTGCAATGATGCAAGATATTTCTAGTTTGAATTTAAGCGGCGACCCCAGTCGCAAAAGTTTACAGACCCAAGTGGTTTGGGGCGATCGGGTGGTGACGGTTGGCGGTGGAGCGCCTGTTCGAATCCAGTCCATGACCAATACCGATACCGTTGATGTGATTGGTACGGCGATCCAAGTCAAGGAATTGGCCAATGCGGGCTCTGAATTGGTACGCATCACTGTCAATACTGTTGAAGCCGCGCAAGCCGTACCTTTTATTCGTGAGCAGTTGGATCGCATGGATGTCTCCGTCCCCTTGATTGGCGACTTTCATTTCAACGGGCACCGGTTGCTGACAGATATTCCAGACTGCGCAAAATCCCTTTCTAAGTACCGTATCAACCCTGGAAATGTGGGTAAGGGAGAGAAAAAAGATCGCCAATTCGGACTGATGATCGAAGCGGCGATGCGCTGGAACAAACCCATTCGCATTGGAGTTAACTGGGGCAGCTTAGATCAAGAGTTATTAGCCTCCATGATGGACGAAAACAGCCAGCGTTCTGACCCCTGGGATTCGAAAAAGGTGATGTATGAGGCCTTGATTGCTTCTGCTGTGAGTTCGGCGCAAGTGGCACAGAACATGGGAATGCAAGCCCACCAAATTACCCTGTCATGCAAGGTCAGCGGTGTGCAAGATTTGGTCGCCGTGTACCGTGAATTGGGAAAACGAACGTCTTACCCGTTGCACCTGGGTCTGACAGAAGCAGGTATGGGTACCAAGGGAACCGTCGCCTCGACTGCTGCGCTGGCAATCTTGCTACAGGAGGGAATTGGCGACACGATCCGTGTCTCGCTGACGCCTGCCCCCGGTGAGTCTCGCAACCAGGAAGTGGTGGTGGCTGCTGAAATTCTGCAAGCTTTGGGTATTCGCTCCTACGTACCTAGCGTTACAGCATGCCCGGGTTGCGGCAGAACCACCAGCACCACGTTTCAGGAATTGACGCAACAAATTGACCATTTCCTGCGCGACCAAATGCCGATTTGGCGAACACAGTACCCTGGGGTTGAAAGTCTCAAAGTGGCTGTGATGGGCTGTATAGTGAACGGTCCCGGTGAAAGCAAGCATGCAGATATTGGAATCAGTCTGCCTGGAACCGGCGAGGCCCCTGCCGCCCCCGTATTCATTGACGGCGAAAAACGAATGACGCTGCGCGGCGACGCCATTGCCACTGAATTTCAAGTGGTGGTTGAAAACTACATTCAGCAACGCTTTGGCGCACCCCTTTCAAATTAAAGAAAAATGACAGAAAAAATGACGGCCACAAAGGCTGAAAAAATAGTTGCAGTCAAAGGCATGAATGACATATTGCCGGGTGAGTCTGAACGCTGGGAAGCTTTAGAAGAGCGGGTCCGTGCCTTGATGCGGCGCTACGCATTTGAAAATATCCGTACCCCCATTGTTGAACCCACTGCTTTATTTGTACGTGGTTTGGGTGAAGTGACCGACATCGTTGAAAAGGAAATGTATTCCTTTGATGACCGACTCAACGGTGAAGCTTTAACACTGCGCCCTGAAAATACAGCCGGAGTGGTTCGCGCGGTGGTTGAGCACTCCATGCTTTACAACGGCCCCAAGCGTTTGTATTACTTTGGTCCCATGTTTCGCCATGAGCGCCCGCAGCGGGGACGATACCGCCAGTTTCATCAAATCGGTGCTGAAGCGCTAGGATTTTCCGGGCCTGAAATAGACGCAGAACTCATTTTGATGGCCGATGCCTTGTGGAAAGAATTGGGCATCAAAGACGTTGTTTTGCAACTCAATAGTTTGGGTCAGCCAATGGAGCGCAATCTGCACCGGACCGCTTTGATTCAACATTTTGAATCGAACGCCAGCGTCCTTGATGCAGAAGCCTATCGCCGATTGCACTTGAACCCCTTGCGTTTGTTAGACAGTAAAAATCCGCAAATGCAAGCTGTGATCGAGTCTGCCCCAAAATTGCTCGATTTTTTGGGTGAGAAATCCAAAGCCCACCTTGCATCCGTCATGGCGATCTTGGATGCCAACGACGTTCCCTATGTTCTCAACCCCCGGCTTGTTCGGGGGATGGACTATTACAACCTCACTGTGTTTGAATTTGTGACAACCCAGCTGGGATCCCAAGGCACGATTTGCGCGGGCGGACGTTACGATTACTTGATTGAGCAAATCGGCGGTAAGCCCGCACCAGCTGTCGGTTGGGCTATGGGAGTTGAGCGGGTTTTGGAATTACTGAAGGAGCAAGAAGGCTCACTTCAGATCGCACCGCTGGATGCATATGCGGTCGTGTCTGAAGTCTCAGATTTGCCACGGGTGAGCGCGTACCTTCAAACCTTACGGGCTTTGGGGGTTTCTATCCAAATGCACGCCAGTGCAGATGGGGCCATGGCAAGTATCAAATCCCAGTTTAAAAAAGCCGATGCCTCAGGCGCACGGTATGTCCTAGTTTTTGGAGTCGATGAACTTGCTCAGGGTTGTGTCACCATCAAATCTCTGCGTGACGCAAGCCAAGTCCAGCAACTCGAGCCCTTAAGTCAATTAACGCAATGGGCTGAGCACCTACAATCGAGGGCTTAAGGAAAATATTGCTATGGCACACCAACTCGATCTCGAAGAACAAGAACAACTCGATGAACTGAAACATTTTTGGAGCCGCTACGGAAATCTGATCACCTGGATTTTGATTGCGGTTTTAGGTTCATTGGCTGCTTGGAATGGCTATGCTTACTGGAGAAAAAATCAGGCGGCACAATCTGCAGTGATGTTTGATGAGATGGAAAAATCTCTTCAAAGCGCGGATCTCAGCAAAGTGGAGCGTACCTTCAATGACATGAAAGAACGTTTCCCGGCTTCCACTTACACCCAACAAGCCGCGTTGCAATTGGCAAAAATGGCCGCCGATACCCAAAAGACAGACACTGCAAAAGCCGCTTTGCAATGGGCTGCAGACAATGCATCGGATGAGGGCTATGCATCTGTCGCTCGCTTGCGACTTGCCAGCCTGCATATGGAGACTAAGGCCTTCGAGAGTGCGCTCAAAGTATTAGAAGACGTTAAATCACCTGCCTTTAAAGCCCTTGTGGATGACCGCAAGGGGGATATATGGATGCTGGAAGGCAAAAAAACAGAAGCCAAAGCAGCCTACCTCCAGGCGTTTAGCGCTTTGGAAGAGCGTTCGGAATACCGACGTTTGGTCCGGGTTAAATTGAATGCTCTGGGTATCGAGCCTGAAGCACCTGCAGCAGATGGTGCGAAAAAACCAGCCGACGGAGACCGTTAATGCCAATGCAAATCAGTGCTCAAACGCCTATTCGGTGGGCCATGTGTCTTGTAGCAGCAGCCCTTTTGCAGGCATGCGCTGGAAGTGAAAAAGTCAAACCCACCTCGTTAGAGGTCAACCCATCTCAAATTGCGGTACGACAGGTGTGGAAGGCCTCAATGGGCCCGAGCTTTTCCAGGTTAGAACTCCGGGCCGTTGACAACCATATTTTTGCCGCGTCAGAAAAAGGGATCGTCCTAGACATTCATGCGGAGACTGGCGTGGAAAGTTGGCGTGCAAATGTAGCCTCTCCCCTAAGCGCAGGTGTGGGCAGTGACGGCAAGTATGTCGCAGTCGTCTCTCAAGAAAACTATGTGGTTGTGCTGGCCGCAGGCAAAGAGCTTTGGCGTCAAAAACTCAACGCAGTGACGCTCACCGCTCCTTTGGTCGCCGGATCGAGAGTGTTTGTCATGACTGCTAATCGGACGGTCTATGCGTTTGATGCACTTTCAGGACGCAAACTGTGGCAGCAGCAGCGCCCAGGGGACTCCCTTATTTTGGGTCAGGCCAGTGTATTGATGGCGGTTGGAGATACCTTGGTGACCGGTCAGAGTGGTCGCTTGATTGCTTTGAATCCTCTCAACGGAACTGTCCGTTGGGATGCAGGCGTCGCGGTGGGTCGTGGTGTCAATGAAGTCGAGCGCTTGGTGGATTTGGTGACTGGCGTGAGCCGTAACGCCGACAATGTGTGCCTTCGCGCCTTTCAAACGGCGGTGGCATGTGTTGACGCTCAAGCGGGGCGGACCCTGTGGAGTAAGCCGGCCTCTGGATCAACGGGAATCTCAGGCAATACAGACACCATTTTTGGTACCGAAAGTGACGGCAAGGTGGTGGCTTGGCGGCGTTTGGACGGCGAACGCTTATGGAGCGTGGATCGCTTGCGTTTTCGTGAGTTGTCAACGCCACTCTGGATGGGGCAGTCAGTGGCCGTAGGCGACTTTGAAGGGTATATCCACCTTTTGTCCGCTAAAGACGGCTCGCTCTTGAGTCGTATTGCGACGGACGGCTCGCCGATTGTGGGATCTCCTGTGTTGGTGGGTGACACCCTGGTTGTTGTAACCCAGCGTGGCGGAATTTTTGGGTTTCGACCTGAGTAGTTAGATTAGAAATCCTTGATGAAACCTGTTGTAGCTTTGGTCGGAAGACCCAATGTGGGTAAATCCACATTGTTCAATCGACTGACGAAAACGCGGGATGCGATCGTTGCCGATTACGCAGGACTCACGCGCGACCGCCACTATGGCAATGCAAAACACGGAAAACATGAATTCATCGTTGTAGACACAGGCGGCTTTGAACCCGATGCAGCCGACGGTATCTACAAAGAAATGGCCAAGCAAACGCGCCAAGCCGTTGCAGAGGCAGACGTCGTTTTGTTTGTGGTGGATGCACGCAATGGCGTCTCGGCGCAGGACCATGAGATTGCTAAATATTTACGCAAATTAGGCAAATCTTGTTTTCTGGTGGCCAATAAGGCCGAGGGAATGACGGAGGGCGGTCGTTTTAGTGAGTTTTTTGAACTCGGTCTCGGTGAAGTGTTACCTATTTCGGCGGCCCACGGTCAAGGGATTCGTCCTTTGTTAGATCTGACGCTGTCGCCCCTTTTGACCGCGATTGAAGAAACGCAAGCTGAGTCAGATCCTAGTACGATTAAGCTGGCAGTCGCTGGGCGACCCAATGTGGGCAAGTCCACCTTAATTAACACCTGGCTTGGCGAAGAGCGCTTGGTGGCATTTGATTTACCCGGAACCACGCGCGATGCGATCTCTGTTCCTTTTGAGCGCGGTGGGCAAAAGTTCGAGTTGATTGATACCGCGGGTTTACGGCGCAAAGGCAAGGTCTTTGAGGCGATTGAAAAATTTTCAGTGGTCAAAACATTGCAAGCGATTGAATCCGCCAATGTGGTGCTGCTTTTAATCGATGCGATTCAGGGAGTCACAGACCAAGATGCCCACATTGCGGGTTATGTATTAGAGTCGGGTCGCTCTGTAGTGGTTGCGGTGAATAAATGGGATGCCGTTGACGAATACCAGCGGGAGTTGGTGAAGCGATCGATTGAAACCCGCCTTGGATTTTTGAAGTTTGCCTCGCTCCATTTGATTTCAGCCAAAAAACGCCAGGGTTTAGGCCCTTTATGGGACTCGATTGCCCAAGCGCATCGCTCTGCAAATCGAAAGATGCCCACGCCCGTGTTGACCCGTGTTTTGTTGGAGTCGATCCAGTTCCAGACCCCCAAAAAAACTGGGATGTACCGCCCCAAACTGCGTTATGCCCACCAAGGGGGGATGAACCCGCCCATCATCATCGTCCACGGAAACTCTTTGGAGCATGTGACCGACGCTTACAAACGGTTTTTAGAAGGGCGATTTCGAAAAGAATTTGATTTAGTGGGCACCCCCTTGAGAATTCAAATGAAGTCCGCATCTAACCCTTACGCGGACAAAGACTAAATTAACCCCATTGCGCATGAGCCGACTGAGGTCGACGCGAGCGTGTGGTATCTTCTAAAACTCACATTTCAAACACGGAGAATATCGTGAATAACAAAAGTCAACTCCTTCAAGACCCTTTTTTGAATGCACTGCGCCGGGAACATATCCCGGTTTCTGTATATTTGGTTAATGGCATCAAGCTTCAAGGACAAATTGAGTCGTTTGACCAATATGTGGTGCTTCTGCGTAATACGGTGACCCAAATGGTCTACAAACACGCTATTTCAACAATTGTTCCAGGCCGTGCGGTAAGTATCACGGGTAACGGCGACAACAACGAGCCAGTTGAAGCATCCTAGGCCTTATCAGCCTGTCATGGCTGCATGCCTTGTTTAACTTTTAACTAGCCATTGACTTCTTTTCCTGATTCCTTTGAAGCACGAACCATCTTGGTGGGCGTCGATTTAGGCCTACCGCATTTTGATTCTGAGCTTTCTGAGTTGGGTCTGCTTGCGCAAACGGCGGGTTTAACCCCGGTGGCATCGATTACATGCAAGCGTCGAGCGCCTGATGCGGCCTTGTTTGTAGGCACAGGTAAAGCCGATGAAATTAAATTATTGGCGCAGCAGCATGGCGCCCAAGAGGTGCTTTTCGATCAAAGTCTAAGCCCCGGACAACAACGCAATTTAGAACGTCGCTTAGAGTTGCCAGTCAATGACCGGACTTTTTTGATATTAGAGATATTTGCCCAAAGAGCCAGAAGCCATGAAGGCAAGCTTCAGGTCGAACTGGCAAGACTGCAATACTTAAGTACCCGTTTGGTTCGACGCTGGTCCCACTTGGAACGGCAGCGTGGTGGTATCGGAACCCGTGGCGGTCCTGGCGAAACCCAAATTGAGCTGGATCGGCGGATGATTTCTGCCAATATCAAACGCACCAAAGACCAGCTCTTAAAGGTCAAGCGCCAACGCCAGACCCAACGCAAGCAGCGGGACCGCCGCGGCGCATTCAATATTTCCTTGATTGGCTATACCAACGCAGGTAAATCGACTTTGTTTAACGCGCTAGTAAAAGCCCGAGCGTATGCGGCAGACCAACTTTTTGCAACGCTTGATACGACGACTCGCCAACTCTACCTCGAAGGCGCCGCGCGTTCGGTCTCGTTGTCCGATACCGTGGGTTTTATTCGCGATCTTCCACACGGACTCATTGATGCCTTTCAAGCCACCTTGCAAGAGGCGGTCGATGCCGACTTGTTGATTCATGTGGTGGATGCATCCAACCCGGAATTTGCACTGCAAATTGAACAGGTTCAAAAAGTACTGGTGGAAATTGGTGCAGATGCTATTCCCCAGTTGCTTGTATTTAACAAAATCGATGCCATGGACCCCGACCATTTGCCGATCCATCGCCAAGATACATTTGAGATCGACTCTGTTCAGATTCCGCGTATTTTTGTCAGTGCGAAAGAGTCCGTTGGATTGGAAAATCTTCGTCAATTTTTAACCACGCAAGCTGCGAAAATTAGTGTGGACGTTGGCAACTCAGTCAATGCCCCTGAAAACAGTGTGGCCGCGTTTTAATTGTGGACAATGGAACCCCCTTTGAGTAAGAGGCAAATAATGAAATTTTTTAAGCTGGGCATGTTTAATCTAAATGACAGTCGATGGGGCCGTTCCGATGAGAACGGGTCAGAAAAGCCCAAAACAGATGAGGCATCGCCTGCGCAAGATGCCCCCAAACCACCGCCTGCGCCAGAAGGGCGCAGGGCAGGGCAACCGTCTGGCCCACCCGACCTTGATGTGTTGTGGCGTGACTTCAACCGAAAACTCAACGGCTTATTTGGAGGCGGCAACAAGGGTCCCGGTTCCAACGGTCCTGGAAATGGCGGTATGCCTCCAGATATGAAAACTGCGGGTATCGGTGGTGGCGTTGTATTGGGTCTGGCATTTTTGATTTGGCTGGGAACGGGCTTTTTCATTGTGCAAGAGGGTCAACAGGCCGTTATTACCCAATTTGGCAAATACAAAAGTATCGCCAATGCGGGCTTCAATTGGCGTCTCCCTTATCCGTTTCAACGCCATGAAATGGTTTTTGTAACGCAAATTCGCTCGGTCGATGTCGGTCGCGATAACGTTTTGAAAGCCACGGGCTTGAAAGAGTCTGCCATGTTGACTGAAGATGAAAATATTTTGGATATCAAGTTTGCGGTGCAATACCGTTTAAGTGATGCCCGCGCCTTTCTCTTTGAAAGTAAAAATCCAGCAGATGCGGTGGTTCAGGCCGCCGAGACCTCGGTACGCGAGGTCTTAGGAAAAATGAAAATGGACGCTGCGTTGTCCGAAGAGCGCGATCAAATTGTTCCACGGGTTCGCGCCATGATGCAGGTGATTTTGGACCGCTACAAAGTAGGCGTTGAAGTGGTTGGAATTAACCTGCAGCAAGGGGGAGTTCGTCCCCCAGATCAGGTTCAGTCCTCGTTTGATGATGTTCTCAAGGCAGGTCAAGAGCGAGAACGTGCCAAGAACGAAGCGCAAGCCTACGCCAACGATGTGATTCCCCGTGCGGTAGGTGCTGCCTCGCGCTTGAAAGAGGAAGCCGACGCTTACAAAGCCCGGATCGTTGCGCAAGCACAAGGTGATGCACACCGATTTCGCTCGATCTACGTGGAATACCAAAAAGCGCCACAAGTCACGCGCGATCGAATGTACTTAGAGTCGATGCAACAAATTTACAGCAACGTCACCAAAGTGCTGATTGACTCCAAACAGGGCTCGACACTGTTGAATTTGCCACTTGAGAAAATTTTGCAAATGAGTGCAACAGCTGATGCTCCAGCGGCCGTATCACCTTCCAGTAATTCACAAGCTGCCCCCGCAGCCCCAGCCGCCAGCACCGATCCCCGCAGTCGAGATGCTGCTCGAACCCGCGAACGTGACGTGCGCTAGGAGAACCACATGAACCGTATTGGATTGATTTTTTCTTCGCTGTTGGTGCTTTTGGCATTGGCAAGTTCTACGTTGTTTGTGGTTGATCAGCGCCAATTTGGTGTGGTCTACGCTTTAGGTCAAATCAAAGAAGTGATTACTGAGCCCGGCTTGAACTGGAAATTACCCCCGCCCTTTCAAAACGTCTCCTACATCGACAAAAGGTTGTTGACCCTTGACAGCACCGACGCCGAACCGATGCTGACGGCAGAAAAGCAACGGGTGGTGATTGACTGGTATGTGCGCTGGAGAATTTCTGAGCCCACCGAATACATCCGTAATGTGGGTCTTAACGAGGGCGCCGGCGCGAGTCAGCTCAATCGGGTGGTTCGCAATGCATTTCAAGAAGAAATTAACAAACGCACGGTGAAAGAGCTGTTGTCCTTGAAGCGTGAAGACTTGATGGCTGACGTCAAGGCGGAGGTACTTGATAAAGTACGCGGTGCGAAACCCTGGGGTGTTGATGTGGTGGATGTGCGTATCACCCGTGTTGATTATGTGGAGGCGATCACTGAATCGGTCTATCGCAGGATGGAAGCAGAGCGTAAGCGGGTTGCTAATGAGTTGCGCTCAACCGGCGCCGCTGAGGGGGAAAAAATTCGTGCCGACGCGGACCGCCAACGCGAGGTGACGATTGCTAACGCTTACCGCGATGCGCAAAAAATCAAAGGCGAGGGCGATGCCGAGGCTGCAAAAATATATGCCGAGGCATTCAACCGGGATCCCCAGTTCGCCCAGTTTTATCGCAGCTTGGAAGCCTACAAAAGTAGTTTTGCTAACAAAAGCGACGTGATGGTCTTGGACCCTGGTTCCTCGGAATTCTTTAAAGTCTTCCGAAATGGCGGAAGTGGCTCCGCTGGGGCAAAAAAGTAAGCGCAACACAAACCGCGTTTGCGGCATTGGTCCCTCTGC
>SXGU01428915.1_pt1 | contig 10216 bp, 8 predicted proteins | sample 3174531 | NCBI WGS metagenome assembly SXGU01 (sample SAMN11356863, study PRJNA531348) | freshwater metagenome | isolation source: freshwater sample F1-140 | place: China: Fuxian Lake, Yuxi | collected 2017-12-25 | reverse complement strand
CCGATGGCGCAGGTCACGCTGCAGTACCTGGAATATGTCGACCAGATTCGCACGCGCAACCTGGAGCTGGCGGCGGAGTATCTGCTGATGGCGGCCATGCTTATCGAAATCAAGTCGCGCATGCTGCTGCCGGTGAAAAAGTCCGACACCGGCCAGGAAGCGGAAGACCCGCGCGCTGAACTGGTGCGCCGCCTGCTTGAATACGAGCAAATGAAAGTCGCCGCACAGCAGATCGACAAGCTGCCGCAACTGGGACGCGATTATGTCCGCGCGCAGATCTTCATCGAACAGAGCATGGTCACGCGCTGGCCGGAAGTCGATATATCCGAACTGCAGGCAGTCTGGGGCGATATCCTCAAGCGCGCCAAGCTGACCGCGCACCACACCATCAGCCGCGAAGAACTGTCTGTGCGCGAGCACATGACCGGCATCCTGCGACGTCTGCAGTCGGCCAAGTTTGTCGAATTCGCGGACCTGTTCGATCCGTCGCGCGGCGTACCGGTCTTGGTCGTCAATTTCATCGCGCTACTCGAACTGGCGAAAGAAACCCTGATCGAGATCACACAGGCGGAAGCTTTTGCGCCGATTTATGTCCGATTGTCTTATTCTCCGAGCTGACTCTTAATCACCTCTGCCGCATCCGGCAAACAACCGTAGCAAGGCTGTCCCATGAAAATCATTTCCTCCATCGATGAACTGCGCGACCAGTTGCGCGGACAATTACGTACCGCTTTCGTGCCCACCATGGGCAACCTGCACGAGGGGCATCTGTCGCTGATGCGACTGGCGCGCAGGCATGGTGACCCGGTAGTGGCATCGATATTTGTAAACCGCCTGCAGTTCGGCCCGAACGAAGATTTTGACAAATATCCGCGTACCTTTCAGGGCGACGTGGAAAAACTGGAGAAGGAAGGCGTCTATGTGCTGTTCGCGCCGACCGAAAGGGACATGTATCCGGAACCGCAGGAATATCGTGTGCGTCCGCCCGACGACCTGGGCAACATCCTGGAAGGCGAATTCCGTCCCGGCTTCTTCACCGGGGTAACCACGGTCGTGCTGAAACTGTTCTCTTGCGTGCAGCCGCGTGTGGCGGTGTTCGGCAAGAAGGATTATCAGCAGTTGATGATCGTGCGGAACATGTCCAAGCAATTCGCGCTGCCGACCGAAATCATTGCCGCTGAAACCTACCGCGCGGAAGACGGTCTCGCGCTGTCGTCGCGCAACGGTTACCTGTCGACTGAAGAGCGGGCAGAGGCGCCTGCGCTGTACAAGCTGCTCAACGAAGTCGCCAACGAAGTGCGCTCCGGCCATCTCGACATGTTCGAACTGGAGCGCCATGCAGTGGCCAAGCTTGCCGGACGCGGATGGAAACCAGACTATATCTCGGTCCGCAAGCGCGCCGACCTGCAGCCGCCGTCCGCCGGCGATCTGGCGCAAGGCGAGCCGCTGGTTGTACTGGCCGCCGCAAAGCTGGGGACCACGCGCCTGATCGACAATCTTGAAATCTGATCGCTCCCGTACCGGACCTAGAACTCATTTCATAAATAGGCGCATGTGAGAGTGGCGTCTGGGTGGATGCAGTGCTAGGCGTGGCGCGACGCAAAGGGTGGTTCCCTTTGCTAGCGGCGCAACGACGCAATGCGCCGCCCGGATGTCGCTTTCGCATGTGACTATTTATGAAATGAGTTCTAATTGGCAGTGATCTTTTAAAAGAATGCGCAAACAAGGAATAGCCCGGCTGCTGGCAGTCTGCGCGGTGGCGTTCGCCCCGCTGGCATCGGCGCTGGCCGCCGCCGTGATCGACGACGCGAAACAGTCCGTAACCCTGCCTGCTCCTGCTCGCCGCATCGTCAGCCTGTCGCCTCATACGACTGAAATGCTATACGCCGCAGGCGCCGGTTCTTATATCGTGGGCGTGGTCGAGTACAGCGATTACCCTCCCGAGGCAAAAAACATCGCCTCCGTAGGCAGCGGGGTCGCACTGGATCTCGAGCGCATCATGCGGCTCAAGCCGGACTTGGTGGTGGCATGGAGCAGCGGCAATTCCGCGGTGCAAATCAAGAAACTGCGAGAACTCGGCATTCCGGTTTTCGAGAGCGAGCCGCGCGAATTCATCACGATCGCGACCTCCATCGAGCGTCTCGCAAAACTTGCGGGCACGGAACCGATCGGGCGCGCTGCCGCGAACGCCTTCCGGGCGCAACTGCAACGCATTCAGTCCAATTACCAGCAGCGCCCCAAGGTTTCCGTGTTTTATCAAATCTGGCGCACGCCGCTCATGACGCTCAACGGCGCGCATCCGGTATCGATCGCGCTGCGCATGTGTGGCGCTGAAAACATTTTCGCCAAGCTGCCGCAATTGGCTCCGGTAGTGAATACCGAGTCGGTATTGCAGGCCAATCCCGATGTCATCATTGCGAGCAGCGGCGAACAAGAGGAAGTGCTGGCCGGCTGGCTGCGTTTTCCGCATCTCAAAGCCGTCGCGCGCGACAACCTTCTCCTGATCGACGGCGGACTAATGAATCGCTCCGGCCCTCGCATCCTCGACGCCACCGAAATGCTATGCAAACAACTGGATACGGCGCGCAGCAAGCGCTAACGCGAAACCTCCGTCAGTCCGGCATGCGCCTCAGACCGGTATCGCCAGGATCGATTCTCGCCCGTAATAACAATGTTACTACCTGTCCCGATGATGTGTCTGGTAGTTGAACTGTTCTTGCGCAATGTGGCGCCGGCAGACTATTGCTGCACCCACTTCGTTAATTCCAGCCATTGCTCGACGTCTTTCTCGACGCGCGATGGCGCGACATCCCACAGGGTTGCGCCGTGGGCGGCGAGCTGCACATAGTTCTGCGTATCGCGCAGATAACCCAGCATCGGCAAGCCAAGGTTTTTGACGTAATGCGCCAACTGATCGGCGGCCCGTGTGCGAATATTGACCCGCATGCCCATGACGCCGATAGCGTACCGGCCATGGCGGCCGGAAAGCTTTTGCAAAAATTCCTGGGTAGCGAGAATGTCGAACATCGACGGCTGCAGCGGCACCACCACCTTGTCGGCAATGCGCAGCACCTCGTCGAGCCGCGCGCCGCTCAGTCCCGCCGGCGTATCGAGCACGATATGCGTGGTTCCCTTCGGAGGCTTGGCGACATGACCGTCGGTGATATCCCACGCCGCAATCGGCGGCAAGCTGCCGGGACGCAGTGCCAGCCATGCGCGCGAGGATTGCTGCACATCGGCGTCGCCCAGCAAGACATTGTGTCCCTGCTTGGCAAAATAGCCGGCAAGATTAGTCGCGATGGTGCTTTTGCCGACGCCGCCTTTGGGGTTGGCGATGACGATGACTGGCATGGTTATCCTCCCTGAATTGAGCTTGATCCGCATCCGGCCGATCTATCGGCGGCCTTATGAATCGGACATGCAAGGATAGCATGATGCTTTTACAGCGAAACCCCGGTACGTCGATGGACTCATGCCGTCAGTGGTATGAACAGTCGACCCTGCTCCGTCTCCACCACATGGAATGAACAGCCGAACGCCTCATGCAGGATGGATGGCGACAGAACGCTGTCGATACTGCCTAGCCCATGCCGGCCATCCGCCATAACCAGTACATGGGTGGCGAAGCGCGACACCAGATTGATGTCGTGGCATGCGGCGATCACCGCCTTGCCGTTAGGACTGGCTGTAGTCACAACGGCGCGCATCAATCCCATCACCGCAAGCTGCGCCGCCGCATCCTGATGGGCGGTCGGTTCGTCCAGCAGCATCAGGTCCGGGTCTTGCGCCAGCAGCGTTGCCAGCGCACCGCGCTGCCGCTCGCCGCCGGACAGCGTCATGACATCCTTGCCGGCGCAATCGCCCATGCCGACCGCGGACAGCGCGCGGCTCGCAAGCGTCTTGTCTTCATCGTCCTCCCAGCCCATTCCCATCTGATAGGGATGCCGGCCAGCCATGACTGTTTCCAATACCGTGCTGGAAAATGCGTCGACCTGCTGCTGCGCCAGTAAGCCGCGCCGGCGCGCCAGATCATCCGGTCGCAAGCTGCGCAAATCAGATCCTTCGAGCCGGATGCTCCCATGCTGCGGATCGAGCAGCCCCGCCAAGGTATGTAGCAAGGTGCTCTTGCCCGCGCCGTTCTTGCCGATCACGCACCAGAATTCCCCGGCCCGCACCTGCAGGTTCAGGTCGGCACACAGAAGCTTTTCACCCGCTTCGATGCGCAAAGAGTCGGTCGTCAACAAGTGCGCGCTCATACCCGGCTCCTCGACAGCAACCACAGAAATACCGGCACGCCGACCAGCGCGGTAATGACCCCGACCGGAAGCTGGGTCGGCGCCACCACTGTACGTGCGAGCAGATCGGCCAGCGTGAGCACACTGCCCCCGGCAAGCGCGCAGGCCGGCAGCAACACACGCTGATCGTTGCCGAAAATGAGCCGCACCGCATGCGGCACCACCAGCCCAACGAAACCGATGGTGCCCGCGACGGTTACTGCTGTAGCGGTGGCAATCGACGCCATGCACAAGGTCGCAACACGCAGCCTTACCACAGGCACGCCCAGCAGTTGCGCGAAGTTCTCGCCATGCGCGAGCAGGTTCAGTGCCTTGGCGTTGAAAACGGTCCAGCAGGTCACGACCAGCAGAACGATCCATGCGGGCAGCACAAACCGGCTGCCTTCCAAATCGCCGAGCAGCCAGAAGATCATGCCGCGCAGTTGCGCATCGGATGCCAGGCTGAGCACCAGCGTAATCACCGCGCCAAAACCCGAGGCGATCATCACGCCGGTCAGAATCAAGCGGTGACCCACCGCATACGGCGCCACCGGCAGGCGGCGCAACGGTTGCCGCACCAGTGCAAACAGCAACAGCATGGCGACGGCCGCGCCCAGCGCGGCGCCGATGCCGGCGATGCCATCCATTGAAATGCCAAGGTAGAGCGCCGCCATCATTGCCGTCAATGCTCCTGCCGCGGAACCGCCCGACAATCCCAGCACATCCGGATCCGCCAGCGGATTGCGCAACAACACCTGCATCAGCGCGCCGGCCACCGCCAACAGTCCGCCAACCGCGAACGCGGCCGATACGCGCGGCACGCGCAACAGCCAGATCACATCATCCGATGCAAAGACCTGCATGCAACCGGTGCTGCCGCATAGCGCTGATACGATCAGCGACAGCACCGCAAAGAATGCCAGGCCGAACAGGATGATGATGGCGCGCCGCATGCTTGAACTAATTACGGCTGCCAGTTCACGCCGACAAACACGCCGCGCGGCGCCTGGGTGTAACCGTAAGTGGTCTGGTAATCGCGATTGAACGCGTTATCGATGCGACCAAACAGCGACACCGCCTTCGACAACTGGTAGCGTGCATTCAAATTGGCGAGCCAGTAGGCGCCCAATTCGGTATTGCTGGCTGTCGCAAAATCTCGATCGGGACGGCTACCGGAGTACTGAAGGTCTGCGCCAAGCCGCCATGCGCCAATCGCCTTGGATGCGGAAAAGGAAGCCAGGTTCTTGGCGCGCCTGAACGAGGTAGCGCCTGTCGCCTTGTCTTTCGGGTTCTGCAGCGTCAATGTCGCAAGCAGATCCACGGCCGCGATTTGTCCGCGCGCACTCAACTCCAGTCCCTCATTCTCGACCCGGGCAAAGTTAAACGATGGGCAACTGAAAGGGTAGGCGCCGCTAAAGCAATTGTTTGGATCGACTGCGAACTGGTCCTTTGTGCGCGATTTGAAGAGCGTTGCACGAAGCAGCGCAGCGCCCATCGCGTATTGCCCACCCAATTCATACGATCTGGATTTCTCCGATTTAAGCGACGGATTGCCGTTAAGCGGATCGAACAGTTGGACGAGATTCGGCGCATTGAATGCGGTGGACGCGCTGGCGAGCAATTTAACATTCTGGGTCAATGCAAAGCCATAGCCCAGGTAACCCGTCACATCACTGCCGGAGCCGCCGACATGATCATAGCGAAGGTTTGCCTGAACCTGGTGAGCATCTTTTGCGCCATTCACACCGACGTAGGCGCTTGAGGTCGAGCGGTCGAATGCATTCCGCGTTGCGCCAAATCCGAAGTCGGAAAAAGCATTCATTTTTTCCTTCCCTGCATCGAGTCCTGCCACCATGCTCCAAGCGGGCGCAAGGACCACCTCGTTAGCCCATTGCAATAGCGTGGTATCGCCGTCGTCGCGTATCGCGTATCCGAACGCGGATACCGAAATGCTCTCATTGCGCGTGGCAGTCTGTGACAGGGTCACTGTTGACGACCAGCTTGGCGACAACCGGTTTTTTGAGAATACGGCAAGAGAATGTTGCCTGGAGCGCCCGCTATCGGTATCCGTCGGCGCGCCGAAACCGCCGCCGTCAAAAGCTAACTTGCCGTCATTGGCGTAGATGCGCGCGCCCACTTCATTGCCTTTGCTCCATTCATGCGACAGGTTGCCGGCAACACTATTATTTCGATAACCGTCCTTGTCCGGATTTTCATTCGAATACTGGCTCAAGCTATTCGCGGAAAAGCCATCGGTCTTAAAGCGTGTCAGCGACAATGCATACTTGGTGTCTCCCGATTTTCCCGACACAGCACCGCTTAATTGATGCGTCCCGCGTGAGCCCGCTTCAGCGGAAAAACTCGTCGAAGGCTGTCCCGCTCCCTGCTTGGTGAAAATATGAATCACGCCGCCGATCGCGCCGGAACCATAAATGGCGGATACATTGCCACGCACGATTTCAATATGATCGATCTGATCCGGCAGAATGTGCTCAAGTGCCGGCGCCGGAGAAAAGTTCTGTCGGCGCACCGGTACCCCGTCGATCAGAAACAAGGTCTCGCCCGGTTGCGCGCCGCGCATGAAAAGCGATGTGGTTTGGCCTGGGCCGCCATTCTGCGTCAATTGAATGCCGGCTTCGCGGCGCAATAGCGACGGCAAATCAAATGAGGGGTTATTGCGAATGTCTTCTGCGGTAATCACTGTGGTGTGCGGCAAGGCATCGCTCTGCAACTGCTCGATGCGCGATGCGGTCACGACAACCGGCGCCAATGTTTTGTCATTATTCGATTGGGCGTGCACAGGCGCGGCGGTCAATATAGAAACAAGTGCGAGCGGCGTCCATGCCGCGATACCGGTACGTGAAGTGGGAAAAGTCATGATGTCGTTTTCGAAAAAAGCTCTCGGCATGCTTCCCCGCACGCCGGGTCCAATGGAAGGCATGACAGGACGATCGAAAACAGTTGAACGAAATACTTGTGTTGACAATAACGCAAGCAGCGCCGACTCGTGTTCGCGAAACTCCCCCGTCGCAGCACTTCCCCCTGTCTTGGCCGGTATCCGGGCTAACAAGTCAGATCGCCTCACCTTCCCATGCAAAACTGCACAGTGGCATGAAGAGACAGTCAGTTACTCAAAAAGAGAGTGACGCTTGTTTTACCGTTGCGGGGGCAGCACACGTTGGCTTATTGATAAGCATCGTGTTTCCCGTTTAACTGCGCGCATGATCATGCGCGCGGGCACCAAAACCTTCGCAGTTTATGCGCAGCCTCGTATCGCGTCAAATTTGCAATATTTATCGCATTGGCATGCATCCATCAAGTCGATACGGGGCCATCTTCAATTCTGTTAAAACAAGTAAACTGTGTGGGCTTCAATTGCTTAAATTGCAATCATCTTTTCACATGCGTTTGCTTCCATGAAAAATCCAGCCGAATACTACAGTCAGCAATACAATGCCCGCGCAATGATTCCTGATCATCCGCATATCTTCACGCGCTGGCTGAAGGAGTCTGCACACGTGCGCCGCGCGCATGCTGCGCTGTTTGACATCGCTTATGGCGAATCGAGCGGCGAGCGTCTCGACTTCTTCCCGACCAACCGCAGCGACGCGCCACTGCTGATATTCATTCATGGCGGCTGGTGGCGCTCGCTCGACAAGTCGGATTTTTCATTCATCGTGCCCGCCTACACGCGCGCTGGGGTTAATGTCGCATTGACCAATTACACACTCGCGCCGCAGGCATCAATCGCGGACATCGTATTGCAGCAACTGCGCGCGCTGGCATGGTTGTATCGCAACGCCGAAACATATGATTTCAACCCGCGGCGCATCGTCGTCGCCGGGCATTCTGCCGGAGCGCACTTGACTGCGATGATGATGTCGGCGGTCTGGCCGGTGTTCGGCAACGATCTGCCGCCCGATCTGGTGAAAGCCGGAATCCTGATGTCCGGCGTATACGACCTGGAACCGGTGCGGCATGCGGAATTCGTCAATGTCGATTTGAAGTTAAATGAAAAGAGCATTGAGCTTTTGTCACCATCAACCATTCCGCAGGCGCACCCGGCACCTTTCATCAGCGCATTTGGCGCACTCGAATCGGAAGAATTCAAACGCCAAACCGCATTGATCGAAAAATCCTGGCATACCAACCATCGGGCACGGATTGCGCTGCCGGAATCGAACCATCTGACAATCTGCGATGCGTTCGCGACGCCGAGCCATCCGTTATGGGAGGCGAGCATCGATCTGATCGCAGGCGTGAAATAGCCGAATCACTTGCACAACAGGTTTGGCAGCGAGACTTTGCCGGGAAATCGGCCAGGCATTATGATGTGTCGGTTGCGTATTGGAAATCTGTGACTGATAATCCTGCACATAGCCGCCGCAAAGCGTGCAAGTGTAATTAATGACTGAGCCAGGCTGTTTGTAAGAAAAAAGCCGACAACAAAGATAGGGAAGTACCGACATGACCGACGCAGCAGATGACCTCGAAGCACTGTTTGATGAAGTGGCCGCTCAGCGCGCCGATACGGTCGTGCCCCCTGCGCCCGCTGTCGCAGCTATTGAGGAAAGCGAAGCCCTGCCTGCCGCGCCTGACGCGCAAGCCGAGGTGCAGGAAGATCAGTCGGACAAACCGATGTACGAGCGCCTGGGCGGCATCGTGCGCATGCTGCACGATTCATTGCGCCAGCTCGGCTTCGACCGTTCGCTGTCCGACGTGGCCAATCAGATCACCGATGCACAGGGTCGTCTCGAGCATATTGCGGCGCTGACCGAGCAGGCTGCCAACAAGGTGTTGAACGCGGTCGACACCAGTATCCCGGAACAGGACGCGCTGACGAAAAAGGCGAAGGACATGGAACACCGCTGGGCCATGCTTTTCGATGGCAAGCTCAGCATTGACGAGTTCAAGGCGCTGGCGGGCGACTCCAGGCAATTCGCCGCTACCGTCATGGACGCGACCGAAGCCGAAAAAGCCCGCCTGCTTGACCTCATGATGGCGCAGGAGTTCCAGGACATTACCGGCCAGTTGATCAAGAAGATCGTGTCAATTACCAGCACGGCGGAACACGAGCTTGCACAACTGCTGCGGGATAACGCACCGCCCGAAGTCAAGGCCGCGATGGCCGCGGAACACAAACCTGTGGAACTGATGCAGGGGCCATCCTCGCCGGACGCGGCAATGGCGCAGGATGACGTCGACAGCTTGCTTGCGGATCTGGGGTTCTAATGGATGACATGCTCAAGGAATTCGTCGTCGAAGCACTGGATCTGGCGACGAACGTAGAAGAGCATCTGCTCTCGCTGGAGCGACGTCCGGACGACAGCGAGACGCTTAATGCGCTGTTCCGCTCTTTTCACACCATCAAGGGTGGCGCCGGCTTCATGAACTTGCCGGCGATCGTGTCCGCCTGCCATCTGACCGAAAACCTGTTCGATGCGCTGCGCACCGGCAAGGTGCCGGTCACGCCGACCGCGATCGAAGCCGGCCTGCAAGCCAGCGGCTTTGTCGCCGATCAGCTTACTCAGCTGGCAAACGGTGCTTCGCCCGATGCCCTGCCAGCGATGCCTGCCGCTCTGGAAGATATCCTGACACAGGCAATCGAAGGCACCGCTGCCGCACCGGCGGCACCCACCAAAGTTGTGGCTGCCGCTGCGCCAGTGGAAGGGAAAGCGGATTCAAGCGTGACAAGCGCAAATGCGTCTGGCGCTGGTCTGGACTGGGATGCCTTGTACAGGGCTGTCGTTCCTGCTGGCACGCTCCCGGCATCGCAGACCCCAGCCGCCCCCCCCGCATCTGCGCCTTCCGCTACGGCGGCATCACCTGCGGTTGCAGCGCCTTCAGCAGTAAAGGCAGCGGAAGAAGGGGCAAGGCCGATTACCGCACAGGTCAAGGAAGACAGTATCCGTATCGACGCCATCAAGCTCGATGCCTTGCTG
>SXGU01248364.1_pt1 | contig 10216 bp, 17 predicted proteins | sample 3174531 | NCBI WGS metagenome assembly SXGU01 (sample SAMN11356863, study PRJNA531348) | freshwater metagenome | isolation source: freshwater sample F1-140 | place: China: Fuxian Lake, Yuxi | collected 2017-12-25 | reverse complement strand
TGGGACCGCTCGGACTTGGGCCTATGCCGCTGCCGCAGCTGCTCGAAAATCGTTCAAAAACATGGAGTCCAGTTCCATTGGCGAGACGACGGACGGGCCGCTCGGAGACTGGACGTGGTTGCCACCGCCGCTCGGTTGGTGAGCGGCCGCGGAAAGTGCGTTTTGCAGAAAACTGGACTTCTGCTGCTGGCTGACTTGAGAGGGCGTCGAAGCGGCGACCGGAGCTGCTGCTGCGGGCGCGCTGTTTCCCGCAGGATTCCCGGTGGCTTCCGCTCCCAGCACTGCTTGCTTGCAGACCGAAAGCAGCACGTTCGCGTCGCCGGAGAAGTTCGCGGACAAGTCTTTGACCAGCTTCACGAACTGTTGACCCTTGGGAGTCAGCAGCATTCCGCCGTTGTTCGCCGGCTGGTAGATCCATTCCTTGTTGGCGACTTCGAACTGGTTGACGCTGTCGGCAGCAGTTTGTTGCGACTGCGCCGCCTGAAACTGCTGCTGCTGGTACTGCATGTACGACTGGAACTTTTGTTGCACGAGTCGTTCGATCGGATCTTGCAGCACATCCCACGTCTTGCGGTACGGATCGGCGATGAACCCACGGGCGGCGTCCGATTGCCAGTTGATGGCCTGATTCAGCCCCTGAAGGATCGGGGCGACCATCATTTCCATGCCGGGCTTCGGCACCATCAGCCCGGTTTCCGCGTCGCGCACCACCATGCCTTGGTTGATGGCAAACTGCATTTCTTGGGTCAGTTTCGGACCATCCCAGTGCTTCTGGAAGTGCCCGTCGAGCGACCACTCAGCCGGCTTCGCGGGAGACGCCGGCTGAGCCGGAACTTGTCCGCGCGTCGCGAAGAACTCATTGATCGCGTCCGCGTGCGGCAGCAACGACTGAGCGTACTGCGCCATCGGAGCCATCTGCTGATACCGGCTCATCAAGGCCGAGGCGACATCCGCGTCGCTGGCCGTGGCCGGAAGCTGGATGCCGAGTTCTGCGGCTTGAGCTGCCAGAGCCGAAACTGTCGTCGCAGTAGGAGTCGAGCCAGCCGAGGCCGACGGTGCGCTTACCGTCGCGGAACTCGGCTGGCTCGTGGTCGGTTCGCCGCCCGTCGCTTGAGCCGCCGAAAACATCGACGACAGATCGCCGGATTCGATCGGAGCTTCCACCTGCGGAGCGGCGACCGTGGACGCGCTCGGTTGTGGTGCAGCGGGATTCAAAACATTGGTATCGGCTGGCATGTCTCGCACCTTGTTGAGAGAGAAGAGGGCGTTGAGGTGCGGGACGGTTACTTGATCGCCTTTTGAGCGTGGGAAGATTTCTGAAAAGAGTGTTTCGTTTTGTTCCAGTTTGCTGTAATATGTACGAATGCGAATTTCAGGATACGAGAATGACGACCTGATCCCGATTGGTTTGTTCGCGGATCAGCTCAAACCTCCGCGCAGCATCAGTTGCGTTCGGCAGTGGATTACCAAGGGGTCACTAAACCGGCTGACCAATCTGCGCGTGAAGCTGGCGAAGACCCGGCTGACCAACGGTGGATACGCGGTTTCCATCCGTGACTACGAGGCATTCATGGCCGCGCTGAATCAAAAGCCATAACGCTCAGGTTCAGCGGACACGAGGAGAAAGCTATGAGTACGGAAAACGCGCAAACAAGTGCTCCGCTGGAACCGCTTTCTGAGCGTGCTTTGCAGTGGGTTGAAGATGCGATGAAATTGCCGTTGGCTGACATCGCGATCGAGCCTGATGATGAGTGTTGTTTCAACTGCCATTTTTGGGAGCACCAAGATAACCCGATGGCCGGCGTTGATGGTTCTGGTGTGTGCCGCAGGCACGCCCCAGTGACCATTTACGGACTGATTCGTTGGGATCGCGGACCTAAGACAGATGATGATGGACTTGATGCTGCGCCAGTGTGGCCGGAAACGAAATCGGACGATTGGTGTGGCGATTTTGTTGGCGGAAACGACGGCACGCAATACTTGCGAGAGTTGCGAACAAATTCGCAGTTGAGGCGTGAAGCACTGGAGAGAACGGCGCGATGGTTTTTTGCGGCGCACTGAGTCCGCCCACCAGTTGAGTGAGCCGCAGAACAATCTTTCACCAGACGCAAGTCCGCAGCCGAAAAAAACAGGGGGCACCACGCATGGCCAAGTTCTACGTCTACGCGAGAATCAGCCACTCCGAGCAGGAATCCGGGGATTCCGTCGCCGCCCAAAAGCAGCGGGGTCAGCACTACCACGAGGATCATTACCCCGACCACGTCTGGGGCGGGATCTTTGAAGAACCCGGCCACGTCTCGGCCAACAGTGTTCCATTCATGCGACGCAAAGCCGGCAAGGAAGCGATCATCAAACTCCAGGCCGGCGACGTGCTCTACGTTGACAAGGTCGATCGTCTGTGGCGTGACATTCACGACTTCTCCGACTTGCTGCGCTGGTTCAAGAATCAAAAGGTCCGGCTCGTTTTCGGTAACTTGCTGGGAGGCTGCTTCGAGATGGACTCACCGCTCGGGGAGTTCATGCTGCCTTTGATGGTACTGCTCGCACAGCTCGAATCACGTCAGACCAGCGACCGCATCAAATCGAACTTCGCGTACCAAAAAGAGAACGGATTCTTCCCGCATCGCGCCGAATCTGCACCACTGGGAACCAAGGCCGTCACCGCAGTTCCCTACGCTCCGACCAAGCTCAAGAAGCCCAAGAAGATGCTGGTCTGGGATATGCCCATGCGGCTCATCATGGCCGAGATCGTGAAACTACGCGACGTGGACAGACTGACGTGGAAACAAATCTCCGATCTCATGACGCAGCAGTTGCAGACCTACGTTCCGAAATTTGAACAAAATCGCGTGTGGCGATGGGAGCGTTGTGCCTACGCCTACGCGCTGGAAAAGCAATACGCCCTGATCCAGAACCCGAGGTACATGGCGCTGAAATCGCTGCCGACCTACATGGATTCCATCAAAGACGGACGTGGCCAACCAAAGGTTTCGTGCCTGAAAAGCACCGCCTCGACCGGCAAGACCGATCCCAAGCAGGGCTGTCAGGTCATTGAGTAGTCGCTCCTAACCCATCAGCAAGTCGCCGTTCGGCCAGAAGTTCTCACCCTCGGTCATCTCTCGGACGAGTGCGAGACATGCTTCTTCCCCCATCGCGGCCGTCGTTTCCAGGACGGCATCTGCGACGTGCTTGCCACCCTGATCGGAGAACTCCTTCGCAGACTTGTAGACGTTCTTACGGACGCGGGTACGAAAGCGGAGTCGGCTGGCTTCGCTCGGCTTGCTGACTCGCTCAGCCACTTCAGCCGGGGACAACTTGCCGAGGCATTGATCGAACAGCCCCATCAGCAGTTCCAGCAACTGATCCATTAGACCTTCGAAGAGAGCGAGCTGCTTCTCCGCGGCTTTCGAATTCAGCGTCGCTGTGAGCATGGACTTGAATTCTTCGGACGGCTTGGACATGGTCGGTTTCCTCAAAAGAGTTTCTGCCAGCAGATGTTCGTGGGAATCGGTATCACATGGGAGTCAGTTGTCGGCGGATGGAGTTACACATTGCGCATCCGGGATTCGGGCAGACCGGCGCGGAATAGTGTTGCCCCTGCCATACCGCCGAGCGTGCCAGCTGGACGCTGCGGGCATACAACCAAGAATTCCCATTCTGAACCACCGGCAACCCTGGTGGCCGGTGCATGTAGGACGCAAAGGCGCGGAGCGTTGCCAGCCGTGGTCTCAACTGCTGGAGCACATCCGCGTACAAGTAGGCCACGCCGACATCCGCCTCGACATCAATCCTCGTGGCATCGCCCGTGATGATCGTGATGAGATGGCTCAGCCCCAGCGATCGCACACGTTCCCTGGCCACGGCGGCGCGGACTGGATCAATCTCGATCCCCGTCACGCGACATCCCCATCGCTCCGCAGCAGCGATACACCAGCGTGCGTCTCCGCAGCCGTAATCCACAAATCCGATCTCCGGCTTCGGCAAGAGACCGATGACTCGTTCGACCTCCTGCCCTGGCGTTGGGGCGGCTTCAGTGCCCTCCGGGACGCTGGCGGCAACCTTCGTTTTTGGTTGTCCGTCCGCTTTGCGAAACGCTTCGAGTCCCGACCAGACCATGATTCGTCCGGCATCGGAATTCGTCGTCCAGTGGACCATCGGGTATCCCCAGCCGTGTTTCTGCCCCTGAGCAATCACCCACGCGGGATAGGCGTCGTAATCTTTGTGGACCTTGATCTCGAACTCTTTGCTGAGTTCCTGCTTGACCGCCTCCAAGGCCGCCGGGCAAGCTGGGCACCACGACGGACCATAGAAGTGCAGCGATCGCTTCTCGGCCACCGAGGCCATGTCGCCGGCCATCATGAAGTCGGCCGCTGAACTGCGAGCACTGCCGATCATCATCAGATCGGACGCCGGTCGGATCCCAGGCTCCAACTGAGCACACAAAAGCAAAGACAGCACCAGGACTTTCATGCGTCCTCCCGTTACAGACTACCCCATTTCGAATTCATTCACAGCCCGATACCGGCCCGGCTGAATCGCCGTGGCCACGTCTAAATCGTAGGCTGTCGCGTTCGGCTCAAGCTGATAGCCACCGGGACTGAGGCGGCTATTGAGCGTGAACGCAAAGCCCGTCGACGGCGGTTCCGGCGGTTTCGGACCAGGCTTGCCATACCGACTCACCGCCTGGGCAATGTCCCATGACTGCGGTGAAACGATGTCGCCGCTGGCAGTGGGTTGCATCAGCGATCCCGCCGGGCCGTGGTCCAGCCCGATGGCGTGTCCCTTCTCGTGAATCAGCACTTGCAGCAGCAGCCGCTCTGACCAGTTCGTCGCGCGGTTGTAGACCTGCTGCATCTGATCTTCGGGGCCAGAGTTATTCGGCAGGTAGGAGTAAGCCAGCACGCCCGCGCCGGTCGAACCGGGGTTCGCGTAGATGTTCGCCGTGGCCATGTCGTCGATGTGCTTCAGGCGGATCCCACAGACCGCATTCCACGCCTCATCGGCCGCCAGCCACAGTGCGTGTTCGCGTTCCGCTGACAGCGGGTTGAGTCCACTCAGCCGGTGAGCAGTCGTCACGTCCAGCATTCGCCACTTCGATTGGCTCGCCGCTTCTGGGGCTCTCGCAAAGTCTGGCATTCCGCAGCGAGGCCGCAGCATGTGCTCCGAAGGTTCTTCGCCGGTGACTCCGTGGAAGTCAGCGTACCTGTCGATCGCGTCCTTCACCACTGCCGAACCAAACATGAATGAGCGAACAACGTCCCATTCCTGATCGGCAAAGTAGCCGAGCTGAAACAGAAATCGAAGCTGGTCATTTTCCGTTGGCTGCGGCCATGCTGGTGTCACTTCGCAACCTCCGCAAACGCGAACGACAGTTCCGCCCAGATCGCAACGTATTGCTTCTGTGTCGTGAACTGGCCGGAATCACGAGCCTCAGCCAAGCGGTCGGCCACATCCTTGAACACCGGTCGCCAAACATCGGCCTTGTATCCCGGCGTCGCCGTGTTCAGCGCCAACTGATTCTTGATAGCCTTGTCGATCGGCCAAGTCCCGTTCGCGATGTTCGTGGCACCAACGCGATAGTTCTCGGCGAGATTTGCGGCCACCGAACGCTCGGAAGCGGGCACGTTCAACCGCACGGCGTTGGCGATGATCTTGTCGAAGCCCAGTGGCACCGGGAGCGGATCAGGAACCGGGACTGGATCAGGCTTCGGCGGTGGCTGGTCTACCTTGGGGACCGGCACCGGAACTGGCGCTGGTCCCACAAGGGTCGTGGGCTTTCCCACCGTAATCACCCGCACTGTCTCGGCCATGTCCTCTTCGTTCCAGACGTAGAGCGTGATGGCGTAAGTACCAGTCCGCGAGAAAACCGTCAGCACACGCTTGTCGCCACTCAGCTTGAACGTGGGCTTGCCCGTCTGGCTGAACGCGGGAATGACCTTCCACTTGCACCTTTCCTTCTCTGTCAGGCTGTCGGCCTCAAATTCGAGCGGATCACCCGGCTCGATAATGCTCTGTTCGTCAATGTTCGAGCCAATGCGAGCAACCGGCGAGGCACCAAGCGCCGAGCAGCAAAGCGCGAACAAGAAAATCACCGGCCACCACTTCAGGCCAGTCAAAAATCCGTCAGAGACAAGCGGGCGATTCATGTTTGTCTTCCTCATCAGCCGCCCGTTCCAGAGCGGCAATCACCATCAACGCCATGCCGCGGTTCGCACACACACAGATCTTCCGACTCTCGGCCAGTGAGAGAACCTCAAAACCACCAAACGCCCAGGTCGCGTCGTATTCGTGAAACCGACGATCACCGACCTTCGCATACGATGCTGGAGTTCGTGGTGCCATGCCCGCGCCTCATCGAAAATCCCCACGGTCAATCCGCCTCCGGTAACGCATGTCGTCCACACAATACCAAATGGCAAGACCAGCTAGAATCCAGACAACCAAAGGCATTATGCCGCCTCCGCCGGAACCCCGGAGCGAGTTGTCTCGGCGTAGTTCTGGTTCTGCTTCAAAATAGACTCAATCCCTGACAGCTTCGATCGACTCTCAGACAGCTTTTCGGAAATCGCCCCCAGAGCGATCGACGTCGTCGCCTGGTGGGTCAGTCCTTCAGCGTCTCGCTTGTCCAGAGCGTCAATGAACGTGATGTGACGAGTCGCCGTACGTTCTAAAATCGCAGCGAACCACCGCCCAACCCCCACGACAATCAGCATCCACGGCCAGTTCTGATAAAGACTTGCGAATGGGTCGATCATGTCTGCAAGCAAAGTCATTGGTCCCGTCCTTGTTACGGCCTGATTGCCGCGAGCAGTATGTCAGCCCACTTTTCCACTGGCAAGACCTTGTTGTCATATTGACGACTGCGACGCCCCTTGGCAGAATCCCGCCGCCGTGGCAGGCTTAACCTTCGATCACTTCGCTTCGGCGAACCCTGAAAGCCGCATCGAGCCTGCCACGCTAAGATGCGGCTTTCTTCGTTTTGTGCTGGGCAGAAGATCATGGAATCAGTGGCGTTTACCCACCGAATCACTGACTTAGAGTTGCGTCTGCACCATGCCGGCCACGTTTGGCAGCTACTCGAACAACGACTCGCCAGCCACCTCGCTCGGCACCTCCCCGAAGCCGGCTACCAACTCTTCCGCGTCACCCGCGTCACCAGCCGAGACGAGCGAGCCCGCGAAACGCTCGTGACGCTGACGCTCGAAGTCGGCCAAGTCACCGAACGACCCTTCGTCAACGTCGCCGTGCCATACGTCGCAGAAGAAAACCTCCATCTCTCCGACGATCAATTTGAGGAAATCCACAACTTCGCCTTCGGAAGAAAACCAACCACGCCCAAGCCCCCTACACGCCGGAACATACTCACTACACGACGGCACATACTCATCGAAAAACAACCACAGCCCGCCTGACGCCATCCCCTCGGCTTCATCGCGGGCTGTCTTCGTTCCAACATCAGGGCCACAGACGCCCAAACGGCTAAACCCCACCGACGGTCGCCCAAGGCGAAAGCACAGGCACAACGGGGAACCGAAGCTCTCATCGACCTGATCGAATCGGGGTGGCGGACGGTGGCTCAAATATGGCCAATCAACCGATAATCCGCAGCGGCCGAAACGTACCAGTGGAGGGAGCAATATAGGGATGGCGACACGTCTGTCGCTGGTGAGGAACCCCGCTTCATAACCGGGGTCGAATGCGGCCATAAACGCGGTGAGGGTGGGGGATCCTGTCTCTACGAATCAACCACAAACCAATACTACGCAACCGCTTCCATTTTCCCGAACCCCGATTTTTTGTGTGGACTCTCTACGCGGAACATGACTAATGATCCGCCGCCAGGATGGGGACCACGGGGTAGGCTTGCTGTAACTCCAGCAACTGCATGCGCTTGCTGCAACGGCGACATCTGAGTCTCTTTCCCTGCCCCCGTAGAGGCACGCTCTGTGACCAAGCATTACCCCCCATGCCCCTCCTCCTCGCGTGCGTGTGCGTGTGCGCGCCTGCGACCAATCCATGCTTCAGCCCACATTTGCGGCTTCCCGCAGCCTGGCCAGTGAAGTCTCGGCCCTACAAGGCTTTGCATCGTCGCAACACTCGTAATCGCGACGTTTTCTCCACGCCCGCGTGCATGCGTGCGCGTGCGTGTCCCCATCTGGGATGAATTTTTTTTGGCTAGGGTAGAGGCCCGCAAGTTTTCGCGAGTCTTGCGGATTCAGCCCGCCGTTGCTGAAGCATCCTCCCCGATGCGTGGGGAGTAGGAGTTAGTGCGATGAGCTACGAGATGAGCGATGCGTTGCGTGATTGTGTTGGAGTTGCCCCTTGGACGGTGGGGAAGATATTCCGCACATTCCACTGTTCCGCCAGCAGGATGGACATGCTGGCAACGGCGTTGCTGGTGCAGAGTGAGAATCCTGGAGTTCCGCCAGCGCAGCTCTGGAAGCGCACCGTCAAGGCTTGGCTGAGCGTTATCAAGCTATCCCTGGGGATGACGGGGCGGGGCGGGATTTCGGCGGACCGGCGGTTTGCTGCGGTCGATGCGGATTGTGACCTAAGCCAAGTCGCGGCATCGGTTTTCGACGAGATTGCGTGGCAAGCTGCGGAAGAACAGGCCCGCATTGCCGGGTTGGTCGTCACCCTGCTGGATATGTTCGCTCAGGGGTTGGGCACCGGGTTGCGTGATGGGGCGACGATGGAAGTTGCCGCTGAGCGTGCGGGTTGCTCGATGCGGACGGCCTACCGCCACGTTGACGCGGTTCGTGAGATGCTTACGGCATAGGCTTGCCGTTCCCTCATGCTGTTGGCGCTCCCGGTGTTCGTGCCGGTGAGCGTTGCCGCGCAGGTTCGCCCTGCGTTGGCATAGGGGAACTTGTGCCGCCAGATCGCGCGTGTGTGCGCGAGGATTATCCCCTTGGGGTTGGACAATGAGGGAATTTGGCAAAATTTCGGCCGATTCGGCAAACGATTGCAAGCCGGTCGCAAATCGCGACGGATGCACGCACCGGAGACACGCCCATGACGCTCGCATCGTACCACCAGCAAGTAAAGCACCTGCTCACGGTTGCTCTCCAGGAGCGCGTACGTCCTGGGTGCGTGGCGAACTGTGCGTGGCTGCGTCGGAGTGACGTGGCGGATGATATGCGGGCTGGGATGACGCCAGCGCAATCGGCCTTGAACTGGCTGGTTGGGCGTGGGGTTTGTGGTCCCGTGAATGAGTACGCCAAGGCCACGCAGAAGGTTGCTGTGTCCGCATCGCTCTACGGGGCGTGACAAAATTTTGTTCGGTTCGGCAGACAAGTGCCGCCAGCAATTTCGCTGGTTGCACAAACAACGCCCGAGCGGGGAGGGCAACACATCACCCGCAGGAGATTTAACCATGACGATCCAAGACATTCTGGCGCAAGTGGCAACGGGCAAGATCAACGCGGCTGACGCGGCGAAGCTGATTGAGGCGATGAAGACTGCCTCCAGCGGTGGCGGGTGGAAGACGCAGGTCCATGTCTCCCGCAACAAGTCGGGCGGCGTGTTCATTCGCCATCCCAAGTTCGTGGAGCACAGCGAGGCGAAGGACAAGGACTACATCGCCGGCATCAACATTCCGCCGAAGGTGGCGAAGGTGCTGTTCGGTGACAAGGCGGTGTTCGATGAGCTGGCCAAGCTGGTTCTGGCGTTGCCCGATGGCAAGGGCGTTGACCAGCCTGCGATGGCTGCGAGCTAGGTGACGCCGCCAGTGGCCGAGAGTGAGGCGGGCATGTGATGTTCATGCCCGCTGACTCTCCCGCCCATTGTCACGTCGACCATTGCGGGATACGAGCCAGCGCTTTCTGGCAGGGAGTGTGTGTGATGGAACCCAGAATCGGAGTCCCGTTTATCGACCAGTGGCTGCTGGCGGATTGTGCCGCAACGCTGGCGTTTCTGCTCGCTCGCGGCGTGACTGACATGCGGTCTGCGTGTTGCTGCGTAAGCTACGGCTACGATCCCGCCGACTATCAGCGTGGCGACGGGACTTGCCAGTAACAGGGGTGACAAAATTTGGACGGGTTTCGCAAACGGTTGGCGGCCGAATTCCGCCAGACGGTGCTGGTCCCGTATTGACCAGTAGGAGATTGTGCTATGTCGATTCATGCTTTGCCGGACATTCCTGGTGTTGACGTTGCCGAGCTGATTGAACGTGAGATTTAAGTTGTCTTTAGTTGTGTTAATGTAGTCGTCGTAG
>SXGU01405312.1_pt1 | contig 10218 bp, 8 predicted proteins | sample 3174531 | NCBI WGS metagenome assembly SXGU01 (sample SAMN11356863, study PRJNA531348) | freshwater metagenome | isolation source: freshwater sample F1-140 | place: China: Fuxian Lake, Yuxi | collected 2017-12-25 | reverse complement strand
GTGCTCCCAGGCGTGGACGATCTTGTGCCGGTCGACCAGCTCGTGCAGGTGCAGCTCGAACTCGGTCTCGAAGGTGCCGATCATCTCCCACGGCGGGATGCACGAGCACAGGGCGCGGACCCAGGTGGTCTTGCCCGAGCCCTGGACGCCGGAGACGACGATGCTCTTGCCGGCGCGGACGCAGGCGGCGAGGAAGTCGGCCAGCACCGCGCCGCACGCCTTGCGGTCGTAGACCATCTCGTCCATCGACACCTCGCGCATCCCGTGCCGGCGGATCACCACCGAGGTGTAGGCCATCACCCAGGAGCCGGCCGCGAGCCGGGCGCCGCCGGGCAGGCGCAGGTCCAGGTGCGGCCGCGCTTCGGTGAAGGGCCGGTTCTGCCGGGAGCCGAGGTCGGCGAGGAACTCGCGCAGCTCGTCCTCGGAGTCGGCGATCGGGGCGGCCTCGATGAGGGTGCCGTCGACCAGTTCCAGCCACACCGAGCAGGCCGGGCCGCGGGCGATGACGATGATGTTCTCGACGTCCTCGCGCTCGACCAGGGGCTGGAGGCGGCCCAGTCCGAACAGGGCGGCGTGGAGGGCGGACTTGAGGGCCTTCTCCTGTCCCGTCGTCCACGGCTGCCGGCCGGTGGAGACCAGCGTCTCGGCCTCGGACTTGATGAGCTCCTCGATGACGTCGAGGCCCATCTGCTCGCGGTCCTCCTCGGTGACACGGCCGCCTTCCTTGTCGAGGCGGGCGGTCAGGCGCGAGGAGATCTCCGCGCGGTACTGAGCGACCAGTTCCCAGTCCAGCTCGACTTCCCCGTCGACGCCCGGGCTGTGGTGCTCCTCCGGGGCGGTCTCGACGAGCGGGCGCAGGCTGAACTCCGAACGGGCTCGGCCCGGCGGGGACTGCTCGCTGGTCCAGGCGCCGGCGAAGATCGGCAGTGAGGTCGGGTCGTGGTCCTCCACGGGCGGCGTCGGGGGCGGGGGCGACTGGGTGCTGCGGCCCCGGGCGAAGGGGGAGGTGCGGTCGTTGGTCGCCGCGTGCCGGGCCTCGAGCCACTCATCTGCGCGCAGCGGGTCGCGGCCGTTGGTCCGCGGGGTGTCCGGGTGGTGTCCGTTGGTGCTCATGCGTGGCCTCCGTTCGTGGGAGCGAGGGCTGCCTGGTTGGCGCCGAGGATGGACTGGATGGCCGCGGCGCTGGCGCGGTAGCCGCGCAGCAGCCCGGAGGTCTCGAACTTGCGGGGCCGGCGGGCGCCGTGGGAGTAGACCTCGGCCGCCTCGGGCTCCCAGTCGACGGAGGAGATCACGGGGATCTGGAGGGCCTTGGCGATGTGGCGTGCGGTGTAGGGCCGGACCCGGGCGCCGGTGGGCACCGTGGGCCAGCGGCGCTCCTCGTCGACGAGGAGGACCCCGAGACGGGACAGGCCGCCGACTGCGGCGAACTGGCCGCGCAGGGTCTTGGCCCAGCTGGTCGCGCCGGCCAGTGCCGGCAGGGAGCTGCGGGTGACCAGCAGGGTCAGGTCGGCGGCGGCGATGAGGGGCTGGGGCCAGCCGGCGAGACCGAGCCGTCCTGCGTCGACGATGACGTCCTGGCCGTTGCGCTCGAGGGCCCGCAGCTGCTCGATGAGCGGGTCCCACAGGGGCAGCAGGCTGGGGGCCTGCTCGTGGGCGCGGATGCCGGGCAGGAACCAGGCCGACCTCTCGGCCGGCGCCTCGGGGTCCAGCAGCAGCGTCTCGCGGGGCAGGGTGTCGGCCAGGGTGCCCTCGCGCAGGGACAGGGCGAGGTTGATCAGGCCGCCGGTCGGCTCTTGGGTGCCGTGGAAGTAGCCGGCGAAGACCGAGGAGGATCCGGTCGGGTCGGCGTCGACCAGGAGCACGGGGCGGTGCCAGTTGAGGGTGAGCCCGAGCGCCGTGGTGGAGACGCCGGGCGAGCCGCTCGCGGATGCCAGGACGATCAGCGCCATGCCTCAGCGCTCCCGTGCATCCAGGATGAGCGCGACCCGGCCGGTGGCGGCATTGGCAGCCAGGTCGGCGGCCTCACGTTCGGGCACTGCGACGTCGACGACGGTCTCCCCCGTCTCCTCGACGCGGCTAACACCAACCACGGTCGCCTCGATGGTCACCGGCGCCTCGTCGGTGACCTCGCCCTGGTCGCCGGGGGTGGTGACGATCCGGACGACGTCGCCACCGTAGAGAGGCTCCGAGGGCATCTTGGCGGGGGTGAGGCTGATGCCCACCAGGGACTCCCCCTCCCCCGGCACCAGGTTGTCGGTGACTGCCTGCTCGGTGAGCAGGGTGCCGGACCACAGATCGACCGCGGCACGACTCCCCTCGAGCTCGGCCTTCTGGCTGCCCGCGACCGGGGTCAGTGCGGGATCGACGCTGACCCGCACCACGGCGAGATCACCGGCCTCGATGGTCTCACCGCGCTTGATGTCGTTGCGGACGACGAGGACCTCTTGGGTGTCGGTGACCGAGGTGAAGGCGAACGCGGGGCCCAGGGCGCCGGCGGCGACCAGCGCAGCCCTCAGGGCGAACACCCACGGCCGGCGGCGTGCCTTGACCCGCGCGGTCGCAACGGGCGCAGGCGGCGCCGGGGTGGGCGAAGGCGGGGGCGGTCCCCCCGCGTTGGTCTGTGCGGTGTCCAGCGACATCAGTCCGAGTCCTCTCGTCTCTCGATCACCTATGTGTCACGACGGGCCGGGGCGATCAATATGACCCAAGTTCGTAGCGCAACACTAGTGCATTGCTATGGGGCACCAGGGGTTCTCCACAGGTGGCGGGAAGTCGAGGTGTCATCGCCCGAGTCCTCTGCGGGAGAGGGGTCGCGGCCCACTCCCCCGATGGAATTGAGCGTCAGCGCGTTCCGGGCGGACTGCCAATGGGCCGTCCTGACCGGGTTCTCCCGATGCCGATTGTGCCCTGTCTGTCTAGCGGGCAACCTCAGTAGTGCTACTCAGTTGCCGGCGCCTGGCGGGCTCGTGCGGCGGCGGTGCAGTCGTTGCGCCTCGTTGAAGGCTGCGGCGACCACGTCGGCGGGCTCGTGGAAGGCCCGGGCGAGGACCTCCAAGGTTGCCGTACTGGGGAGCCGAGTGGCCCTGCCCTGCTCCCACCAGGAGTAGGTGGGAGCGGAGAGGTTGGTGCGGGCGGCGAGCTCGGGCACGGTCAACCCTGCTTGGAGTCGTAGGGCCCGCAGGTCGGGGACCTCGCCGTCGAGGTGGATCAGCCGCAGCGTCGGGATGTCGAGGGCCCGGGCGAGCTTGACCAGGAAGTCGGGCCGGGGCACCGAGGTGCCCAGTTCCCAGCGAGAGACGCGCTCTCCCCCGGCCGCCCCGATGAGTCGCGCGAGCTCGTGCTGGGTCAGGCCCGCGCGCTCGCGGGCAGCCCGCAACTCTGTGGGGTCAACACCGGAAACCATCAGCGACGAACCCTAGCGGCCGACAGCGCCAGGGGCGTACGCCTGACGGTCGGCACGCCGATGGCAGCGGCGGCCGCGTCGCCCACGGCGCCGCCAAGGCCTGCGGGCTCAGCTGGCTCCGAGTACCTCACCCAAGACAACCCTGACCAGCTGGCTGCGCGAGACGGCTCCACTGTCAACCACGAGGGCGTCGACCACCTTCATGTTCTCCTCGGCCGTGTCGAACGAGATGGTCGTCAGCTTGCCGACGTTGACGCGCGGCGCAGTGGTAACTGGGAACAGCTCGTTGCCGATGCTCGCGCCGTGTTCGGCCGCGACCAGCTCCTTATGCCGAGGGGCAGTCTGGGCCAAGGCGTTGAGGATGAACTGCACCTGGCCGACCTTGGGCGAGGACTCTCGCCGCTCGGTCATCAAGTCGACCAGGTCCTGCGGGAGGCTCAGCGTCGTGCGCTTGGTGCCACCGGTGGACTCGCTCACCTTGGCCGGCCTGGCCTTCGGCTTGGCCTTGGTCTTCGGCTCTTCGGGCGTCGCCGTCACCGTGGTTTCGGCGACGGTCTTGGCGAAAGCTTCTTCCTTCGCGCGTTCGGCAGCGCGGGCGTCCTCGACGCTGACGGCGGGCTTGGTCTGAGGTGCCGCAGACTCAGGGGGCGCCGCCGGCTTGCGGGAGGGCAGCGTGCTCACCCGGTCGCGGACGAGACCGAGAGCTGGCTTCATCGGTACCCGGCCCTCGCTCATGCCGTCACCGCCTCAAGGTCAGCATCCTCAGCCTCTTCGGCAGCGCCGATCCGCTTGATGAGCTCGTCAGCGAACAGCACGTAGTCATCACACAATGCCAGGGAGGATCCGGCCGGGCGCTCGGGACGGCGCCCCGCCTTCAGGGCGACGTACCAAGGCTCGGCGTTGTGCACGACCTCGGCGAGCTCGTGGATGAGCTTGCCCTTCTCGCGCGCATCGCCGGCGGCGGCCTCAGCGTGGCGAATGATCGCCTCGAACAGCAGCGCGGAGTCTCCGAGGACGCTGCGGACATCGTCGGCGGCGAAGCGGCGACGGACGGTGGCGGCACTACCCATGCCGAACAGGACGGCGCCGAGGACGTCGATGGTCGGGTTGACCTCACGGATACGCACCACCTGGTCGGCCAGGACGCTGAGGCCCTTGATGCTGGCGCGGTCGGACTTGGTCGGGATGACGATCCAGCGAGCGGCCGCCAGCGCCAGCATGACCAGAGCGGACCGCTTCGACGGCGGGGTGTCGATGATGATCAGTTCGTAGTCGGGCGCCAGAGGCTTCAATGCGGTGGCCAGAAGAATGCTGCCGTCCTCGCCGCGACGCTCGCGGCCCAGGACCAGGTCCTCGAGCTCGTCGAGCTTCCCGCCACCGGGGATGACGTCCAGGTTCGGCCGCACGTTCTTGAGGACGGGCTCGAGGACGCCGTCGGTGAGCAGGGTGTTGACCAGGTGCTTGCCCTCGTCTCCCTTGTCGACGTAGCCGAGGTCGAACTCAAGGTTGCCCTGGGAGTCCAGGTCGATCAGAAGGACCTTCATGCCCGCCTGGGCAGCGAGGCCGGCGACGTTGGCCGCACAGCTGGTCTTGCCGGTTCCACCCTTGCCGGTGGCGAAGACGATCACTCGGGACAGTTCGGTCATGCCCCCAGATTCTGCTCTACGTGCACGCTATGGGTCCGCTACGACACGCCTAGAGCGCAGATATGTTTGTGCTAGGCCTCCCTTAACGTGACCGGTAGCGGTCGCGCTAGGTGATGCGTACTCCATCGCTATGGCCGCCGTTAGGACTTGCTTAGCCAACACGCTACCACGTCCGTTACCGGCTCCATATCTCTCCGTTAGCCACTCCGCTAACGGGCGAACTATGTATCCGCTAGCGGCATCGGTGCCGAAGGCCATACCGGGCAACTATGCCTCCGCTAGTGGCGCACTAGCGGAACCTGGGCAGCGACCCCTGTGAGACCTCCGACGCCCAGCAGAAACCGGGGCACACGAGGCCGTAGAACGCCTTCTGAGCTCCGAATAGCCGGCGAGCGGGGGAGTGGGTCGTCTCGCTGGCTGATCGGCCGTCTGAGGCCCAATGTGGTTGGAGTCGATCAGCCGACTGCGCGATCGGGCTCCTCGACCGAGAGAGGCAACGAGAGCTGGCGTTCGAGGAAGAGCCGGTCGCGTTCGTCGGCTCCATTCGGCAGGACGGATCGCTCGTCGACCGGCGTCATGGTGGCAGAGGGCAGGCCAAACGCGACCCGGTGTCGGGCCCAGGACGCCACAGCCAGCCCGCGTTCACTCTGGCTGAGCATCTTGAAGCGAGCCTTCCGGTCATTCGATCGTCGGGCGAACTCGTCGGGCGTCAGGCTCTCAAACCACGATCGGTAGTGCTCGAGCTCGTCGACACCAGCGTTCACGCGCGCGGCCGCCAGTCTCGCCTTCCTCGTTGCCTGCTCCGCGATCGACAGATCCTCGAAAGCGCTGCGCCACTGTTCGCTGCGCGCGGCTCGTTCGCTACCGGAAAGACCAGCCCACCAGGCTGCTTCCTTCTCCTTCTGGACCCTCAGCGCTCGAGCTCGATCCAGCGACCAGCTCGACGCCATGCTCTCCCGGTACGCCGCTCGCTCGGCCTCGACCCGGGCGTCCAGTACGGCGTAGGCCTCGGCCGCTCGTTCTTCCACCTTCACCGAGCGGGGGCCGGTGGCTGCGAACCACCGGCCGTCCTCGTCCACTCGGGCAAGCCCCGCATGTGCCAGCGCGGTGGCTGCCTTCTTCACCGCCGCGAGGTGGCTGCGGGTTGGAGCGGCGTCTCTTGTCTCAACCAGGCCGGCCTTCATAGCCAGATCACTGGGGGAGAGGGGGCTTTCAGAGATCAGCAGGGTGCGCCATAGGCCGTGGGAGGCGCGGGGGAGGGTGGCCCAGAGGCCGCGGGGCGCGTGGGGCGGGTGAAAACTTAGTGGGGGGATTTCACTGCAGTCCTCAGATGGCGCTATCTCGAACTCGAAGCTCGTCGAGTCCGGTTCCAGGGGAGAGAGGCAGTCGGTGTGCAGGCGGCCGACGGAACCGTCGAGGAGCCTCAGGGCGGCCCTGATGGTCTTGCGGTCCCCAAGGCCAGTGCTCTTGACCAGGTCGCGCTCCGGGCAGGGAACACGCAGTGCGCCGGCGGTCAGCATGCGATCGAGCAGGTGGTGGCCGACGAGGAGTAGCGAGGCGCGCGAGCGGCCCGACTGAGTCCACATGAGGTCCTCGAGGCGGACACGTGCGGCCTGGACCGCTGCGGCCACGCCGGGGGCGGTCTGCGGACGCGGCGAGGACTCGGCCGTGGGGGAGAAGGCCTTGGCGTCTTCGACGCACCGGTTCCACACGTACTTGAGCCACCAGTCAGGGCGCTGGTGCTTGGCCTTCTGCATCGCGGTGGGGTGGCACTCCCGGATAAGGCTCCAGGCGATCTTGGGGTCGCCGACCGCCCACACCAGCTCTCGGGTGAGACCGAGTTCGGGGAGCGAGCGGTCGCCTGCGGTGGGCTTGTAGGAACCCAGGGCCGAGGTGTCGCCGGTGGCGAGGTAGCGACGCCACTGCGGGGCGATCTCGCGCTTGTAGCGCTGCAGTTCCAGCGGGGTGACGGCACCAGACCAGCCGCCGCCGGCGGCCGCCCGTTTCTTGGGTGAGCGGAGCGGCTGCAGCGCTGGGGCCTCGGGGAGGACCTTCTTCAGGTTCCGCAGCGCGTCACGAAGGTCCCCACGGGGGCGAGTGACAGTGCCCCAGCGGTGAGGTGAAGAGAGGGGACGCACCGAGTCACGGAGGTCGAGCTCGGTGCGGTCGATGTTGACGTCGTCGGCGAGGGCGTCAAGGTATTTGCTGATCTCGACAGCGAACCCGGAGCGATGCTCAGCGGAGGCGTACCGGAAGTCGGCGCGCGCGAAGAAGATGTGGGAGCGCCCGGGAGCGCCACCGGAGGGCCGCTCGAGCACCCAGCAGCCACGTCGACGCAGCCAGTCCGCGATCTCGGGAGCGAGGTACTCGCCCATGTTGGCGCTCTTGGTGTCGAGGTCGATGACGCCCGCGCCCGTGCGGAGCCGGCCGAAGATCGCGGTGACGCGCCCCTTACCGATCAGCGCCAGGCCCTGGTGCAGGGAGGGGACCGTGATGGGGAGTCGACCATTGCTGGCAGCACCGAGCGCATGCCAGCCGGTGGGGGAGAAGAGCCACTCGTCGAGAGCGAGGAGGTTCTGGGCAGGAGACAGCGCAGCGTGGGCAGCACCACGCGACACGGCGAAATCGACAGTGCCGATTTCCGGTTCGTCTGGATTGGGCGCTGCTAAGGTGGGTAGCACGAAGCCATCCCAATCATCTCCTGGTACGAGTGAGTCGGGTTATTGCTTCTTGGAAGGGCGACCGTTGGCGCGGTCGCCCTTCAAGCATTTCAGGGCACTGCCCTGATCGGCGTCAGACGGCTACAGGCAACATCTCCTGCTGGCGAGCGGCACGCTCGGCCGCGATGGCCCGACGCATCTCGTCGGCGTCGTAGGGCATCACGCCCGCGCCGAGGAGGTACTCGAGGATGTTCTGGTACGTCAGACCGGTCTCGTCCTTGATGGCGAAGACGATCCTTGCCTGGGCCATGGGCAGGTGGAACTTGATCTGCTCACGCCGGCCCTTGTACGGCTTGAACGCCGAGACGGCCGTGACCAGCTCGGCGAAGTCAGCGCCCAGGGCATCAGAGGTGACGGCCTCAGCGACCTCCGCCTGAGGGCGGTTGTCGGTAACCTCGGCGATGAGCTGGATGTGCTCGATCGTCTCGGGGGAGAGCTTGATGAGGAAACCGTGGCGCTCGCCCTTGGAAGGACGACCTGCTCGGCTCTCCTTACGCGGCTTCTGCTCCTGGTCCATGCCGGCGATCCTGCCGCAGGCTGAGTTTTCGTCAACGAAGGCGCGCCGAAAACATTTCTGGAAATATCCTTCACCATTCACCGCTTCGGGCTTCCGGCCGCACCTCTAGGAGGCTCCGCAGCCGGCGCATCGAGTCGGCGTGTCACTCGGGGGGTGTCTGGCGCGGTCACCGACGAGGTCCTGCGCTGAGCCTCAACGGCTCGAACTGCGGCGCGTTGGGCCGCAGGCCAGTTGGCTGCTGCTTGGCGTCGCTGGCGGTACTCGCGTGAGGGCGCTCTGCCTTATGCAACGTGGCCACGGACGACGCCGCGCTCGCCGCGTCGATTGTGGCGTCGCTGGCCGCTCGTAGCGTGTCCGCAACGGGCGGGGGGAGTGGGACCCGTCGCTTGGCGAGGATGTCGGCCGGGGAGACCCACACGACGTCGCCCTCAGTCGGTGGGGTGGCCAGGCCGGCCTCGATGTCGTTGTGGGCTCGCCGCGAGAGCGCCCGCGCGGGGCCGGTGAGGTTGGGGTTGTCGGCCTTCTCGGCAACGACGGCCGCGAGCTCGGACCCGGCCTCGACGGCGCGGAGGGTCGCGGACACGGCCTGCGGGAGTCCTGGACGTGCGGCGATGACGTCGGGGCTGGCGAGGGTGGTGGTGTCGTGGGTGATCTGGCGGTAGGCGGCGCGGACCTCCGCGGCCGCGCGAGCCAGCGGCTCCTCGATGCGGGCGCCGGGCGGAGCGAGATCGCCCCAGCGGCTGGCCAGGTTGCTCCAGGAGCGTCCCGCCTCGGCGATGGCGGGGACCAGGCGGTCGGAACGCTCGAGCATGCCGGGGGACGCGGCCGCGTCGACGAGGACCATGCTGGCGCCGGCGATCAGGCCCTGGGTGCGGGTGATCAGCACGATGTTGGAGGGCTCGAGGTGCCGAGCCAGCGCCCGGTGGGTCTGGATGTCCCAGTTGGCCAGCGCCTGGGCGAGTCGGCCGGGATCGTCGACGGGTCTCATTGCCTCGCCGGCGAGCGCGTGGGTGAACCGGTCGGACAGGTAGCTGCGGGCGGTGTTCTCGCAGGCGGTCATGCGGTCGACCCAGATGCCGGTTGGTGCGACGGCGTAGGGGGAGTGGTGGTACGCGAGCTGGACGCGGCGGCCGGACTCGCGGGCGTCGTTGACCCGGTCGCGGCCGTTGTCGTGCAGGGCGACGTTGACGGCGTGGGCGGTCAGGTAGAGGCCGTGCATGATCCTGGTCCGGGCGGCCTCGAGGTCGCGGTGGGAGTCGGGCTGCTCGTGGGGAATCTCGGCGCCGTAGCGGCGCACCAGGGCCGCGGCGTTGATCAGGGTCTGGGTCATGTGGTCGACGCGGGGGTTGGTCGGTCCCTGGCCTGGCCATGCCTTCCGGCCGGCCAGGCTGGCCTCGATGGTCGCGGCCTGCGCAGCGAGGCTGGTGATCGGTCGATCGCGCTCGTCGACGCCAGGTCGCCGGCCCGGCAGTGAGGCCCATAGGTCCTCGGCGGCCGCGACCATCGTCGGCCAGCTGCGCAGCAGTGTGCCGGCGTCGTCGCCTCCGACGTCCATCAGTAGATGGCGGGCCAGGTAGTCGACGTCGAAGAGCATCTCGCCGACGCTGCGCACGTCGCGCGAGGTCATCGGGATCTGGTCGACGTCGAAGAGCTCCTGGTCGATGTCGGCGTACGCGAGGCGCAGGTCAGTAGCCAAGGCCGCGGGCTTCTCTGATGAGGTCGCACAGGTCGAGGACCAGCTGCGAGCCGTGGATGAGGTCCGGCTGGTGCAGCGGCAGCGGCCGGGTCAGTTCCTCGGCCTCGGTGAGCAGCTGCAGCGGTGTGCGCTCCTCGAGCTCGTCGGCGTCGACGTCGGGCAGCTCGTAGTCCTCGGGCAGCAGGGCGCTGGCCTGGGAGTGCGCGAGATAGACGCCGAGCCCGAGGTCGTGCAGC
>SXGU01289509.1_pt1 | contig 10218 bp, 10 predicted proteins | sample 3174531 | NCBI WGS metagenome assembly SXGU01 (sample SAMN11356863, study PRJNA531348) | freshwater metagenome | isolation source: freshwater sample F1-140 | place: China: Fuxian Lake, Yuxi | collected 2017-12-25 | reverse complement strand
GTTCCTCGAAGGCATAGCCCTCTGATCCAAATCGCCCTGAAAACTCCCTTGCCAGCCGAGTCTTTCCACCGGTCCAGTGGCTCAACTCGTGCATCGCAACGCTGTAGAAGCCTTCGTCTGCCGTGAAGCGGGTCCGCTCGGGCAGGTAGACTTCATCCGTCGAGGGCCTGAAGAATGCCTTGCCGCCTTGCTCGATGATGGTCGCCCCGGATCGCTGCATCACCAGCTCAGCCGCTTCGTTGCCCGTGAAGGTCCGGCGCTGTATGCCATCCTCGATGCCTTCGCATTGCTCCAGGTTAAATACGACGTAGCTCTTGAGAAAGCCGATTTGCTTGCTGTCGATCTCGCCCGTGTCGCGGTTTGTTGTCTCGTGCTCGACGGTCGAGAAATAGACGACCTGCACGCCCGTGGAGCCTTTCTTGATTGAACCGCTCAGTTCGCGCGCCTGCTTGAAAGTCAGCCATGCCGCCGTCGAATATCCGGCCTCCTGTGCAGCCATCCACAACATCAGGACATTGACGCCGCTGTAGGTCTTGCCGCTCTTGCGGTTGTAGGGCATCCCGGTTGCGCCGGCGCCGCTCCAAAGAGGCTTGCCGTTGCGCTGTATGCCCGCCTCGATGGCTGCGATGATCTTGTTGGTGACGGTCTGGTAGAGATCGAACTTGCCTACCCCCTTGCTCTTAGGAAGCTCCGGGGTATGGGGCAGCGCCCCATGCGGTTGATGCTGGTTTTCGGTAGTGGTGTCGGTCGTATTGACGGTGTTCGTTGCCATGATTCGCCCTTTCGTTTGGTTTCAATCTGCTCTTTGGAGCCGCTCAAAACAAACGATGGAAATGCCTGTCCCGAAGGGCTCGGGCAGGGTTTCGGGGTGGAGCGAGGAGATGTGCCAGGCGGGATTTCGCCTGCGAGCATTACCGGAAGAAGCGAAGCGACTGAGGATATGGCGCAGCAGGTGCCGACTGGCGCAGCGCCTTGCAGGTCATGGTTTCACCTTGGCCGGTCTAACCCCGCTGCTCGTGAAGGCATTGGAAGCGGTTGCGGATCCAAAGCAGGCTGAAATCGGAATGGGATGCAACGAACGACTCGGGGTTCAATACGCCGATAGCCACAATGCGAAAGCACTTGCGGCGGCGTCTATTGCGCACTGGACCGATGGCTTAGCCCTGCGAAATGATGGCTTCTCAGCTATCATTGCGATTGGCATAAATTGATCGACTTTTTTCGGTGCTCGCAATCTATATGGACATTGGAACCGAGGATGACCGAGACATCCTCATCGAGCTGGCTAGTGAAGCCTAGGCTCGACACCACGAGCCACCGTCTTGGTTGAAGCTAAGTGATAATGCATTTTCAATGATGGGAGTCCACGATGTTGCGCACAAAAAATAGAATTCGGTTGACCAAGCCCGAGACAGAACTCTATCGAAAGATTACTGGCGAAACCGTGCTTCCCTTGGAGGTTACTGACTTCAATCAAGTGGTCGAAACTGATGCGCTGCAGTTGGAGGCGGGCGACGACAGCGCGGAGGCCAAGTTACTGGCGGTCATGACCCGCAAATTTAAGGTCGAGTGACTACCGCCTATTGTCGTTTGGAAAACGTTATCGCTGTGACGTAGGCATTCCGTCCCCGGTTGCCAGCAAGTCCGTCTGCTTCTGGCCAATGCGGACGCAAACCGATATGGTCATCGGATTTTTGTTTCGGGAAGGCGGACGGTCTTCACATATTCCACCATAGTAAGCGCTACGCGTGCCTTTCAATACCGGCATCACGTCGCTTGGCTCTCTTAAAGGTGGCGTCCGGTGGAATGAGCGATAGCGCCGTTCCGTTTTTCAGGTATGAAAAGAAGAATGCGCCGTTCCACACTATCCTTGTCAAAACGCTGTTCAAGGCCATGGCAAGTTTATGGCGTTCTTCGACCGCTTCGTGGTCTGTTATCCATTTCGATGCGGCTTTGGAAAATTCGGCGCCTAGGCCCTGCGTCGTTATTGGTTTGCTGTTTAGCTCACGTCGTGCGACCTCAAGGGAATCGAGAGCTTGCATCTGCGCGTCTTCAGCAGCCTTTAGGCGCTGCAATAACCCTTCACTTTTTGCTCCCTCTTCGATCGCCGCCATTATGTTGTTTGCGCGGTTTTGAGCGTCGGTTGCGGCGGATTCGTAACGCGAGATTTCTTCGCGAAGCTTGGCCGAGTCCTCGTCGGATCGGAATGCGCCTTGCTCAATTAGGCTAAGGTCTCTCAGCACTAGGTCGATGAGTGCCTTTTCGGGAAACGGCGGACATTCTGTCAGGCCCGCCTTCCTGTCCATGCAGTAGTAGCGGGGGCTTCCTCTGGAGGAGGCCGCCTTGCGTTCCATGCGTGCGCCGCAATCACAATACAAGAGTCCAGAAAAGACATCCGCCTTGACTCCCCGGATGCGCTTTGGGCCTGATCGCCCTGTTAGTGCATTTTGAACCCCGTGCCAGAGTTGTTCCGACACCGCTGCGGGATAGTAGTTCGCGATAGGGTCGCCATCCGATACAAGTCGACCTGCAATCATTCGTTTAGGTTGCCATTCGCCTAGAACGCGCCGGTCACGCAGTAGCCGGCTCACAGCTGTGTGCTCCCAGGAACGCCGGCCATTTTTTCTGTCGCGCCATGGTACAGGCCACCCTTCCACGTTCGCTTGGCGGGCAATTCGTGTGCCGCCATGCCCATCTGCTGCAAGCTGGAACACTCGCACCACGGACTTTGCTTTTTCTTTGTCGAGTTTCCAGCCCTTCATTTCGGCTGTCGGCGAAACCCAGCCCGGTCCGTGCATGATGGAAACAACCGGAAGGCCTGCTACTCTTTTCTTCTGGAAGGCTGCGCTGACACGTCGCGCTTTGGTTGAGCTTTCTTCGTGAGCTCGCGAAAACAGAATTACAGACATCAGAAACGACGTGCTGTCCTCTATCGTAGTGTTGTTCCACTCCCTTTCGTCAATGAGGGAAACAACCCGCACGCCGGCACGCACAATTGACGTAAGCATCCCAACTGCCTCTGGAATAGCGGCCCGACTGAGGCGGTCCAAGCTTTCAACCAAGAGGATCGAACCCTTTGGGACCTTCCGAGCTTCAATAGCCGCCAGAAAGCCAGACAGAGCGCCCTTGGAGGCGTTATCGCCCTTGTAAGCCGATACGCCCAAATCGGAGAGCGCAAGGCTTTCATCCAGCTGGTGGCCGTTCTCCACACACCAGCGCCGAGCACTCTCGACCTGTCGCTCTAGGCTGTGTCCGTAGGCTTGGCGCCCCGAGGAGAATCGTCGATATGAAAAGACCCGCGTATCATTCATTTACGAATGATAGCAGGTATTTTGTGCAATTGACTACCAGATTGCCACCCCGGGCCTAGCCACCACAGCCCGCCAGGTCGCGGTTTACAAGGCGCAACGCTTTTCCGACCATGCGCCTCTGACCATCGACTACGAATTCAACGTCATGTGACGGAGAAAATTGCGGCGGCGTGTCAAAATGGGTAGCCTTAAGCATTCCGCCCTACATTTCAGGAGAGCAACATGAGCGACATGAGCGAAGTCACCAAGGACAAACTGATTTCCGACGTCAAGTTGGTGATCGCCGATAGCGAAGAACTGCTTCGCGCCACTGCCGGCCAGGCCGGCGAGAAGATTGCCGAGATCCGCGCCCGCACCGCCGACCGCCTCGCCGCCGCCAAGATCAAGCTGGCCGACGCCGAAGCCGCCGTGGTCGACCGCGCCAAGCAGGTCGGTCGCGCCGCCGACGACTACGTGCACGACAATCCCTGGCGTTCCGTGGGCGTCGCCGCCGGCATCGGCTTCATTGCCGGCCTGCTGATCGGCCGCCGCTGAACCGATGACTGAAGGCACCCCCGGCGGCGAAGCCTCCCGGGCGGGTCTGTTCGCATCGCTGAAAGGCTTGTTCGGCACCTCGCTTGCGTTGGTGCAGAACCGCCTGCAGTTGCTTGGCGTCGAGTTGGCCGAAGAGCGGCTGCGCCTGCTGTCGCTGGTCACCTACGGCGCTGTGGCCTTCATTTGCCTCAGCGCGGGACTGGTTTTCCTCGCGGTATTCCTCACCGTGCTCTTCTGGGAAAGCCACCGCCTGCTGGCGCTGGGCGTCTTCAGCGCCCTGTTCCTCGGTGCCGGGATCGCCACGCTGTTGATGGCGATGAGCTACGCCAGAGCCGGATCGACCTTGTTCAAGGGCAGCCTTGCCGAGTTGGCCAGGGATCGCGAGGCGTTGGCGCAAGGCGAATCCGCAGGGCCGCGATGAACCCGGCAGCGCTCGAACTGGCGCTCAAGAAACAGCGTCTGCAGATCCACGGGGAAACGCTGCGCGGCGATTTCGCCCGCCATGCCGGCGGCCTGCGGCCGGCGTTTGCCGGCGCCGACCTCGCCGTCGATGCCGCGCACTGGCTACGCGCCCATCCGCAAATCGTCGTCGCCACAACCGTCGCGCTGCTGGTCGCCAAGCCCAGCCGCGTGTGGCGCTGGGGACGTCGTGCCTTTGTCGGCTGGCAGGCCTGGCGCAAAGTGCGCGACTTCATCGACCAGCGCCGTCCCTTGCGTTAAGACCAGGCGCGGCAGGCAATCATGACGCTGTCCCTGCGCCGCATTCGCATGGCCGCCCTGATCCTTGGCGGCATCCTGGTTTTCGTTCTCGGCTTCGCCTGGCTGGCGCTGCCGGGCATCCTGCAATCGCAGGCACAGAAGATCATCGCCGAGAAGAGCGGCCACACGCTCAGCCTCGGCAAACCCGAAATCAATCCCCTCGCACTCAGCCTGCGCCTGCGCGACCTCAAGCTCGCTGACCCGGAAGGTGCGCCGCTGCTGGCGTTTCGCGAACTCTTCATCGACCTCTCGATTGCCAGCCTGACATCGCGCAGCGTGGTGGTTGACGAACTCAAGCTCGACGGCCTGACCGCCAGCCTGATTCTGCGCGACGACGCCAAGGCACCGCTCAACTGGAGCCGGCTGCTGGCCGCCTTTGCCGGCAAGGAAGAAAAGAAGGCCGACGGACCGCCGCCACGCATCGATATCCGCCATCTGGTATTGAGCGGCGCCCAGGCCGACATCGCCGACCGGCGCAGCACACCGGCCTTTGTCAGCCGCGTCGACGCCTTCGACCTCGAACTCCATGACCTTTCAACCCGGCCCGACGACAGCGGAAATTTCAAGCTCGCGGCGCGCACCGCCTTCGGTGCCCAACTCGAATGGAAGGGCACGGCAAGCCTGAATCCGCTGGGTTCGACCGGTCACCTGAGCCTGCGCGGCGTGGATCTCGGCAAGCTTGCCGCGCTCCTGGCACCGCGCCTGCCGCCGGAGCTGGGTTTTGTGCCGCCCGAAGGCATCGCCGGCCTTGCCTTCGACTATCGCCTCGGCCATGCCGATGGCAAGCTGGCGCTGACGCTTGACCCCTTCTCCGCCGATCTCGGCAATCTGGTCCTGCGCAAGCCGAAGGCAGCTGGTGCGCCGGCATTGGGGCTTGTCTCGCTGGCGCTGGCAGACGGGCGCTTCGACCTCGCCACCCAGCAACTGAGCTTCCAGTCGCTGACGCTGCGCGATATCAGCCTGGAATTCGGCGCTGGAAAACAGCGCGCCAAACTGATCGTGGTCCCCGAACTGGCCCTGGCCCCGGCACGCATCGATCTCGCAAAACGCAACGCCGAACTCGGCGCCGTCACCCTCAAGAACGGGCGCATGGCCCTGCGCCGCGACGCCGACGGCACGATCGATCTGCTCGCGGCCCTGAAGGCACTCGCTCCCGAGGCGACGGCAAAGCCCGCCGCCAAGCCGGCAGCCGACCCCGGCATGCCACCTGCGACTTGGCGCTATTCGGTGGCAGGCATTGCGCTGTCCGGCTTCGGCATCGGGTTCAATGACGAATCAATGACACCGGCGCTGCAGGTCGGGCTGGAAGACATCACGGTCGAGACGCGGGACATCAGCGAGAAGCTCGACAGGCCTCTGCCGCTCAAGGCCAGCTTGCGCGTGGCCAGCGGCGGGCGCTTGTCCCTGGAAGGCAAGCTGGTACCGGCTACGACGGCGGTCGAGCTTCAGCTCAAACTCGACGAGCTGGCGCTGAAGCCGGTCCAGCCCTTCATCGGCAAGTACGCCGCGCTGGATCTCGCCAGTGGTCGCATTAGCGCCGCGGGCAAAGTGCAGCACGGCGCCAAGGCCAGCAGCTACAAGGGAAGTTTTGCCATCGACGCGCTGCGGCTCAACGAGGCGGGCACCGACAAGATCTTCCTCGGCTGGAAATACTTCGGCACCAAGCAGCTCGAAGCCACGCCACAGAAGCTGCAGATCGGTGAGCTGCTGCTCGACGGGCTCGACACCCAGCTCCTCATCGCCAAGGACAAGAGCACCAACTTCCAGCGCATCCTGCGCAAGACGGACGCGCCGGCAAAGGCTGACGAAACGGCTGGCGCCGTGTCGCCAGCGCCGACTTCTGCCGCACCAGCCCACCCGGTGTCACCCCCGCCACCAGCGGCCGAGGCCAAGCCCACGCCCGCCTTCCTGGTCAACATCGACCGCCTGCGCTTCCGCGACAGCGACCTCGACTTCGCCGACGAATCGCTGTTCTTCCCGTTCGCCACCCGCATCCACAAGCTGCGCGGCTCGATTGCCGGCCTGTCGTCGCGCCCCGGCGCGGCGGGCCAGCTGGAACTCGACGGCGAGGTAGACGACTACGGCCTGGCGCGCGCCGTCGGCCAGGTCGATCCCTTCGACCCCACCGGCTTCACCGAGATCAAGCTGATCTTCCGCAACCTCGAAATGACGCGCCTGACGCCCTACTCGGCCACCTTCGCCGGGCGCCGCATCAACTCTGGCAAGCTTTCGCTCGATCTCGAATACAACATCAAGAAGCGCCAGCTGCAAAGCGAGAACAAGGTGGTGATCGAAAAGCTGGTACTTGGCGAGCGCGTCGAAAGCCCGAGCGCGAAAGATCTGCCTCTGGACCTCGCCATCGCGCTGCTGGAAGATTCCGACGGCCGCATCGACCTCGGCCTGCCGATCACCGGCAGCCTCGACGACCCGCAGTTCAGCTTCGGCGGCATCGTCTGGAAGGTCATCACCAATGTCTTGACCAAGATCGTCACCGCGCCCTTCCGCGCGCTGGGCGCCCTGTTCGGCGGCGGCGACGAAAAGCTCGATAGCATCGCCTTCGAAGCCGGCGCACGCCGCCTGACCCCGCCCGAGCGCGAGAAGCTGGTAAAGCTGGCCGGCGCGCTGAACAAGCGGCCGGCATTGGCCTTGAGCGTCAGCGGCACCTGGAACGCCGCCGACCGCGTGGCGCTGCAAGACCTGCAACTTCGCCGCACGGTGCTGGAGAAGAGCGGCCAGAAGATCGAACCCCAGGGTGATCCCGGGCCGATCTCGACCCGCTCACCCGCGATCCAGACGGCACTGGAAGACCTGTTCGGCGAGCGCGTCGGCAAGGCCGAACTGGCCGGACTGAAGCAGGGCTTTCGCAACGCCAATCCCGGCCAGCTCGAAGAGAGCATGACCGGCAAGATGATGTCGCGCCTCTCCGGGCTGGTGCGCCCGCCGCGCCAGTTGAGCGAGAGCGAGGTCGGCGCACTCAAGGGTGCGGACTTCCACGGTGTGATCTACCAGCGCCTGCGCGAAAAGGAAGTGGTGCCCGACGAGCGATTGCAGCAACTGGCGCAGGCAAGGGGCGAAGCCACGCTGGCGGTGCTCAAGGAAGCCAAGGCGCCGGCGGATCGCGTCAGCGTCGGCGCGATCGAGAAGCTCCCCGGCGAGGACCACGAGGTAGCGCTCAAGCTCGGGCTGGGCAAGGCGACACGCTGAAAGTCATGTATCCGGCAATGCCGGAGACGGTATCCCCTGCGGACGGCGCTGATGAAGCCCCTGCGCAGCAGGGCGGTCGAGCAAAGAACGCTCTCCTCGCCGCTGCGGATGGCGCAACGGCGATTCAGCGCGGCTTGTCGTCCTCCAGCAGCTCCGTATCCTCGTGCGAATAGGGCGGTGTGCAGCAGCAGAGGATGCGCAGCGGCTCCGTACCCAACGCCTCGATGCAATGCGGCGTGCCCGGCGCGATGTGCACCGTGTCGCCAGCGCCGACTTCGAAGCGCGCCTCACCCAGGGTCATCAGCCCGCGCCCTGAAGTGACGTGGTACAGCTCTTCGGTACGCCCATGGCGGTGCAGATGGGTGCGCTGCCCCGTATGTACAGTTGCCTCGGCCAGGCTTTGCAGTCGATTGCCATGTGCCGCGGGATGCATCAGTTCGCGGATCTCCGAGCCGTCCTTCGTGGTGTAGACCGGAATCTCGGCGTAGCGGGTCTTCATGGCTGTCATTGGTAGCCCGATGCCGTGGGCGCGGGCGCCACGCGCGGCTGGGCAAGCAGGCAATGCAGCAGCCCCTGCTCGCCGGTGGACAACTCCTGGTCACCCTCGTCCGCCAGGAAATGGCGGCGGAAAGCCGCGCGCGCCGCCGCCGCAACCGTCGTGTCGTAGCCCAGGGCGCGCAGCCCCAGGGTGGCATCAAAACCTGCCGGCGCAGTGGCAGGCGGGGCATCGCACCACAAACCGAAACCGGCCGCAGCGAGGCGGCGCCAGGGAAAGAAACGGCTGGGATCCACCTTGCGCGTCGGCGCCACGTCGCCGTGCGCCAGCACGTTGGCGGCAGGTATCTTGTAGCGCTCGCGCAGGTCGGCGAGCAGGACCAGCAACGCGGCGATCTGCGGCTCAGCGAAGGGCTCGGTGCCGGTGTTGTCGAGTTCAATGCCGATCGAGGCCGAGTTGAGATCGCTCATGCCACCCCAGCGCGACTCGCCGGCGTGCCAGGCGCGAGCCGATTCATCGACCAGCTGGATTACTCCACCGTCACGGCCGATCAGGTAGTGAGCGCTAACCTTGCGCTGTGGATCGGTAAGCGTAGCCAGGGCCTTGTCCACCGTGGCGTTGGTGGTCTGGTGCAGGATGACGAAATTCGGCCGCCGCTGGTCGAAGTTGGGCGAAGGGCGCCAGAGCGCATCGCGGCCCTGTCCCGAAGGAAAAGGCGCGCAGGCGGCAAGCAGCAGCGGCAGGAGTAAGGCCAGCCCGCGCAACGGCATCGGGGCGGCGTGCCGCGATCGTCAGACGACGATCGGCTTCGACATGCGGGCGCGGCTTTGCGCCTCGGACTTGTTCATCTCGGAAACCTGGCGGCCATAGGCCTCGCGCGCGGCCTGGCCCTGACGGGTCGCCTCGATGCTGCGGATGCAGCGCCAGCGCTTGCCCGCCTTGGTTTCGATCTGGCGCATCTCGGTCTTCGGATGATGCTGCCGGCAGTGGTAACAGAATGCGGTTTCAGACATGCCCGGGCACTCGTGAATGTTCGAACCCGCTATTGTAGACCGACTCGGGCCTTTCCTCCTATAGACTTTGGCCCCGACCCGGTACCTGACCGGAAAACGCCAAAATCGCCGGAACCCCCTTGAACACGCTCCCCGATCCCGTTCCCGCCCCAGAGCTGCCCCTTTACGAAGGGATAGATCTGTCCGACGTCGTGCTGGTCGAGACGGCCGATGCCGCCGCCGATGCCTGCCGCCGGATGCAGGAAGAAGCCGTGCTCGGGTTCGACACCGAGGCCAAACCCACCTTTGCCAAGGGCGAAGTCTCGACCGGGCCGCACCTCATCCAGCTCGCCACCGAGCGCACGGTCTGGCTGTTTCCGGTGCGCCATTCGCTCGCGCATCCGGGCCTGCGCGAGATCCTCGAATCGCCCCGGATACTCAAGGTCGGATTCGGCCTGGGCAGCGACATCGCGCAACTGCGCGGCAAGTTCGGCATCGAGCCGCGCGGCATCCTCGACCTGTCGCTGGCACTGCCGCGCGAAGCACCCAACAAGACCCTGGGGGCCAAAACTGCCGTAGCCCGCTACCTCGGGCGGCGCATGCAGAAGTCGAAGCACATCACCACTTCCAACTGGGCCAGCCCGCGTCTAAACGAGCGCCAGATGCTCTACGCCGCCAACGACGCACACGTCGCCTTGCGCATCTACCGGCTGGCGCTGGCGGCCGGCGACCTGCCGGCGAAGTAAGTCCGGCCCCGTCGTGCCGGGCCATAGAAAGGCCGGGAATAAACATTCCCTAATTTCTTGGTTCGCTTCGGCAGCGCGAATCTCTACAGTGCCTCCATCCCAACCGATAGAGGCACACACCATGTTTCGCAAAACACTCCTCGCCGCCCTGCTGGGCTTAGCGCTCGGCGCCCAAG
>SXGU01116561.1_pt1 | contig 10218 bp, 11 predicted proteins | sample 3174531 | NCBI WGS metagenome assembly SXGU01 (sample SAMN11356863, study PRJNA531348) | freshwater metagenome | isolation source: freshwater sample F1-140 | place: China: Fuxian Lake, Yuxi | collected 2017-12-25 | reverse complement strand
TCGCACCGCCTGCCGGCAGACATGGTGGTGATGAATCCGAAACATCGCGCAGTTTCCGAAAAGGTCTGGAAGCTTCCGGCCAAGACCCTGAATCCGCAGATGGGTAGTCACTTTGTCAAGATCATGCGGGATCTGGAGGATGGTACGGTCAAGTGGGCCATGGTGCAGGTCAACAACCCGTGGCAGAACACGGCCAACCTGAATCACTGGATCAAGGGCGCACGCGAGATGGACAACTTCATTGTCTGTTGCGATGGTTACCCGACCGTATCGGCCAAGGTGGCCGACCTGGTCCTGCCGGCGGCGATGATCTTCGAGAAGTGGGGCTTCTACGGCAACGCCGAACGCCGCACCCAGTGCTGGCGGCAGCAGGTCAAGCCGGTGGGCGAGGCCCGTGGCGATATGTGGATCCTCCTTGAGATGGCCAAGCGCATCAAGATCAAGGATTGTTGGGGCGAGCAGAAGATTGCTGGCCTCAAGGCCCCGGGTTTTGAAGATGGCAAACTGCCGTCCGTCCTGGATGAGGCGGCCAAGATGGGCTATGGCCCGGAAACCAGCCTCTACGATGCCCTCTTTGCGACCCCGAAACACAAGAAGTACGCCTGGCCGGACCCGGTGGCCAAGGGCCACGGCAACCACATTGCCGAGAACCTGGGCTTCTTCGTCGAGAAGGCGATGTTCGAGGAATATCGCGAGTTTGGTGCTGATCACGGTCACGACCTCGCCCCGTTTGATGTCTATTACGACGATGCGGTGCGTGGCCTGAGGTGGCCGGTGGTGATGAAGAATGGCAAGTGGACCGAGACCGGTTGGCGCTTTAACTCGGATCATGACCCGTACTGCAAGCCGGGCAGCGGCATAGATTTCTACGGCAACAACGGGAACTCGCTGGTCATGGGTGACCTCGACAAGCCGGGCGACGGCAGCGTCAAGGTCAGTCTGGACGGCAAGGCCAAGATTTACTTCCGCCCCTATGCCACCCCGGTTGAAGAACCGGATGCCAATTTCAACCTCTGGCTGTGTACCGGCCGTGTGCTGGAACACTGGCACTCCGGTTCGATGACTCGCCGCGTGCCCGAACTGCACCGCGCCGTGCCCAACGCCGTGTGCTGGATCCATCCCAAGGATGCCGATGCACGGGGCTTGAAGCGTAACGATCTGGTCTGGGTCGAATCGCGGCGTGGCAAGGTCAAGGTACGGATTGAGACGGGTGGTCGTAATCGTATGCCGCGTGGCACCGTTTATGTGCCCTGGTTTGACGAATCCGTGTTGATCAACAAGGTCTGCCTGGATTCGACTTGCCCGATCTCGAAAGAGACCGATTACAAGAAGTGTTCGGTAAAGGTCTACAAGGCCTGATTCTGGTTGGACCGGCCTCCCTGCGGGGAGGCCGCGGTGAGGGGGGTCCCTCACCCGGTGACATGAGGTGTCCCCGGGTAAGTGGCTCCAAAGATTATGGGAAACAAAGTATGTCTGCCAACCGTCGCGATTTTCTGTTGCGCTTGATGCAGGGCGCTACTCTGGCCTCCACGGGGGGCTTGGGGTGGGCGTATCTGCTGCGCCAGGAGGCTCGTGCGCAACCTTTTGCGCTGCGGCCGCCGGGTGCCTTGCCGGATGATGATTTCAATGCCGCCTGCATCAAGTGCGGCCAGTGTGTGGTGGCTTGTCCGTTTGATACCCTCAAACTGGAAGCGGCAGGAGGTAACCTGCCGATCGGGATGCCGTATTTCGAACCGCGTCAGACACCCTGCTATCTCTGCCCGACTATCCCCTGCATGAAGGCTTGCCCGACCGGGGCCTTGTCGCCGAATCTTAAGAATATCAATGATTCGCGCATGGGCCTGGCGGTGATCGACACCGAGAACTGTCTGTCCTGGAAAGGCCTGCGCTGCGAGATTTGTCATCGCGAATGTCCCATCAAGGGCAAGGCCATTACTCTCGAGACGCATCCACGGCAGCTTTCCAAACACGCGATGTTTATTCCCATCGTGCATTCGGATGCCTGTACGGGTTGCGGGATATGCGTGCGGGCTTCTCCGACGACCGAACCGGCCATCCGCATCCTGCCGCACGCCTTGATACAAGGCAAGATTGGCGAGCATTACCGCTTGGGCTGGACCCGCGAGGATTCCATCACCCAGGAATTTGATGCTACGGGCGTTGCGCCGACCATCGCAGCACCCACTAATGCACCGTCTGGCCCAGTCAAGGGCAATGCGGCCGATTATCTCAATGACGGTGGGCTGTGATCATGCGTACCGCTCATGAAAGTTCGCACGATCTCTCCCAGCGCAGTCTGGGCCAGAAGCTCTGGTCGTGGCGCTATATCGTGCTGCGTCGACTCAGCCAGTTCGTCACCCTGATGCTGTTTTTCGGGACCGTACATTGGGGCTGGGAGGTGGCGAAGGATGTGCCTCTCCTTTCGGGCAACTTGTCGGGCTCCGAGTTTATTGGCCTGATCCCGATGGCCGATCCATTCGCCGCATTGCAGATTTTCCTCGCGGGCCATGTTTTGCAGACGGAAGCCATTCTTGGCGCAGCGATCGTGCTGGGTTTCTATAGCCTGATCGGTGGGCGGGTGTTCTGTGCCTGGTTCTGCCCGGTCAATCCGGTGACTGATTTGGCCGGTTGGTTGCGGGTCCGTTTTGATATCCGCCCGACCTTTATCCTGCCGCGCAACATGCGCTACTTTGTGCTGGCGTTGACCCTGATCCTGTCCGTTTTGACCGGTGTGGCGGCGTTCGAATGGGTGAGCCCGGTGGGTATGGCACATCGCGAGATCATCTATGGATTGGGCTTTGGTGCAGCCGTATTGCTGGCCATCTTCCTGTTTGATCTCTTTATTCTCAAGCACGGCTGGTGTGGTCACCTGTGTCCTTTGGGGGCCTTCTGGTCGCTGGTGGGCAAGATCAACCCCATGCTCAGGGTGCGTTTTGACAAGACCACCTGCACGCATTGCGGTGAGTGTGCAAAGGTCTGCCCTGAGCCCCAAGTGTTGAATCTCAAGTTGCTGGATGAAAAGGGTTTCGTGTTTTCTGGCGAATGCAGCAATTGTGGGCGTTGCACCCCGATTTGCCCGGAGGGCAGTCTGGTTTTTGATCTTAAGCCCCTGATCCGTGCGCATAACGCGCAGGCGCAGGGTTCTGTTTCTGTGAGTGAGGCGCAAAGGAGAGTGTGATGAGCAAGAATATGGCATGGGCTGGACTATTGGCGGGCGCGATTCTGGGGCTTTCTGGCTGCGGTCAGACGACCAAGGCTCCCACTGTGAAGGTGGCCGCGATTAACGATGCGACATTGGGCCTGGAAAAAACCAGTGTCTATGATGTTCCAACACCGCCGGTGACGCAGTATTCCAAGGCGGATCCGGGGAGTTCCGCATCTCTGGGGGTCTCGTATCACACCGCCCCGCCGCAGGTTCCGCACAATATTGACGATTTTGTGCCGGTGACCCGGGACAACAACCTGTGTGTGGCCTGCCACAATACCCCGGATCTGATTGGGGGCAAACTCGAGAAGGGCCAAGCCACCCCGGCACCGCGTAGCCACTATCTGGACAAGACCAACGACCTTTACATGGGCCGCTGGAATTGCGTGCAGTGTCACCGTCCGCAGTCGGATGCTGCCCTCCTGGTGGAGAGCGTTTTCAGCCCTGACAAGCTGAACTGACCGGACGGGATTGGACACGCGGTTGATCGGGTGCGTCACTCGGTCGCCGCCTTTTGTCGGGACGATCTTTGGTTCTGTAATGCCGTATTGGCTGGGATCGTGTCGACGGATAGGAGAGGGGCTGCAGGAATGCAGCCCTTTCTCTATGGTAGGCAAGGGTTTCGTCCTCCCTGTGTTGCGTCCAGCTGGCCTGCAAACCGTGTGGCAAATCTTGTAATTGATCGGTGGCCTCACTATCCTGTGGCCTCGGTCTGAAAAGAAGGGTCAGGATGGGCGGATTTATTGCGGTAGGTATTGGCGCGGCCCTCGGGGCCTGGCTCCGCTGGGGGCTGAGTCTCTGGCTCAATCCGGTCTTTCCGGTTATGCCCTATGGCACTCTGGCCGCCAACCTCTTGGGGGGCTATCTCGTAGGCCTCGCTTTGGCCTTCTTTCTCCACAATCCCGATCTGTCGCCGGAGTGGAGATTGTTCCTGGTGACGGGTTTTATGGGTGGATTGACGACCTTTTCAACCTTCTCGGCGGAGGTTTTTACCCAGATCGCGCGGGGACAGATCGGCTGGGCCCTGTTGACGGCCGGTCTGCATCTGTTTGGATCTCTGACGATGACCGCGCTGGGGGTCTGGAGCGCGCGATTCTTACGCGGATGATGGCGTGGAAGAAGTCATGAGCCTGTCCGGTATTGATACCCTGATACTTTTTGCGGCCTCTTTGTTGGCCAATTTCTTTTCGGCATTGTCGGGCGGTGGCGCGGGGCTGATCCAGTTTCCCATCCTGATCTTTCTGGGTCTGAGCTTTAGTGTGGCGCTGGCAACCCACAAGGTGGCGAGCGTGTTTCTCGGCGTGGGCGCCCTCTTGCGTCATGGGCGCGAAGGGGGTTTGGCCCGGCGGGAAAGCATCATCATCTTGGCCGCCGGCTTGCCGGGTGTGATCCTGGGGGCCTCCTTGGTCCTGCAGGCCCCGGAACGGTTGATGATTGTCCTGTTGGGGATTTTGACCGCCGGGTTGGGCCTTTACTCCATTTTCAAGCCGCAACTGGGCATGATCCACGCGCCCCGTAACTGGGAAGGCCGGGGGCTGTGGGTCGGTGTGGCGGGGCTGTTTGTGGTGGGTTTTTTGAATGGCTCGATCACCTCGGGCACCGGCCTGTTCCTGACCTTATGGCTGATCCGCTGGTTTGGGCTGGACTATCAGCGTGCCGTGGCCTACACCCTGATCCTGTGCGGATTTTTTTGGAATGGAACGGGTGCGGTAATACTGGGTATTGTGGGGACCGTCGCTTGGGCGTGGATGCCGGCCCTGCTGGTGGGATCGATCCTGGGGGGCTATCTCGGCACTCATTTGGCGATTCGCCAAGGGAACCGCTGGATCAAACGCGCCTTTGAGGTGACCACGATCCTGATCGGCCTGAAACTCCTCTTGTCGTGATAATCTGGAACGGTCTAAGCGCTAACCGGATAGACATCTCCTAAACTTGACAAAATCTGTCAAGTATTTATACTCTGAAATCATCTGACCCCTTTGGGGTTGGCCTGTTTAGGTAACTAACTGACTTTATTGAGAGGAATGGACATGGGCATTATTTTTCAATCGTTGGGCCGCACGGTAACGGCGGGTTTGGTTTTGCTGGCCATCGTGATGGTCATGACGGGTGGAGTGGATCTGGTCAATGGTCTGCGCTGGGCACACACCATTTCGGGCGTGCTGTGGATTGGCCTCCTGTACTACTTCAATTTCGTGCAGATCCCGTCCATGCCCAAGATCCCCGATGAGCACAAGCCGGCCATCGGCAAGGTGATCGCACCGGCCGCGCTGTTCTGGTTCCGCTGGGCCGCTCTGGCGACCGTGGTCACGGGTCTGGTTGTGGCCGCGGGTGCGGGTTACCTGGTACCGGCCCTGATGCTGCAAGACGGTACGACCATCATCGGTATCGGCATGTGGCTGGCCCTCGTGATGGCCTTCAATGTCTGGTTCATCATTTGGCCGAATCAGAAGAAGGCCCTGGGTATCGTGGCCGTGGAAGCCGCTGAGAAGGCCAAGGCCGCTCGTATGGCCATGCTGACTTCGCGCTTTAACACCATGTTCTCCATCCCCATGCTGTATTGCATGATTGCGCAGTCCTGATGAAAAGGGCCCGTCCGGTACGGGCCTTTTTTAGCCCTTAATACTTGATTAAATTTATCAACAATAGACAAGCGCAGCCATCGGCTGCCTTCTGAACGAAAGGAAAGAACATGGAACTCGATATCAATGGTCAAATTGTTGAAACCGATCCGGAGGGTTATCTGGTCAACCTGTCCGACTGGTCCGAGGATGTGGCCATCTACCTGGCCGGCCAGGACAAATTGGAACTCGGTGAGAACCAGTGGAAGATCATCAACTATATGCGTGATTATTTTAACGAGTACGGCACGGCCCCCAATCTGCGCATGCTGCAAAAAGGCCTGAAGGAAGAGTTTGGCTCGGAATGGGGCGAGAAGAAATTCCTCTTCGATATCTTCCCGTTTGGCCCGGCCAAACAGGCCGGTCGCTATGCCGGTACACCCAAGCCGACCGGTTGCGTCTGATCGCTGACCGGCTTCGCCCGAACCCGCCGGATCCGTTTCGATTCATCGACGGTTGAAGGCTCGGCTAGAATAGAGGGCCCCTTTCCGGGGCCCTTTTTCTATGGAGTTGTTACGATGAAAAACCTGTCTGCCGCCCTTGGCCTGGCACTTCTGTGCACCGTTGCCAGCAGCGCGGCCCACGCCTTTCCGCAATACGCATCGGGCGGTTTCCGGGGTTCAGAACTGATGACCGCCGACGAACAGGCCGCGCATGCCAAGAAGCTGCAAGCCTTTCAGACCTATGGCGAGTGCACCGAATACATGACGCAGCATCGTCAGGAGGTCGAACGCCGCGCAACCGCCAAGGGCGTCACCCTGCCGGCAGTGCGCGGTAACCCCTGTGATGTCATGCGCACCTTTGGCCGGGTCAAGTAAGACGGGCTAGTGCACGGTTCCGAATGAGAGGTCCCTGTTCCCCGGCGGAACCGGGATACCGGCCAACTCGCAGGCCTGAGAGACCGGGCCGTGCGGGAACAGTTGGTACAGATATTTGCGACCGCCTTCCGGGGCGTAAGCCTCTTCGAGGCTGTGTAACAGGCTTCGCGCATTGGCTGACGGCCCGCAGTCGGTGTACATATCACGCAGGAAGCAGATCACATCCATATGCGCCTCCGTGAGTTCAAAGCCTTCCTCACGGGCGACCATGCGCGCGTCTTCAACGGTCCATGGTTCCAGGTCATTGAGCCACGCATCGGCCTCGCAAGGCGCCAAGGCCTCGGCCTGAAGGAGTTTGTTGATGTCTAACATGGCAAGCCTCCATAACACGGGATGGGTTCTTGTTGTTTAGCACAGATTTCTTGAGATGCAATAACTCCTTGAAATATAACGATATGACGGTCTTTATTATGGTTTTTGCCGTGCAGTTTTGAGCGGGTTTAAGTGGTGGGGGCGTCTGCGGCCTTCCAATGCCCTGACTTACCGCCTTTCTTTTCGACCAGACGGATGGCCTCGATGACCATGCCGCGATCGACGGCCTTGCACATATCGTAAATGGTTAGCAGGGCGACGCTGGCGGCGGTGAGGGCCTCCATCTCGACCCCGGTGCGTCCCACGGTCTCGGCGGTGGCGGTGCATTCGATGGCGTGATCGGCCTCAATGGGGTTGAAGTCGACGCTGACGGCCGAGAGTGCGATGGGGTGGCAGAGCGGGATCAGGTCGGCCGTGCGCTTGCTGGCCATGATCCCGGCCAGACGGGCAACGCCCAGGACATCGCCTTTTTTGGCCTGGCCGTGGGTGATCATGGCGAAGGTGGCCGCTTGCATGACGATGCGACCTCGCACGACGGCGACGCGGGCGGTCTCGGCCTTGGCGCCGACATCCACCATGATGGCGCGGCCTTCGGGGTCGAAATGGGTGAGTTTGCTCATGGCGTTTAGTTCCTGGGTGTTACAAAACGATACGAAGAGGAACGGCAGTGTCGCCGGTCTGCCTATATCATAGCCAGATGCGTTTGCTTGCGGCCCTCTTTCTTTCTCTCTTTGCCTGGCATGGATCGGCCTGGGCGGCGATCGAATTGCCCGATCTGGGCGATCCCTCGCGGGCCGCCTTTTCCGAGGAGGCCGAGGCACGCCTGGGGCAGGAGATCATGCGTCAGATCCGAGGAAGTCGTGATTACTACGATGACGCGGTGTTGACGGATTACCTCAACCGGCTCGGTGAACGGCTGGTGGCGGCGAGCGATGAGCCGGGACGTCGCTTTGAATTTTTTGTGGTGCGCGATCCCAGTATCAACGCCTTTGCCTTGCCGGGGGGCTATATCGGGATCCATACGGGCCTGTTGTCGGCGGCGCGATCCGAGGCTGAACTGGCCGGTGTTCTGGCGCACGAGATCGCCCATGTCACACAACATCACCTCGCCCGCATGGTCAAGGGTGGCGAAGGCCTGACCGTGGCAGCGCTGGCGGGGTTGGCCGTCGCGATCCTGGCGGCGCGTTCCAACCCCCAATTGGCCGATGCTGCGCTGCGTACCTCTCAGGCCTACGGGGTGCAGCAGCAGATCGATTTCACCCGGGCCCATGAGCATGAGGCAGACCGGGTTGGCTATCAGATCCTGGAGGGGGCGGGCTTTGATCCGTCCGGGATGGCGAGTTTCTTTGAACGACTCATGGCCCAAGGGCGTCTGTATGACAACAGCGCACCGGTCTATCTCAGGACCCATCCATTGACGCATGACCGGATGGCGGACATGCAAAACCGTATCGCGCAGCGGCCTTATCGGCAGCCGCGTGCAAACCTAGAGTCCGGCTCTGCGTTCGAGTTATTGCGGGCGCAGATCCAGGCGCATGAGGGGGGGGTGGTCGAGGCCGTCAAACGTTTTCGGGCGATGGTTCAGGAGCGGCCGCAGGATCCGGCGGCGCGCTATGGCCTGGTTGAGGCCTTGTTGCGCGACAACGATGCCCGCACGGCCTTGACGCATGTTGAAGCTTTGCGGAAACGGTTGTCCGCGCCGCTCGTTGAAATGCAGGCTGCGCGGGTGATTCGTGCGGTTCATGGCCCCGAGGCCGCCGTGCCCGGATTACAGGCGGCACAGGCGCGCTGGCCTGACGACAGGGCGCTGGGCTACTTGAGTGTGCGGACCTATCTGGCGGCAGGGCAGCCTCATGCGGCGTATGCCCTCGTCGTTGAACGGCAGCGTACCTGGCCCGAGGATATTGTCCTGTGGCGTCTCTTGGCCGAGACGGAATTGGCCTTGGGGCATCCGCTGGAGTCGCATCTGGCCGAGGCCGAGGCCTATGCGCGCGAGGGTTTGTTGCAGGCGGCGATCGATCAGCTGCAAACCGCCTTGCGGGAGGCTAGGTCGGGTGGCAAAGTGGGGGCGGGTAGCGATTTTTATGTCCTCTCGATTGCTGAGTCACGCCTCAACAGGCTGCGTGAGGCATTGAAACGCCAGAATGCTGACAGGCGGGAACCCCGGAAGAACGGATCCATGTGATTCATACGCCCGTTAGGTCACCTCGTGGCGATCTAACGGCGTGGTAGCTCCATACTGTTTCGCTTGTTTATCGTACTAATTCGGCCGTTCTCCCATGGTTTGGGGAGGCGGTCTCCGGTATTCTCCGCCCGTCTCAACCATCAGGCGCGCAGGTTGCTTTGCCTGCGACCTGTCAAACTGTCTACTCTTTTTAAGGAATGCATCCATGAATCGTCGTGAGTTTTTGCAAGTTCTGGCGGCGGCCTCGGCCAGTGGCCTTGCCCTTGATAGTCGCGATGCGTTGGCTGGAAAGGCCCCCGCCAACTATTACGACATGCCGACCTTTGGCAATGTGTCGTTGATGCATATGACGGACTGCCACGCGCAGTTGAAGCCAATCTATTTCCGCGAGCCCAGCGTTAACCTGGGCGTGGGTGGATCGGTCGGCAAGGTGCCTCACCTGGTTGGCGAGCATCTGCTTAAGGCCTACAACATCAAGCCGGGCAGCATCGACGCGCACGCCTTTACCTATATCGACTTCACCGCCGCATCGCGCACCTACGGCAAGGTGGGTGGCTTTGCTCACTTGAAGACGCTGGTGGACAAGGTTCGTGCGAGCCGTCCGGGCTCATTGCTGCTGGATGGCGGCGATACCTGGCAGGGCTCGGCCACTGCGTTGTGGACCAATGCGCAGGATATGGTGGATGCCTGCATCGCCTTGGGTGTGAATGTAATGACGCCGCACTGGGAAATGACCTACGGTGCCGCGCGCGTACAGGAAATCGTCAACGGGGATTTCAAGAAGGCCGGTATCGATTTTGTCGCCCAGAATGTGGTGACCAATGACTTTGGCGATCAGGTCTTCCAGCCCTATGTCATGAAGGTGATCAACGGTGTGCAGGTGGCCATCATCGGTCAGGCCTTCCCCTATACCCCGATTGCCAACCCGCGCTGGATGGTGCCGGATTGGTCGTTTGGTATCCGCGATGAATCCATGCAGAGGTTCGTGGATGAGGCCCGTGCCAAGGGTGCACAGGT
>SXGU01035095.1_pt1 | contig 10218 bp, 15 predicted proteins | sample 3174531 | NCBI WGS metagenome assembly SXGU01 (sample SAMN11356863, study PRJNA531348) | freshwater metagenome | isolation source: freshwater sample F1-140 | place: China: Fuxian Lake, Yuxi | collected 2017-12-25 | reverse complement strand
TGTTGATGCGTGAATATTTAAATAATATAATGGCAAAGAAGATATTACTTCTTAGTTCATCTTATGAGCCAATTACATTCATTAATGAACGTAAAACAATTTCATTGTTATTACGTGAAAAAGCAGAGCCAATTTCATATTGGGATAATGAAAAATTAGGTCTTCCCAAAATTGAATATCTACCTTCAGTCTTAAGATTGAATAAATGGTATTCAATCTTAAGAAAACCAGGTACATTTTCTCGTAAAATTGTCTTTAGTAGAGATAATTGGACTTGTCAATTTTGTAATACAAAACTTGGTCAACATGATGCAACTATTGATCATATAATTCCAAAATCAAAAGGTGGTCCTACAAGTTGGGCTAATTGTGTTACTGCATGTAAATCTTGTAATAGAAAAAAAGGTGATAAACCACTTGAAAAATGCGGATTAAAATTAAACTCAATACCAAAGCCACCTTCGGTTCATCATTTTGGAATGGTTAAAGATGATAAAAATGAGTGGCATCATGATTGGCAATATTATATAAAACAGTGAAAAATTTAAGAATTTTAATTAAACAATTAATAAAAGAATATTGGGGTGAGCCGTCAGATGGCGCTAAATGGAAACAACCTCCTGGCGATTCTATTTTTTATAAAGATCATTCTTTAGAAAGAACTAGTATGGAAATCGCCCCTCCACCAGACAAATTAAATAAAGATTTAGACGGTAATGAATCTGAAGAACAATTGGAATATACAATTGATGATTATTTAGAAAAAATGGGTCTGGATGATAAAGAACTGCCCGGTAAGACATATAAGTAGTATTAGATGAATATCAAAACTTTAAGATTATACGTTAGAGAAATTATAAAAGAATCTTCTTTTTTTGAAGAAAAAGAAAAGCAAGTTAAAAATAGTAATAGACAAATTGACAAAGAATTTACTGAACATCAGTTAGATCAATTAGCTCAAAATATTGTTATGTCTCATGGTAATGTTGTTGACAGAGATGGTCAGGATGGTTGGGAAAAAGTTATTGATAGAAAAGTTGAATCTGAAAAAACTTATGGTCGTTCTTTAGACAAAGAAAAATTAATGAAAGCAGTTGAAAAGAAACTGAAAGATTATGGTCTTAGAGCGAAAGCTTCTGATCTTAAAACAAGATATAAAGATGGGTATGGAGGAGCAAACTGATGATGTTTGATGATGATTTATTTGGTAAAGTTGTAAATATTGGTCATACTATGACAAAGTCTAGTAAAAATGAAACTATCTTTAAATTGGCACATAAAGATTTTTCAAATATGCCATTTTCTGAATTATCAGTTTTACTTTCATGGTTAAAAGCAACTTCAATTGTTCATCAAACAAATCATTGGACTGCATCAGGTGACCCTTATTACGGAGATCATCTTTTATTTGAAAGATTATATGGTCAAGTAAATGGTGAAATTGATAAAATTGCTGAAAAAGCAATAGGACTAAGTTCTTCAGCACTTGTTGATTTAATCAAAATAGAAAAAAATACATATAGAATGGTTGTGCTTATAAATAGTGAAAGACCGGGAATTCTAGACGGTAATGATTTAGCTCAAAAATCACTTGAATTTGAAGAATCATTATTGGATGCAATTAAACTTACGTTATCATCTTTACAAATGAATGGAAATACAACACCTGGTGTTCAGAATCTTTTAGAACAAATGTATGATGATCATGAAGGATCTATTTATCTTTTAAAACAGAGATTAAAAAAATGAAAATAAAAATTTTAGGTGTTGATCTTAACTGTAATTTACTTGATCAATTACAAGGTGAAGCTGGCGCCGTAGGCGCAACTGGTTCACCGGGCGAACAGGGAATTCAAGGTCCGCAAGGACCACAGGGTGATCCTGGGCCACAGGGTCTACAGGGAGAAGCTGGACCTCAAGGTGAACAGGGTCCACAAGGACCTCAGGGTGAAACTGGTGAAGCTGGCGCCGTAGGCGCAACTGGTTCACCGGGCGAACAGGGAATTCAAGGTCCGCAAGGACCACAGGGTGATCCTGGGCCACAGGGTCTACAAGGAGAAACTGGACCTCAAGGTGAACAGGGTCCACAAGGACCTCAGGGTGAACAGGGTCCACAAGGACCTCAGGGTGAAACTGGTCCCCAAGGTATTTCTCAAAGTGTATCTTTGAGTGAAGAACCTGAAGGGGTGCGTGTTACTTTTTATCAAGATATTAATGGGAATTGTGTATTTGACAGTGTTGAAGTGACAAATTCAGTTTCAACACTTATAAAACATGGGAAAGAGGGCCTTCCCGGTGCTACTGGCATTTCGGGTCCTCAAGGGATTCCTGGTGTTGCAGGACCACGTGGCGAAATAGGTGCAGAAGGACCACGAGGACCTCAAGGTTATCCCGGCGTTACCGGTGCAATAGGTCCCGCAGGATCAACTGCAAACACAGATTCAATGTGGAGGGCAATTGAAACGTTGGTGAACGTAGTGAATGCACAAGCTCGTTTACTTCGTGCACATGATCCTCAACAATTTGGATCTCTCAAAGATATTAACGCAACACGTGATTCTGTTACAGGATTATTTACAGGAATTAATTACTGATGAAAATTTATGCAGGAACTGTTATGATTTGGCCCGCATTTGGATCGCCACCTGGTTGGATGGCATGTGATGGTACTGTCTTACAAAGAAGTCAATATCCAGCATTATGGAATGTTCTTTCAAATAAATATGGTGGTGATGGAAGAACAACATTTGCACTCCCTGACCTTAGAGGAAGAGCCCCTATTGGTATGGGACAAGGTCCTGGTTTTGATCATGTTATGATTGGCCAACAAGGTAATTTATCAACACACGGTTCTTACCAAAAAGGAACTTTAGGCCTTAACTATTGCATAGCACTTTACGGTAATTTTCCAACGAGAAGTTAAAATGTTAGAACCGTTTATTGGAGAAATCATGTTATTTGCAGGGGACTATGCACCATCAAGTTGGATGTTTTGTAGGGGGCAACAACTTGCAATAGAAGAATATCCAGAACTTTTTTCAATTATCGGAATAACATATGGATGGTGTGGAACAAACTTTGGTGATAAACAAATATATACACACTTTGCACTTCCTAATCTTATGTGCATAATTCCTGTTGGAACTAGTAGACAAGGTACTATTTTATCACCTATTGAACTCGGTGAACATAATTTTATTCCTACACATGGTTCATCCCAAAAAGGAACCTTAGGCCTCAATTATTGTATCTGTGTTGAGGGGATTTACCCACAAAGAGATTGATATTCTCTTTAATCAAAGAATACTAATGTTCCTTGAGGGCCATCTCTTCTTATTCCAATATTTCCAGCATGGAAATCAGTTGGAAATCCTTCATTTCTAATTTTTTCCATACCAACAATTAAATCATAAAGCCAGTTATCTTTTAATCTGTGTTTAAACCCAAATTTTAATATAAATTGTTTATTTGCAGGTAGTTTTGTGTGCTTTGTATATATTTTTTTTATTGGCATACCATCTTTTAAATCACGCGCAATTTTTTGCAAAATAGAATCAAAAGTATATTTAAGATCATCCCTGGAAAGAGTTTCAAATTTTTCCATTACTGTCCAACTATATTTTTGACCAAAGAAAGTAAATTCTCCATCACTATAGACCATTGGGACTCTTGAAGCTGTATTATCTTGGACATCCCAAAGATATTCAGAATTCAGATCTGTTCTTTTTTGTGAAGAAAAAGTCATATCTTGTGAATTTATAAGTTCTATTTTTAATACTTTATCACCAAGATCATATGCATCACCATATGTGCCAGAACCTAGAAATTTAAATGTTTTTTCACCTGCGAGTATTTTTCTAAATTCATCTAAATTTTCTCTTACAAATGCTTTAAATGCATTTAAAGCAAAATTTTTGTATAAACTTTCTGATTTGTCAGTTGGTAATTTTAATAAATTTGATTTAAATGAGGTTAATATTTCTTCTGTTGTTGCTTCAGAATCAGATTGCATCATCTCTTTAGCAATTTTTGTAATTGCTGATTCTACAGAATTATTTTCTTTTAAAAGTCTTTTTAAAATATTGCGATAAATTAAACTGTTGTTCACTATAATAATTATAGTACTTTTCGTAAAAATGTTATACTTTTAAAAAACATGATTACGCAAAATGATTGGATTAAATATTTTCCGTTTTGCACTCCACGTCAAGAGCAAATCGATGCAATAAATTTTGCATTAAATGCATATGATCAAGGTAAAACTGACGTTGTTTTAGAACTTGGTGTTGGAATAGGAAAATCAGCAATAGCATTAACTATTGCTAAATATTTGAATGCAAATCTTCAAATAGAAGAAGATGAAGATTATCAAATTGGATCTTATTTTTTAACGTCTCAAAAAATACTTCAAGATCAATATGCTCGTGACTTTAGTAAAGAACCACATAATTTAAAAAATCTTATATCTAGTACAAATTATGATTGTGTTGGTTTACCTGGTAATAAATGTTCAGAATCTACAAGATTATATTCTCTATTAAAAGGTCGTTTTCCAAAAGCCCCACAGGAAACGTGTAGAAATGAATGTCCATATAAAGCAGCAAAAAATGAATTTATTCATAGTCAATTAGGTGTAACAAATTATTCTTATTTTTTAGCAGAAACTGTATATGCAGGTAAGTTAGAACCAAGGGAATTATTGGTAATTGATGAATGTCACAACTTACCTGCTACTTTGTCAAAATTTATTGAAATTAAAATTACAGAAAAATTCTGCGATACTCTTGGCGTCAAATTTATAATTGATTCTGATATTGAAAATGTTTATAAGTGGGTTTGTAAAAAATATGAACCAGCACTTAAAAAAATGATTAGAAAAATTACAAAAGAGATTGAAGATGCAGGATCTGGAAACAAACTTTTAAAGTTGTCAGAAAGGCTTGAAATTCTTGATAAACACATTTGCAAAATTCACAGATTTCAAGAAAAATGGAATTCTAAAAATTGGGTAATGAATATTGAAAAAGGTGATAAGAAATATTATGAATTTAAGCCTGTTGACGTATCTTTATGGGCTGATGAATTGATTATGTGTCAAGGAAGAAAAAGATTATTCTTGTCAGCAACATTATTAGATGCAGAATATTATATGAAATCTTTAAATATTTCACAAGATAAAACTGCATATATGTTTAAAGATACACCTTTTAAATTAGAAAATAGGCCAATAATTTATATTCCCTCAGGAAAAATGTCATATAATTATATGGACAAAACCCTACCAGTTTTATGTAATTTTATAGAAGAAATTTTAAAAATGCATGAAAATGAAAAAGGTATTATTCATGCTACTAATTTTAAGATTGCAGAATATATTAGGGCTAATATAAAGAATAAGAGATTAATAGTTCAAGATCGTGGTGCTGATAGAGGAATATTGCTTCAGCAACATATAGAATCTATTGAACCCACTGTTATTGTTTCACCTTCAATGACCGAAGGTGTTGATTTAAAAGATGATTTAAGTAGATTTCAAATATTTTGTAAATTACCATTTCCTCCATTAACTGATGAAATGGTAAAAAGAAAATTAGAAATTGAACCAAAATTTTATCCTTATACTACTTCACAGGTTATAATGCAAGCTGTAGGTAGAAGTATTAGAAATGAAAAAGATTATGCTGTAACTTATATTCTTGATAGTTGCGCAGATGATTTTTTTAATAAAAATAGCAATTATTTTCCAAAATCTTTCCGTGAAGTTTTTGTTGATGTTAATGGAAATAAAATTATGAAAGTTTGATAAAATGTTAGAGGAAATTCAATATCATTCAAAACCATTTGTTGAAATTTATAATGATTTATATTATGGACAGTACGTTAAACCTCGAGGTGAATTAATTATTGAACTTGAAAATTATTCATATGAATTAAAACCATATGTTAGATTTCAAAATTTTGAATCTAGAAAATTAAATATAAATTATATTAAAAAAGAATTTCTTTGGTATTTGAATGGTGATAGGTTTGATTTATCAATTTGTGATCATGCAAAAATTTGGTCTGGAGTTATAAATGATGATAAATCAATTAATTCAAATTATGGTCAATATCTTTTTAATGATATAAATCAATTTGATAATGTAGTTAATACGTTAAAATTAGATAAAGATTCGCGCCGTGCGAGTATGACAATTTTAAATAGTAAACATTTAAAATCAGATACAAAAGATGTTCCATGTACATATGCTCTTAATTTTAGAATTAGAAATAATTTTTTAAATATGACAGTTCATATGCGATCGCAAGATGCAATATACGGTATGGGTAATGATGCACCAGCATTTAGTTTTATTCATGAAATGATGTTAAATGCAATGAAAGAATTCTATCCAGAACTTCAATATGGAAATTATCATCATTTTGTAGATTCATTTCATGTTTATGAAAGACATTTTAAGATGCTTGAAAAGTTACGAAATGATGATTCATATTTTACTGTAAATTGTCCTAAAATTTCAGGACCAGATGAAGTAAAATTTCTAAAAAATCAAAATTATAAAACAATGAAGCCTTCATCAAATTTTGAATTTACAAAGTGGTTAATAGAATAAGAAACATGGAATTAAAAATGCAACCTCATGATTTTATTATTTATTGTGGACCTATGTTTTCAGAAAAAACAACACGTCTTCTTTCTTATATAGAAAGATGTAAATATCAAGGTCGTAAAACGATTGTTTTTAAACCTGCTGTTGATGTAAGATATTCTGAAGATGAAATTGTTACACATCAAGGAGCAAAAATAAAAGCTATATCAGTTGAAACTGGATCAGATATATTAAAATATCTTTCTGAGTCTGATGAAACATTTGATACAGTTTGTGTTGATGAACAATTTATGATTAAAGGTAGCTCACATGCGTTGATTTGGCTATTTAAAAACGGGTTTTCTGTAATAGTTTCAACACTTGATTTATCTTCAAAATGTGAATCATTTTCTGAAGTTGAAAGAATTTTACCTTATGCAACTAAAGTTGAAAAGTCAACTGCAGTGTGTACTATATGTGGAAAAGACGCAAGATATACTTATAAAAAAATAGATAATGATGATATTATTTGTGTAGGTGGTTCTGAGTCTTATGAGCCAAGATGTTTTAATCATCACCCCTTAATGGTAGGTGAATAATGAATTTTTTAGAAAATTTAATATTAAAAGATAGATCAAAACAAAAACTTTTTGCTTTTATGGAAATAGCAAAAAACATTTCTACGTTATCATATGATGAAAAATATAAAGTAGGTTCTATTATTATTACAAATGATTTTAGAGAGATTTGTTCTATAGGTTATAATGGAAATTATAAAGGTGGACCAAATAAACGTGATTCTATTCAAATTGGAAATTCTGGATTCCTTCACAGTGAGGAAAACGCATTATTTCATCTAAGTAAACCTTATGAACTTAGGAATGGTCTGATTTTAATTTGTACTCATAAGCCATGTTCAATGTGTGCAAAAAGAATTGTTAATTCAGGAATTAATAACGTTGTATATAATGAATTTTATGAAGATAATCTTAAACAAACAGACGAAATTTTTTTTAATGCAAAAATAAATTGTTTACAAATTTAAGTTCACATCAGAAATTAAAGCCGTAATAATAGATATTATAATGAGAAAAAAAAATTCTTTAAATAAAGAAATAAAAGATAAAACAAGGTTTTTATTTAAAAATAAAATTCAAGTAACTCAAAAAGTTAAATTATACTGTTATAACAACAACATAGCAGAATTACCTAAATGTAAATTTACTGGTGATGATGTATATGTTTCTTATAATCAAATTACTAAAGTTTCAAAATATTTGTGGGATAATTTAATAAAATATGATGATCAAATTAAATGTTCGTTTTTTAAATGGTATAATTTACTTGAATCTGGCGCATCAATAGAAGAATTAATTAAATTAAAAAATGAAAAAAAATTATTTAAAATAAGAAATTTTTTTTCAAATTGTTTAGATAAACATGATTTAAATAAAGAACTTTTAAAAGATGGATTTTTAGATGAAGCTGCACAAAATATTATTGGCGATTTAGATTTTAATGATTGGAATAAAATTAAACAATTTATTAATAGATTTGAATATTCTAAAAAGTTTAGAAATATGAATATAAATTATTATACAATTAGAGGATACACAGAAAGTGTTGCAAAAGAAAAAATCTATAATCAGGCAAATATTTGGGCAAAAATACAAAATCAAATAAAAGAAAATCCTAAAAGATATGAAGAGTTTTGCAATTCAAGATTAAAAGGATTATATGCACAAAATAAAATATCAAAATTTGAACAAAAAATTTATGATGAATTAAAGTTAAAAAACTATAGCGTATCTCAACAATATGAAGTTAAAATAAAACATAAAAATTTGTTAAAAAATAAATCTAAATTAATTTGTGATATCATAATAAATGATTCAATTATTGTAGAATATTTTGGCTCATATTGGCATAATGATATATTGAAATATGAAAATATGTCTTATGACAATTATATTAAAGAAATTTTAAGATTAAGATATATTAATCTCATATCAGGTAAATCAATTATTGTTTTGTGGGAATATGATTTAAATTTAAATTTAGATAAAGCAATTAAAATTATAGAAAATCATATAAATTCTGGAAAACAATTTACTTCGTCTAGGGATTTAGACTATCAATTATATGATTCAGTTTTCAGTCTTAAAGAGGCAGAAAATATAACTCAACAAATAGATATAGATAATGTCTTTTAAAACTTTAAATGAACGTGTAAGATTAGAAGTAAAAGCTAGAGAATCTAAAAAATCAAAGTCAACTGGTTTGGATGATTCTACTTTAAATGGTTTATGTGTTAGATCTAAAGATGATGGAAAAACATGGACTGTTATTGGTATAATAGATAAAGAAGGTGAAACATTCTTCAAAATGACAGCTCCAGGCTTACCGGATGCGGATGGAAATCCCGGCCCAACTGAAAAATTAGTTATTAATAAAAAAGAATTAAAGGGAAAATATGACCTCGCCTAATTTAAAAAATAATTTAAAGTCGATTATCGACAGTTCAATAAGAGAAACGATTTCGCAATCTCAAGAATCTTTAAATGAGGCATATGTTGCTCAACCAAAAATATTTCCTCAAGTCTCTGAATCTTTGTCAGATAAAACAAAAGCATCTCATTCAGAATTATATAAGGCATATATAGAATCATTAAATAAAATTTCAAGCGAACTTGATTCTATCTCAAAAGATTCTAATAGCAATTATTCTCAATTTAGAAATGCAAAAATTGATGAAACATATAATTTGAACGCTACATGGCTTCATGAATTATATTTTGCAAATTGTTTTGATCCACATTCTGAAATATACATGGATTCAAAAACGTTTATGAGACTTCAACGTGACTGGGGATCTTTTGAAGAATGGCAAAAAGATTTTCTATCTTGTGGTACTGCAACTCGCGAAGGATGGGTTATATGTGGATATAATCTTTTTCTAAAAAGATTTGTTAACACTATTGTAGATCTTCATTCAACAAATGCAATGATTGGATTAATTCCTATGGTTGTTATTGATATGTGGAGTCATTCTTATTATAAAGATTATACAAAAGATAAAAAAAGTTATCTTATTGCAATGATGAGAGAAATTAACTGGAATATTGTTGAAGATAGAGTGGAAAAAATAATAAAAGTTGAAGAGGTATTAAAGTGAAAAATAAAAAAGCTTTAATAGAAAAAGTTTTTAGAGCAATTATAGAAGATTTAAAAAGAGATGAATCAGGAAATTTTACAGATTCATCAATTGATTCTTCTATAGATTTAAAATTTGGTGAAATATCTAAAAGAATAAATCAACCCGCAGCGGGTACACCCCCCCAACCTGGTCCTAATGGTGAACAACCACAAGATACATCTTTTCAAGATTCTCAAAATGCTCAAAAAATGGGTGCAGAATTTAGTAATTTTATAAATAATTTTGAAAATTTAGTTGACTTAAAAGGACTTTTAGTTAAAAGGATTCTAAATCAAATTAATCAAACATATGGAAAAGACTTTTCTAAAAAAGTAAAAGATTATTTTGATAGTCAAAATCTTAACATTAAAGATAAAGAAGATCCTGTTGCACCGAATGCTGTGGGAGCAGGTGGCGGTGGTGGTGGTTAAT
>SXGU01370260.1_pt1 | contig 10219 bp, 7 predicted proteins | sample 3174531 | NCBI WGS metagenome assembly SXGU01 (sample SAMN11356863, study PRJNA531348) | freshwater metagenome | isolation source: freshwater sample F1-140 | place: China: Fuxian Lake, Yuxi | collected 2017-12-25 | reverse complement strand
TTGCTGGTCTCGAAGTCGCCGCGCCAAATGACTTCGGCGGTCGCTTGCGTCGCGGTCAGCCACAGCAACAACAGACACAGCGAAACTCGTTTGATCGCAGCGGATCGCCGTGTCGGGCAACGCAAACCGCAGGTGGTCATGGCCGAACCTTTTACGCGAACGAACGGTCATTTCTTCAAAGCCGCGCTCACGAAGTCGAACAACTCCTTGGTCGCAGGATCGTCCGGGAGGCCGAGATCGGCGTTGAGTTTGTTGTGCGTGGTCTCGCGAGCGCCGAACGCTTTGGCCGGAATGTCCGAGGCATTGAGGACGCTGGCGAGACGTTGCGCCTGCGCGGTCGTATCGGGATGTCCGGAAACGTACAGAACTAAAAACGGCGGGATGCTTTTCCCCTTGGCGACGTGCGTGACGGCGGAAAAGTCGATGTGCTTTTTCGGATCGTTGCCGAATTTCTGCCGATGGCCGAACGTCGGCAACGGTTGGCCGTAGAGCATCGCGCGATGCTCGGCGGTGGCAATGATCGGCGGCAAGTCAAACGTGTCTCCATCCACGGGGACGCAGCCCTTCAACACGCTGAAGGGAACTCCTTCGGCCTTCAAGTAGCGGTCGTCGGTGCAAATCAGTGCGGCGAGCTGTGCACCGGCGGAATGTCCCATCACGAAGATGCGCTGCGGATCGCCGCCGTACTTGCTGATGTTCTTGTGCACCCAACCCAGCGACATGGCAACGTCGCGAATCAGCACGTCCATCTCGACACTGGGCAACAGGCGGTAATTCGTCGAAACAAACACGAAACCTCGTTCGCCGAACACGCGCGGCTTGATCTGCACATCGCTCTTGTCACCAGCCTGCCACCCGCCGCCGTGAATCCAGAAGATCACGGGCAGATTCTTCGCGCTTGGCGGCGAATAAATATCGAGCACATGCCGCTCCTGGGCCGGTTCGGCGTAGGGAATGTTGCGTTTGATGTCCTGAGCCTGTGCTTCCGCGAGGAGGACGACGGCAAGGAGGAGGCTCGAAATCTTTTTCATAGAATTCATCCTGTTTTGAGGAACTGGCGTTTGATCGACATCGCGCTCACCTTCGACGCATCGCGAATGAGCGCCAACCATCATGGGTTTCACTCTTCCAGAAACTCAACCAGACGGCGATACGTTTCGTCCGCGGTCTTCCACTTGACAGTGCGTGCCGGGTGCGGACTGGGTGCCCCGGCGGGAAGCGTGTGGACGATGCCCAACTGCGCTCCCGAATCGATGCCTCCCGAATTCACCAGTGAGGGAATCGTGTGGACTCCCGTTTGTGCTCGGTCCGCGTGGCACGATCGGCAATCGGCGACGAGTTCGAAAAATCGTCCGCGCGGTCCCCAATCGCGAGCGTTCTCGCTTTCAAAGATGACCCGATAGACCGGCAGATCGTCCGGTTCGCGGTGCAGGCCGCCGAACTGCATGTCCGCGAAAGCGAGCCGTCGCTTGAGCGTGTACTTCGCAAAGTTGATCCCCTGATTCGAGTTCGTCGTCGGATCTTTTTCGCCAAGGACGCTCTTGTAGACATTCACGCGGACGGATTCGACGAGTTTGGTCGGGACCGGCTTGAGGTTCGTGTCGAGCGCGATCAGAAACTGCACCAGTGAGACTTCCGTCCCAGCAGGAATCTGCGGGAGATCGGGCTTGAGGTTGATGAACCCATTCTGCCCAGCCGTTCGCCAATCGACACCGACCGCATCGACCTGCTTCAAATAATCCTCAAGCTGCCGACGTCCTTCGGGGAACCGGTAGAAGAAGCGGAAGTACGACCGACCGCGAAAGGCTCGCGTGTGCAGGAACACGAAACGCCGCTCGATGTCTTCGTGCAGCTTCGGCTGATGGAAATCCAGCTCCGGCCATTCGTCGGCGTCCGTGAGCAATCGCGGAGGGAGGTAATCGCGGCGCGGGTCGAACTCGTGCGTCGCGGCGAATCGGCCCGATTGCAGAGCCAACGCATAATTGTCGGGCAGCTTGGCCAGCGTCTCGGCCGGTAACGCCAACGCTCGCATCACGCGCGCGAACCGCCGACAGAGTTCCGTTCGTCGACGTCGCGTTTCCAGATCGCCGCGTCGCGCGATGTTCTGGCTGATGAGATAATCGAACGCCGCCCATAAGTCGCGCTGCAACATCACCCGCTTGAGCGGGACGGTCGAAAGCTGCTCTCCCTTCTGATTCAGGAACTCGTCGAGCAGTCGTTCCAGCCGAGACACCGTTTCCGGCTCGTCCCAATAGGCCGTCCCCGGCCATGCGAGAAACTCGATCTTGTCACCCCCTTCGATTCGCGCGACGGGAGTCCCACCACGCTTGGACGGCAGGTTGCTGTGTCGGATCGCGATCGCCGCGAAGAGTCGATTCCAGAGGTGTTGCGGATCGGCGTCATAAAGTGGCAATGGTTCGGCGGAACGAAGTGAGCCGTTGAGTTCACCCGTGTGGTAAGACGCTGGATCAAGCTCCTCCAATTCCGCCGCTGTCAGCAGACCTGGAGCCAATGCCGTCAGAAGCATCCACCCAACGAACGTCTGCAATTTTCCCAATTCATGGCTCCAGGCTGGAGATCGAAATGACGTCGGTCGTTTGAGTGCTCAATTCGTTGACGCAAACAACTCGTGGACCGGCTCGCCGTCGCTGACACGGAAGCTGAAGCCGTCTGGACCGAACCGGGTGTCCGGTGGAATTCCCAGAGCGTGAAACAGAGTGGCCCCAAACATCTCAGGTGAGACGGGATGATCTTTCACATAGGCACCCTGTTTGTCGGATGCTCCATAAACCGCACCGCCGCGGATTCCGGCTCCGGCCATGAGCGCCGAGTAGCAGGCGGGCCAGTGGTCGCGCCCGTTGTAGGAAATTCGGGGACTGCGGCCGAACTCGCCGACCATGACCACCAACGTGTCCTCCAACAGACCGCGTTGACGCAGGTCGTCCAACAATGCGGAGACGGCTTCATCGATGCGCGGCAACGCCCAGCTCAGTCCATAAGCTCCGGTGCCGAAACTACTGCCCAGTCCCGCACCTTCACCGTGCATGTCCCAGGTTTGCACGTTGCGAAATTTTTCGCCGGGAGGTGTACCTGCCCAGGCCGTAACGCTCACGAGCCGCACACCGGCTTCGATCAGCCGTCGCGCCATCAAGAGATTCTGCCCCAAGGGATGGCGGCCGTATTGATCGCGAACGGTTGCGGGTTCCTGTCCCAAGTCAAACGCCTGTCGCGCGGCGGGGCCGGTGATGAGATCGAACGCCTTGGTTTGAAATTCGCCGAACGAATTGGCGATCGGGCGACGAGAGAATTCCTGGCCCGACTCGATCCCGTTCAACAAATCTTGTCGAGTCACGAGTCGCTGGCCGGAAACTTCCGGCGGGGGATCGAAGGACTTCATTCGAAACCCAGGAGCCGCCGGGTTGTCTTCGTCCGTCCCGACTCGCAATGGTCCAAATGCCGAACCCAGGAATCCGCCGGACAGGTAGCGCGGTTGAACATCTCCGGCCAGGTTCTGCAACCAGACGTAGCTCGGCATGTTGACGGTGGCCGGTTTCAACTTGCTGAGTACGGAACCAAAATACGGCGTGGCTTCCGTTGGCTGCGAATGTCCCGTCATGCAGACGTGCATGCCGCCGTCATGACCAGGATTGCCGTGCGTCATCGAGCGGATGAGCGTGAACTGGTCGGCGATCCGAGACAATCGCGGAAGCAGCTCGCACATCTGCATGCCGGGGACCGCCGAAGCAATCGGACTGTAAGGCCCACGGATCTCGGCCGGAGCTTCCGGCTTCAGATCCAGACTGTCGAGATGACTGGCTCCGCCGTATTGCACCACGAAGATGCAAGATCGCGGACGAGACTTGGGCGGCGTCTCAGCCTGCAAAAGTTGGGGCAGAGTGATTCCCAGCATCCCCAATCCGCCGAGCTGCAAGAGATCGCGTCGATTCAAATCCGAACGAGATGGGTTCATCATCATCTCCATCGCGGGCGAACTTCACCGTGATTCTGCCACTGCGAAGCATCAAGGTGCCGAGAATCGTATCAGGCGTCAATCGTGCAGATGACACTACTGCGCACTTTCCAGCGGGAGTCCCGGCTGTCGCCGGTTGCACCACCGCCTAAAGGCGGAACTCCAGCAACTAAAGGCGGAACTCCAGCAAAACAGTGCGCTGTCGAATGATCCGAAGGGCGCTTGCCCCGGTTCGAACCGACGACCCGGGGTTGGAACCGGACGGTGGCGCATTCCGGCTGAACTCGCCAGGAGATGTTGCCAACTCAAAGTCTCTCACAACGTCGACGTTGGCGGTTTCAATCATTGCCGTCTGCCGTTTACGATGGCTCCTCAAGGAGACGCGTGAATGGGCCTGTCGGTGGATCAGTTTTTCGAGCGACTCGCAGTGACGGGGCTGTCAGTCGCGGACGATGTTCGGAAGTTGCTCGCATCACTGCCGGATCAGAGTCTGCCGAGTAATGGTGAGGAGTTGGCTCGCGTGTTGGTCGAGCGGAATGTGCTCACCGAATTTCAGACGCTCGCAATTCTCGATCCGCATGGGCAGCGGTTGGGATTGGGGCAGTATGTGCTTCTCGACAAGATCGGCCAGGGAGGCATGGGGGCAGTCTTCAAGGCGGTCCATCGGCACATGCGGCGCGAGGTGGCGCTCAAAGTGCTGCACGCGGACCTCGCCGAGTCCCCCGATTCGCTGCAACGGTTTCAGCGCGAGATGCGTGCCGGTGGAAGACTGAATCATCCGCACATTGTCCCGACGCTCGACGCCGATCAAATCGGCGACACGATGTTCCTGGTGATGGAATACGTTCCGGGATCGAACCTCGCGTTGCTGGTCGGACAGCACGGCCCGCTGCCGATTGAGCAAGCTTTGCGGTATGTGGCTCATGCGGCGGAGGGATTGGCTCACGCGCACGATCAAGGAGTCATTCACCGCGACATCAAGCCCAGCAACCTGCTCTGCGACGAGCACGGCAACGTGCGAGTACTGGACTTGGGCTTGGCTCGCTTCGCCGCCGATGGGCAGGCACAGCAGACCCAACTGACCGGAACCGGTGTGTTGTTGGGGACTGTGGACTACATGGCTCCCGAACAGGCGCTGAGCACTCGCCAAGCGGATGCTCGCTCCGACATCTACAGTCTTGGTTGCACGCTAGCGTACTTGTTGACCGGCCAGCCACCCTTCTGTGGCGAGTCCGTCTTGAAGAGATTGATGGCTCATCGGGACACGCCGGTTCCGTCGCTGAGCGAGAAGCGTCAAGACGTACCGGACACCGTCAATCGCATCTTCCAAAAAATGGTCGCCAAGCAGCCCGCCGAGCGTTACCAGTCGATGCGCGAGTTGCTCGCCGATCTCGCACCGTTGGTCGGTTCACGCCCCCCTCGTTCACGTTGGATGACGCGCGGCGTTCTGGCGATCGTGGCGGCCAGTGTGCTGATCGCCGGGGTGATGTTCGATCGACAACGTGGCGTCAGGGAATCGAAGCCATCGGACGGGCCGATCACGATCGCACAACCCGCCGTGCCGCCATCGCTGGCGATCGCTCCCTTCGATGGCCCGCAGGCCGAGGCGCATCAAGCCGCATGGGCCAAGCACCTCAAGCAGCCGGTCGAGACCACGAACGGCATTGGCATGAAACTGCGACTGATCCCGCCGGGTGAATTCCAGCAAGGAGCGAGCGAACCGGAGATCGAAGCGTTCTCGAAACTCGAAGGCCGCTCGATGGCGACCGATGGGCCGCAGCATCGAGTCCGACTGACTCAGCCATTTTACATCGGCGTCTCGGAAGTGACGCAGGCCGAGTATCAAGCGGTCATCGGTGGCAACCCGTCGAAGTTCTCGCCGACCGGCGAGTTTGCGGCGCAGGTCGGCGGCAGCGAAACAACTCAGCATCCCGTCGAGAACGTGACGTGGTTCGACGCGATCGAGTTCTGCAACGCACTCAGCCTGCGCGAGAAGCTGACGCCCTGCTACGAACGATCCGACGATGACGTGACGATCGTCGCCGGCACCGGCTATCGCTTGCCGACCGAAGCCGAATGGGAATTCGCGTGCCGTGCCGGGACGGAGTCGCCGTGGTCGTTCGGTGAGCAAGATGCTCCGTTCGAGTAATTCGCTTGGGTCGCCATGAATGGCGAGTTTCACAGCCATCCGGTCGGACAGCTCTTGCCGAATCCGTTCAAGCTCCACGATCTACACGGCAACCTGTGGGAATGGTGCCAGGATGATTTCGACCCACGCGATTACGAATCGCTCACGAACTCCGTCACCGTCGATCCCACCAGCCCACCATCGTCTGGTGTTCGCTGCATGCGAGGCGGCGTGTGGGACAACACCATTCGACTCTGCCGCTCGGCCCATCGCGGCGCGAATCTGGCCTCCACCCACAACGCCAGCGTCGGGTTCCGTGTCGTGAAAACGATTCCCAGCCCGTAGCCACGTCTCGCCAGAGCGTGGGGATTTGCCGCTTGCCCCACGGCGTTCTGTCGAGGCGGGGGGACGATGCAGCACGAGCGAGCGGGATGACAGTCATTGCCCATTCGATAGGATCACACTCCCGTCGTCCCAAGGACCGAGCATGGCATTGTCGTTCGACCAATTCCTCGACCAACTGACCGGCAGCGGATTGCTGTCTGCCGATGATGTCTCGTCGGCCCTGTCCGCGTTGCCGAACGATCAGCAGCCGCAGGACGGAGAGCAATTGGCTCGTGAGTTGGTCAAGCAGAAGAAGCTGACCAAGTTTCAGGCGGAGCAGATTTACGGCGGCAAGGGAAAATCGCTGACGCTGGGCAACTACGTCATCCTCGACAAGCTGGGCCAGGGCGGCATGGGAATGGTGCTCAAGGCCGAACACAAGCGAATGAAACGGCTGGTCGCGCTGAAGGTGATGTCGCCGGCAGCGGTCAAAACGCCCGACTCGCTCAAGCGGTTTCATCGCGAGGTCGAAGCGGCGGCGAAGTTGCGGCATCCCAACATTGTCGCGGCCGACGACGCGGACGAGGCCAAGGGGACGCACTTCCTGGTCATGGAGTACGTCGAGGGGAGCGATCTGTCGGTGCTCGTGAAAAAGCACGGGCCGTTGCCGGTCGAGCAGGCGGTGAAGTGCATCATTCAGGCGGCGCGCGGGTTGGAGTTCGCGCACGAGCAGGGAGTCATTCATCGCGACATCAAGCCAGCCAACTTGCTGATCGACGCGAAGGGGACGGTCAAGATTCTCGACATGGGGTTGGCCCGGATCGATGACTCGGTGGGAGGTTCGTCTGAAGGAGCGGGACTGACCTCGACTGGGACGATCATGGGGACTGTCGATTACATGTCTCCCGAACAGGCGATGGATACGAAGCACGCCGACGCGCGGAGCGACATCTATTCGCTGGGTTGCTCGCTGTACTACTTGCTGACCGGCAAGTGTCTGTACGACGGCGACACGATCATGAAGAAGCTGATGGCGCATCGCGAGTCGCCGATTCCAGAATTGAGTGGAGAGTGTGGAGTGAGGAGTGGGGAGCAAGACCACGGGGTGATGCCTTCCACTCCCCACTCCGCACCCCCCACTCTCAACTCTGTCTTCAAACGCATGGTCGCGAAGAAACCGGAGGATCGACCGCAGACGATGACGCAGGTGATTGCGGAACTGGAACGCTGTTTGTCGGGCGGGTCGGCGACGGTCGTGTATGAGCGATCCGGGAGCAGCACCACGAACGCCACGGCGAACGGTGCTTCGGGCAGCGGCAAAGAGCTGCAAGATTTCCTGCGGCAGATCAGCGGCGGAGACTCGGCGACGGCGACCTCTGGCAAGGCTTCGGGGACGGTGGTGTCACCCTCGTCGGGCGAGGCCGAGACGATCATCTCGTCGGCGGACGGCGCGGGGACCGATCCGCGCACCGATCAGACGCTGACGTTCGAGCAAGACGCCCAACGTTCTGGCGAGCCGAGGAGCGTTAGCCCTCGGACAGTCCGGGGGCTGACGCACCCCGGCTCGCCGAAGCGCAAATTGAAATGGCTCGTCGGCTCGATCGCGGCGGTCGTTGTCGTTCTGCTGGCCGTCATGTAGTGGTGCGAAGCAAGTCGGGGACGTTGGTTCTGGAGATCGCCGACGAGCAGATCGAAGTCACGTTGGGCGAGACCGGCCGGACGCTGCGCGGCAAGACGGAGGAAACGCTCAGGCTGCCGATCGGCGAGCATGTGTTGCACGTCCAGATTGGCGAGACAAGACTCGACACACCGGAGATCACGGTCGCGAAGTGGGAGCCGGTCGAGATCAAAGTCGAAAAGGTCGGCAACCGCGTGCGCGTGATGCGCGGCAAGGAGTTTCTTGTCGCCAAGGAATTGCCGAGGTCGAAGGCGAGCGTTGATTCCGTGACCTCGCTGATCCCATCGGCGGCTCAGGTGACGCTCGACGATCCGGCGTTTCAGAAGTGGATGAAGGCTGTCGCCGCGATGCCGCCGGAGGAGCAAGTTCAGGCGGTCGTGAAGAAGCTGCGGGAACTCAATCCGGATTACGACGGGAACGAGACGCATCAGGTCGAATACAAGTGGGTGACGGAACTCAAAATCAATCCGAAGGAGATCAAGAACATCGCACCGATCCGCGCGTTGGCTCGGCTGCGGAGCCTGACGTTGGAGGGTTCGTCGAACTTGTTGGCCGACCCCTCGCCGTTGCGCGGGATGCGGTTGACCAAACTGACGATCAGTGGCGGAATGGTGGCCGATCTGACTCCGCTGCGAGGGATGCCGCTGGACTATTTGAACCTCAGCAAGAACCAGCTTCTCTCCGATCTCTCGCCGTTACGCGGGATGCTGCTGACGAAACTGAGAATCCATTCGACCAAAGTGGCCGACCTGTCGCCGCTGAAAGGAATGCCGTTGCGCTCACTGGAATGCTTTGGGACTCGAATCACGGACCTCTCGCCGTTGGTGGGTTGCACGAGTCTGACCGACGTGAATGCGGGTGGCACTCTAGTCACTGCTGACAGCGTCGCCGTTCTGAAAAAGGCACTGCCCAACTGCAAGATCGCTTGGACCGATCGGGCCAAGGCGGCGGCTGATCCGAAATCTGAAATCTCAAATTTGAAATCTCAAATCTCAGATTCAAAATTGCCGCCACCCGCCAAGGCTCCGTTCGATGCGAAGCAAGCCTGCGCGCATCAAGAGGCGTGGGCCAAGCATCTCGGAGTGCCGGTCGAATTCGAGAACAGCATTGGCATGAAGTTCGTACTCATTCCGCCGGGCGAGTTCTTGATGGGCGCGTCACCAAAGGAGGTCTCGGACTTGCTCAACGTGGTGAAGGACGATCCCTATTGGGTCGCGTGCGTGACGAGCGAGGGTCCGCAGCGCCGTGTCACGCTGACTCGGCCGTTCTACCTGGGCCTGCACGAAGTTCGGCAGAAAGATTTTTCCGCAGTGATGGGAGTGAACCCGTCCTCGCACGCGGCCACCGGCCAGTATCCCGACATCGTGGAACGGGTCGCTAACCGTGACACCACCAATCACCCCGTCGAACACTTCGAGTGGAACGCGGCGGCGGAGTTCTGTGCGAAGCTCAGCGTTCGCGAGAACCTCAAGCCGGCTTACTTCCGTACTGAGTCCAGCGTCACGCCGCTCGATGCGGGCAACGGGTATCGTCTGCCGACGGACGCGGAATGGGAGTTCGCCTGCCGCGCCGGCTCGACCACGCAGTTTCCCAACGGAGATGACAAGGAAGACCTCGCGCGGATCGGCTGGTTCGGACACAATTCGGACCAACGCACGCATGCGGTCGGCGAGCTGAATGCCAATCCGTTCGGACTATTCGACATGTGCGGCAACGTCTTCGAGTTCGTCGAAGACGGCTGGCAATGGGATCGCCAAGGGGACAGCGATGTGTGGTTGCCGGCCCCGAATCAATCCTTCACCGATCAGCCGCAGGTCGATCCGCGCCGCTCGTTCCTGAGTCGCAACTGGCGCGTGATGCGCGGCGGCCATGCCTTCGCCAGACCAACCGGAGCACGCTCCTCCACACGAGGCAGTTGTGTTGCGCACGGCTACCTTCACCGGAACCACTCCTACAACGGCTTTCGCGTCGTGCGAATGCTGGACGCTCCAACGAAGATGGGAAGTTCGCCGCCGATCAATCGGACTGACCAGATTGTTCATCCTCCTTAACTGACCCACTACAGTGTTGCGGCCAAATATATACCCCGCCCGGTCTCAAATGAGACGTTTTGGCGAGC
>SXGU01405317.1_pt1 | contig 10222 bp, 8 predicted proteins | sample 3174531 | NCBI WGS metagenome assembly SXGU01 (sample SAMN11356863, study PRJNA531348) | freshwater metagenome | isolation source: freshwater sample F1-140 | place: China: Fuxian Lake, Yuxi | collected 2017-12-25 | reverse complement strand
CTGATCAGAACGGGAAGGCGTTGCGCGCCGCGACCGCAGCACCGCGAGCGCCGGCCATGTCGAGGTCGGGCACGAGTGCGATCTCGGCCACCTCGCGCTGCTCGTCGCGCAGATGGACGTGCTGTGCCACCGTGGCGAGGAACCAGTCGCGGAAGTCGGGTGCAGCCTCCACGGCGCCGCCACCCACGAAGTAGGCGTGTGGGTCGGTGAAGTTGGCCGCGATGGTGAACAGCCGACCGAGCGCCATCGCCTGCTGTTCGAACACCTTGCGTGCCATCTCGTCGCCGCGTTCGGCATACCCGCGCAACGCCTTCGCGGCGTCGGCGATGGGCAGCGCGGCGAGTTCGTGATGCGGATAGCGGGTCAGCCAGTACGGCAGCAGGTTCTGACGGATGCCGGTGAGCGACGCGACGCTCTCGGCGTCGCCTCGGAACCCGCAGTTGCACTGCGGCATCGGCTGATCGGGCTCGAGCAACCCGTCCATCGGGACGTGCACGTGGCCCAGTTCGCCCGCCATACCGACAGCGCCACCCACCACGTTGCCGGACTCGATGACGCCGCCACCCAGCCCGGTGCCGACGATGGCGGCCACCGACGAGCGATGGGCTGCCGTGAAACCGAAGTGCGCGTAGTGCGCGTACATCGCGGCGGCGTTGCCGTCGTTGGTGTACACGACCGGCAGACCGAGGCGTTGCTCGAGTGCGCCGCGCACGTCGAAACCCCACCACTCGGGCATCGCGAAGTTGGTGGCACCCTTCGACGAGATGACGCCGTCGGCCGAGGCCGGACCCGGCGTGTCGAGGCCCACCGCGCGTACCCGGCTGCGGTCGAGCCCGGTGACTTCCAGCCCGTGCACGAACACCGCCTCGAGCGCATCGATGGCCGGACCGGGGCCCTCGGTGACCGCGCTCGGCAACTCGATCATGTGGTCGATGAGGAACGCGCCGCCGGCATCGAGCACCGTGACGTTGTTCTTCGTGCCACCGTTGTCGATGCCCACGATGACGGGCGATGCGTCAGCCATGTGGTCGATGCTATGCGTCGGTCGCGTCAGTCGGCGACGAACCGGAACGTGTTCGCGAGGTACTCCACGAACGACGGCGACACGCCTTCTGCCGCGAGAACGTCGCCGGGCACGGGAGCGCGTCGAGGCGCGAAGGCGGCATCGGCCCGCAGTTGCCGCGGATAGTCGTGGTGCAGGATGGCCACCCGGCCCAGCACCGGCACGTCGACGCCGGCATCGAGCACCATCTGCACGTCGTCGGGCGTGTGGATCTTGCCCGCCACACCCAGACGCACCTCACCGCGCGGGAGCGTCGCGAACACGTCGAGCAACGGACGATCGTCGAAGCCGGGCTGATCGGTCACCCGCCGCACGTCCCACAGGCTCATGTCGATGAGGTCGACGTCGCCGGAAGCGACGAGCCGCTCGTACACCTCCACGATCTCGGCGGTCTGCATGCCGAACCGTTCGGGCGACAGACGCACCGCGAGGGCCAACTCGGGCCCGCACTCTCGCCGAATGCCGGCGACGATGTCGAACAACAGCCGAGCGCGACCCTCCAACGTGCCGCCGTACTCGTCGGTGCGCCGGTTGATCTCCGCCGACAGGAACTGGCAGATGAGGTAGCCGTGAGCGCCGTGCAGCTCCACGCCGTGGAAGCCCGCCTGCTGCGCCCTGCGTGCGGCAGCCACGAAGTCGGCGATCACCTGCTGCACCTCGTCGCCGGTGAGGGCACGAGCACCGGTCTCGGGGTCGTCGGAGGGACACACCGGCTGCTGGCCGGTCACATCGCCGACCGCACGATTGCCGGCGTGGTGCAACTGCGCATAGCTGACGGTGCCGGCGGCGTTCAGGTCGGCGGCCAACCGAGTGAGCCCCTCGAGGTGCTGCTCGCCGAAGATGCCGAGCTGTCCGGGGAACCCCTGGCCCACCGCCTGCACGTGCGCGGCACAGGTCATCGTGAGGCCGAAGCCGCCCGTGGCGCGCATGGTGAGCCAGCGATGCTCGTCCTCGGACAACGTGCCGTCGGCGTGACTCTGCTGGTTCGTGAGCGGAGCGAGCATGAACCGGTTCGGCATGACCGGTCCGTGCAGGAAGGTGACGGGATCGAACGGCGACGACATGGCCGTCACTGTGGCACGGGCATCGTGCCCGTCACGATGTCAGGGCTCGAGATGGTGCCGCAGCACTCGCACCGAGGCGAAGTGCTCGTAGTAGTCGAGCAGACGACTCGGGTCGACGGCCGGCACCTCACTGCACCAGTCGCGGTCCACGATCGGCGGCACCGTCGACGAGACGGTGGCGGCGAACTGGTCGAATCGGGCCGGCGTCGGGAAGTCGAGCGTTGCGTTCATGGGCCCACTGTGCGCCGATCGGACCATGCCGTCTGTCGGCCAGCCGAACGAACGGGACAGTTCGTGCCGGAACGCGAACGGGGGGTGGCCGTCGCCGGCCACCCCCCGTTCGACGGTCGGGTCAGACCACGCGGACGTTGAAGCCGGTGGCGCTGCTGAGCACGGTGGTGGAACCGCCGTAGCTGACGGTGATGCGATGGATGCCCTTGGTGGTGGTGGCGGGCACCAGCACCTTCAGCTCCATCTCGCCCTTGCGCGGCGTCCAGGCCACGGTGCGCAGCGGCACACCGTCGAGCGACACGGTGACGTCGCCGGTGATGGCAATGGGGCCACGCACCTTGAACTCCACCTCGAGCATGCGACCGGCCTTCACCTTCGCTCCGCCCTCCGCGCGCACCGAGCTCGGCGCCTTCAGGAACACGGGCAGGGTGGCGGTGGAACCGGTGCTCGGCACCGTGACGGTGAACGGCTGCCAGCCGTACACCGTGCCGGGCACGAGCGTGCTGAACGTGGCGCGGCCGGTCTCGTCGGACACCGGCACGACCGTCGGGTCGACCGTGGCGGCCGGGAAGGCGACACCGCCGATGGTGGCGTTCGCCGTGCCGGACTTCGGCTCGTTGGCATTGGTCATGTCGAGCGACGACACGTTCACCACCAGGGGCTCACCGACGGCGTTGGGCGTGACCGGCACGATGCCGTATGCACGCTGCACGTAGTCGGGCGACACCTGCTTGAAGGCGGCCATGTAGTCGACCATCGACTGCAGGTCGATCTTGCCGGTGTCGGCCTTGTTGGTGCCCTTCGCGAGTTCGAGGAAGTTGTCACCGCCGGCGGCGAGGAACGAGTTGACGACCACGCGGTACGTGGCGGCCGGATCGACTGCCACACCGTTCAGCCAGATGCCGGTGATGTGGTTGCCGGCCGTGGCGTTCGGGTTGTAGGTGAACTTCAGTTCCTTGTTCACGCCGAGGTGCAGGATCGGGCGCGAGGCACCCGCCGGCTGCCACTGCTGCTCGAGCACGGTCTTCACCTGGGCACCGGTGAGGTCCATGGTGATGAGCGTGTTCGCGAACGGCTGCACGCCGGCGGCCTCGGCGTAGGTGACCACGCCGTCGGGAGCGAACAGGATGTCGGTGCGGAGACCGCCCGGGTTCATGAACGCGATCTCGGCACCACCGATCTGGTTGGCCGACCACAGCTGCACGTCGGCCACGAAGTTGCCGAGCGTCGATTCCGAGCCGCGGTTCGTGGCGGCCGAACCGCGCAGGATGTCGGCGGTGGTGGTGCCCAGCGGCACGGCGCCGAGCACGGCCGCGGTGGAGACCGCGTTCGCCACGATGGGGGCGACGGCCGGATCGTCGGTGAACTTCACACCGTTGCCGGGGATGACCGTGGCATCGATGATGACGTTGTTCATCGACAGGATCTGCTTCGTGGTCGCGTCGACCTCGATGGTCATGTTGCTGAACTTCTCGCCGTACTGACCGCTCGAGATGACCGGGCGGCCATTGATGACGTGGTTGTAGGCGAGGTGGGTGTGGCCCGACACGATGGCGTCGATGTTGGCGTTCGCGCCCAGCACGATCTTGCCGAAGCGCGAATTCGGATCGACGGCCGACTCGATGGCCGTGGTGGCGGCACCCTCGTGCACCAGCATCACCACGACATCGGCCTCACCGTTCGCAGGGTTGCCGTCGCTGAGCTGGTTCGCCACGCGGTTCGCCGCGGTGACCGGATCCTCGATGGCGAGGTTCGCGATGCCGGCGGGGCTCACCAGCGACGGCAGTTCGTCGGTCACCGCGCCGACGAAGCCGATGGTGACGCCCTCGAACGTCTGGGTCCAGTACTCGGGGAGGTTCGGCGAGCCGTCGGTGGTGTGGACGTTCGCCCCGATGTACTCCCAGTTGGCCAACGGCAGCACGCGGTTCATGAGGTCGGCGAAGCCCTGGTCGAACTCGTGGTTGCCCACGGCGCTCACTTCCAGCCCCGCCGCGTTGAGCGAGTCGATCGTGGGCTTGTCGTTCGCGATGAACGACGTGAAGGTGGAGGCGCCGATGAGATCGCCGGCGGCCGCGAACACGGTGTTCGGGTTCGTGGCGCGGATCTGCTTCACCGCGGTCGACAGCGCAGCCGCGCCGGCAGCAGCGCCGTCACGAGCGATGCGGCCGTGGAAGTCGTTCACGGTGACGAGGTTGATGGTGACGGTGCCGACCGCGCTGGCGGTGGGTGCCGGCGACGGCGCGACGGCGACCGCAGCAGCGGCCACCGCGAGGGCAGCAGCACCGAGGCGCAGCCGGCGTCGTCCCGACGCGACGGATGAGAGGTTCATGCGGGTTCTCCTTGAGGTTCGTCGACCACCGCAGTGCAGGCGACTCGGCGTCCCACCCTCCCTGCACCGGGCGACGAGCCGACCTTAGCCATCGGCAAGGACACCGAAAAACGCCCCACTCTGTGGGATCGGCCCACCGCGAACCGTGGGTGAATCCCCTGGTCAGCCCATCTGCGAGGTCTTCACCGGCAGCACCTTCACGACGACACGGTGGTCGCCGGGCTGGTGCCACGGGTAGACGTCCTGATCGATGTACTTCTTGGCCATCGAGTTGATGAACGCGTTGTCGGGATCGTCGACGATGTCGACCACGGTGCCGCGCACCTCGAGGTAGCGGTAGGCGTTGGCGTTGTCGACGATCGACAGCGCGACGGCCGGGTTGGCCTTGAGGTTGCGGTACTTCTGGCGGCCGGTGGTCTGGCTGAACAGGATGTGCGTGCCGTCCCACCCGAACCACACCGGGTTGTTCTGCGGCGTGCCGTCGGGGCCGATGGTGGCCACGTGGGCGAGGGCGGTCGAGTCGAGGAGGTCGGCGTGTGATGCGGGAATCGTCATGCCCATCAGAATACTTGCTGCCACAAGATTCATTCCCGAGATGGCGGATTTCCTCAGGCGTTGGCGTTCTCCATCGCGTCCGACAGCCCGGCACGCATCCGCAGCGGCTTCTCGGGCAGCAGCAACGCCAGCACCACGCCGGCCACCATCACCACCGCGCAGATCCAGTAGATGCGGCTGACGCCGAGCGCCACACCGTCCACCACCGCCTGGCGCGCCTCGTCGGGCAGGGCCGCGATCTCCTCGGGCGAACGGATGAGCCCTGCCGCTTCGTCGGGGGCCACGCCGAGACGCGCCGGCAGCTCGGTGCGAATGGTGGCGTTCAGCACGGTGCCGAACACCGCCAGGCCGAACGAACCGCCGAGCGAACGGAAGAACATCACCGTCGCGGTGGCCACGCCGAGATCGCGGAACTCCACCGCGTTCTGACTGGCGATCGACGTGGTGGTGAACACCGACGACGCGCCGAATCCCATGAGGATCATCGGCACGACGAGGAACGCGTAGGTGGTGCTGCCGTCGATCTGCGCCACGAACAGCAACCCCACGACGGCCAACGTGCTGCCGATGACCGGGTAACGCTTGTACTTGCCGGTGCGGGCGATCAGGCGACCGATCCCGAACGTGCCGATGGTGACGCCGAGCATCTGCGGCAGCACACGCAGCCCCGACTCGGTGGGGGACACGAACAGCGAGTCCTGGAAGTACAACGGCAGGAACGGACCCGCACCAAACACGTACACACCTGCGCACATGCCGAGCAGCACGCTGGTGCGCACCACCTTGTTGGAGAACAGGTGCAGGGGGATCATCGGTTCGGAGGCGCGCCGCTCGACGAGTACGAACACCGGCACCGACACCAGCGCCACACCGAACAGCACGAGCACCAGCGGCTCGGTCCATCCGTCGGAACCCTCCTCCAGCCCGATCATCAACGCCGCGATCGACAGCGACAACAGCGCCGCGCCCCAGTAGTCGAGCTTCGCGTCGCGGCGAGGGAACGGCAGCCGCAGCGCCACATGACACACCCCGGCGACGATGAGCGCGAACGGCACGTTGACGTAGAAGATCCACGGCCACGAGAAGTGCTCCACGATGAACCCGCCCGCCAGCGGCCCGAGCAGCGCCGACCCGACGAACGCGAGCGTGAAGAAGCCGATGTACCGACCGCGTTCGCGCGGCGGCAGGATGTCGCCGAGGATGGCGAACGCGAGCGCCTGGATGGCGCCGCCGCCCAACCCCTGCACCGCACGCGCCGCGATGAGCTGCCCCATCGACTGCGACATGCCGCAGAGGATGGAGCCGACCACGAAGATGCCCATCGTGGTCTGGAAGATGAGCCGCCGCCCGTAGAGGTCGGACATCTTGCCGAGCAACGGCGTGGCGATGGTGGAGGTGACGATGTACGCCGTGCCCACCCAGGCGAAGCTCTCGAACGCGTTGAACTCGCCGGTGATGGTGGGCAGTGCCGTGGCGATGATGGACGTCTCGATCGACGACATGAACACAGCCAGCATGAGCGCGCCGAGCACGATCATCAGCCGACGGTGGGTGAACCCCGGAACGGCGTCGACGACGGTCACGACGCCACCGTAGGGACGGCACCACGCGATCCCGAAGGCGGACGGTGCGGCACGTCAGCGGATGCCGGAGGTGCGCCGCTTGCTGAGGGCGTCCACCGCCAGCACCAGCGGCATCGCCAGCACGGCCACGAGCCACCCGATCGTCGGCGGCGATGCATGGCCCAACTCGCGGGCAACGGGCGGCACGAACAGCACGGCGAAGGCGAACCCGACATCGATCGCGACGGTCACGAACAGCAGTCGGTTGGTACCCCACCCCAGCTGGCCCGGTCGGCGAGTTGCGCTCCGGCACGCGAACGCGTTCGCGGCCTGGCCGAACACGATGGCCATGAACGTTGCACCGGACGCGATCACCACCATGTCGTCGGGCACCGTGTCGAACGGATGCCAACCCTGCGCCAGCAACGACACCACGAACGCCGTCATGGAGATCAGCGCGATGGTGGGACCGAGCACACCGAAGGCCCGACGCAACACCGTGCGGTTCAGCAGCCGACCGCGCACGGGCGGACCCTCCAACAGGTGCGGGCTCGGCGGCTCGGCACCGAGCGCCACCGCCGACAGCGTGTCGGTGCCGATGTCGATGGCCAGGATCTGCAACACGCCGAGTGCGAGCGGGAACCTGCCGCCGCTGAGCATCCACACGATGAACGGCATCACCTCGGCGACGTTGTCGGTGAGGTGGTAGGTGAGGAAGCGGCGGATGTTCACGAACGTCGCGCGGCCCTGCTCGATCCCGGCCACGATGCTGGCGAAGTGATCGTCGAGCAGCACCAGGTCGGCCGCCGCTCGCGCCACGTCGGTGCCCGATGCGCCCATCGCGATGCCGATGTCGGCCTCGTGCAGCGCCGGCGCGCCGTTGCGCTGGATCAGCACCACCAGCCCCGCCGTCTCCCCATCGTCGACGAACCGTTGAATCCGCGCCGGGATCCGGCCCAGGACCTCGGGGTCCATGCCATTGCCGGCGGCGAAGGCGAGCAGCATCCAGGCGCGCATGGAAATCACTCCCACTCGATGGTGGCCGGCGGTTTGTGGGTAAGATCCACATAAACCGAGCAGACACCGTCGACGCTCATTAACTCGGCCGCCATCCGGTCCGCCAGTTCCGAGCTCATCGGAGCCGCCCGCGCGGTCATGCCGTCCACCGACTGGACCGGCCGCAGGACCACCGAATCGGGCCGTCCCTCGATCCCGCACGGAATCGCGACCACCGGGAATTGCCAGATCTCACGGTCGAACCCCGACTCGTGCGACAGGCGCCGCGCAATCGCGTCGGCCCGCCTCAGCCGCGCCACACGCCCGGCGTCAAGTCCCGCCCGCCGGACCCGCTGCTCCCGGGGAGGCGCGTGCCCGGCGATGTGCGCCACCACCCGGTTGACGCGGCTCACGCGGTTGACCGCCCGAGTCGCCCGCTCGATCAGCTCCGGACCGGCCGCGCCTTCATAGGCCAACACCGGCCGGTAACTGCGCGAGTCCCCCTGCACGCCCACCGAATGCACCGGCAGCAGCCAACCGTCCTCGAGCGGCTCCACCGGCAATTCCTCGTCCGAGCACAGCAGGCGGATCGCCAACCCGGGTCCGGGGAACGGGTGGCGGTCGAGCAACTCCGCCGGCAGCCCGAGTTCGCGGCCCACTTCGCGCACTTCGTCCTTGTAGAACGACGAGAGCGGCTCGAGAATCCGCCCCTCGTCGATCAGCCTCTGGATTCCCGCCACGCGGTTGTGGTGTGTCTTGATGACATCCGACTTCGCCGTTCCGCCGGACTCGATGGTGTCCGGGTAAATCGTACCCTGGCCGAGAATCCAGTCCCCGTCGAGATAGTGGCCCGACCGCAACACCCGGTCCTGCACGGCCACGAAGCTCTCGCCGATGATGTGGCGCTTCCGCTCCGGCTCCACCACTCCTCGCAGCGCCTCGAGGAAGTCCGCCGACGCGTCCACGATCTCCACGCCGAGCGATTCCCGCACGAACTCGGTCTCGCCCTCGCGCATGAAGCCGGTATCGACGTAGGCTCCGCGCACTCGTTCCGCGCCCAGCGCCTGCCGGCACAGCCGGTAGGCCACCGAGGAATCGACGCCGCCCGAAACAAAGAAAAATACGTGGCGCGATCCCGCCGTCTGGCGAATCTCGCGTTCGATCTGGCCGATGCGGCCGCGCGGGTCCCAGTCCTTTTCGCATCCGCAGATGGCGAACAGGAAGTTCTCGAGCACGCGGTTGCCATGGGGCGTATGCACCACTTCGGGATGGAACTGCACTCCGTAGAGCCGCCGTTCCACGTGGCCGATAGCCGCCACCGGACAGGTGCTCGTGCCGCCGAGCGTCCGAAACCCCTCGGGCGGCGTCTCCACCTGATCCCGGTGGCTCATCCACACCTGCTCGCTCTCGTCCAGTCCCTGGAACAGCAACGATTCACCCGTCACATGCAGCACGGCTTGTCCGTACTCGCCATGGTCGCCCTTGCGCACCCGTCCGTCGAGCAGGTGCGCCAGCAACTGCTGTCCGTAGCAGATCCCGAGCACGCCCGGTCCCGCCGAGAAGATCGCCGGATCCACGGTGGGACTACCGGGATCGTACACACTCGCCGGGCCGCCCGAGACGACGATCGCCTTTCGCGACGCCAACTCCGCGGCCGGTGTCTCCGACGCTCGCACCTCGGCGTATACGCCGAACTCGCGCACGCGGCGCGCGATCAGATGCGCGTACTGCCCGCCCGCGTCGAGGACGGTGACCTGCGGGTGCGCCTGTGGACTCAATCGAAAAGAACGTTCCGGGTTCCGCCGCGTTGCACCATGAGCTTCCTGGCGCTATCGAGCAGATCCTTGGCCTTCGGCAAGCTGTCGATGGCCTTCTGCACCATCGGATCGGTCTCCACGGTCATCTTGCGCGCGTCTTCCATGTTGAACACGCTGATGTAGATCTCGCGGCGAATCTGCTGCCGGATCCAATCGGCGTTCTCGTTGAACTCGGCGGACGTCAGTTCGACGTTCTGCTTCTTCACGAACTCCTGGAACTCGCTCATGATGTTGGCGTCGGCGGCCCACTCCTTGGAAATCGACTTGCGGTCGTGGGTCGTCAGGTAGTGCGCCGTGAAGTTCAGGAACGAGTAGGAGCGCACCAGCAACGCCTGGGTCTTGTTGCCCTTGGGCGCCTCGTACTTCTCGTCCGGGGCGATGCCGCCGCCGCCGTACACCTTGCGGCCCGTATCGGTCATCCCGACGTCGTTAGCGTTCTTCTGCTCGAGGTTCTTCCGGTAGTAGTAGTCGAAGAACGAGGTGTTGGCGTAGTCGCGTTGAATCAGGCGGCCGCTGGGCGTATAGTAGCGCGCCGTGGTCAGCGCCAGCCCGGTGTTCTCCGCCAGGGGAAACACCGTCTGCACCAACCCCTTGCCGAAGGTATT
>SXGU01455441.1_pt1 | contig 10224 bp, 8 predicted proteins | sample 3174531 | NCBI WGS metagenome assembly SXGU01 (sample SAMN11356863, study PRJNA531348) | freshwater metagenome | isolation source: freshwater sample F1-140 | place: China: Fuxian Lake, Yuxi | collected 2017-12-25 | reverse complement strand
TGATCAAAGGGTGCAAGCCTGAAAGCCAAAGTTTCACAGTTAATAGACAAACCTTGATGGCAACAAATATCAATTTTCAAGCCTTGAAGCTCATTGAAATTAAAGATGAAGAGCAATTAGGCTAGGTTATTTATAACTTTTATCTTATTCTCAAAATCAACTCTTTTTTTATTCTCTTGCATAGATATTAACTATGCTATATATCAAGGCTGATACATTACGATGGAGTAAAAATGAGTAAAAAAGAGACGATTGACTTAAGAAAAATCAAGGCTGAAGCTGAGTCTTTGGTTGAGAAAAAGGAAGATGATTTAGTGCATAGAGAAGAAAATTTCTCTATTGAATATGTTGCACCAACAGGCAAGCATTTTCGAGCAGATTTACTCTCTAGTGTGATGGACACAGAAGGTAGACTTGCGATGAATAGAGTACTCCAAAGCTTATGCATGGGGGTTGTTTTTGATAACCTCCCTACAGAAGAAAAATATCGATTGCAAGGTCTTGCTCGTTGTCTAGTACAAATCAAAGACCCACCTGAGTGGCTCACAGAATGGATTGGTCAAGATAATCAATTACTCATTCAAATTTTGAATACCTTGATCGAGCATGAAGCTCTTTTTTTTGGAGCAAGCTCCAAGGAGGGTGAAGAGGCTAAGGGACAAAAAAGAATTTCAATTACTACAAAGTTTACTACCAGATAAAATCAAATATCAAATATCAATCGAATACTACTATTCATGGGAAAACTTGGAGCTTGCGATGCTCCACTGCACACAAGAAACTTTTGAGCAAGCATTCCCCCATCTTTATGCTAAAATCGATTTCCAAGATGGTATTGCTCTCACAGGTATTAGTGAGATAGACAAGATGGAGCAGGCTCTAGCAAGAGGAGAAGACCTTAATGATTACCTCGCAACCTACAAATAACACTATCCCCCCTGCAATGGGTGTTGCTCAACCACAAATCACTGAGCCACCACAAGCACAGCCTACAATTGCACCACCTACAAGCACCCCCCAAGCCACTGGCTCAGGTGGTATTATTACTGCAATGAATGGATTATCAGCAGTACTCAAGCAACTCATAGAGATAAATCAAAAGTTAATAGCAAGTAATAATTTAAATGCACAAGCAACACAGCAAGCGACACAGCAAGCAACTGCACAAGCTAAGGCTGAAAAGGCTGAGAAAGAGAAGGAGTTTAATCTCCAACAATTTGAGCAAAAAATAGCACAAATCATGGGGAAGGTAGGACAAGTGGGGGGTGTAACAAATGGTTTTGCAGGTCAACTATCTGCCATTCCCTTTGGTCTAGGTGGCCTTCTTGCCTCCCAATTCTCAACCTTGATGGGTGCAGCTGATCAAGCCTCTAGCTATGGCACAAATTTAGCAGATTTAAAAGCCTTGGGGGGTAGTGGGATAGGTGGATTTGCTGGCAAGGGATATAAGACAGGGGAAGCCTTTTCTATTCAAAAAGCAATTGCAATGAGTGGGGGAAGTGGCACACTAAGTGTAGATCAAGCGATTGCAAGCGAACAGAGAGGGTTGGGAGCTGGTCTTGTTGCTAGTGTGCAAAAACTAGGGGAAACATTAGGCAAGCAAGGGGGAGTTGGCTTATCACTAGTCAATTCGCTTATGGGTCAAGATTTGTCCCCTGAGCAAAGACGATCAGGTCTATCATCCATTCAAGGCATGCTATCCCAAAGAATGGGTGGGGATTTATCGCTTGCAAGCACAAATACAATCGAATTACTTCGTAGGATCAGCGAGTCAAGTGGCAAAGGGACAAGCTTACTACAAACAATAAGCGACATTCAAAAAGAGGATGCACTAAAGAAGGGTATTATTGCCTCTGATCCTATTGAAACCTTTAATCGTAAGCTCTCCACACAGCAAGCAGGTCTACTACTCGCACAACAGCAAGCTGAAGTTATCAAGGCTAGACCAGATTTAAATCTATCCCAACAGCTACAGCTCTCAAGATATAATTTCATGGGTCAATCACTCCCCCCAGAGATAGCAGAAGCATTTAAAGAATTGCCTCTTTTACTAGGTAAAGGCAAGGGGGATTTTAGTGCGATTGGTAGGGGTGGGATTGCCTCAGCACAAGCTAGTGCAGAAATGCAAATCATCAACTCTGCTCTTGGGAATAGTGGCTCAATTATATCAGCGATACAAGCAGATACAAGAGTAAGAAGAACAAATATATCTACCCAACAAGACTATGAAGAGCTAGGCAAGACAGGGGAAACTGCTGCACAAGCCTTGAGTGTTGGCTTAACTGTTCTTTCAAAGGGTGTAAATACTTTAGCAGGTGCTATGAACAAGACGATCGAGGCTGTTGAAAAATTGACCGACAAATTCAGCTTTGGGAGCAAGGTTTCTGAGCAAAGAATGAAGGAAGAAGTAAATCGAAAGCCAACAGAGCCAATAAGAGGTAGCAAGCTATGATGAAGATACATATTTTAGGATTAGAGAGCATTGAGATAACAAGATTTGTGAAAAGCCTTTCATTCTCAAAGGCAATCGATTTAACGAGTAATAAAGCCTCAATAAGCCTTGACATGTTTAGCACAAGCATAGACACCTTATTTAAAAATGGGGATAATTTTGCTCTCAAAGGCAAGCAAGTCACAATCAAGTATGCAGATCAACTTATCTATTGGGGGTTTATTGATAGCATTTCTATTGATACAATATATGATGATGTAGGTCTTGAAATAACCACTTGTTCACTGACCTGTGATAGCATTTTCACAAGGCTCTTAAATTCTGAAATTGTGCATTCCAATACTACAAAATTGGTTGGCTCTGTGACAAGTGCAACACTTGCAGATTATGGTGCATATCTTAGGCAAGAGAACGATTTTGGTAAAATTCTACAATACACCCTTGACCAATTTGCATTTGCTAAAGCACCTCTCGCACTCTTTGAACAGGATTTGAGACTATCAGATTTAATCAATGTGTGTGATGGTGTTTCAAATTATTTCTTACCTATCCTTGCTCAATACTCAAATGCACAAAATAAGATTTATTCCATTCTAAAGCAGGGTCTAGTCAATCCAAATGACAAGATTTTAACTGTTCAAAAATTTATGACACTCTTCCAACAAACGCCTGAGCTAGTCGAGTTTTTCTTTATTCTTTTACCATACCAAGAAGACTACAAGATTGAGCAATCAAAGAAGATTTTATTTAAGTCTTTGGGAGCTGTGCCAACAATTATTTTTAGGTATAAACCACTGCCACCCAAATTCACTATTTCCCAAAAATCTCTTGAGAAGGTTAGGGATACTAGACTCATCTCTAAGCTATCTCTTGGTAAAACATACACAGAGGATACAAGTGATAGATCTAAAATAGAGTATCTAAAAATTCCCTCGCACCAGATACTATCCATGTCGTATGAGTATGAGGGGGAGATGGTAAATGCTGTGTCTGTATATAATGGGGTAAGCGACAATAATTCAAGTGTTGCCTTTAATTTAGCATCTAGCTTAAACCACCTAATTATGAATGAAACTGATGCAGAAGAATTTGGGATTTCCCACAAGGTTATCACAAATTTTTATGTTGAAGATCGTAATCCTCTCATATCAGCTAGGCTCACAGAGCTAGGCTTTTGCCTACATGGAGATAGTGCATATTATAGTAAAGGGATTGTTAAGCTTGCCTTGTCTTTTACACAATCCTTATGCGTTGGGATATGGTGTGAGCTGTTAATCAATCAATTTAGTTTTACATGCTATATCACAAAGCTAGATTACAAGATGAGTATGTCAGCCTCTGGTGTGATGGAAGGCTATATTGAAATGCACTTTGAACGAGGTAGTAAAAATAGGTTGCCTCTATTCTATCCCAAGCAAGTCACACAAGACTATCAAGATAATAGTGCAAGCAAGCCTATCAACCCAATCCCCAAAAGCGACATAGAAAAGAGAGGTTAACCATGCAACTTTGTAAAGGGAGAGTACAAGCCATTTCAAAGAATGATAGTGGAGAGCTACTTTATACCATACAGCTAGATGATGGTTGTATTGTGAGCAATGCGAGGCAACTTAGCTGGGGTGGTAGTGATACTCGTTTTAGTGTGCAACCTATTGCTGAGGGTGCGATTGTTGTGCTTTTATTTGAGCAAGCATTCATGCCTATTATACTTGGTTGCATTGCAGATATACAAGATAGGCAGTCAATCGGTTTAGGTATATCAACCAAGTCTATCACAAGCGATTTAAATGCCACTAGTCATTTAGATACACACATATCGAATGCGAGGGGAAGCTTAAATTTAGGTGTCAATGGTATCACTTTGGATAGCGATATCATTCGTATGCAACTAAATAAACTACGAATTTCTCATGATGGTAGCACAAGCGATGTAGCTATCAATGGACAGGCTTTTATCAATGCTCTCACCTCTCAGCTAATGTTCTATGTGAGCCACATGATCATTCAAAACTCTATTGTATTGAGCATCATCACAAGTCTAGCAAGTAAGGGTATTTTAACCCCCCAAGAAGCAGCAACACTTACCACAACCTTGACCAATAGCACAGCTCTCAATTTGTCGGAGCATGTGCCAACAAGTCAAATGCGAGATGCGTTACTTGCTACACTAAACCAACGAATAGAGCTACCATAGGAGACAAGCATGAAATTAGGTATTAAAGGGAAGGTGGAGAAAAAAGGGATTTTTGACAAGGTAAGTGGTGTCATGGATCAAGTCATGGATGTGGTAGATAGTGTCGTGCGTCTACCTATTGACTACTATATGGAGCTGTATCAAGGTGGCAAGAGGGTTAAGGTTGTTGTACTACCATCACAGCCACAGGGGTTTAGTATAGAGAGAGAAACACCTGCAAAGCTAGAATATACATTTGATGATCAATCAGTGTTTAGGCAAATTGGCACACCACGCAAGGCAAGTATCTCAATCAAGGGTAAAATTGGGTTGGGTGCAAGGCTTGGTAGTAAGGCAAATGGAATTGTAGGATTTCTCACACCTGATCAGCTGGTGCAGGAGTTTGGCGATTTCTTGCATGAGTATGGGGAGCAGGCTCGATCAGAGAAAAATAAGCTATTCCTTGACTATACTGAGCTAGATACTTTCCTAAAGGATAAGAGAACAACCCTAGTTTTTAGAGCAGTGCAAGAGCAAGTCAATGCCAAGGTTGAGGTAAAAAGATGGCGTGCTGATCGTACAAGGCTTTCATATGATTGGACACTAGATTTAGAAGCATACGACCAAGCTGTGCCACCAGAAAAGAGCTGGTATGATCAAGTTATGGATGTAGTCAAGGATGTAGAAAAGCTCACAAATTCAATTCGTGCCTTTGGTGCAGTCGCTAATAATGTTGCGACAAATGCGAGTAATGTGGTTGCGAGTGTTAGCAATGCAGTCAAAAATGTTGCCTTACTCCCAATCACTGTGGCAAGCGATTTCAAAAATTCTTGGAAAACCTTGGGGGGTATTATTGACACAATCAAGGATTCAATTAAACAAATAAAATCTGCCTATGGGGATGATGAAGCAACAGGAGTAAGCACAACAGCACAAGCAAGTTGGGAAATACGAGGCTTATCTTTTGGAGATGCGATTAGGGTGCAGTGGAAGAATAGCAATATCCCCAATATCACACAAGGCACACCTATCGATCTTGATTTACTCATACTCACTCAAAATTTAGAGGATTTAGCTTATACCTTGGAGCTTTTACAAGGCTATATTGTGCCAAGTGTCAAGAGTGATGATTTAGCCAAGGGATTTTTAAGGACAGAAAGAGGTTTTAAGCAACTATCTGCCTTCAATCAAGGCTTTGATACTACACCATCGACAGAGCAAGACCCTTATCCTACCTTTGAATATACCCTTAGATTGGGGGAAAATTTGCTCACTATTGCCACAGATTTACTCAACTCCCCATCAGATTGGCACAAGCTCGCAAAGCTCAATTCATGTCTTGATGCACATACAAAAAGAGATGGCTCAATCCTACAAGCTGGGGATATTATCCTAGTGCCAACAGATGAAACAATCCCAAGCTTTGCACCCAATGCATACACCAGCGATTTAAAACTCGTAGATGGTGACCTTGTACTAGATAGTGAAGATCTATCACTGATTTCAGGGGGTGGAGCTGTGAGACAATCGCTTGTATATAGACTCACAACAGAAAAGGGACAGCTCACACTCTTCCCAAACTTTGGTCTGCAAAGGATTGTAGGCTCAAAAAATATTGATAAGGTCAATTCATACCTAGCAGTAGATATCAAAGAACAAATCTTGAGTGATACAAGAATTATTGATGTCCCTTCGCTTTCAATCATTGCAGATGGTGATGGGGTAGCAGTAGATTTATCATGTCGTACTACAATAAATGATGATAGTATCTCAATTATCGCACCAATCTAGGAAATAAATTATGCCATACACACCTAAACCTGCTCTTGAAATTTTAAGAGATTTGACAGCTATGACCATTGGTCGCACAGGTCTGAACGATGTTTCAAATGGGTCTATTTTAACAACTCTTTTCTCATCCATCGCTCAAGAGCTAGCAAGCGTTGAAAGAAAGCTTGTGGCAATTCGTGAGTCATATTTTTTAGACACTGTGTCAGGGGTTGAGCTAGACGAGAGAGTCAGAGAGCTACCTCTAGGCACAGTGAGACGACTACAAGCGAGTCATGCTAGTGGTGGGGTGCTAGAGGTAACAAGAGAAGACACAACAAACGATTTAATTATACCAGCAGGTAGTGAGGTGGTTTGTTCTCGTACGAGCATGACATATCGCACGATTGACGATTATACTATGGTTGCAGGTGCATCTAGTCGTTCAGGTATTTTTGTTGTTGCTAGCCAACCTGGCAGTTTGGGAAATTGTGGAATTGGGGAAATCGACAAGATTAAAAGTTTACCTGAGAGCATTCTCACTTGCACGAATACGATTGCTCTAAATAGTGGCTTTGATGAAGAGGATGATAGTAGTTTAAGAGCAAGAGCCAAAACCTACTTAAATTCTCTCTCACGCTCACAAAAGGCAGCACTTGAATTTTTGGCTGTGTCCTTTGTGGGTAGTGTGGGGGAAAGACTTAGATATGCCAAGCTTGTTGAGCCAGAGAATAGACCTGCATATAGCGAGCTGTATGTGGATGATGGCACAGCTGAGATGAGTGTCAATACTAGATCAAGAATAGGCAAGGCAATTGGGGGGGTTGTGCCTGTGGGTGGCCAAAGGGTCTTGTATCATGAAGCACCTGCAACAGCACCTATTACAGCGAGTCATATTCGTGTAAATGGTCAAGCTATTGCTCAAAATCGTATTATTTCTATTCATGAGAGAGGCTTAGTATATGTACAAGGTCTTCAAGCTGGTGATGAGTGGACAATAGGAGAGAGTGCACCTTATCGAGTATATACAGGGATTATTGCTGAAATCCAAAGAGAGATTGAAGGCGATTTAGATGAACCGACAAGGATGACAGGCTTTAGAGCAGCAGGCACAAGAGTAGTCGTTAAGGCAATTACACCTACAGTTATCTCTCTCCTACTCAATCTCAAGGTTAAACCCACCTATTCAGCCTCTATCGTACAATCAGCAGTTGTTCAATCGCTCGTAGCATATATTAACTCTCTTGCACCCACAGAAACCTTGTATATCTCTCAGCTTGTTAATGTCTGCATGGACATTGATGGTGTGCTAGATATTGCCTTTATCAATCAAGATGGCACACCTTTACAAAATATCGAGCCACAAACCTCTTCACCAACACGAATAAAATCAGAAAATATCACAGTACGAGTAGGAGCATAAAGATGACAATCAAGAAAAAAGTTTTACTTCAACCACTTGAGAGACTAGACCTTGAAGATGTGCAAGGCTTACAAGACATAGTGCATGAGCAAATGGCTCGTCTACTTGGGGGATTAGTCACAAATGGGGGTGGCTTGCTCAAGAAGTGGAGTAGTGCAAGCACTATCAACAACTCAACGCACCTAATCAACTTTGATAAGTTTAGTTTCTTCGCTCGTTCGATTGTAGGGACAGATGCAAGTCAAGGGTCTGTTTGTGTCTTTGATAGTAGTTTATCCACAAATAGCACATGTGATTTTAGTGTTGCTCGTACACTCACCCAAGCCTACTATAACACAAATTCAAGTCTGCCACCTAATCCCAAGGGTGCAGGCTATGTTTCTGCAACACATGCACAATACTATCCCCCTATTTTTGCCAAGAGAGTACTCAGCAGTGGGGATACACAAAACAGACGATTTTGGTCAGTTGTAGATGGTGCTGAAGTTACTCAGGCTATCGCAACAAGACAGATTGAAAGCACTCAATTTCATGTAGGTGTGCCTAGTGATTTGGGGGATGAGGGTGAAGGCTGGTCTCTCATTGGTCGTATCACAGAATGGTCTCTCTCTGGTAGTACGATACAGCTCTCTCTTGGTGGGATTACACCCTACTATCTAGCTGACCAACTTATAGGCAATTCCCTTTTTGCAGATAAAACCAATGAATGGATTGCTCTCACAAATCCAAGTGGTGTGGGGGGGATAGAAGAAGGCATGGGATATTTGAGAACAAGGCTTGATGATTTAACTGAGTCTTTTGATACCTTATCAAGCTCTCTCACAACATTCATGCAAAAGAAAAAGAGAGGCTCAATCACTGCCAAACATATCCTAAAGGTTGATAACCCATTCTCTAATACACTGTCCATTACACAAAACACATTGGATGATTTTAACCTCGATGTTCGTCAAGATTTTGAGCCAGTGGAACAGCTTGGGACAATTACAACCCCCTACACAGCTGAAAAGGTCAATGTGAGCAATGCAGGTGTCCGAGCTATGCTTGCAAGCTATGTAGTACTTGTCCCCCAAGCATATGAAAACATGCTATTCAATTGTTCTATTCAAACCATTGTGCCTATGACAGACACTGTGTCAGCTGGTGTCCTAATTGATTTTAGAGGACAAGATACAAAAGGCTTTGATATTTTACTAGATGGTCAAGAAACAAATATCATCAATGCAAACAAAATTCGATTGATTTACTATACTGATGCAAGTGGTGCAACCAACACAGGCTATGGTTTTAAAATAAGACGACGAGATTATTTGAATACTGCCTATGCACAAGATCAATATAATATAGCAATGTTTTCAATCGATGTCACAATAGGATAAAATCTTATGATTACTACATACACCAGCAGTCAAAGCAATCCCCTTGCTAGTCAGCATGATAAAATCATTGACCTTTCAAGCGTGAGTCTACCCCAAACTAATATACAGCTTTATGGACAGGCTCAAGATAGTAGTCACCCAAGTGCCACCTTTCTTTATTCATGGACACTCTCAAAGCCTAGTGGTAGTAGTGCAAGCTTAAGTAGTACAACTATTCAAAATCCTATTCTTAACAATGTGGATGTGTGGGGGAATTACAGGCTCTTCTTAATTGCTACAAATACAAGCACAGGGGAAACAAGCCAGAGCGATGCTATTTTAGCTCCTCAATCATCCTTTGTTCATATTCGTGTCCTCTCAGAGAGCAAAGGCCTTCAGAAGCCTGCTGTTGGGGAAAAGAATTGGCAAAATAGCTTTAATGCTCTTGTGGATAGTGTGGAGAATGCAATTGGGGGTGCATCTAGCATGGATCAGCTCACAGATGTAGATACCACAGGCAAGGCTCAAGGGAAGTATGTGAGATATGATGAAGTGAGTGGCAAATTCACAATGCAAGACGCTGATCAAGTCATCACAATTCCCCCTGCACTTGCTGATCTTTCTGATGTAAGTGCAAGCGTGAATAGTGCAACAGTGGGTCAAGTCTTGGTGCGTGGTGCTAGTGAATGGGAAGCTCAAAATTTAAGTGTGGGTGGAGCAACCCAATTAAACGAATTGTCTGATTGTGCAGGTGTTAGCTCATATCCTTTGAGTGGGGAAGTGTTAATGTATGACTCTGTGGAAGGGTGGAAAAATCAAAGTATTCCATCCCCACCTAGTCAAAATTTAAATGTCGGTGCGAACGATGTAATTTTACCCCTGACAGTCGTTGACCTTGTAAATGATAAGCTATCTTTTCATGGCACAAGTGGGGAAATCGATGTAGCAAGAGTTAAAAGTGGGAATGACCTACGAATTACCATGAGCTTGCCTTCATCGATTAGTGCCAATGCAAGCACTGCTACCAAATTGGCTACTCCTAGAACAATCG
>SXGU01400719.1_pt1 | contig 10224 bp, 20 predicted proteins | sample 3174531 | NCBI WGS metagenome assembly SXGU01 (sample SAMN11356863, study PRJNA531348) | freshwater metagenome | isolation source: freshwater sample F1-140 | place: China: Fuxian Lake, Yuxi | collected 2017-12-25 | reverse complement strand
TGGCTGATCCGCTGCACGTGGTAGGTGAGCGCAGTGAGATCGTCGAGAGCGGTCATGCGGTCCTCCGGTGTTGTTCGCGGATTGCTCTGAGCTGGGCGAGCGCGTCGGTCCGCTTGCTGATCTGGCCGGGTGGGCCGTCGATGTCGATGTCGGTCGCGCCGAGCTCGGGAACCCAGCCGGCGGCGAGTTCGCGCTCGAGGTCGCGGGCAGCGACGCGCGCTTCGCCTTCGGTCAGGTACCAGCGGGTCCGGCCGACCGGGATCCGGCCATGATCAGGGTCGCGGCGCGTCCACGTGATCCGCACCGGGTACTCGCCCCGCGGCGCGCGGGCAGAGCTCGACGCCGCCGCGGGTTCGGTGTCGCCCCAGCGGCTCACGCGACGGGCTCCCGAGGGATGATCGCTCCGTCGACGAACCCGGTCCCATCACAACGGCGGCACGGCACGTACGCGATCCCGAGCCCGAACTCGGGATCCTCGACGATCCACTCGTCCTGATTGCCGCCACCGCCGCACTTCGGACACGTCGCCGCGTCGCGCTCGACCTCGGCGGCGCTCATGCGCGTGGCCCGTCGCCAGCCCGCCGGAACAATGGCGTCGTCTCACAGTCGCAGCCGTCGTCCTCGTAGATCACGTGGTACTCGTCGCAGGTCCCGGCGTGCTCGCGGAGATCGGTCTCCTCGAGGAGGACGAGCAGGTACCCGGCGTCTCGCAACGCCGCGACGACAGCGTCGGCGAGTTCCGCCGGCGTCACGTACCGGCCTGGGTGGCTGGCGACGTGCGCCTGGATCGCCGTGTGCGCGACGCGCAAGGCCGTCGGGATGTTCATGCGGTCGCCTCGGCGTGGAGGTCGGCGAGGATGTGCGGGATCGCTCCGGGATGCTTGCCTTCGCTGCCGGCGGCGTGCGCGACCTTGGCGAGATCGTCGGGGTCGTAGCCCTCGGCGAGTAGCGCGGCGAACTGCTTGCCTGCGATGTTTCGCCATGTTCGGGTTGGTGGGTGTCCGCCGTGATGGTCGGTGAATGCTCGGACGTAGCGGGCGGTGAGTTTGTCGGCTGTGCTGGGCGATGGGTTGGTGGGGGCGGCGTCGCTTGCGGCGTTCCCCCCGGAGGGCTTGGTGGTTCTACTGATGGTTCGGGTGAACGGGGGTTCACCCCTAACGGCCTTCCGTTCACCCCGAACCCCGTTCGGGGGGTGAACGGGGTTCGGGGGTTCGTTCGTGTCGGCTTGTCCGGTTTGTGGGGGTGAACCCGGTTCGGGGGGGTGAACCCGGTTCGGGGGGACAATCACGACATACCGATTCGTGCCATGCGGGCCGCGGTTCCGCGCGACCTTCACGTCGCCGTCATCGACGAGCCTGGCGAGGATCTTCTGCACGCCGCGTTCCGACAGGCGCGCCTTGCGGGCGATGGACCTCACCGACGGCCAGCAGCGCCCGTCGTCGTCGGCCCAATCCGCGAGCGCGAGTAGGACGAGGAGCTCGGATCCCTGCCGGGTCGAACGCGCCCACAGGGCCGACATGACTTCGATACTCATCGGGTCACCACCACCACGCTGCTCGGAACGTCGCCCTCTGCGGCACGCCGCAGATGCTCGCAAGCCTGAGTGAACGCGTGCTTCCAGCAGAACCGCTGATCGACGATCACCGGCGGATCTCGCCGCATACCATCGCTGTCGAGGATGACGCGAGCCAGCCCGACCTGGATCGTGGTTCGACTGCGGGCACGGCATCCAGGGGTATCGCAGCGGGACTTCATCCACGTCATGCTGCAGCCTCGATTCCGATGGGTGGTTCGGGTCGGAGCATCCGGTCAGGGCGGACCCACTCAGGAATCATCCCGAGCCGGCGCGCCTGATAGATCAAGCCCGCGGCGGTACGCGCGCTGCATCCCGCCCAAGTCGCGATGATCTCCGCGTTCGTCGAGCCGGGACACAACGGCCCGTAGCGGGCGAGGACAGGGCGGACCTGCGCGACCCGCGACGACACCCGCGAACTGCCGTAGAGGACGCCACCAGACCGGCGAGCAGCCATCACGCGGCGGGTTCCGGTTCGAGGGCGCGGGCGGTCTGACACGGCCAAGCGACCATGCAGCACGAGCAGCCATCGATCACGCCGACCGCCGTCCGGATCTTGCCGGGCGAATGCAACGCGACGACACGATCCAACGGCAAGCGAGCCCCCGAGTACGCGCGCTGTTGACGCGCGTCGCGGCGGCGGCCAGCACCAAGGAGCGCGCCGACCGCGAGCGCCACGGGGAACGATGCTGCGACCCAGAGGCCGAGCCCGCGCGAGACCGTGTCAGCCATGCCGATCACTGGCCGCTCCTTCGGAGGAGCCCGAGCGTGACGGCGCGGGCAGGATGGGCATGGATCCAGTCATGGTGCGAGGTGCAGACCGCCGCGAGGTTGTCGGGGAGGTCGGTGCCGCCTTGCGACCGGCGGAGTAGGTGATGGGCGTGCAACAAGCCCGCGCAGGCGACGTCGGGGACGAGCGTGGCCGCCTCACAAACAGCCGTCTCGTGGACGACCAGAGCGCGGGCCTTCCGCCAGCCACGACGTGCCCGCGGCCTCGTGCGCGTGTACGTGTGGAGCGTGTGAGCGCCCCACTGCAAGCACCGGCCCTTCCGCGCGTGGACATGCGGACACCTGCCAAGGAACACGTCAGTCATCCGACGCTCGGATCGTTCGGCCGATCCAGTCGCGGATCGTCTCGGCATGACACCGCAACGGCGCGCACCAACACGCCAGATCGAACCCCGATAGCTCGCGGATCGCACGCTCGCGTAGGGCTGCCTGCTCGGGAGCATGGAACCACTCGTGGAACTTGTCGCACACCTCGTCGCGGTTGCCGCCGGCCAACATCACGAACGGGTTGCCGAACTCGGTCGTCCGGTCTACCCGCTTGTAGTTCGCTGATCTGTCCCATCGTTCCCGCAGATTGAGGATCTTCTGCTCAGTCATCGGGACCGCCTGCCAGACGTGCGAGCCGGTCGAATGCACCCTGCACACCATCGCGGTCTGCTCGACCAAACCGAGGCGTTGGAGTTCCAGCCGTCGCTTCCCGGCGCTGGTTTGGCGTGCGCCGACGAGTTCGCCGAGCCGGAAATCGCAGAGCGGGCCCTCAGCCCGCAGCACCTCGAGGCAGCGGGCCCGCAGGGTCCCCGCAGTCGGCGCCGCGAGTCGTGCTGCCTCGTGGGCCATCTGAGGATCCGACAAGCGAGCACGCGGCCGGACCGCACGCTCATGCGCGCGGACCGTCGTCACCCGGCCCGCATCGACCGAGGACTGCGAGACACGCGCGACCGTGTCGGGGAACAACTCGAGGTCGGCCATCAGAACGGCTCCGAGCCGTCGTCACGCGCGTCCGAGTCGGTCGTCGAGAGGTCGACGATCTTCTCCCACACGCGATCGAGGTCGGCCTTCGGGAGCGGCCATCCCGAGATCCCGGCGGTGGTCCGCCACTCGGTCAACTCGTCGCGCTGATCGCCAGTGAGGTCGGCGACGAGTTCCTTGACGTTCTCGTGTTCGTGAGCGAGGTGTTCGCGGGACTCGAATCCGAGTTCTTCCGGCGTCGGCGACACAGGCTCGGGCTTGGGGCGCGGTGCCCCAGCCTTCTTCTTGGCGGCCGCCGGCTTCTTGCCAGCCGCCGGCGGTTCGTTCGATGTGGTCAGGTCTTCGCGTGACCAGAGGTCGAGCGCGACACCAAACCGCATCGCCGCATTCCTGACCGCATCCGAAATCAACTGCTTCGGGAGATCGAACGCTTTCGCCGACGCTGTACCGACCCCGAGCCGCGTCACGCCACAGACCGTCAGCCGGATCCACAACCACGCCTCGTTCCCCGCGGTGTAGACGATGAGCGGTTCGCCGCCAGGCGTGAACGCGACGGGTTCCCACGACCAGTCCGGGTCGACGGCGAGGAGCCGGTCAGTGACCGCGGCGTGCCCGACGAAATCGAGGAGGACGCCAGCCTTCGGGAGCTTGCCGACCTGCTCATCAGGGAACGCCGCGCGCAACGCGGCGGCCTGCTCGGGAGTCACGATGGGATCTCGTCGGCGAGGAACTCGGCACTGCCGGCAGCGGCCTCGAACGCGAGCGCGGCCTTCGCATACCGGTAGCGAAGCGCCCACTCCTGGGCGTCGCGGAGTTGTTCGACAAGCTGACGGAACTGCGCGGCGGTCATCGCATCGCCTCATGATCAGCGCGCGACTCGGCCTGCGCGTCCTGCCGGTCGAACAAGCCGTCGCACCGGTCGTCGAGATGATCGCCCTCGATCATCCTGGCGAGGACAGCGACCGCGGTCGCGTGTTCACGTTCCGCGAGCGCTTCGAGATAGTGCTGCTCATGCTCGATCTCGAGGTCGCACCGCGATCGCGCGTGGGTCTCGTCGCCGCAGTAGGCGCACGGCCAATCCACCGGACGGTCGCTCATCGCAGCCACCCGCGTTCGGTCGCGTGCTCGACAAGCACGCGATGATCGAGGTGGAACTCGACAGCAGCACGACTCAGATCATCGACGCTGATCGGACGGGGAGCGCGGCGGGTCGATGCGGCCCACCGGCACGCACGATCGAGGAGCTGGCCCGGAGGTCGCTGTCGCACGCCATCACCGCCGCCCGGCGGGACGACGTAGTGGGCGCGATGGACCGTCCGGGCCAGCCCGGAAGACGCACGACGAGCCGAGCGAGGGACTCCTGCTCGACGTGCGTCCACCGCGCGGGCCTGACGATCCGACCATGAGAGGCCCCAGAACATCGCCGGGACCGCCGCCGCGAAAATCGCGAGGGTGAGGATCTGATCTTGGACGGTCATCGGGTCGCGGGTCACGGCCGGGCCTCACGCAACTGGCGGCGTTCCCGGCCCGACAGTCCGCCGCGGATCCCGTGATCGTCAGCGAGGCGGACCGCTTCTTCGAGACACTCCGAACGGACCTGGCAGGAGCGGCAGAGGGCGAGGACGGCCTGTGTCTGTTCGGTGCGCCAGTCGCCGCGGTTCGGGAAGAACGCGGCGGGGTTCTCGTGGTTGCGGCAGGCTGCCCGTTCGGTCCATTCGTCCGGATGGTGTTGCGATGGGCGGCGGGGCCGGGTGCTGTTCGCCTGCCGTTGTTCGCGGCGTGCTCGAGCGTCGGCTTCGCGTGCCGACGCGAGCGCGATCTCGTGCTGGTTCCAGACCTGGATGGCGGTCATGGGATGGTCACGAGCGTGTAGGTGGCGAGCGCGGCGATCGCGATGAGCGCGCACAACGCGACGATGAGACTCGCCCGGTCGCTCATTGGTCTCTCCGGATGAGTCCGGCGAGGACCTGCGCGCGTGCCTTCACCGCATGGTGAGGGTCGAGGCCCCACTTGGCTGCCGTCTTCGCGGTGCGTTGCAGGTCGGCGTGGGCGTGCTCGAAGATGTGGAGGGCTTCGGTGAGGACGATCGTGCTCGTGTCGGTCTCGGGGGCCGTGTTCACGCAGCACCGTCCGGAGTGAGCGCGGCGAGGTCTCCTGCCCACCTGGCGATCGTCTCGGCGCTGACCGCGATCCCGAATCGGGCTTCGACGGTCTTGGCGACGGCCCGGAACGTCGCTCCGGTGGCGAGCTGGCCGGTGAGGTAGGGGATGAGGAGGCCGCCTGTGGCGGCGTCGAGGTTGGGGAGGGTGCTGGTGGGTGCCACGCATCCCACTATGCACGCCGACATTATCCCTGTCAAGTGTCTTGTAATCGGGGGTGGGCTATGCGATCCTCCCAACTGTGAGAATCCATGAACACGCCGACGGGACCGCAACACTCGACCTCGAGAACTACGCCGACCTGCTCGCGTGTCGGGCGCTCCCCGAATGGCACTTCACGCACGAGGCCCCGCCGACGGTCCGTACCAGCACCGAACACCTCGCGATGGTCGGGCTCGCCGAGCATCGGCCCGCCGCACAATGGGACGCGTTCCCCGAGTTCCTGTTCGACTACCAGACATGGACGATCGAACGGGCGCTCGACCGGGAACGGTTCGCGATCTTCGCGGATTGCGGGCTCGGCAAGACGGCAATGCAGCTCGAATGGGCACGGCAGATCATCCACGCGACCGGCGGGCGTGTTCTGATCGTCGCTCCGCTCCAGGTCGTGCATCAGACTGTCGACGAGGCCCGCCACTGGTACGGGGCCGACTATCCGATCGTCGCGCTCGACACCAGCACGGCCTTCGCCCGATGGATCGACTCGGGGACGGGCGTCGGGATCACGAACTACGAGAAGATCGAAGGTCTGACCGACCCCGTCGCGGTCGCCGGAGTCGTTCTCGACGAGTCGTCCGTTCTGAAACAGTCGATGGGCGCGCGTCGCACCGCTCTGATCGCCGGGTTCGCCGGCGTCCGGTACAAGCTCTGTTGCACGGCGACTCCCGCTCCGAACGACCGCGTCGAGTATGGCGAGCACGCCTACTTCCTCGATGTGGTCCGATCGACCCGCGAGTTCCTCGCCCGGTTCTTCGTGAACCTCGACGGGGAATGGCAGTTGAAGCATCACGGAGAGGCCGCGTTCTACCATCATCTCGCGTCATGGTCGGTGTTCATGCGCGACCCGTCCGCGTATCGGTTCGCCGACAATCTCCGCGATCTCGCTCCGATGACCGCCCTATTCCCGCATGTCACATTGACGGCCGAGCAGGCCGAAGCGGCCCGGAACTACGAACAAGGCGACCAGCCATCGTTGTTCGGGGCGACACCCGGCGGGATCGTGAGCCGCACGAAAGTCATGCAGATCGCGCACGGCTTCTTGCTCGACGGGAAGGGCGGCGTCGCCGAATCGTTCCCGACGAACAAGACCGCCGCGATCGCCGAACTCTGCAACGAGACGCACGGCGACGAGCAGATCATCGTATGGGTCACGTTCGACGAGGAAGCCCGCCGGATCGCCGAGGCGGTCCCCGATTGTGAGGTGATCTCGGGCAAGACGGCGCGGGCAAAACGCGACGTTCTGATCGACGAGTTCCGGCAAGGCCGAGGGCCGCGCGTCTTGTGCGCGAAGCCGTCGATGCTGGGCTTCGGACTGAACCTGCAATCGTGCCGGATCCAGGTGTTCAGCACGATCACGGACAGTTTCGAGCGGTACTACCAGGCGGTCCGCCGATCGCATCGTTACGGCCAGACACGCCCGGTGATGATCTACGTCCCGCTCACCCCGCTTGACGAGGCGATGTGTCAGAACGTGCTCTCCAAAGAGCAGGTCTGGCGCGAAGACGGCCGCCGGCAGGAACAGGCATACATCGACGTGCTGCGTCCCGCAGACACGACAGAACGGAGAGTGCTCGTGACCAGCCCGCAAGCAGAACTCGATCGCGTCACATCGGACCGGTGGACGATGATCCACGGCGATTCGATCGCGCACATGGAAACGATGGAGCCCGAGAGCGTCGACTTCAGCGTGTTCTCGCCGCCGTTCGCGAACCTGTTCACCTATTCGAGCGCCGCCGCCGACATGGGCAACGTCCGATCCGACACCGAATACCGGCTCCAATGGCGGTACTTCGCGGAACGGCTCGGACGGATCATGCGGCCCGGCCGCAACGTCGCGATTCACTGCATGGACATCATCCGGTTCGCCGGTCAGCACGGCGTCCGCCACACCTACGACTACCCGTCGGACCTCCGGCAGGGGATGCAAGACGCCGGGTTCCTCTACCGGGCGCGCGTCTCGATCGACAAGAACCCGCAGATCCAAGCGACCCGCACCAAAGACGCGAACCTGCTATTCGTCACCTTGACCCGCGACGCGCTCGACTCGCATCCCCAAGCCGGGGAATACGTGCTCCTGTTCACGGCCCCCGGCAAGAACGAGACGCCGGTACTCGCTACCGACGTGAGCAACAAGGAATGGATCGAGTGGGCGCACCACGTCTGGTACGGGATCCGCGAGACCGACGTGCTCAACGCCGCGCTCGGCAAGGAACACCAGAACGAACGGCACATCTGCCCGCTGCAACTCCCGCTGATCGAACGATGCGTCCGGCTCTGGTCGAACGAGGGCGAGACGGTGTTCTCGCCATTCGCTGGGATCGGGTCGGAAGGATGGATGAGCTTGGAGTGGTCGCGTCGGTTCTATGGCGTCGAGTTGAAGCGTTCCTATTTCGATCAGGCCGTCCGGTTCCTGAGCGAGAAGGAAGCGAACGTATCGGGGCGGCTCGAGCTCGGAGCATGATGGGCCCTCACGATCAGATCCTCGCGCTGAACCTCGCGGAACTGGCGCGCGATGTGGCGGCATGGCACGCCGATCGGTGGTCGACGGCTTCGGACGCTCTGGTCGGTCTCAAGTTGTGCGAGGAGACGGGTGAGGTCGCCGACGCGATCGCGAAGGGCGGCGACGTCCTCGGCGAGTGCGCGGATGTGATCTTGGTCGCGCTGGCGGTCGCGGCTCGGTTCGGTTCGCCGGACGAGATCGCGGAGCGGACGGTCTCGAAACTCCGCCGGAACGCGGCATCGGGCTGAACGCGGTGTGGCCCTCGATCCCGAAGGACCGAGGGCCACGAAGATTCGGTGATGTGTGACTTGACAAACCCAAACGGCTGTACGACAATGGGGACATGACAAACCTCTCCATCCCGGCCCTACGCAAGCGGATCCGCACCGAAGCTGACGCCTACCTGCTCCTCGAAGAACTCCGCTGGCCGAACGGGCCCGTCTGCCCCCACTGCCACACCGACCGCGCGCCCTACTTCCTCACCCCGAAAGCCGAGGAAGGCCGGAAGACCCGCACCGGCAAGGTCACCGACCGGCGCGTCTTCAAGTGCGCCGCGTGCCGCAAACAGTTCTCGGTACTCACGGGCACGATCTTCCACGGCACGAAGATCGCGGTCTCGACCTGGATCTTCGTCGTCGTCGAGATGTGCGCCAGCAAGAACGGCGTGAGCGCCCGCGAGATCCAGCGGAAGTACGAACTGACCGCGAAGACCGCATGGTTCATGACGCAACGGATCCGGGAAGCAATGAAACGCGACCCGCTCGCCGGACTCATGGCCGGGACGATCATCGCAGACGAGACCTGGATCGGCGGGAAGCCCGGCAACCGTCACGGCGGGCAACGCAACGGGATGCAAGGCCAGACCGACAAGACCCCCGTCCTGTCGCTCATCGACCAGGCCACCGGCGAAGTCCGATCGCGAGTCGTTCCGAACGTCACCGGCCAGACCCTCCGCGCTGCGATCCACGATCAGGTCCACGCGTCCGCGAGCGAACTCCACACCGACAGTTCCCGGAGCTACACGCGCGTCGGCGGCGAATTCCTCGACCATGAGATCGTGAACCACTACGACGGCGAGTACGTCAACGAGCGCGGTGCGGGTACGAACATGGCCGAGTCGTTCTTCTCGCAGTTGAAGCGCAGCCTCGACGGGACACACCACCACGTCAGCGTCGAACACCTCCCGCGGTACTTGGCCGAGTTCGACTTCCGGCACTCGACCCGCCGTCTCTCCGACGCGCAGCGCGTCGCCCGGCTCATGGGACAGGTCCACGGCCGACGCCTCTCCTACCGACCGCTCACCAACGGGTAGACGCGAGGCGTACCCTGGTGTCGTGGATCCGAAACGCGACATGGACGAACGCCTCAACATCGACGCCGACCCCGAAGACACGCTGCGCGCCATGCTCGCCGACTCACAAGCGGACGCCGAAGCGCAGGCTGAGTAGCCCTATCCGCCTTGACGGTCTCGGAGGTTCGTGACCGTTGGTGAACCGTCGCCGGACGCAACATGCTCGGCCCTAGTGACACCGTGCATCGAGAGGTTGCGCGCCAGCGCGACTACGTCAGCAACGGAGAACACGAAGAGGAACGCCCACGCGAGGAACAACCCAACCTCAACGCGACTTTCCAGATCCGTTGCGGCGGCCCGGTATGCGATAGCGAGCAGCAGCGCCGTGGTCTGACAACCGACGGCGATCATGAACGGACGCAGGAACACGATGATCCCGCCTGCTGCCTTGTTGAGTAACCGGAGGTAGCTGTCAGACAGAAACGCGATCAACACGGCGAAGGCTGCGAAGACCACACCCAATAGGACGCCCAAGGCTGCCAACGTGTCTCCAACAAGATTGACACGTTCGCCAACTGTTAGGGATCCCAGCAGAGCGATGCCCCCGCCAACGCCGACCACCATCCCGACGAACCCTTCGGGCCAGAGGAGCTTGCCGAACTTCGTCGCCGCCAGCGCGCCCATCACCCCCACCTCGCGGCGGCGCTTACTCATTGGGGGCCGG
>SXGU01275595.1_pt1 | contig 10225 bp, 14 predicted proteins | sample 3174531 | NCBI WGS metagenome assembly SXGU01 (sample SAMN11356863, study PRJNA531348) | freshwater metagenome | isolation source: freshwater sample F1-140 | place: China: Fuxian Lake, Yuxi | collected 2017-12-25 | reverse complement strand
CTGGCTGTCGGTGCCGGTCGCGCTGTTCATCGGCACGATCGGCGCGGTCTCGGTGTTCAAGGCCGTCTATCTCGACAAGCGAGAGCTGAAATGCGCGTGCGTCGGCGGGGACAGCAACGTGCCCTTGGGCTTCATCTCTCTCACCGAGAACGTCATGCTGGTGGCGATGGCGCTCTGGATGGTCGCGGCCCCGGCCGCGCTCTCCGTCGCGCACTAGGGCGGAACATTGACTTTTGATCTGGGAAGGGGCGGATAGCGGGCATGGTGAACCGGGCGCGACCTATCGGCGGAATGATCCGCATGGCCGCGCTTGCAATGCTCGCGGTTCTGCTTCTAGGTCGGCTAGGGCCGTTCTGCGAAGCTGCGGCGCAAGCCGCGCCGGTCGCATCCGCAATGGCGGACTGCGATGGCGAGGCTGGAAAAGCACCGGAAAAGAAGCCTACGCTATCAGCGTGCTCAACCCCATGCACGGCCGTTCCCGGTAACGCCCTAGCGCGGGTCGAGCCGGTCGCGATCCCGCCGATCGCGCCCTGGCCCGCTCCACTGTCCGGGCTGGCCGGTTCGCCAGTTCCGCCGGCGATTCCCCCTCCTCGAACCGTGTGACAGCCCGACAAACTCACACATTCAATCGACGGAGATTTTGATGACCAAGTTGAAGCTGATCGGTGCAGCGCTGGCGCTCGCCCTTCCCACCGCGGCGTTCGCTGCCGGTTCCTGCTGCGCCGACATGGCGTGCTGCAAGGAGGGCGCGGATTGCTGCAAGGACGGCAAGGGGGACTGCTGCGCGGACATGAAAAAGGGCGGCGATCACGCCGGTCATGACATGCCGGGTGCGCCCAAGAAGTAAGTCGGGGAGGGGAGGCGTTCGCGCCTCCCTTCTTGTCAGTGGCGTGCGAAGACCCTGCGCCCACTCGGCCCAAACGCGATCACCGCGTACGGCTGCGCTGGCCGACCCGGCACCTCCATTCCGGGTGAGCCGAGTGGCATACCGGCGACGGCAAGGCCGCTCACCCCCTTCGGGCGCTGCGCGAGGGCGCGCTTCATGTCGGCGATCGGCACATGGCCCTCGAAGGTCATGCCGTCGATGATCGCGGTGTGGCAGGAAGCAAGGTCGGCCGGGACGCCGCGAGCCTTCATCAAGGCGGGTCGGTTCGCATCGTCCACTATCCGCACGGCGCGGCCGAACTGCGCCCTCACGATCTTCGCCCATTCGCCGCAACAGCCGCATCCGGGGTCTCGGTGGACGAGAATGGTATCGGCGGCGACCGCGGCGGCGGGAACGCCGAGCGCGAGCGCTGCCAGGACAAGGCGAAAGCGTGTCATGATTGAAGCCTCGTTGTCGGCCCCGCCCTGGTCCAGGGCGGGGCCGCAAGGGGTTACTGTGCGGGCTTGCCCATCTTGCGGAGCATCGCATTCAGGGTTGCGATCTCGCGGTTCTGACTGGCGATGGTCTTCTGCGCCTCGCCGCGGATTTCGGCGTTCTGCGAGCTGCGAAGCACGATCTGCGACATCGCGACTGCGCCGCGATGATGCTCGATCATCTTGCGAATCCAGGTTTCGCCGGCGTCGGCTCCCGACGCGGCCATCATCTTCTGGTGCATGTCCATCTCGGCCGGGCCGTAGGGGTTCGCCGCGGTGGGCTGCATCATCTTGGAATGATCCATGCCCTGATGGTTCATGCCCTGATGGCCCGCCTGCTGAGCGATGGCCGGGGTGGCGAGCAAGGCGAGGGTCGCCAGCACAGGTGTAAGTCGCATCTCAATCTCCTGGTGTCGTGTCGATCTTCTACGTGCCGGAAACGCGCACCCCTCACCGTGCAGCCATAATCGCTTGCCGGTCCTGTCGTATCCGCCTCCAGCTCAAAGCCGGGGAAGGATCGCCTTCATCTGGTCGATCTCGCGCCGCTGTCCGGCGATGATCTCGCCGCAAAGCGCTTTCAGCTCGGGGTCGGTAAGCGACGCCTCCTGGCACATGAGGATCGCGCCCGAATGGTGCGGGATCATCGACCGCGTGAACGCCCGGTCGCCGATGGTCGTCTGGGTCCGGATCAGCGCGAAGCTGCCGAAGAAAACCGCGATCGAGCCGATAATCAGCGCGTTGTTCGCGGCCCTGGAGGGGAACATATGTCGCATGGCGAGGATCATCGCGACCACCATCGGCGCGACCATCATCAACGTCATGTAGAACATATTCAGGTTGTTGTAGAAGCTGCCCAGGCTGTCGATCATCACGAACATCACGAAATACATGATGATGCCGCTGACGACGGTCTGCGCCGCCAAGCTCACATAGGCGTTCTTCATCATGGTCAGTCTCCCGTGTTCATGCCGCCCGTCAGTTCCTCAGAACCACGTCCGCACGCCGACAACGAAGCTGGGTCCACCAACGTCCTCGCCCTCGGCGCGCGAGAAGCGGGCGCTGTCACCTAGCCGGCGATCGTAGGAAACGCCGATATAGGGCGCGAACTCGCGCTTGATCTCGTAGCGAAGGCGAAGCCCCAGCTCGATGTCGCTCAGGCCCGATCCAATGCCGTTTTCCGGCACGTCCTGCGCGGCGAAATTGAGCTCGGCGCGCGGTTGCAGGATCAGCCGCTGGGTAATGCGCTGGTCGTAATAGCCCTCAAGCCGCCCCAGCACGTCACCCTTGTCGGACAGGAACAGCGCGCCCTCCACGTCGAACCAGTAGGGCGCCAGCCCCTCGAACCCGATCGTGGCATAGGTGCGCGACGGGTTGGGCTTAAAGTCGTAGCGTACACCGGCCTGGAGGTTGAAATAGGGGCCGATCGCGCGGCTGTAGAGCGCCTGCACCTCGGCGTCCTCGACACCGCGACCGAACTCGCCTTCACCCTCGGTCTTGACAGTCAGCCGGTTGATGTCGCCGCCGAACCACGCCTCGCCATCCCAGCGGAAGCTGTCGCGTCCGTCGCGTATCTGCACCTCGGCCAGGTTGAAGTTGACCTGCCAGAAATTGTAGCCGCCATGCTCGCGACGGAGATACGCGCGAGCGTCGGCCATCTCCTGCGGCGAATAGACGCGATCGGCGTAGTTCGGTTCGGGCGCGGCCGGAGCGGGGGCGTTGCCTGGGGGGAGGGCGGTGCCGCCCGTTCCCATGTCCTGGCTCATCCCGCCCGCCATGCCGCTCATGTCGTGGCCGGCGTGGGGGTCGGCCGGGGTGGCGGTGGCCGGGCTGTCGGGCATGGTATGTCCGGCATGGGGGTCTGCCTGCGCCGGGGCCGCGGGCATCGCCATCCCCGACATATCGTGACCCGCGTGCGGGTCTGCTGCGACGGGAGCGGGCGACGCCCGTTTCGCTGCGGCCGACGCGGGCTTCGCCTTGGCGCGCGCGGGCGGGCGGGGTTTGGCGGCAGGTTTCGCCTGGGGCTTAGCTGCCGGCTTCGCTGGCATGGCCATGCCCGGCATGTTGTGCATCGAATGATCCTGCGCGGCGACAGGGGCCGCGACGGCGATCGGAGCCGCGGCGATTAGAAGGAGCGCCTTCATGCCGCGTCTCCCCCGCGGGGCCGGACCGTCACGACCTGCATCCTGCCGGCGTGCATGTGGTAGAGCATGTGGCAGTGGAACGCCCAGTCGCCGACGGCATCGGCGGTCAGGTCGAACGTCGCGGTCCCGCCCGGCTGGACCATGACGGTATGCTTGCGCGGCGCGAACTCGCCATGCCCCGTCACCAGCTCGAAGAAATGGCCGTGAAGGTGGATGGGGTGGCCCATCATCGTGTCGTTGACGAGCGTGACCCGCACCCGCTCGCCTTCGAGGAAAGGGATCGGGTTTTTCACCTCCGACAGCTTCTCGCCGTCGAACGCCCACATATAGCGTTCCATGTTGCCGGTCAGGTGGATCTGCATCGCGCGGTCGGGCGCGCGCACGTCGGGGTTGCGATCCACCGCCATCAGGTCGCGATAGACGAGCACCTTATGCCCGACATTCTCCAGCCCCTGGCCCGGCTCGCCCATGCGATCGACGGGCATCGGCGAGATGGTCTGAACGGTCGGGGTCTTCTTGACGCCGGGCGCATTGGAGAAGTCGCGCATCGAATGGTTCATGCCGCCCGCGCCGTGGTCCATACCCGTCATCTGCCCGCCGGCGCCGCCCTGCATGGCCCCGTGGTCCATCCCGGCCATGCCGCCCGTTGCTGCGGCCTCGGGGGGCATGGCGTGTCCCATCGCGGCGTGATCGACGGCAGCTCCAGCCTGGGCGGGCGCACCGTGATCCATGCCGGCCATCGCTCCGGTCGCCGCGCCCGTCGCGGGCATCGTGTGGCCCATCGCGGCGTGGTCCATGCCGGCCATCGAACCGTCGCTCATGTCCATCCCGCCCATGCCCATGTCCTTCATGGAGGCGAGCGGGCGCTTGCGAAGCGGCGGGACAGCCGCAGCCATGCCTTCGCGTGGCGCGAGGGTCGCGCGCGCCATGCCGGAACGATCGACGCTTTCGCCGACGAGCGTGTAGGCACGATCGTCGGTTGGGGTGACGATCACGTCATATGTCTCGGCGACGCCGATCTGGAACTCGTCGATCGTCACCGGACGGACATTGAGGCCGTCGCTCGCCACCACGGTCATCTTCAGGCCCGGAATGCGGACGTTGAAGGTGGTCATGGCGGAAGCGTTGATAACGCGGAGCCGGACACGCTCGCCGGGCCGGAACAGCCCGGTCCAGTTGTCCTTCGGGCCGTGGCCGTTGACGAGATAGGTATAGGTCGAGCCGGTCACGTCGGCGACGTCGGTCGGGTCCATCCGCATCTTGCCCCACTCGGCGCGCTCCTTCGCCGACTGGCCCTCGCCGCGTAGCATCCCGGCGAGGGTTTGCTTCTGGAAATTGAAATAGCCGCCCTGCAGTTTGAGTTTGCGAAAGATGACGTGCGGGTGGAGCTGGCTATGGTCGGACAGCATGATGACATGCTCGCGGTCGGACGCGATCGGGTCTTCGCCGGCCGGGTCGATCACCAGCGGGCCATAATGCCCCAACTGCTCCTGCAACCCGGAATGGCTGTGATACCAGTAGGTGCCGGCCTGCCTGACCGGGAACTCGTAGGTGAAGCTTTTGCCCGGATCGACGCCGGGGAAGCTGATTCCGGGAACGCCGTCCATCTGGAACGGCAGGATCAGCCCGTGCCAGTGGATCGAGGTCTGCTCGTCGGGGAGCGCGTTGATGAGAGTGAGCCGCGCCTTCTGCCCTTCGCGCAACCGGATCAGCGGGGCGGGCGCGGTGCCGTTGATCCCGATCGCGTGGCTCTCGCGCCCGTCGATCATCATCATCTGGTGGGCGACGCGAAGGTTGATGTCGTCGCCCGAGACGGTCGGCATCGGCTTGACGATGCCGCCTGAAGTCGTCTGCGCCCATGCCGGCATGTAGGCCGACAGGGCGAGGCCGCCCCCTGCGAGGGTAGCGCCGCGCAAGAGCTGGCGGCGGTCGATGGTCCGGGTCATGGGCTTCCTGGCCGATTGAGCGCGTTGTAGGTCAACCATGATACGCGGCCCTGGCCGCGACCCCTTAGATCGCGTCCAGTTTTTCCCGCAGCTTCGCGCGAGCGCGATAGAGCCGGGTTTCGACCGCCTTTTCGCTGATCGACAGGACGGCCGCGGTGTCGGCCTGGCTAAGCCCCTCGATAGTGTGAAGCACCAAGGGTTCCTTCAAGGTCGCCGGCAGATCGGCAATGGCACGGCGAACACGGTCCAGCTCCTGCCGGTCGCCCGCGGCGTCATCCACCGCCACGCGGGTATCGGCGACGGCTTCGGCATCCGCACCGATCGGGACGGCAAATGACAGGAATCGCCGCACCTTCCGCTTCCGGGTCCAGTCCCGGCATTTGTTGAGCGCGATGGCCGATAGCCAGGTCCGCATGGGCCGCGCGCCGTCATAGCGCGAAAGCGCCCGGTGCGCCGCCACGAACGTCTCCTGCGACAGGTCCAGCGCCTCGTCGGCGTCGCCGATGCACCCGCGCGTCAGCCGGTAGATCGCCTGATCGTGGCGGCGCATGATCTCGGCGAACGCGCTCTGCCGCCCCGCAAGGCTTAGGGCCGCAAGCTCCCCATCGGAAAGCGCCGTCCAGTCCAGACTCACCGCGCGTCGTCGGTGAGCGCCTTCACCACCGCCCGGTCGAACTGCGCCGTCTGGTCGGGCCGCAGGAGCTGCCGCATGGCGAAAATGTGCGCGAGCGTCGCCTTTTGCAGCTCGCCCATCGCCGCATGGCTCCGATCGACAGCCGCGGCGACACGTGGGCCGTTGCCATGCTCGGCCTGGATCGCCTCGGCGAGCCGCGCATTGTCGGCCCGCAATTCCAGCTCCAGCGCCCGGCGCTGCACCGCGAACCGCTGTTCCAGCTCCTTCAGCCGGGCTTCCTGGTTCGCGTCGAGCGCGAGCTGGTGATGCAGCACGTCGTGCAGCTCCGCGCCCGGTTGGGAAGGTCCGGGCAGCAACGCGCGTCCAACAAACACGCCGCCGATGGCGGCGACGAACGCCGCGATCACGCACAGGATCAAGCGCGCGCGCGAACTCATGGCGTCCCGGCAAGCAAGGTCGAGGGCGCGAGCGGTGAACTCATCCCAAGCGGCGACAGGGACGCCGCGGTGCTTGGGGAGGCGGGAATGCCCGCGCCGATCATCCCGATAGCGAGCGCCGCCACCATGATCGCGCCCACGCCGAATCCGGCGCGCGAGGCAGGCGGGGTCGCGATCCGCGCCAGCACGTGCGCCTCAAGCCCGTCCAGCGCAGCCGGGATCGGCGCTCGCGCGAGCCTGGCAAGCGCCTCGTCAATGTCGTCCATGCCGTTCACCTCCGCTCCCCTTGCTCCATGTTACGCAGGATCGCGCGCGACCCCTCACGCTCGGCTAGTGAGGGATAGGCGACCTGGGCGCGTAGAAGGGTGTAGCGCCCTTTCTGGAGACTGTTCCATGCGTCGTGTGTTCGTTCCCCTTGCTACCGCCCTGCTCGTCGTCGCCGGGGCCGCGAACGCCCACCCCAAGCTCGTCTCCGCCACCCCCGCGCCGAACGCCACGGTCGCCAAGCCGGCGCGGCTCGAGCTGCGGTTCAGCGAGAAGCTGATGCCGAAATTTTCGGGCGCGGACCTGATGATGACGGGGATGAACGGCATGAAGCACGCGCCGATGAAGGTCGCGAGCGCCGCCACGGTCGCGGCCGATGGCCGCACCCTGGTCATTTCGCCGAAGTCGCCGCTCGGGGCTGGCACCTACAGCGTCGCGTGGCACGTTGTCTCGGCCGATACGCACCGGATCACCGGAAACTACGCCTTCGCGGTGAAGTAAGGTGGGTGCGGACTGGCCGATGATCGGCGTCCGCCTCGCGCTCTACGGCGTGTTGGGGGGCCTGTTCGGCCTGTCCGCATTTGCTCTCTACGGCTTGCGCGCTGGCGAGCGCGCCGATGCGCTCGCGCTTCGCGCTTGGCTGGTGACAGGCGCGGCACTTGGCCTCCTGCTTTCGGCCATCGCTCTCGCGCTGCTCGCCGCGGCGATGACGGGGACGCCGCCCTGGCCGATCGACCATGATGCGGTCGGGATACTGCTCGATCAGCCGGGGATCGGGACGGCGTGGAAAGCGAGAATGGCCGCGCTCGCCGTGGCGACGCTCGCGGCGTTGTTCGCGGCCGGGCGAGGGCTACAGCTCGGTGTGGTTGCGTCCGCGGCGGGGGTGGCGCTGGCGACGCTCGCCTGGACCGGACACGCCGCGATGAATGAAGGCGCGACCGGCTGGGTTCATCTGGCCGCCGACATTCTCCACCTGCTCGCGGCCGGGGCCTGGGCCGGCGCGCTGCTCGGTCTGATCCTGCTGGTGACGCGGCCTGCGCCTCGGGTCGATGGTGCCCATCTCCTGCTGACGCACCGCGCGCTGCACGGGTTTGGGACGGTTGGAACGGTTGTGGTCGCCGCGCTCGTCGTTACGGGCCTCATCAACGCCTGGCTGCTGGTTGGCCCCGGCAACATTCCGGCGCTGGCGACGACGCTCTACGGTCAGCTCCTCCTTACCAAGCTGGCGCTGTTCGCCGCCATGCTGGGCCTAGCTGCGCTCAACCGCTTCCGGCTGACGCCGCGGTTCGAGGCGTCGATCGCCGCGGCCGATCATCGCGGCGCGCTCGGCGTGCTGCGCCGGAGCCTCGCTGCCGAGACGGCGTGCATCGTCTCGATCCTGGCGCTGGTGGCCTGGCTCGGAACACTCGAACCCCCCGCTTCGATGTGAGGGCCGCGGGCGGCGACAATCGCCGCCCGCGACGGCCTCAAGCGGCCATTTTTTCGCAGCTCTCGGCGCATTTGCGGCACGCGGCGACACAATCCTCCATGCCGTCGAGCTGTTCGCAGCTCGCCGCGCACGCTCGGCAAATCTCGGCGCATTCGCGACAGATATGCCGATGATGTTCCGACCCGCGCGCCATGAAGTCGAGCGCGACGCTGCAAATCTGCGCGCAATCCATCATCAGCTTGAAGTGCTTCGGCTCGGTATGCTTGCCACCCATTTCAAGGCAGTGGGTCATCGCCATCGACAGGCAGGTGACATGACATTCGTGGCAGTCCGTCATGCATTGCTTCATTGCGGGGTCCATCTGGTGCATTGTTCTCGCTCCGATTATCCCCGCCCAATCTCTCCTACGCGGCCGCGGCCGTTACCCCTTGCGTACCGCGGGAATAAGGGGTCGCAATCACCGATCGACAAAAAGTCGAGGCTAAGCTCTGCGTGCCGAGTAGATTGAGATAGAGCCGGTTGGGGTTGGAATCGCCTGGCGCTCGACCACGCGGCCGAACCCCGCCGCGCTGAACAGGTCGGGTAGGACGCCGTCCGCATTTGGCTGGGTGTTCTCAAAGCCGTCGAGGCGTTGGATTTGCCGGAAAAGGACACGCATCAGCTTGGTGCGCTGCTCACCATAGTCAGCGATGAACAATGCGCCTTTCGGCCGAAGCATCTCGTGGATCGCGGCAACGATCGCCCGCTTCATAGGCAGCGGGCATTGGTGCAGCACCAAGCTCGACGTGACTTTATCGACCGCCTCGATGCCGGTTTCCGCCAGCTCGTCGCCCATCGCCTGAAACCACTCGATCGCGACGCCCGCCTTTTCAGCTTTCTCGCGAGCGATATCCAACACGGCCGGGTCGGGGTCCACGCCGATGACCCGCACGGTCGGGCAATGCCGCTTCACCATCACCGCAAAGCTCCCGGTGCCGCACCCTACGTCGAGGATGGTCTCGCCCGCCGCTGGGGCTACCAGTCGCAACAGGTCGGTTCGCCACTGGCGCTCGCGAGTCAACAATGCAACAGCTCGGTCGTAGAGGCCGGTCAGCTCGGGCCTACCGAGCGCCGGCACGAAGTCGCGCGGTGGAGACGTGGCACGATCGCCGCTATCCCCCCGCTGCTTCCGGTCCCCGGTCATCGGCCCTGTTCCTCGTCTTCCGCCGCGTCGGATCGGGCATCTTTCAGGATGTCGATGCCGCCCTTGATGGCGATGGCGGCGACCGCGACGCCGAGCACCAGGTCCGGCCAGTTCTGGCCCGTCCACATCACGATTCCGCCGGCGACGATAACTCCGCCGTTCGATACGAAGTCGTTGAAGCTGAAGGTGGTGGCCGCACGAAGGTTCACGTCCGGCTCGCGCAACCGCTTCAACAACCAAAGGCATAGGCCGTTCACGATCGCCGCGACGATCGCCATGCCGATCATGGTGGGGCCGATCGGCTCGCTGCCGGTGAAGTAGCGCCGGCCGGCGTCGAACAGCACGCCCGCTGCGAACAACAGCAGCAGCACTCCCGACGTTAGCGCCGCTCCTCGCTTCCACATGGGCGAGCGCGATAGCGCGAGCAGGCTGATGACGTAGACGACGCCATCGGACGCGTTATCGAGACCATTGGCGATCAGCGCGCTCGAATCCGCCAGCACGCCCGTCACCCCGAACCCCGCCGCCAGCGCGAGATTGAGGAAAAGGACGATCCAGAGCGTCCGGCGCTTGTCGGCCGTGTCGAGCTTGAAACTCTCCTCGCTCATGCCGTCACCTCCACCGTCGAGGACGCGGAAGGGGGCCGGCGCTCGGGCAAGGGCACGGCCATTTCGCGCCTGCCGAACCGGGCATAGAGGGTCGGCAGCACGAACAGGGTGAGTAGGGTGGCGGAAATAAGCCCGCCGATCACCACCGTCGCGAGCGGCCTCTGCACCTCGGCGCCGAGCCCCGAGCTGAGCGCCATCGGAACGAATCCGAGCGCCGCCACGAG
>SXGU01197359.1_pt1 | contig 10226 bp, 9 predicted proteins | sample 3174531 | NCBI WGS metagenome assembly SXGU01 (sample SAMN11356863, study PRJNA531348) | freshwater metagenome | isolation source: freshwater sample F1-140 | place: China: Fuxian Lake, Yuxi | collected 2017-12-25 | reverse complement strand
TCTACTTTGTACTTTTCTCTCAATTCATCTACTGAGAGGTTCTCGGTTGAGGGGTTATTGTTTGCCATAAGTTAATTTCTTAGATTTTGTCAGATTCTGGTGGGCGTTGAGGGACTCGAACCCCCGACCCTCTCCTTGTAAGGGAGATACTCTAGCCAACTGAGCTAAACGCCCGAATGTTTCGGGAGCCAAAAGTGTATCGGTGTCTTGAGGTTGTTCCCAATAAGGCTTTTGGCATTATCAATGCTGCAATCGTTTTATCTTGCGCTCCCTAAATATGCCAGCCCCTTGCTTGGCCTATTATCAGAGTTGTGATAAAAAAAATCTTTCTTGTTTTTGCACTATTTGCCCTCTTTCCAGCCACAGCAGCCAAAGCACATGATCCCATCATCCTCACAGCGGAGCAGAGCACGCCAATTGATGGACCATTGCTTGTTGACGGCACAATTTCATTTGCGCTTTACGGGTCTCTTGAAAAGTCTGACGACACACGGGGCTTTCGCGTCAAGTTCAATGATGGTGACCCGTTATACATATCGCTACTGATCCCCGACCTTGCACCAGAAAATGTTATTGACGACGCAGAGTTGCCCTATCTTGAAGTAGTCGACCCATCTGGCACAAAGACCAAATTGGAAACGACTGAGCGGATCAAATTTCCTGAGCCATTTACTGGCACCAACTATGTCCGATTAGTCGAGCAAGTTGGTGTGGCAACGACTGGAACCTACTCAATCACGATCACTGGCAACTCGCCTGCTCGCTTTACGGTGTCGGTGGGTCAAAAAGAACAGTTCGGTACACCGGTCGAAAATATCGATAATCGTGCTCTTGGCGTTGCTGGTGTGATGGCGTGGTACGAAACGACCCCCGATACTCAAATGACCGTGACCGATGAAGGAAGTGGGTCGGGTGAGCCAACAGCAAAAAACTTGTTGGATTCTGAAGAAGACAACTTCCCAAATACCGCCGTAATCCTTATTTTTGGCATTGTCGCCCTTGCTGGGGTGGGTCTGATCATAAAAAAACGAAGTCAGAGCCTTAAATAGATCCTAACTCTGGCACTCCCCTGAGTTATTCTGCTTTTGTAATCATCCAGACGATCTGAGGGACTTGGCCCGTTGAAGATCACCAACCGATTTTAAGTCGGTGGTAATGCCAAGAACGATGAAAGGAAGAATAATGAGTAAAGAAAACATCTATAAACCTGGGCACTTTGTCCATTTTATTCAGGCAAGACATGCCCTTGAGAGCATTAGTTCTTGGCGAGGGGTGGAAATCGATGAAATAGGCGAAGGTTTCCTCAAAATTAAAGTTGCTGACAAGGTCATTAACTTTAAATGCGTTGAAACCACTCGTCTGCGTGAAGTTTTAGATACCGGTCGAGTACCCCGTAACGCTAGCGGTGACAATTTCGTGATCTTGGCGCCACACAACGTGTTGATTATTCCTTGTGCCAACGAAGGGAAAACCTTCCCAGACGCAGCGCCAGTCAATTGGTCTATTTCGAAATTAGAAGAAGGTTGCGCACAATATTCACCAACCACTGATGGAAAGTGGCATCTATTTTCAATTGCAAAAACTGACAAATCAGAATCAACAACCAGCTAAATCTGACGAGACCCGAATATGACGGGCAATACACAAAATTTCATCAATGATTTCAGTATCAATTGGCTTCGCTGGAGCGTTCTCTGGTGGCCGGCTGAACAACTGAGCAAAATCTGCTTTCAGAGGTGGAGCAATCGGCGAAAACACGGCGCCGTCAATGTACGTGGCTTCCAAGAGTCCACAATATATTTGGTATGAGATTCGTTGACCTGCGGCGTTTGTGACGCCAACAGCGTCGGGATTGGCGACAAAATCAAAGCTCCCGGCGGCGACCAACTCGCGAGCAGTTTGAGTGCGGTGTAAGACCGACTTGAGGGCTTCAATGCGCGCAAGCACGTCGCCGGCTTCTTCAAAGCACTGGGCCTCAGAATGTCTTAGCATTTTTTCGGTGAGTTTGTCGATTATTTCTTGTTCATTGCCCGACATCGCACCGACAACTCGTTGGACTTCAACGGCATAAACCTGTGGATCAGCGGTGCCTGAGCACGGACACTGTGCCAAACCAAGTTGGGCCGCCGAGCACATCGGTGAATCTTGGGATGGTTGATAATTACGACCCATGCGTACGGTGCAGCGACGAAGTGGCACTACTGATTGAATCGCATCCACGACGTTTCGTGCTGTTGCACGAGTGGATATCGGGCCGAGGTAGAGGTCGTTAGCGCTTGAACCACCCGTTACGACCCGATTTGTGATCATCAAACGTGGCCACTGCTCGCCAAGCGTCAGTCGCACGTAGCAGTACTTTGCCGCCCTCGTGCCTACATAGTTGTAGCGAGGACGCAACTTGGTGATGATTCGCAGTTCAAGCACCTCGGCAGTCAATAAGTCAGGGGTGGCAACATAATGCACTGCTTGCATCAGTTTGAGAAGTGAGCCGATTTTTCGGCGAGTATCACCGGTGCCGAAATAACTCCGAACACGGGCACGGATATTTGTCGCCTTACCGACATACAACACATCGCCCTTGCCGTCAACGAACAGATAAACCCCAGGGGTGCGGGGCAGGTCAACCGTCAATTTCAATTTCGAAGACTGCGGGTGGGCCCAAATTTTTGCAAGAGATGCAAAATCGTCAAGATCAAACACGCCAAACCCAGCGGCCCGTTCTATCAGATAGTGCAACAGATCGCCAGTGGCCAAAACATCATTAATGGCACGGTGGCATGGCTGATGCTTCAAGTTGAGGCTTGTCGCAAGAGTTGCCAACTTGCAGTTTTTCACCTCCGCCCCGACTAGTCGTCGCGCCAGCCCAACGGTATCTAGAACGCGGTTTGACAGCGGTTCGAGATCGGCACGCAGCAGTGCCGCATTGATGAAGCCAATGTCAAAACGTGCATTATGTGCGACCAAAACGGAATTACCGATGAACTGCAACAACGGACCAAGGGTTTCTTCAATTGATGGTGCATTTGCCACCATCGTGTCGCTTATGCCGGTAAACATCGTGATAAATGCCGGGATTGCACATCCGGGATTTACGAGCGTTGTGTAGCGCCCGACTTCTTGCCCACCGAGATATTTCACGGCACCAATTTCGGTGATTGCATTGAATTCACTTGAGCCACCTGTGGTCTCAAGGTCAACAACACAGAATTCAACTTTGTTGAGCGCAATAGGTTCGACAGATTGCGCGGAATGAGTCATTTGGCAGCGCTCACGGTAGACAGCATACGAATGTGTACGACATCGCAACTTTTCATCGTCAGAGACTATCTGTGGGGTGTCGCGGCCTTGGGGTTGTGCCCCGGATCATTTGTTGCTTGATCAAGACCAATCTGCAGATTTTATGCGCCAAGTTCGGCAACGATGGAGTCCAGTTCAGACTGCGACATTGCGCCTAGTCGCTGTGTCGTGGTGCCGTCTGAGTCAATAAAAACCCAGGCAGGTTGATACGGAATTTTATATTGGGCAAACACATCTCCTGGGGTGTCGTCAATGTTTATGAACGAGATGTCATGTCTGCCGACAAACCCTTCATAGCTTGAAGAATCGCCGTTCCAGGCCACACCGACAATTTTTACGGAATCAATATATTTCTGATGGACCGCCTCGACCGAGGTGGCTTCACTGTTGCAAGTGCTTCAACCAGGCGCCCAAAACCAAAAAGCAACCGGCTTCACTTTGAGTTCCGCTGCAAGGTCGAACTTTTGTCCGTCAATAGTTGTCAAGACTTCTGGCTTCACCGCCTGTTGACTGGCGGGACTCGTAGCCGCAGGCACTTCAAGAGGATTCGTGGCAGACCCAGATCCACACGCCCCTAAAAACATCAGGGCTCCCAGAACCATCATTGGGCGCATGAAATTACTCACAACCCAAAATCTAGACCAAATTCCAAAATTGCGTGGGACGGTGCTTGCAAGTCAAGAATAGGTCTCATGCCTACCTCACCTTCGCCGCTCGGGCGGCTTCGCCCCTCTCAGCCCCGTCTAGTGCCGATCAGTGAAATTTCTGATGAAGTTGCCGACATTTTAGGGAACGGGATTAATTCACCAAGTGGTTCTCCGCTGAACATATTCACCACGATTGCCCACCACCCAAAATTATTGAAGCGTTTCATGACATTTGCAGGTTTCTTTTTGAACAAGGGAACACTCCCCGCCCGTGAGCGTGAGGTGGTCATTTTGAGAGTCGGCTGGAACTGTCAATCGGTTTATGAATTTGGGCAACACACGATAATTGGGAAGCGGGTTGGATTGACCATGGATGAGATCTCTGCGCTCACTAAACACATTGACGCTGGTCGATGGAATCTTAAAGATCAAACTCTGATTGCAATGTGCGACGAGCTCTGCAGTGATGACTGTGTTTCTGAGGCAACATGGCAAATATTGCAGACACAATGGAACGAAACTGAACTCGTTGAATTGGTCATGGTCGCAGGAACATATCGACTCGTATCAGGATTTCTTAATACGATGGGCGTTGAACTAGACGCAGATACTCCTGCCTGGCCCAAATAATTTTTATCAACGCGTTTTGTTAGCGCTGGGCCATCCTCAGCGCAACCAATGCGTCGACCGTGTCAGGAGACATGCCCGCCACAGGTGTGCGGCGCTCGGTCGGGTCACCGACCAAAAGATCTCGTCCAAATGCATCGACCACGATGATTCCAGCTTCTTCACAGACCAAAACAGATGCCGCATAGTCCCAAACCCCGTGATCATGAAAGTCCACATAACCATCAAGTGCGCCCGTAGCAACGAGACAAAGATCTAATGCGGCAGCACCAAGTGCCCGAAACTGCCACCATCCAGCGTGAGCAGGCGGAACTCCTGAAACACCGACAACTGATTGATCCAAGTCAGCAGATCCTGAAGGAGCAATTCGCACGCCATCACAAACTGCACCTCCTCCGCGCACCGCCGAGAACCTAGTTTCGCTTCCCGACTGCTCTGCAATTAGACCAACTCGCGCACCTTGAGAGTCAACGGCACAAAGTGCCGTAGCAAACCATGGAATTCCCTTGCTTGCATTTGTTGAGCCATCAATGGGATCTACTATGACAATAAGTTCGTCACCTCGAAGAGGCCATTGAAATCCACGCGCGCCACTTTCCTCCGACAAAATGCCAACCCCGGCATGCTCCAGCAATCGGGTAATCGCATCGTCAACCAAAACATCGGCGTTATATTGACCCGTTCGCACACCGGACAAGGACCAATCACCAACCGCGTCAAGTGCATCGGCGGCGGCATCTGCTACGTCATGAAAAAACTCGAGAATATCTAAGTCGTCTGATTTCGCAGTTAACAGGGCCACGACCAAACGGTAGTCTCATTGTGAGGCCCCAATTGACATTGCTGGCGTCGGCGGACTCCAACTCCCCCTTGAGGTCAAAGCAATAGATTTAAAATCACTCGGTCACCGACGCCCTGAGCGGAGTCTGAGCATTGTTGGTCGCGCTGAGGTGTCTCTAGCGACAGTCTTTCGCTGTTTGGATAATAATTTTCATGATGTGTTTGACAATTGCCGGGATGTCAGCCTTGATCTACTTCAGCGTGTTCCGCATTGGTTCGAAGAGGACTGACCATCTATCAGTGCCTAAACTCTGCGAACCACGTAGTGGTTGTGTCATACCGTGGTGGGCCAGGCAGGGCTCGAACCCACGACAAACGGATTAACAGTCCGTTGCTCTGCCAACTGAGCTACCCCGGAAGGTCGCGCGCGTCAAACGGCAAACCGTCTGAACATGCCCGTGTTATGGCATTGACACTCTAGTGGCACACGTCCTGACCAACACATTTACCGACAATTGCGTCATGTTTCGTCGATTAATCCCCTGAGTTTTAGGCTGTTGTTTGGGTGGCGCAGCCTTGCCAGAGTCTTCTGCTCAATTTGGCGAATGCGTTCACGAGTGACACCTTCTTCTTCGGCCACATCGTCAAGTGTGCGCGGCGAAGTATTGTGGATACCAATACCAAAACGCTTTTCCAAAATTCGCCTCTCTCGTTCTGGCAAATTTTGTAGTTCAAATTGAATAATTTCAGTGAGTTGTTGACGTTCAGCAATGTCAAGCGGAGTCTCTTGTTCGGGGTCGTATACCCGCTCATAACCAGCAGAACTGTCTTCATCCTGGGAAACGGGTGCATCAAGACTCATTGTCACAGTAGAGAGTTGCATTAACTCGGAAATTTTTTCTGGCTCAAGGAATGTTCTTTCTGAGAGTTCTTCAATCGTGGGCTCTCGTTTCAATTCGATGACAAGTTCTCGTTGTGCCCTCGTCAATCGCTGTATTTCTCCGACGACGTGTCCAGGAATACGAATAGTGCGACCTTGCTCGGCCAATGCGCGCATCATTGCCTGACGAATCCACCATGTGGCATATGTCGAAAACTTGAAACCTTTTTCCCAGTCATATTTCTTTGCCGCTCGCATGAGGCCAATATTGCCTTCTTGAATAAGGTCGGCTAGTTGCAAATCACGCCCTGCATAACGTCGGGCGATGGAAACGACAAGTCTAAGGTTGGCTTCTATCAGTTCTTGAACCGCTTTTTCTCCTTCTTGAATCACGCCTCGTCTGTCTCGTCGTTCGCGCAACGACGCACCCTCGGGCAATTCGGTTACTTCTGCTTGAAGTCCGAGTTGAATTGCCTTGCCAAGTCGGCGTTCATCTGCAACCGTCAGCAGTTCCACTTGACCAATTTCGTGCAAATACAGACCAACGGTGTCGCCATTGGATGCCGCGAGAGATTTGGAGGCATTTTTCTGACTTCGAACTGAGGCAGAGGCCGCTGCTTTGACTTCTGCTGCGACTGTAGTTTCATCAACGATGACATATCCGGCATCCTGAAGGATTTCGGTTACCGACGTCAATATTTCTTCGGTAAGAACGACATCCCTAAAAACCAGAGCAACATCACCTTGATCGATGTGTCCTTTTTGATCACGGGACGCAAGCAATGACAACCAGTCAGCAGGGTCTACTCCCTCTGGAGGCGCCGGAATTGTGAATTTCTTTGTCATGCTGCTGAGGTCGTGCGACTTGTCAGCCACTGTAACAACTGCACTGCGGCATCATTGGCTTTGCGCGGATTGTCAATGTCAGACAGAATGATCCGTGCTTGACGGTCTTGGCGAATTTCGTCTGGGTCGGTGATGTGAACTCGCTGTGCCAATTCGCGCCGAATCGCTGCAGCCAACAACATCCGAGCTTCCACGACCGGGTCAGTCTCGAAATCTGATACTGCGGCTCGTTCAATAATGTCTCGTGCTTCGCCTTCAACGAGCAATAGAGCAGCCTCGACGTTGCCGTCAGCGTCAACGATTGCATTAAACGCCTGGCGATAACTATCTTGAGCAAAAAGTGCCTCCACTAACCACGGAGCTATGTCGTTCCAGCGATGAATCAGCATTGTGAGGGCAACAAAACCTGCCCCCTGGGCTTGCTGGCGCACCGGTGTTGCCACCGTTACGCGTCCGCTACCCCCGCGTTCCACCATGCGAACCATATCTTGGGCAGGAAGTGTGGTGAACATAGCCACTTCACTTGCATACAAACGACGCAGGTTGATATCTGGGTGTTCATTGATGATCATGATTGCAGACTCAGCAGTGCGAGCACGACCTTCCGGAGTTTTAATGTTTCCGGCATCAAGTACTCGTTGCACTCGAAAGCCCAAAAATGGGGTTGCCGTAGACACCGCTTGGCGTAGCGCATCTGGATTACTTGATGCCAAGTCGCCAGGATCTTTGCCTTGCGGGAAACGTGCAACCCCAACTTGCACGTCGTATCGCTTCTCCCATTCATAGAAACGTGCTGCCGCCCCTTGACCCGCAGAATCAGCATCAAATGCAAGAACCACTTTTTTAGCAAATCTCTTGAGCAAACGCACATGATCTTCTGTTAGTGCAGTTCCGCACGTAGCCACAGCGATTCCTACCCCCGAGCGATGAAAGCCAATGACATCGGTGTAGCCCTCACAGACCACAACCGTGTCGGCCTTGACTATTTCGTTCTTTGCCCAATTCACACCATACAAGGTTCGTGACTTGGCATAAATCGCGGTCTCGCTTGAGTTTTTATATTTGGCAGGATCGTCACTGCCTGGCAACACTCGTCCGCCAAAGGCAACAGGTGCACCTGTCTCATCAAAAATAGGAAACAACACCCGAGCACGAAAAGAATCCTGCATCCGCCCACGCTTGTTGATAAACCCAAGTCCGACATCCTGCAAAAGATCATCGGCGACCCCGATCTCCCGACAAAGCGTGTCCCAATCATCAGGAGCCCAACCCAGCCGAAACTGTCGGGCGATTTCCCCTGAAATCCCCCTTGACCGCAGATAGTCACGCGCGGGTCTGCCATCGGGGCTCTCTAGTAATCGCGTTTCATACCATGCCACTGCTTTTTCCATTACTTCGAGCAATTGTTGACGACGCTTGCGATCTTTACCTGCGCCTGCACCCGTTGTGTAATGCAATTCGATACCCGCCCGCACAGCGAGTCGTTCGACAGAGGCAACAAAGTCGAGATGCTCAATGTCTTGAATGAACTTGAAAACATCACCCCCAGCGTCACACCCAAAACATTTGTATCGCCCCGTGTCTTCACGAACATTGAACGATCCGGATTTTTCAGAATGAAAAGGACAAAGACCGACGAGACCCCTGCCAACTCGTTTTAAGGTGACATATTCGGTAACGACATCAACGATCGATACGGCATTGCGAACTCGCTCGATATCGTCGTCAACAATTCCCATTTCCAAACACTAATGCTTCGGCGTGTCCTCTTTGGTAGGGGGTTCCCCCGACCTGATTGACGCAAAAATAGAACCTGCCAAGACGAGGACGATCACTGATAATGAAATAACAATCGAAAGATGATGCCAGTAGGACCAGACCATCTTGACCCCGACAAAGATCAAGATGATGCCCAGTCCAGTTTGTAGATACTGGAAACGGTCCCGCATGCCTGCAACCACAAAGTAGAGGGCTCGAAGTCCCAAAATCGCAAAGGCATTGGAGGCAAAGGCAATATATTGCTCGCTCGTTACCGCCAGCACTGCCGGCACCGAGTCGACTGCGAAGATGACATCAGAGACTTCAACCATGACGAGCACGGCGAGCAACGGTGTGGCCACCCGCTTGGCATTGACGACAGTGAAGAGCTTTTGACCATCCAAAGCCTCAGAACTAGGAATGACTCGGTTAAAGGCTTTTAAGACTTTGCTTTCTTGGGGGTCAAAATCGTCATCCCCGCTGCGCAGTAGTTGTACCCCTGTATAGGCCAAAAAAAGACCAAAGACTATGAGCGAAACCTTGAAAGTGTCAATGATTGCAACACCAGCAAAAATGAAGCCAAGTCGCATGATGAGAGCACCAAAAATTCCCCAGAAAAGGACGCGATGTTGATACTGGGACGGAACCTTAAAGTGAGAGAACAACACCGCCCACACAAAAACATTGTCGACACTGAGACTTTTTTCGATTAAGTATCCGCCGATGTATTCTCCACCCGCTGCACTGCCAAATTCAAAAGCCATCCAGCCGCCAAATGCTAAACCGATTGCCACCCAGACAAGTGTTTCAAAGACAGCTTCTTTGGGCTTAACGACATGAGCCTTGCGATGGATAACAAGAATATCTATCAACAATAAAGCGGCCAATAAGCCATTTAACAAAAGCCAGTGCCACGCACTGATGTCCAGATCTACCTTGGCTCCTAAAAAAAACATCGAATGAATACTAGCCTGTCACTTGGTTTCAGACTTGCTTCCACCAATTACTGCTTGCGCTGCCGATAGCCGAGCAATCGGAACTCTATAGGGAGAGCAACTGACATAATCAAGACCAGCACGATAAAACAATCCGATTGATTCGGGGTCTCCACCGTGTTCGCCGCAGACGCCAAGTTTCATTCCACGCTTAACTTTGCGACCACGCTTGGCGGCAATTTCAACCAGTTCTCCGACACCAGTTTGATCAATGGTCTCAAATGGATTGCGCTTCAGCAGACCAGCCTCTAGATAGGCAGGCATCATGCGACTTTCAATATCGTCGCGACTAAAGCCAAAGGTCATTTGGGTTAGATCGTTGGTTCCAAAACTAAAGAAATCTGAAACCTCTGCTAGTTCATCGGCACGCAAAGCAGCACGAGGCGTTTCAATCAT
>SXGU01199243.1_pt1 | contig 10232 bp, 7 predicted proteins | sample 3174531 | NCBI WGS metagenome assembly SXGU01 (sample SAMN11356863, study PRJNA531348) | freshwater metagenome | isolation source: freshwater sample F1-140 | place: China: Fuxian Lake, Yuxi | collected 2017-12-25 | reverse complement strand
TTGAACGCTTGTCATTTGGAAATCTCCTTGAAGTGAAGCACCTTGTTGTGCCGAGTAGCTATAAGCAACTGGCATGCCAGCCAGACAAGCCCGAAAAAACCGTACTGCAGTCCAAATACGTAACCAAATTAGGGAGGAATATGACAATTCTCGTCACACCGCCGTCTTGCCAGCGCCGATTTTTCGCTACGTAACAATTTCGTCAATCTGACTAGGGTCAAGAAATGCCTCGGCATAGCGCCGATAGACTTTCTGGTGCAGGAAAGTTTCGAACAAGTCCGGATCAATGTGTCCGCCAGAACTAAACTTTCTCATGATATCAATTGCTTGAGACAGCTTCATGCCTGGTTTGTAGGGGCGATCCTTGGCCGTCAGCGCTTCGAATATGTCGGCGATGCCCATCATGCGTGCCGGTAGCGACATCTGATCGCGCGTCAGTCCTTTCGGGTAGCCCTTGCCATCCATGCGCTCGTGATGACCACCGGCGTATTCGGCCACGTTCTTGAGATGCCTCGGCCAGGGCAGGGCTTCGAGCATCTTGATGGTAGCGACAATGTGGTGGTTGATGATCTCGCGCTCTTTGGCTGTCAAGGTGCCGGCTCGAATCGACAGGTTCTCGATTTCGTCCGCTGATAGAAAGTCGGTATCCACACCAGACGGATTACGCCAGGTATGTCGGGTACCAATATCCCGCACGTGCTGTTGGTCGTCAGCCGTCATGGCTTCCCCTCCTACATTGGCACGCCGCAGGAACTCGCGTTCCTCGTCGATCACCCCGAGTTCCTTCCAGCACGCTGCCCAGCAGGCGGATTCGGCTTCCGGATCGGCTCTTGATCGCATGTCGAGCAAACGACGCAAAGTAGCAATCTGTACATCTCGCTTCAGTACTTCGAAGCGCGTATCGACCAGGTTGATGCGGTCAAAGATCGTTTGCAGTTTGGTGGCCTTGTCGACGACATGCACCGGTGTCGTGACCTTGCCACAGTCATGTAGTAGGCCGGCGATCTTCAGTTCGTAAAGATCCGCGTCGGTCATTTGGTAACTCGACAGCGGTCCATCGTGCGTGGTGTTCACAGCTTCGGCGATCATCATGGTCAGCGCCGGCACGCGCTGGCAGTGCCCGCCGGTATAAGGCGACTTTTCGTCAATCGCGAGGTTGATGAGATTAATGAAGGATTCAAACAGCACCTCGAGTTGCGAAATCAACTGGCGATTGGTGAGGGCGATGGCGGCTTGCGAGGCGAGGGATTCGGCCAGGTGCTGTTCCGATATGGAGAAGGCTTGTACTGCCCTCGTTTCCGGGTTCAGAGAGTTGATCAGTTGCAACACACCAATAATTTCGTTCTCGTGGTTCTTCATCGGTACCGTCAGAAACGACTGCGAGCGGTAACCGGTGCGTTCGTCGAACTTGCGCGTGCCGGAAAAGTCAAAGCCCGCTTCGCAATACGCATCCGCAATGTTGACGGTCTTGTCGTTGATGGCCGCATAGGCAGCCACCAGGGCATTGTTGGGCTGACCGCGCTCATCTTTCAGTGGCAGGTCAGGGAAGTTGATCAGGTTGCCGGACGAGCCACCGAGCGCAATACCCAGCGTATCGTTGCGTACAATTTCGAAGCGCAGTGCGCGCCCGTCCTCGGTCATGCGATAGAGCGTACCGCCATCGGCATGCGTAATGTCCTTGGCCGCGACGAGAATTTTTTCCAGCAAGCGATGGATATCGCGTTCGCTTGACAGCGCGGCGCCAACTTCGTTGAGTTGCTCCAGGCGCTTGAACAGGCCGTCGATCGATTCCATGCCAACTCCTCCGCTATTTAATGCAGACCGCTCTTACCTGCTTCATGTCTGTAATACCCTGCAGCACCTTTTCCATACCATCCTGTTTAAGGGTGCGCATGCCATCCTCCAGTGCCTGCGCCACCAACTGCGCCACCCGCGCATGTTCCTGAATCAACTTCTTGGCGGGATCAGTGCCGATCATCAGCTCATGGAGCCCCATACGCCCCTTGTACCCGGAACCGCCACAGGCCTCACACTTGGTATCCCCTTCTGCGGTCTCCTTGGCGCGGTAAAAGGTGAACTGTCCCTTTTCGTTGGCATACTTCTTCGCCCACTCCTTGTAGACCATCTCATAGGCTGCCTTGCCGTCTCGTTTGAAGGTTTCGGTATTGGCCAACTCCTCGCAATACTCCGTCAGGAAATGCTTCATCTCCTCCGGACTGGCCACATAGGCCTCCTTGCACTTGCCACACAGGCGCTTGGCAAGACGCTGGGCCAAAATGCCCAGCAACGCATCAGCAAAGTTGAACGGATCCATGCCCATGTCGAGCAGACGAATGATGGATTCCGGCGCGCTATTGGTGTGCAGGGTGGCAAACACCAGGTGGCCGGTCAGTGAGGCTTCGATACCGATTCCCGTTGTCTCGGCATCACGCATTTCGCCCACCATGATGATGTCCGGGTCAGCGCGCAGGAACGCCTTCATGACCACCGCAAAATCGAGGCCGGACTTCTTGTTGACCTGCACCTGGCGCAGGCCTTTCTGGGTAATTTCCACCGGGTCTTCGGCCGTCCAGATTTTGGTATCCGGTGTATTCAGAAATTTCAGCACCGAATGCAGAGTGGTCGTCTTGCCGGAACCCGTCGGACCGCACACGAAGAACAGACCATAGGGTTTCGACACCGCCGCCTTGAGACGCTCCTCGTTGTGCGGCAGCAGACCCAGTTTGTCGAGCGGAATTGGCTCGCCTGCCGCCAGAATACGCATCACCACGTCTTCGACACCGCCTGCCGTCGGAATCGTTGCCACCCGCAACTCGATATCGAGCGGACCGTATTTCTTGAACTTGATCTTGCCGTCCTGGGGTTTGCGCTTTTCTGAAATATCCAGGTCGCACATGATTTTGATGCGCGCGACGATGGCGTTGCGGAAACTATGCGGTATTTCAATGTATTTCTGGAGCGAACCGTCGCGGCGAAAACGGATCATCACCCTGTCCTTGCCCATGCCGGGTTCGATGTGGATATCGGAAACCCCCTGCTGGAAGGCGTCGATGATGATCTTGTTAACCAGCTTGACCAGTTCGTTGTCGGCCGCGGCGGAAACATCATCACCCCCGGTATCGCCTTCAACCTCGCCGTCATCCATCGCCGAAAGCAAGTCGCCGACATCGGTGTTGTCGGAAAACGCACCACTGCCGAAAAATTGGTCGACCGACTGTTTGAATTCACGAATCGTTGTGACACGATAGACGATCTTGTTCTTGGCAAAGACGTTGTTGACAACGCGCGAACTCTTGACCTGCTCGGGGTCCATGCACAAGACGATGATGCCTTCCTTGCTGTCTTCGATCGGCAGCCACTGGTTCTGCTCGACATACTCGCGCCGCAGGTTTTTCATCAGATCAATCGGCTTGATGCGATCGCTCTTGTAAGGCTCGTAGGGAACACCAAAAAACTTGGCCAAAGCAGCGCCAATGGCAGGCACTTTGACCTGGAACTCGGTGATCAGTGCCTCTTCGACATCGATACTCTTGCGCCGTGCCGACTTGCTGGCGATATCCATTTCCTGCGCGGAAACGACCGCGTCAAGCACCAAATGATCGTATTTGGTCTTAATTGTCTGGGTTGGCTTGTTGCGCTGGGAGAAGGCAATGGCAAGGGTTTCACACAAGCCCTTGATGCCCTCCTCAGACACCATCGCAAAGGGTACACCCGCCTTGTTATTGATGATCTGAACGACACCAAGCAACTCGCCGGTCTGGAGCTCGGTAATGGGGCCGACCAGCATTTGCTTGGTACGGTAGCCCGTGCGCTTATCGACCTCCTGCAGGAAACGCAGATTCGGGTTGATGACCTTGAGCTCGGCCTCGTCATAGACGTCGCGAATATTGACGATCCTGCGCGACAGCGCCACATTCCCCGCAATACTCTGGTCGGCGATCGGCAGCTTGAGGTCTTTGAAAGAGTTGAGGCCGGTCTTGACCTTGGAAACGATCGAGGTCTTGTCCTCGCTGACCGAATAGATCGTCAGTCGATCGGCACTGAACAACTCGCAAATGTCTTGCGACAACTCAAGCATGATCTCGTCGATGTTCGAGGTCGCATGAATCTTGTTGGTAACCGCCTGAAGACTCTTGAAGAAAGTCAGGCGGGCACCCAGTTCGCCCGGATTCCCTGCTTCCCGGCCGGCCTGCCCTGATGCGGTTGGTTCTAGTATTGCACTCATGCTGCCAGACTCTCCACGCACCCCTGCGATTTCAACCCACCGGCCAATAGCCCGGCATGGACTCCGCGCTGTGACAACAGAAAAGCCGCCGCCGAACTGCGTCTTCCGGTCTGGCAGTAGGCGATGTACTCCTTGTTCCTGGGCAGGTTCACCAACGCATCGCGCAGCTCATTCAAGGGAATATTCAAGGCCCCTGGCAAACCATCATGCCGATATTCCGCCGGAAAACGCACATCCAGCCATATTGCCCCATTGGCCACACGCACCTTGGCCTGATTCAGGTCAACATATTGGAGTAACGGTTCACGCAACAATTTGATGAAATCAGCACTGTTGAGGCGCAGTAACACACCATCGGTTTTCATCGTCACGGTGGCATTGCGGCTGGTTTCTGCAATCAGCGCCTCCTCGCCAAAGGCATCCCCCGCCTTGAGCTCTGCCAGTTCGATTGATGCACCCGCGACACTGCGCGTCACCAGCGCCCGGCCACGCTCGATCACATAGTAAAAATCACCCGGTTCACTCTGGCGCACGATCACGTCACCCGCCTTCACGGTCTGGCGGTCAAAAGAGGCCAGCAGGCTTTCGATGTGCGCCGGCGGAAGGCTGGAAAAGGTACCCAAGGTCAGGTGCTGTGCGTCGAATAACCCAGGCATGTTGCGCCAATCAGTCGCCGGTGTGCATGGCTCAACATCATGCCCGTTCTGACACACGGGAACCAGTTGATCCCATGTAACCAGGATATCGAGTGCATTTTCATCAAAACACAGCAACTCGGCATTCGTGATGGCACGAATGTGGCTGGGCTCCAGTCCGGCAGAAGCCAAAGGCCCCAGCGCCATACCGGAGCCGCCGACGATGACCCTTGACATACCATTCGCGTAAGCCAGTTTGAGTTCGCCATGCAACAGATAAACCACTTGATGTGGCCACGGATAGGGCATGTCGTGCAGCCCACGATCGAGTCGCGCTGTGTATGCTAATGAGGCGACTTGGGCCAAGGCATCTTGTCCAAGACTGCCCAGGGGAGAAAGGTGCCGCAAAGATTCTGACGCCAAGGCTGGCAAAGTTGTTGCACTCATAACTCGAAGACCTGATTATTTTGCAACATGCGGGGTTTGAACTCGCCGATGCTGTCTTCGATCTCCTCCATCGTCAGTTCGATTTGACCCGGCTTGAGATGGGTGATGAATATATCTGGCCGGGACTGGAGATAGGCCAGTTCTTCAAACAAGATGCTGGGACAAAGATGGAGGGATGCCTCAGCAAGCTTGCGCTCCCGATTGGAGAAGGCGGTTTCGATAATCAGCGTCTTCAGGTTGTCGATCCGATTGACGACCTCCCACAGTGCGGGACAGGGCCCGGTATCGCCAGAGAAAACCAGGCTAGCCTTGCCCGAATCACACTGGTAACCGACTGCCGGCACCGTGTGATTGGCGGGCAGCGGACGAATTTTCCGCCCCTGCAAATCGACCACTTTTCCCTCGCGTATTGGCACAAAGCGTAACCACGGCTCGGTCAGGGTCGGGATTTCCGAAAAGTCTGGCCAGATGGCCCAGTTGAACACATGAGCACGCAGAATTTCCTCAATCGCGGCGGTCGCATGCACCATCAACGGGCGATTGCGCATATCTCCAACCGTATCGATCATCAAGGGCAGGCAGGCGATGTGATCCATGTGCGTATGGGTCAGGAACACGTGGTCGATTTGTGCCAGTTCGGCAATCGACAAATCCGCCACGCCGGTGCCACAATCGATCAGGATGTCGTTATCGATCAACAATGAAGTGGTCCGCAAGTGCCGACCGCCAATGCCACCGCTACATCCGAGAACCCGTATTTTCATTATTTTGTCTCGAAGGTAGTCACGCCATCCCAGTCCGCCGGGGGCTGATTTTCGCGGTAGTGGCTGACGCGCTTGACGTAAAGTTCATAGAGATAATGCGGCTCTTGGCGAATCAGGTTTAGAAGCAGCATGTCGGCACGATCCCAATCCTGACTACGATAGGCCTGCAGAGCCTGATTCCAGAGCTTCAGCTTCTCAAGTGTCGCCGTGTCCACCTGGCCATCCAGGCCCAACGGCTCATAAATCCCTACCGGTTCCGCCTTGCCCTTGACGCGCACCCGATCCAGTTCGCGCAGCACAAAACGGTTGCCCAGCACATCACGTGTCCCTTCGCCGACGATGATGCCGACACCATACTGCTTGGTGATGCTTTCGAGGCGCGACCCAAGGTTGACCGCATCGCCCATCACCGTATAGGCCTTGCGTACCGGCGAGCCCATATCGCCCACGGTCATGGGGCCCGTATTGACGCCCACACCAATCTTCAACTCGGGCCAACCCTTCGCCATCAGACGCTGATTGAGCGCTTTCAGGGCCACTTGCATTTCCAGTGCCGTCACGACCGCATGCTGGGCATGCTCGGGATCGGCCATTGGCGCACCCCAGAAAGCCATGATCGCGTCGCCAATATATTTGTCGAGCGTGCCGCGATGATCGCGCACCACGACGGTCATCGCCCCGAGGTACTCGTTCATCAGGGCCGCCAACTCGTCCGGCTGCAACCCCTCGGAAATCGTCGTGAAGCCGCGTACATCGGAAAACAGCACCGTCAATTCCGCCTTGCGGCCGGACATGCTGTAACCCTCGGGATTCTTCGCCATTTCATCGACCAGTTCGGGCGGTACGTACTGGCCGAACAGTTCGGTGAACTGGCGCTTGGTCTTTGACTCGACAAAATAGCCCCAGGACATATTCACGGCATACAGCAATACCACCAATAGGCCGGCGCCGGCAAAAGGCAGTACCAGATTACCCGCCTGCCAGAGCGACAGGTTGATGCTGAACAAGGCCAACAGGACGAATGTACCGGTTAAGGTGGCCTTGAGCGGCGACAGAAGGGGGAGCAGGAAGACCATCAGGGCGCCCGCCACGAAAACTTGCACCACATCGGCTGCCAGCAGGTAATCCGGCTTGTGTTTGAGGGCGCCATCCAACATGCCCGCAATGAGATTGGCATGCACCTCGACACCGGGGTAAGCCGCTGAGACGGGCGTCGCCCGCAGATCCATCAGGCCGGGCGCCGTCGTGCCGACCAGGACAATACGCCCGCGCAAGCTCTCTGGCGCTACGCGATCATGCAGTACATCCGTCGCCGACAAATAGGGGAAGCTGCCTTGCGGACCACGGTAGGGAATCAAGGCGGCAATGTTTTCATCGACCGGTAGTTGCAAACTCCCTTGTGCTGTCGGCAGGTCGAGCCATTCAAGATAGGTGTTATCGGCATCGGCAAAACCCGGCAACACCGGGGGGAAATCAAGTAGGGCGCGCACAACGGCCAGGGCAAGGGAATCATAGTAAGCACCCTGATATTCCGCCAGCAAGGGCACGCGCCGGGAAATGCCATCAAAATCCACCAGGGGATTGAAGTGGCCCGCGCCCGAAGCAGCAGACTGCAAAATGGGCAGATTACCGCCATGCGTCTGCCAGCGGGTGGCCGCCAGCGGTTTGCCCGCCAGCACTTCCCCGCCAAAAGTCGGCGCTGGCAGGACGCCGCTGGATTGACCATTCTCGTTATTGGAAAGGTAATAACCGAGAATGACCTTGCGATTCTTTAGGGAGGCGGCAAAACGGGCATCGTAGTCGAGTTGCGGATGCATCTTGCGCAAGGCGGACTGAAAGGCGGCATTGCCGCGCAACTCGCCACTAGCGATCTGTTCGAGCGACTTGATGCCGGAACTGACATCCGGCTCGGCAAACACCACGTCGAAGCCAACCAGCTGGACCCCATAGCCATCGAACAACTTGTCCATCAGCTGCGCCATGCGGTCGCGCCCCCAAGGCCAACGCCCCTGCTCAGCCAGCGATTTCTCATCAATGTCGACCACGACGATGCGCTCATCGACATCACGTGGCATGGTCAGCCGCAGCTTGGTATCGTAGAAGATCGCGTCGAAACGCTCAACCAGTCCAATACGAAAAACCCCGGCCGAGTGGCCGAGCATCACCAGCAACAGGGCCGAACCGAGGAGATAGCGAGCGAGGTGGCGCTTCACGACCTTGGCGCTCAGGACTTGAAGAAGAACTCCATCTTGACCCCGGCCAGCTCAATGACATCATGATCATTGAGTTCATGCGCCTGTGTATCGATGGCCACACCATTTACAGATGGAAACTTTGCACCTTCTACATGGGTCAAGAAATAACCGTGCGGACGACGGGCAATCACCGCCACCTGCACGCCCGGCTTGCCGAGGGTGGTCAGCGACTTGACCAGTTCCAGCGTCTTGCCGGCATTGCTGCCATTGAGCACCTGAATCGCGCCGAGCAGAACTGTAGGCGCTGCTTCTGGTGCTGAGACTGGCTTGGGTGCTACCGCCGCAATCGGCGGACTCATATCGGCCGATGGCATCATCGGCGCACGTGCGGCCTCTGGCGGCTTCGCACCTGCCTGCTCAGCGGCCTTGCGCATCATGTCCGGACGCAACACCATGGTTTTGTCAAAGTCGGCCTGCGAAGCCTGGACAGGTGTCTCATTGACATACTTGAGCCGGTACTTGCCCAGTTCAATCACATCATTGTTCTGCAGAAAATGTTTCTTGATCTGCTGGCCATTGACGAAGGTGCCGTTGGTGCTGTTTAAATCCTCGAGGAATGAGTCGTTGAGGATGGTCACAATCACCGCATGCTCACCCGAAATCGCCAGATTGTCGATCTGGATATCGTTTGATGCTTTGCGGCCGAGCGTGGTGCGCTCCTTGTTCAAGGGAATTTCCTTGAGCACCAGGTTGTCCATGCTGAGTATGAGCTTAGCCATCTTGCGCGTCCTTGAAGACTTCGAAATTTAACTGAACCACGACTGTACACGCTCTTTCCAGCCCGATGTCATCTCGGGTGCCGGAAAGGGGCGCTTAATTTTGACAAGAATGACCGAGACATTGTCACGCCCCCCATTGTCATTAGCCATATCGACCAACTGCTGCGCACATAAGGGCAGGTTGGCCGACAGGGATGAGAGCGTCAAGGAAATCTCGTCATCCTCGACCATATCGTTCAGACCATCCGAGCAGAGCAGATAAACATCCCCCGGCAGTACGGCATGCTCGGCTAGTTCCGTAGCGACGTCTGCATCGACGCCCATGGCCCGCGTCACCAGGTTCTTGTTCTGCGAAAAACGGGCCTGCTCGGGGGTAATCAAACCGCTGTCGATCTGCTCCTGGAGCAGCGAATGGTCGCGTGTCACCTGGGACAATTCCCCATCGCGCAGAAGATAAAGGCGCGAGTCGCCAATGTGGGCAACCGCCATACGATTATCGAAAAATTGCACCATCACCAGGGTCGTGCCCATGCCATTGTATTTGGTATTTTCATTGGCGGCATGGTAAATCGCCGCATTGGTCTTGGCCACGCGATCGATCAAGGCGGCGGATGCCCAGGTCTTGCCATCCTCGCTTAACTGATGGGGCGGATGGAGCCCAAAGGCATGCTCCAGTTCACAACCCAGCACGGCCGTGGCCATGCTGCTTGCCACCTCGCCAGCGTTGTAGCCACCCATGCCATCGGCAAGTACGGCCAACCCCAGTTGCGGATTGGCCAGCACGGAATCCTCATTGTTAGTGCGCACCTGGCCAGGATCGCTGCAGGTGGCCATTTCAATTGCGTCGGAAAGATCGATTTTGGCCATTACGCCGTACCTCCGAGTACCGTCAGGCAGGCGTGCAAGTCACGTGCAAACTCGCCGCCGGTCTGGTAGCGCTGATCCGGATCCTTCACCAGCGCCTTGTCAATGATCGTCACCACGCAATCGGGAATACCCGGCACCAAGGTGCGGATATCGGGATGCGCGTCGCTGGCAATCTTGAACATCAGCTGTGTCATCGACTCGCCAACAAACGGCAGCTTGCCAGAAGCCATCTGGAACAGGGTAACGCCCAGCGAGAACAGGTCGGAACGCCCATCAATCTTCTTGCCTGCCAGTTGCTCCGGCGACATGTAGGACGGCGT
>SXGU01301399.1_pt1 | contig 10234 bp, 7 predicted proteins | sample 3174531 | NCBI WGS metagenome assembly SXGU01 (sample SAMN11356863, study PRJNA531348) | freshwater metagenome | isolation source: freshwater sample F1-140 | place: China: Fuxian Lake, Yuxi | collected 2017-12-25 | reverse complement strand
TGCCGCTGCTCTCCGGTGACCTGCGCCCGCGCATGGTCGCAGCCCTGAAGGTCTGCAAGCTGCACTTCCGCAATGCGTGCCTGACGAACAACGTGCGTTCTGGCGAAGGTCCCGGCATGGCACGCACCGCCGACAAGGCGTCGCAGATGGCCGGCGTGATGGCGTTGTTCGACCACGTGCTGGAATCGAGCAAGGAAGGTGTGCGGAAGCCGGAGCTCGCCTTCTACGAGCGCGCCTGCGAGCGCGTGGGCGTGACGCCCGATGAGGTGATCTTCCTCGACGACCTCGGCGTGAACCTCAAGCCTGCCGCCGCGATGGGCATGCGGACGATCAAGGTGCTCGGCGAGGCCCAGGCGCTTGCCGATCTTGCGGCACTCGTGAAGCTCGAGTTCCCGGACTGAGCACAGGGGCATCCGAGGGCGCGAATCGCACGGCCACCGAGCGCCAACGCTATCGCGCGGGTGGCTGCCGTCCTGTGCAGGCTGCCGCACCGGGAACATCGTCTACATTTAGGTGAATGACGCCAACCCGGCCCGCCGCCCAGATGAACGCTGCACCGAAGACCAAAGCATGCGTCGGGGCAGCGCCAGCCGGCCCGGCATGGCTGCCTTCCCAGGCAACAGTGCATCTCGCCGCACCCGGATCGCGGGTGCTTCGCCAGTGCTCGCGACTGCTGGGTCTTCTCGTAATGCTCATGTCGACGGCGCTGGCATCGGCAACTGGCTGCCATGGGGTGGTGATGCCCGCGCGCATCGGCGCGGGCGACACCGAACTGCAGCTGCGGGGAATGGGCCTGCGCGAAGCCACCTGGCTTGACGTGGATGTCTACGTGGCCGGTCTCTACCTTCCTGCCGGCGCTCGGGTCGCCGCCGCAGCGCTCGCCCCCGAGACAGCGAAACAGATGCGACTCCAGCTGTTGCGCGATGTCAGCCGCGAGGAGATGGCAGGCAACATCGAGGCCGGGTTTCGCAAGGCAGCAGGATCGCGATTCGCGCAGCATCGTGCCGCGCTCGACGTGCTGCTGGCGATGATCCCGCCGCTGTCCGAAGGCGAGAGCTTCATCCTCGACTACCGCCCTCGGGCCGATGACCCTGGCGGGGTACTGCAGCTGTGGCATGGATCACGCGTGCTCGGGGGCCTTTCAGGCGGCGATTTCGGGCGCACCCTGTTCGCGATCTGGCTCGGTGATGCGCCGCTGAGCGCTGCACTGAAGTCCGCACTGCTGGGCGGACCATGCAACGGTTGACGGCCACGCATGCAGCTACGGCTCCGACCACCATGGAGCTCGGCCCGTGGCACTGCTGAGCACACGAGACTGGGCAACGTGGATCGCCCGGTACGAGCAGGACCATCAGCATCCGGTCAACCGGGCATGCCACACCCTGGGCATCCCGCTGGTCGTACTCTCCGTTGCCGGTGGCGGCCTGGCATTCCTTCTCCCTGCACTGATCTGGCCGTCGGCGACACTGTTCGTCGTCGGCTGGGCGTTCCAGCTGTACGGCCACTGGCGCGAAGGCAAGCGTCCGAGCTTCGCGGGCGATCCCCGGTTTCTGCTGGTCGGCCTCGGGTGGTGGTGCACCCGGCTGGTGATGCCCCTGCTGCGTGCATCACGCACGAACGACAGCCCCGGCGAGGCCGTTTCCGTGCGCGTCCTCGCGGAACAGGTCGCGCTCCTGTACCGACTCACACCAACCTCGCTGCTGTTCTCGGTGATCGCGGCAACGCTGGTGTGCTGGCTGTTGCATGGCGCGACGCCCACGCCGCTGCTGGCGGCATGGTGGACGCTCGGCGTCGCGCTCAACGTCGTCCGGTTCGTGATGCTGCGCGGCTACCAACGGGCACAGAAGGGTCATACGTCGCCTCGGCTCTGGGCACGCAGGTTCGTGATCGGCGCGTTCCTCAACGGTGCCCTGTGGGGGCTGTGCGGCGTCGTGCTGCTGCCGCGCGATCAGCCCGCTCTTGCGTTTGCGCTGATCACGATTCTCGGCGTGATTCCCGGCGTCGCGTTTTCCTCGATGTCCGCGCTGCGCCGCGCATACATGGCCTTCGTCGTGCCGTTCCTGACGCCGATCAGCACGTCGATGCTGACCTCGGGACAGGACATCGATTTCATCATCGGTGTCGCGGCGGCGATCTTCCTCGCTGTCACCTTCATCATCTCCAGCAGGGGTGAGCGTGATGCTGTGCGGGCCTTCCGGCAGCGCTTCGAGAACGAGGACCTCGTCGAGGCACTCCATGCCGCACGCATCCGCGCGGAGCGCGCTTCCGAGGACCTCGCGAGCGAGATGCGCGAACGGGAGCTGATCGAGGTACAGCTCCAGGAAGCAAAGGAGCTTGCCGAGCGCGCAAGCCAGGCGAAGTCCCTGTTCCTTGCGAACATGAGTCACGAGATCCGCACTCCGATGAATGGCGTCATCGGCATGACGGAGCTGCTGCGCAAGACCGCGCTCGACGCGACGCAGCAGCGCTATGTCGAGATCGCCCAGCAATCCGGCCACACGCTGTTGCAGATCATCAACGACGTCCTGGACTTCTCGATGATCGAGGCCGGAAAGGTCGCACTCGAGCACCAGCCATTCGACATGCGCCAGCTGGTGGCCGACGTGCGCGACCTCTTCATGCATGTGGCGGTCGCCAAGAATCTGGGCTTCGCCTGCAGCGTCGATCCGGCAGTGCCGAAGCGGCTGCTCGGTGACCCGACGCGGCTCAAGCAGGTGCTCACCAACCTCGCCAGCAACGCGCTCAAGTTCACGGAGCGCGGCGAGGTTCGACTGCGCGTGCAGGGGCGGGCCGGAAGGTCCCTCGACTCCTGTTCGCTGCTGATCAGCGTGCAGGACACGGGCATCGGGATAGACGATGCCGGCAGATCGGCGTTATTCAGCTCATTCAACCAGGCCGACAGCAGCACGACACGGCGTTTCGGTGGCACCGGGCTGGGTCTTGCCATCAGCAGGCAGCTGGTGGAACTCATGGGTGGCAGCATCGCACTGGAGACCGCGCCCGGCACAGGTTCGCGTTTCACCGTCTACCTCGAACTCGCGGTGCGCGACGACCCGGCGGCAACGATCGTCGGATCGCCAGAACCGACCCCACAGGAAGTACCGAGCGACAGCGCCGTGCTGGTGGTCGAGGACAACGCCGTGAACCTGCTGCTCGCCGAGGCGATGCTGAACGAGCTCGGCTGCCGCGTGCTCACCGCCGGAAACGGCGAGGAGGCGCTGGCCATGCTGCGGTTGCACCCGGTGCAACTGGTGCTGATGGACTGCCAGATGCCCGTGATGGATGGCTTCGAGGCGACCCGACGGCTGCGTGCGCGTGAAGGGCGAGAGGGCGCCGCGCGTGCACGGCTGCCGATCGTGGCGCTGACGGCCAACGCCGTGCAGGGAGATCGCGAACGCTGCCTTGCGGCGGGCATGGACGACTACCTTGCGAAGCCATTCTCCAGCGCTGCCCTGCGCGAAGTGCTCGCGCGCTGGTTGCCGCAAGAGACGGCATCGCCAGCGACGTCGGAGGCAGCGTCGCCCCACGACGACAGCGGATTGATGCTGCTGGTGCCCGGCCAGCGTGGCAACGCCCGCCGCCCCGGGCAGGTATCGACATAACGCGGATAGGAAGCGCATGCACGCCGCGCCGGCGCAACGGAAATGCCCATCAGGGCCGACCGCAGGAGCGGGCTGTTGTGATGCGGTCGATGGCAAGGGAGACGAGGTCAGGATGACGATCGACAACTGCGACACCGGCATGCCCCGTTTCCCGGCTATCGGCGCACGCGCGCGACCTGCCTGCCGGATCACCCTTGCCTGCCTGTTCGCAGTCGGTCTCGAGGTCAGCGCAAGCGCTGCCGAAGACCTGACGGCGCTGAGCATGGAGGAGCTGCTGAACATCAGCATCGTGGGCGCCTCCAAGTACGAACAGCGGCCAGAGGAAGTAGGCGCTGCGGTCGCGGTCGTCACCCGCGACGAGATCCGCGCATTCGGATGGCGAACGCTTGCAGAGGCGCTCGACAGCCTGCCCGGTGTGCACACGACCTACGACCGCACCTACACCTACCTGGGTGCACGCGGCTTCGGGCTGCCGGGCGACGTGACGGCGCGGCTGCTGATCACCATCAACGGCAATCGAATCAACGATCCGGTTTATGACGCCGGCGTCGCCGGTCCCGAGTTCCCGCTGGACATGGCGATGGTCGAGCGCATCGAGTTCCTCCCGGGTCCGGGCGGCGCTGTCTACGGGCAGAACGCGATGTTCGGCGTGATCAACGTGATCACGCGCACCGGTGCGGACCTGGGCGGCGTCGAAGCCACGATGGGCTTCCAGAATCCGCAGGGCGCGCTCGAAGGACGCGTCGCATGGGGTGGCGAGCTCGAGAATGGAACAGACCTCCTGATAGCGATCTCCCGCTTGCGGGCCGATGGCGACGACCTGTTCTTCGACTACGGAGCGGCCGGCACGTCCGGCGTTGCCCGCGGCCAGGACGGCGAGCAGGACAGGGAGTTCTTCGCCAGCGTCGCCGGTGGCCGCTGGCGCTTCGAGTTCGTCTACGGCGATCGCGAGAAGGAAGATCCGACCGGGGCCTTCTTCAGTGATCCACTGGTGGCCGGTCAGTCACTCACTGACAGCTACGCGATCGCCCAGCTGAACTATGACCGCACTCTTGCCGACAACAGCGTGGACTTTGCGGGGCGCCTGTTTTCCGGGCGCTATCGCTATGGGGACAGCCTCGCATACGACACGCAGTTCTCGTTTCCCGCACAGGGTGACTGGTACGGCGCGGAACTGCGCCTCGTGACCACGACGCTCGAGTCGCACAAGCTGATGCTCGGCCTCGAGGTACAGCGGAACGAGCGCACCGACCAGTCCATCGTCGACGAGGCGCATCCCGAGAACAGCTACGAATTGAAGAACGCCGGCTACCGCGCCGGTGTGTACGCACAGGACGAATGGCGCCTGGATGAGGGCCTGATTGCGACCCTCGGACTGCGAGTGGACCGCAACGACACGACGGGAACCAATGCGAGCCCGCGCGCCTCCCTGATCTGGCAGGCGCGCGACGACACGACGCTCAAGGCATTGTATGGACGGGCACACCGTGCGCCGAACGTCTACGAGAGCGACTACGAAGATCCGTTCTCGCAGCTTCGGAACCCCTCGCTGCAGGGCGAGCGCATCGACACCCTCGAACTCGTGGCCGATCACCGGTTCAGCCAGGCGCTGGCGCTCCGGGCTTCCCTTTACGCCTGGACGATGCAGGGCCTCATCACCCTCGAACCCGACGAGGAGAGCGGGCTCACGCGATTCGAAGCCGGAGACGACGTCGATGCGCGGGGCCTGGAGCTGTCGTTCGACAGGATATGGGACGAGGGCGTGCGGATGCGCGGCAGCGTCTCCTTCCAGAACGTGGAATCGTCGACGGGCGCGGGCCTGCCCAACTCGCCCGCGATGCTGGGCAAGGTCAATCTCTCCGGTCCGCTGCCCTGGTACGGCATGCGGCTGGGGTACGAGATGCGTCATGTCGGCAGCCGCCTGAGCCTCGACGGCTCACGCCTCCGCAGCTACCGCCTCGCCAACCTCGAGCTCAGCAGCGACGGCATTGCCGAGGGGCTCGCCGTCTCGCTGTCGCTCAGGAACCTGTTCGACGAGCGATACAAGCACACCGCGTCCGACTCGAACTGGCAGAACGCGTTCGAGCAGGATGGTCGAAGCGTGCGCCTGCAGATCGATCTGCGATTCTGATCCAGCACGCCCATGACCTTCCGCAGCGGCCACCCGATCGAGCTCGACGCGCGTGCGCGAAGCCGGCGGTCGCGCGCCTCGCCGCACGGCGTGGTTCGCCTGATCTGGCTGGCGACGTTGCTGCTGCTTGCGCCCACGGCAGGCGCAGACGCGGCGACCGAGTACCGGCTCAAGGCTGCGTTCATCTACAACTTCGCCAACTTCTCGCACTGGCCAGCTGCCAGCGCGGGCAAGCTGCGTGTGTGCGTGTACGGCCGCAGCCCGATCCTGCGTGCGCTCGAGCCGATTGCCGGAAGGATCTCGAATGGCAGGCAGATCGAAATCCTGCAGCGCGCGCAGGACGCGACCGTCGAAGGCTGCGAGGTGGTGTTCGTCACGGAGTCCGCGATCGCACGTCTTCCGGCACTGCTCGCGGAGATCGGCGACGAACCCGTGCTGACAGTCGCCAACAGTCCGGGCGCCGGACGAACCGGTGCTGCCTTCAACATGGTCGTCGTCGAAGACAAGGTGCGGTTCGAGGTAAACCTGCCGGCGACGCGCAGGGGCGGACTGCGAGTCGACCCCCGGGTTCTCCGCCTCGCCACGGCGGTCCATCAGTAGCCACTCCGGAAGTCGCAGGGCAGTTCATGACGATCAATGCCGGCCCACGCATCATCCCCTGACCCGGCAGGCCGTTGCTCGCAACCCGCCAGGGTCAGCCGGTTCCAGCGCGGCCACGCGCAACCAGCGCAAGCACGTCGGCACGCGTCGGGATCGAGGTCGCCGCGCCGGCGCGGCTGGCGGCCAGCGCGCCGGCGGCGCTGCCGAGGTCGAGCGCGCGAGCGAGCGGTTCTCCTTGCTGCAGCGACGCCAGCAGGTAGCCGATGAACGCATCGCCAGCGCCCGTGCCGTCCACCGCGTGCACGGCAAAGGGAGGCACTGCCCGAAGCCCATCGCCGGCATCGTGCAGCAACCCGTGCTCGCCAAGCGTGACCACGACCGTGGTGTCGGGACAGCGCGTGCGCAGCCGCGCGAGCGCCGTGCCTGAATCAGTCTCGCGGGTGAGGCCGTGCGCCTCGTTCTCGTTGACGACGAGCAGCGCCACGAATTCCAGCGGGTAGGCATCGGCGGCCTGCGACCAGGGCGCGAGGTTCATGCACACCTTCGCACCCTGGGCATGGGCACGTCGGAGCACCACGTCGAGGTCGTTGATCTCGTTCTGCAGCAGGAGCCAGTCGCCGTCGCCAAGGCTCGCCAGCGCCACATCGATGTCGTCAGCACGGATCTCGAGGTTGCTGCCACCCACGATGACGATGGCGTTGTTGCCATCCGACGTGAGCTGGATGATTGCGTGCGCGGTCGGGATGTCCGCCTGCAATCGCAGGTGCGTCACGTCGATTCCAGCGGCACGCAACAGCGCGCGCAAGGGCTCGCCGTCGCTGCCCACGCAGCCCACGTGCAGTACCTCCGCACCCGCGCGGCGCGCGGCGAGAGACTGGTTGAGTCCCTTGCCTCCCGGGAACAGCGATACGCCGGAGGCACGCAAGGTCTCGCCGACGCGCGCGATTGCGGGCACGTGGTACACGCGATCGAAGCAGAGCGAACCCAGGTTGACGATCTTCGGCACGTGCTGCTCCGTTGTCTGTCGCCGCTTACCCGGACGGCGGGCGAAGGGGAGGCAGACCGGGGCTCGCATTTCACGCGGCCGGGTTGCTTCCGCCCGCCCTCATCCGCCGGCCCTCATCCGCCCGCCCTCATCCGCCGGCAATGCGGTGGAGGAAATGCACTTCGCTGCGTGGGGTCAGCGACTCGAGGAAGGGCTCGAACACGATCTCGCCGTCGATCGCCACCGACATGTCTTCCTGGATGGCCTGCCGCAGCGCTGGAAATCGCTCGGCGACGCGCTGCACGAGTTCGCGATAGTCCTTCGCGGGCACGTCGATGCGCTGCACGCCGCCCGTGGCGCGCAGCATCTGCTCGGGAAAGTACACCGTGGCCATCGACGAGCGCGATCCGTTCGCGCACGGCGGCAATGGCGGCGCCATCGCAGCCGTGCACACGAACGCTACTTGCCTGCGGCCTCGAGCGCCGCCAGCACGTTCGGCGGCGACAGTGGCAGGTGCGCGATGCGCACGCCTGTCGCGGCCTTCACCGCGTTGGCCGCCGCGGGGAGTGGGCCGACGAGGGGCGTTTCGCCCACGCCACGCACGCCGTAGGGATGCGACGGGTTCGGCACCTCGATGATCACTGTGTCGATCATCGGCATGTCCGAGGCCACGGGCACGCGGTAGTCGAGGAAGCCCGCGTTCTCCATCACGCCGCTGGCGTTGATCACGTACTCCTCGTTCAGCGCCCAGCCGAGCCCCTGCACGGTGCCGCCCTGCATCTGCCCTTCGACATAGCTCGGGTGGATGGCCTTGCCGGCGTCCTGGATCGCCGTGTAGCGCAGCACGTCGATCTTGCCGGTCTCCGGATCCACCCGCAGGTCGCAGATGTTGACCGAGAAGCTCGGGCCCGGACCGCGCGCGTTGAGCGACGCACGACCCGAGATCGGGCCACCGGTACGTCCGGACTGCGCCGCGATCTGGCCGAAGGAGAGCGGCTTCACGTCGATGTTCTGGCCCGGCTTGGGCACGGCCTGACCGTCGTCCCACTCCACCTGATCTGCGTCCACGTTCCAGATCGCCGCTGCGCGCTGCTTCATCTGGCCGATCACGTCCCGTGCGGCCTGGATCACCGCCATGCCGGTGGCGAAGGTCACGCGCGAGCCGCCGGTGGTGTTGCAGAAGCCTGCGTTCTCGGTGTCGCCCACCTGCACGCGAATGCTCTCGTAGGGGATGCCGAGTTCCTCGGCGGCCATCAGCGCCATCGATGCACGCGAGCCGCCGATGTCCGGGCTGCCTTCCACGATCGTGATGGTGCCGTTGTCGTTGACGTTGATGTGCGCGCTGGACTGCATGCCGGCGTTGAACCAGAACGCCGCCGCGATGCCGCGGCCTTCATTGGGGCCGAGCGGCGCCGTGTAGTGCGGATGCGCCTTTGCCGCCTGCAGGCACTCGATGAAGCCGACGCGCGGGAACTTCGGCCCGTAGGTCGCCTGCACGCCTTCCGACGCCGCGTTCTTCAGACGCAGGTCGATCGGGTCCATGCCGAGCTTCTCGGCCAGCTCGTCCATGAGCGAGTCGCTGGCATAGAGTGCCTGCGGCGCACCCGGCGCGCGGTAGGCCGCGACCTTGGGCTTGTTCACGAGGATGTCGTAACCCTCGATCTTGAAGTTGTCCACCTTGTAGGGCGCGAACACGCACATGGCCGCCGGTGCGACGGGCGAGCCCGCGAACGCGCCGGCTTCCATCTCGAGCTTCGCGTACATCGCGGTGATCGTGCCGTCCTTCTTGGCGCCGATCTTCAGGTGCGAGCGGCTGGCCGAGGCCGGACCGGAGGCGCGGACCACTGCCTCGCGCGTCATCACGAGCTTCACCGGGCGGCCGGACTTGCGCGACAGCACGACGCCGACCGGTTCGAGGTAGACCGTGGTCTTGCCCCCGAAGCCACCGCCGATCTCGCTGGCGATCACCTTGATGTCGGCCATGTTCAGGCCCAGCACCTTGGCGGTCTGGGTGCGCACGTCGAAGTGGCCCTGGGTGCAGCACCAGATGACGGCCTGGCCATCCTCGTTCACGCGCACCGTGCAGGCGTGAGGCTCGATGTAACCCTGATGCACCGTCGAGGTGGTGTAGGTGCGCTCGACGATGACATCCGCCTCGGCGAAGCCCTGGGCGAGGTCACCGCGCTTGAACTCCAGGTAGCTGGCGAGGTTCGAGGGCTTCGTGGGCTTCTCGGCCAGCCCCTTCGTGAACTGGTGCTCGTCGAGCAGCGGCGCATCGGCGGCCAGTGCGGCATCCATCGTCAGCACGACCGGCAGCGGCTCGTACTCGACGACGATCGCGGCCGCAGCAGCCTCGGCGATGGCCTGCGACGTCGCCGCGACGGCGGCAACGGCGTGGCCGTGATACAGCACCTTGGAACGCGCCATCACGTTGGTGGCGAGGTCGGCGAAGTCGCCTGCGCCCTCACCGCCCACGATGGCCTCGCGGCCGACCTTGGGAAAGTCCGCGCCAGTGGCGACGGCGTGCACGCCCACCATCTTCTCGGCCGCGCTGGTGTCGATGCGCTTGATCTTCGCGTGCCCGTGCGGGCTGCGCACGAACACCGCATGCAGCAGGCCCGGCAGGTTCTGGTCCGCCCCGTACTGGGCACGACCCGTGACCTTGTCCACGCCATCCGGACGGACCGGACGCGTGCCGATGTATCGATAGCTCTTTGCTTCGCTCATGCCTTCACACCTCGCATTTCAGCTGCCGCATCGAGCACGGCACGGATGATCTTGTCGTAGCCCGTGCAGCGGCACAGGTTGCCCGCGAGCCAGTAGCGGGTCTCTTCCTCGGTCGGATCCGGGTTCTCGTCGATCAGCGCCTTGGCGGCGACGACGATGCCCGGGGTGCAGATGCCGCACTGCAGGGCC
>SXGU01124178.1_pt1 | contig 10234 bp, 9 predicted proteins | sample 3174531 | NCBI WGS metagenome assembly SXGU01 (sample SAMN11356863, study PRJNA531348) | freshwater metagenome | isolation source: freshwater sample F1-140 | place: China: Fuxian Lake, Yuxi | collected 2017-12-25 | reverse complement strand
GCCGGGCCGCTACTTCGCGCGCTGGAAGAAGGATGAATTGGCGCGGGCGCTGTGCCGCACAGGCTGGCAGATACTGTCATTGCATGTGGTCAGTAATCGGGAACGGAAGGGCCGATGGATCAACGTGATCGCACGACGAGCATGAGAAGTGGCCATCCGTTCACGGGCCAGTACTCTCCCGGCTAGATCTTCATCGCCTCGTTCACTTCATGCAGCGTTGATTTCGCCACTTCTGACGCGCGCCGGCTGCCGGCTTGCACGATGTCTTTGACGCAGGAGGGATCGCCGAGCAGCTTCGCGCGCGCGTCCCAGACCGGCGTCAGCTGTTCGACTATCCGATCGGCGACCAGTTTCTTGCAGTCGATGCAGCCGATCGCCGCGGTCCGGCAGTCCTTGTTGATCTGATCCTGGACCGGTTGCGGTGAATAGATTTTGTGAAACTCATAGACCGGGCAGATGTCGGGGTTGCCCGGATCAGTTCGGCGCACGCGCGCCGGGTCCGTGACCATGGTTTTGAGTTTCTGGCGAACCGCCGGTTCGGCGTCGGATAGATTGATTGTGTTGTGGTAGCTCTTGCTCATTTTCCGGCCGTCGGTGCCGAGCACTTTGGGAAATTTGGTCAGATGTTCCTTTGGTTCGGGGAATACGGCCGTCTTGTAGATGTCATTGAATCGACGGGCGAGTTCTCTCGTCAATTCCAGGTGAGGGAGTTGGTCTTTGCCCACCGGCACAAAGTCAGGCTTGTACAAGAGGATGTCGGAGGCCTGCAGGACCGGGTACCCGAGAAAGCCATAGGTGGTGAGATCTTTTTCTTTAATCTCTTCCTGCTTTTCTTTGTAGGTCGGGTTGCGCTCCAGCCACGAAACGGGCGTCATCATCGAGAGCAGGAGATGCAGGATCGCATGTTCCGGAATACGGGATTGGATGAAGATCGTACACCGTTCTGGGTCGATGCCTCCGGCAAGCCAATCGACCAACATCTCGTGCACGAACGTGCGTATGCGGGTCGTGTCGGCATAGTTGGTCGAGAGCGCATGCCAATCGGCGACGAAAAAGTAGCAGTCGTACTCTGCCTGTAGCGCCTTCCAGTTTTCCAGTGCGCCCAGATAGTTGCCCAAATGCATGAGCCCGCTGGGCTGCATGCCGCTTAGGACTCGTCTATGCGGCGTTGTCATTGGGATCCTCCCCCGAGGCCCAGTGCCGTCGATAGGATCGTGTTGGAAAGACCGGAGGCGAAAGTGTTGGTGATGGTATGGATCACGCGCAGCTCCTTGTCGAAGACGATGAGGCCGACCAGAATCATCATGCCGTAGGGCTCCATGCGCAGCAGTGTCATCGCCGGTTTCTCCGGAAGCAGGCATGTCAGAATGCGCCCGCCGTCGAGCGGAGGGATCGGAATCAGATTGAACAGCGCGAGGAGCACGTTGATGATGACGGAATAGAGAGCCATGGCGGCGATCGGGCGAAGGACCATGGTGGTCACAAGGCTCGATGAGGAATCGGCGTCGGCCTCTTGCTGGTGAGACAGCGTCGGTTCCACCGCCAAAAGAAGGGTCAAGAATAAAGCGCCGGCCACGGCAAGGATGAGATTCATCCCCGGTCCTGCGGCTGCCACCAACGCCATGTCGCGTCTGGGATTATGCATATTGCGGGGATCGACCGGCACGGGCTTGGCCCAGCCGATGAAAAAACCGCCGGGTAACAAGAGGCAGATCAACGGCACGATAATCGTTCCGAAGGGATCGATGTGAGCGAGGGGATTCATCGTGAGCCGGCCCTGAATCTTTGCCGTGTGGTCGCCGCATTGCTCGGCCATCCATCCGTGCGCGTATTCGTGGAGTACCATTGCGAATAGCAGCGGAAGCCCCATGTAGGAGATTGTATGGAGGATTTGCGGAAGTGAGTTCATTCAGGATCGGCCTTGGCGCCTATCGAGCCACTGAGCACTATGGGAATGCAGGCGGCTGACTGTTTCAGGATTGTGTCAGTCCACCTGGATGAATTTACCTTGTTTCACCTGCAGAAGAAAGAGCGGCCGGTGCAGCGTGCCGTCCGGTCCGAATCCGGCTGGTCCGGCGAGTGTGGGCAATGTTCGCTGGGTCATGAAAAATTCCCGCAGCGTTTCGCCGGAGGTGACGCCGCTACGGACCCCTTCGATGACCGCGTTGGCTGCATCGTATCCTTGCATCGTGAAGAGCGAGGGGGTGGTTTGGAATCGTTTGTGATAGCGCTGCACAAATTCCTGCACGGCGGCGTTGGGGCTGTCCACGAAAAATCCGTCGACGAAGGTGGCGCCTTCGACCGTTCGATCCGTGGTGCGGGCAAAGTCTTGAGCATTCCATCCGTTCGTGCCGAGCAGCGGGACGCGCATGTCATGGAATGCCAGTTGTGCGGCAATCAGCCCGATGTCGTTGGAGCGGCTGGGGATGAATATCGCATCGAATCCCGGCGTATACAGGATTCGTTTATCGTTTCGTTGGAGCGGTTTTCCTGCCGGCTTCGATGGATCGACCGGGACGGCGAGTCCATACTTCTTGAGGTCTTCGGCTTTGAGCTGCGTGATCGGTGGACCAAAGTCGGTGTCTCCTTCGTTGAAGGGGACCGCGGCAATGATTTCCCCTTCATGCTGCCGGACCTCTTGCGCGAAGAGCCGTGCCAGTTCTCGGCCGTAGACGGTATTCGGGTAGAGGATGCAGAATCGTCGATAGCCTTGCTCCTTCGTGGCGTAGGATGCAATACGTTCAGCCTGCAGGCCGTAGGTGAGCGAGGTGCTGAACAGATAGGCGCCTAGCCGGCGGATATTGGGGAGTGTGGCAGTCGGGGTGATGAGCGGCACTCTGGTCCGTTGCGCCATTTCCGCCATAACAGGGAGATTCTTCGACAGCAGGGGGCCGATCACGACGAGCGGGCGGTCTTTGGTGAGCAGCGTTGAGAGATCGTCCAGAAATCCCTCGCGATCCGCATTCTGGTCCTTCAGGATCAAGCCGATGGACGGCATATCGGTCTGTTCGCGCGCGCGCTCGATCGCAAGCTGGATGCCGTCCAGGACATCGTTGGCAAAGGCGCCCAGGCGTCCTGACAATGGGAGAACCGCGGCGATGAAATACTGATTTGTTCTGAGTCTGGTGTTCAGCAGTTGCAGCGCATCGTGGGCCTTGGGCCCATGGGGATGCATCGGAAAGGCGGCGAGGAAACGGCGGAGTTCTCCTTCCGCCAGGTGATCTTCGCCGCGCGCGATGTAGTAGTTGATGAGACGAATGGAGGCGAGGTCGCCGGGATAGGCGCGCGGGAAGGCTTCCCGTATCCGGGTCAACCCTTTTCTGTCGAGCTTCTCCGCGATCATGTCTCGAATCTGCTCGCGCGTTTCCGCCGTCTGTTCATCCGACCCGCTGCCGATTCCTTCCAATAGCGTGCGGACGGCCCGGACGAAATCCTTCTTGTGCACCAAGCAGTCCGCCGTCAGTTTCAACGCGTCGTATTTGGTGTCGGGATCCTGGGTTGCTGCGCGGACTTGGGCCGCCAGCGGCAGAGCCAAATCGACATTGCCCATGGCGGCATGGGTGCGGGCCAGCAAGAGCTTACCTGGCTCGTTCAGCTCGGATTCCGGGAATTCTTGTTGAAGCTGGTTCAAATATCTGAGGGCTCCAGGATAATCCTGCATGCCGTAGAGGGCGCCGCCGAGGAGCAAATAGGTGTCGTCCAGGTGCTCAGGCCTTGGTGTCGTGGCGAGAAACTGGCGCAGGGTCGCTGCCGCAGATTCGTAGTCGCCTGTTTCGATCTGTTGCCCCGCTTGTGCTAACACCGAGGGATTGGGAACGGGGCTCGCCGTTTTATTCGCCGCGATTGCGGGCTCCGGCACAATGAGGCAGAGGCCGAGCAGCACCGTGAGCAATACGATACCGATCAGGCGCGGCAAGACCGGCAACGTGTGGAGATGGTGTGTGTCGGGGAGCATGGTGTTTGAACGGCGGCAGAGTCTGTCCCGTACCGACTGACTAGTATCGGAAAGGGGGCAAGGTGTCAAGGAGAACCACGGCGTGTTCATTGTGTTCGCAGCGGGAGTTGGCTATAGTTTCGTTCCTCATCCTTGCGCGGGGGGTGCCGATGACGCTCAGGAAGAATACCGCTGTGTGCGCCGGTGAATGAGCGTGGCTGATTCATTGGCCTCTGTCATCGATCCGCTTATTGAACGATACTTGGCGCGGTTGCGTGTCGAGGGTGGTTTGGCAACCAATAGCCTCGAGTCGTACCGGCGCGATCTTACCAAGTTCCAGCACTACTTGGCGCAGCATCAGATTGGTATGGGCGAACCGATTGCGCCGCAGGTCGTGGTGGCGTTTCTCGCGAGGCTGAAACGGCAGCCGCTTGCGGCGTCGTCCATCGCCCGCATACTCTCGGCGCTGCGCGGGTGGTTTCGTTTCCTCGTTCGTGAACAACTTGTGAATGTGAATCCGCTGCGCGATCTCACGGCGAGGCGACGGTCTGTCCGGTTGCCGAAGACGTTGACGATGCAGGAAGTCGTCCGGTTGCTGGATGTGCCGACCGGTTCCGGCGCTGAAGATTGCCGGGACCGCGCGATGCTGGAATTACTGTATGCCTCGGGTCTCCGAGTCTCCGAGCTTGTCGGACTCGCTGTCTCGCAGATTGATTTGAATGCGAGTTGTCTGCGCGTCATGGGCAAGGGGGCTAAGGAGCGAGTCGTGCCGATGGGACAGCAGGCACGGGATCTGCTGGCCGATTATGTCGCACATGTGCGGCCGGTGCTGCTGAAAGGCCGGATGTCTCGCGCCTTGTTCGTGTCGCGTCGCGCGCGCGCGTTGACGAGGCAGGCATGTTGGAAACTGCTGCGGCGACGTGCGCAGCGCGCGGGGATTGCAAAGCCGATCTCCCCGCATATGTTGCGACATTCCTTTGCGACCCACTTGTTGGAGGGCGGAGCTGATCTGCGGGCCGTACAGACGATGCTCGGTCACGCCGATATTGCCACGACTCAGATCTATACCCATGTGGAGCGTAGCCGGCTGAAGCAGGTCCATCGGCAATACTTTCCGCGGCAGGCCGGACGGAGGCTGTCTCGCCCATGAATAGGCATGGTCAGTTATCTGGTGCGAGAACCGATTGACATGGCAGTGGGGACTTGATAACCTCCGCCGGTACTTGTGAAGAAAGTCGGGCGGATAGCTCAGTTGGGAGAGCGCTGCCCTTACAAGGCAGAGGTCACAGGTTCGATCCCTGTTCCGCCTACCAAGAATGACTTGGGGCGCGAGATCGGACCAGTGATTGAATCGTCAACGAATATATAATTTTGGACGTGATCGACGACCGCTGATGGGGTTGTGTCGTTCCGATCCTCAGTACAAACAGATTTAAGGGGCCGTCGTTCAGCCTGGTTAGGACGCCAGATTGTCAATCTGGAGGTCGCGGGTTCAAATCCCGTCGGCCCCGCCATTTTTTCCGATGTCATGCCGCAGGTGCTAATCTGCAAGAGGAAGGTTGAAGGAGGTGCGCCTCCTTCAGGGCTACGCAGAAGTGGAGTTGTCCCTCACCAGAGTATAGGAAATAACAGCCGGTGAGGCAGAGGACAAAGCCGAGCCTGGTCCCTGTGCATTCCGCATTTCGTGGTCCCACCATTGTCTTCAGTGTCTGGCACACTCCATATTTACGGTGCGGTGTATTCACCGGAAAAAGGAGAGGGTAGACTCCCATGTTTCAATCCGGTCCCATAGGACTTATCGCGTCGCTCGGGGTGATCTCGAAAATCGTGCTGTTTCTGCTCGTGTGTTTTTCGATCATTTCTTGGGGCATCATTCTCTTTAAGTGGAAGACGTTCCGTACGACTGACGAGGCAGATCGCCGGTTTATGGCGGTGCTCTCAAAGGCCAAAGATCTCGATGAAGTCGCGCGGCATGCTCAGCGGACAAGCGGGAGTCCCTGCGCGAAAATTTTCCATGGTGTGACTGAACGATTGGGCCATGTCTCTGGAGCAGGCCGGGCGTCGTATGGCGGCGACGGAGCGCCGACAATCGATCGGCATGTCGTGGAGCGGACCGGCGCGCACATTGCCCAGGGCCAAATCGCCAAACTGGAATCGTTTTTACCGTTTCTGGCGACGACTGGGAATATCAGCCCGTTTGTGGGATTGCTCGGCACGGTCATGGGGATTATCGATTCGTTCCGCGAAATCGGCACGCAAGGCACGGCCAGTATTGCCGCCGTGGCGCCCGGTGTGTCAGAGGCATTGATTGCGACGGCGGCCGGACTGTTTGCGGCGATTCCCGCCGTCATCGCCTACAACTATTTTCTCACGCGCATCCGCCGCACGGCGTTCCACATGGATGCTGTCGTGGTCGAGTTGCTTGCGTTGCTTCCGGATAAAACGAAACCGGTGGCTTCGGTTTCTCCTGTTCATGGGGGAGTGAAGGGATGATGCTCGAGAACAGGCAGCGGCGGTTTTTGGCGGAGATCAACGTCATCCCTCTCGTCGATGTTGTGCTGGTGCTGCTGGTGATCTTCATGGTAACGGCTCCGATGCTCTATCGCGGGATGGACATCAAGCTACCGACGTCCGCTTCAAATACGATCAAGCCGGAGATCCGGGCGGTGCTCGCGATCGAAAAAGATCAGCGCCTCTACCTCGATAAAGATCCGGTGAGTGTCGCGCAGTTGGAGCACAAGCTCCGTGTGCTCAAAGAGGAGCACAAGGAGGTGTCGCTCTATCTGCGGGCTGATCGCGATGTGCCGTATGGCGTGGTCATTCAGGTCATGGATGGAGTCAAGAAAGCCGGCATCGAAAAACTCGGCATGGTGACCGATCCTGCCGGCCCTGAGCGTGTTGTCGATGCCGTGACATCAGCGCGCAAGAAATGAAGTTCTTCGCGGCAGTCTGCTCCGCCGAAGGAACATAGAGGCAGACGTTCATGGCACAGGCCTCAGGATCGGCTGATTTCTGGTTGAGCGATGAGCGGCAGACGGAGTTGAGTCGCCGCTTGTGGCGTGCGGTGGCGATTTCCCTCGTTGCGCATGTGTGTGTGCTGGCGATGGTCTCGTGGATTCGTCTGCCCAAGCATGGTGAACAGCCTCTGGCGTCCATCGAGATTGCGCTTGCCACAATGCCCGCCCCGCCGGTGCATGTAGACGAACCGCAAAAGAGCGAACCCAAAGCAGCGGAGGTTCCCGCGTCTGCTCCGCCTGCCAGACCTGCCCCACGTGCAAAAATGGCTCCGGTGCCTGCGCCAGTGAAAGCGCGGTCCAATGACGTCATGGGCGATGTCATGAAGGGTCTTTCACTGCCGGCCAATGCTCCAAAATTTGGAGATTTCAGCCCGACGGAAAAACCGAAGAAACAGCCAATCCAGTTGCCCGATGTTCCAGTCGTCACCGACACGAAGGAGCGGATCAAGCATTCGGCAGCCAAGCCGCAGCCGTCTCTCACGGAAGATTTGAATAAAGAGTTGGATGAGGAGTTCAAGAAGATCAAAAAGTTCGAGCTTCCGAAAGCGGCGCCTGCCGACATCGCGCCGAAGCCTGCGCCTCATGTCGAAGCGAAGTCGCCGAGTATCAAGGTTGTTGATACGACGCTCAAAGTTCCTGGAGTGGCGCCGGGGTCGAATGCATATCTGGGGCGTGTGCGGCAGCGAATCAGTAGTTTTTGGAATGCGCCGCCGGTGGATGCAGCCGGCCAGGGGTATGTGGTCATTGTGCAATTCAGACTGCATCGGAATGGATCGGTGACCGGGGTGGCGATCGAGCAATCGTCCGGCAATGAGTACTACGACTTGGCCGGGAAACGGGCGGTGCTCAGTGCGACTCCCTTGCCGGTCTTTCCTCCGGAATTGACGGAGGCGTATTTCGACGCCCATTTCACCTTTACCATCGGCGAATCACAGGGGTAAGACATGACATTTCGCATCGTCGTCTTCATCAGCTTGTGCCTGTCGGTCGGGCTCGCCTGGATTATCGAGTCCGGCGCGACGGACGTATTTTTAGAGGCGGCCAGGCCGGACTTTCAGAAGATTCCGCTGGGAGTCGCCGGGATCGACAACAGCGGCGGCGCCGAATCGCCCGAAGGACGGATCAGGCTGGGGAGCCGCATCGAAGAAGTGCTGAAGGCGGATGTGCGTCGGTCGCTGGTCTTTTCTCTTGTCGACTTGCCCAGCATCGGGATCAAGGTCGGTCACTTGGGGGCCGTACCGGACCCTGAGTTCAAGAAAGCCGCCGAGCAGGGCGTGTCCGTCATTGTGTGGGGCAAGGCTGGGATGACGAACGACGCCAAAGACCCTGATGTCAACATGGACGGGTATGTGTACGATGCCGGCAGTGATGAGATGGTCGGCGGCAAACGCTATGCAGGAGGCACGTCTGTCGTGCGGTTGATGGCGCATCGTTTTGCCGACGAACTGGTGTTTCGGTATACGGGAGAGCCGGGCATCGCCCGGACGAAAATCGCGTATGTGTCCGAGCAGGGTTCAGCCCGTGAATTGTTCGTGATGGACTACGACGGATACGACTCGCGTCAGTTGACGGCCGATGGATTCTTAAATCTCATGCCCAAATGGTCGCCGGACCGGCGGTTCATCGTGTTCACGGCCTATCGCAATCGGAACACGCAAAACATCGACATGATCGAGTTGGCGACGGGAAAGCGCTGGACGCTCGTGTCGTTGAGCGGACTCAATATCACCCCGGCCCTGTCACCCGATGGGAACTTTTTGGCGTTTGCATCCAGCCACGAGGGAAACTCCGATCTCTACAGCTTGGACACGCGCACAAAGGCGATGCAGCGATTGACGGTGCATGCCGGCGGCGATCTCTCGCCTTCGTGGTCTCCGTCCGGCCGAGAACTGGTCTTTACGTCGGACAGAAGCGGCGGGCCGCAGATTTTTCTCATGAGCATGGATGGGACAAATGTGCGCCGGCTGACATTCGAAGGAAACTATAATGCGGCGCCGGCCTGGTCGCCTCGCGGCAATTGGATTGCCTATGTCTGCCGAAGCCCGAAGAAAGAGTACAAGATTTGTTTGATCACTCCGGACGGCCAAAAGCGCGTACAACTGACGAGTGGGCCAGGCGTCGATGATGCTCCGTCCTGGTCTCCGGACGGACGGCATCTCGTCTTCAGTTCGACGGCCGGAGGGAAGAGCCAGATTTACATGATCAATGCCGACGGAAAAGATCTCGAACAGATCACGTTCACCGGAACGCACAACAGCGCGCCGACCTGGTCGCCTGCGTCGTAACAGCACTGTGGGGTCTTGTGCGACAGGGGCGTTCTCTGTATGAAAGTGGGAGTAACTCTTTAATTGTAGGAGGAGTGGGAATATGAAACGGTTGCAATCGATCATGTGTGCGCCATTGATTCTCGGATCGATCCTGTTGGGTCTATCCGGTTGTTTCTCCAAGGCGGTCCAGTCCGGAGGAGAGGGGCAATCCGCACAGCAGGGAGCGGCCAAAGGCTCCAATGAGGGCGGAGTCAGCCAGAATATCCCTGACACCTCGTTTTTCGGACAGAATGGCTCGGATGGATTGCGCGGATTGGATAAGAATCCGTCTGAAGAGCGACTCGGGGGGAATACGTTGACTGCCAAGGCCGATCCTGGCAGCGCTTCGCGCCAGATGGAAGAGCTTCGGGCCGAACAACTCGCCTCGGAGGCCGCTGGGTTGCGGGATGTCTTGTTTGCCTATGATAGTTTTGCCATTTCCGAAGAAGGCCGTCAGGTCTTGGCCCGCAATGCGGAGTGGATCAAGTCGAACTCGGGCGCTCACGTGACAGTCGAGGGGCACTGTGATGAGCGCGGCACGTTGGCCTATAATCTGGTGCTGGGCGAGAAGCGCGCCAAGTCGGTTCGGAACTATCTGGTCGAACTTGGCGTGTCTCCCAAACAGCTGCTGGTCGTATCGTACGGCAAAGAGCGGCCGGTCTGCGCCGAGCATACGGAGTCGTGCTACGCACAGAATCGCCGTGGGCATATGGTTGTTAAAGCGGGGAAGTAGTCAGTCGGATCACGGTGGCGGCCTTCGAGGAGTGTTTACGCAACGACATACGCACGGTGGGGTGCGTGATATGATTCTACGGGATCATATGAAGAAGAGGAGGTCCCCGGCGCATGAAACATACTGAGGCCGTGGTCGTCGTGGCCCTGTTCGCTTTTCTCTGCGGTTGTGTCGCGCACCAGTCCGATCTGAAACAAACCGAGAAGGTTCTGCAGCAGCGCATTCAGCAGCAGGATGACCAGCT
>SXGU01213926.1_pt1 | contig 10235 bp, 9 predicted proteins | sample 3174531 | NCBI WGS metagenome assembly SXGU01 (sample SAMN11356863, study PRJNA531348) | freshwater metagenome | isolation source: freshwater sample F1-140 | place: China: Fuxian Lake, Yuxi | collected 2017-12-25 | reverse complement strand
CAGATTGGCGGCGTCGTAGGTGAAGGGCGAATACAGGATCGGGTCGGCTTTGAACTTGGCCTTGTAGGCATCGAGGAACTTCTTGCCCGCGGCTTGCACCGGGATGCCCGCCTGCGAACAGATCAGGCCTTCGGCCGCCGGACCGGCCAGTTCGGCCATCTTGTCGGTACAGGCGCCGTCGCCGAAGGCGAAAACCGAGGCCATCTTGAGTTCTCGCGCCTGCTTGATCAGCGGGCCGCCGGTGGCGTCCATGCCGCCGTAGAACACGGCGTCCGGCTTCTTGCCCTTGACCTTGGTCAGCACGGCCTTCCAGTCAACCGTCTTGTCGGTGCCCTTCTCGCGCGGCAGCACCTTGACGCCGGCAGCTTTGAGGGTCTTCTCAACTTCGTTGGCAAGGCCTTCGCCGTAGGCCGTGGCGTCGTCGATCACGGCCACGGTCTTGGGCTTGCTGGTGGTGGCGAGGTAGTTGGCGACGGCCGGGCCCTGCTGGTCATCGCGGCCGACGACGCGGAATACACCCTTGAAGCTCTGCTCGGTGAGCGCCGGATTGGTCGCCGAACCGGAGATCATCGGCAGGTTGGCGCCGTTGTAAATCGCTGAGGCGGGAATGGTGGTGCCGGAATTCAGGTGGCCGACGATGCCGGCGACCTTGGCGTCAACCAGTTTCTGGGCCACGGTGTTGCCAACCTTGGGATCGGCCTGGTCGTCCTCGGAAACCAGTTCGAATTTCACGTCGCGCCCGCCAAGCTTGGGCTTCGCTGCGTTTGCCTCATCGACGGCGAGACGCGCGCCGTTCTCGTTGTCCTTGCCCAGGTGGGCGATCTGGCCGGTCAGCGGAGCGACGCTGCCGATCTTCACCACCAGCGGGGGCGGCGGTGCCTGCACGGGGGGCGGGGGGGGCGGTTCTTCCTTGCCGCAGCCCATCACGGCAACGGCGGCGATTACGGACAGGGAGAGGGTTTTCATGGGCACATTCATGGCGAGGCTCCGTTGTGTTCGGGGGATGCGAAGCGCGAATGATAAATCAGCGCAGAGGAATTCGCCGGATCGATTTTCCTCTGGATGCGAAAACGAAAAGGCCGCTCCGGCCTTGGGCGGGAGCGGCCTCGCAGGAAGCGTCGACGCTGCTTACTTGGCGCCGCCGAGTATCCACTTGACGAGGGTCTTGAGGTCCTCGTCTTTCAGCTTGTCGTTCGGCGGCATCGGAATCTGGCCCCAGTTGCCCTTGCCGCCCTTCTTGACCTTGTCTATCAGCATGGCTTCATCAGCGGCCTTGTACTTCTTGGCGACTTCCTGGTAGGCCGGGCCGACCAGCTTCTTGTCGACGGCGTGGCAGGCCATGCAGCCGCTCTTGGTGGCGAGATCCTTGTTGGCGAAGGCCGGCGCGGAGGCAATCAGGCCGGTGGCGATCAGCGCGGAGATCAGAACTGATTTCATTTGAAGTTCCTTTGTAGGGGTAGTCGATGGGTGTCCCGGGCACGGGTCGGCGAAAGCTACCGGATGTCGCTGGGTCAAAAAATGCTTCAGATCAATTTAGTATGTCTTCGATATTCGCCGTCGGGGCAGAGCAACTAACGCCGCGACAGACCCAGGCGTTGACATGATCGCTTTCCGGTTTGGCCAGCGCGGCCGGCAGTCCGGGCAGTCCGTTGGGCAGCGCCATAACCAAGCGCTTCGTGTCGGCACCGAGGGCGCGCGCCCATTCCGCCAGTTCCGCAGGCGGACCGCGCAGGATCACGATCTCGGGTGGCACCAGGGTTTCCTCGAGCACGCGCAGCAGCGAGGCGAAGCCGCCCGACGATTGGCACAGCTGCGGCCAGAACAGTGCCAGCGATTTCTCGGCGGCGGCAAGGTAGCGCGGCTCGCCCAGCAGGTGGCCCAGGCGCAGCAGTGCGAACGCGGCAATTCCGTTGCCCGAGGGCGTGGCGTTGTCGTGCCCGCTCTTGGGGCGGTGGATCAGGGTTTCATGGTCGTGCGCGGTGAAAAAGAAGCCTCCGGCCGCCGGGTCCTCGAAGCGCGCCAGCAGCGAGTCTGCAAGCTCGATGGCGAAGCGAAGGTCTTGCAGGCGGAAGTCGGCCTGCAGTATTTCCAGCAAAGCCGAAAGCAGGAAGGCATGGTCGTCGAGATAGGCGTCGAGGTGGGTGCGGCCATGGCGCGAGGTGGCCAGCAGACGGCCGTCGCGCCACATCGTCGTGCGCAGAAAATCCGTGGCGCGTTGCGCCGATTGCAGCCAGTCTGCACGCGAGAAGATGCGACTCGCATGGGCCATGCCCTCGATCATCAAGGCGTTCCAACTGGTCAGCACCTTGTCGTCGCAGCCTGGCCGGATTCGCTTCTCGCGTGCGGCAAAGAGTTTTTGTCGTGCCGATTCGAGCAGGGCTTCCTCGCCTGCACCCAGTTTGCCGACGATGCGCGCATGCCAGTGCCGGTTTTCGAAATTCGGCGGGCCGTCGAAGCCCCAGCGCCGTGCCGCCAGCGCCGACTCTTCGGGGGTCAGGATTGCGGCCAGTTCATTGCGGTCCCAGACGTAGTACCTGCCTTCCTCTCCCTCGGAGTCGGCATCGAGGGCTGAGTAATACCCGCCGTCGGGCGCCTGCATTTCGCGCAGCAGCCATGCCGCGGTTTCGTCGGCGACGTGTGCGTAAAGGGGATCGCGAGTCTGCTCCCAGGCGTCGGCGCACAGGCCCAGCAGCGGGCCGTTGTCGTAGAGCATCTTTTCGAAATGCGGGATCTCCCAGCGTTCGTCTACGCTGTAGCGGGCAAAGCCGCCGCCGATCTGGTCGTAAATGCCGCCTTCGCACATGTGGCGCAGCGTGGTCAGCGCCATGCTGCGCGATGCCTGGCTGTCGCGCGTGAGCAGGAAGCCGAGGTCGGTCGGGTGGGGAAACTTTGGCGCGCTGCCGAAGCCGCCATGCACCGGGTCAAAGGCGCGCGCCAGCAAGGCCTCGGCCGATGCCAGCGCTGCGGCATCGAAAGCCGTTTGATCGGCAGGCGCCTCAGGCACGGTGTCCATCATGGCCTCGCGCAATTCGGCGGCCTGGGCGACGATGTCCTCTTGCCGTTCGGCGTAGGCGGTGGCGACGCGCTCGCAAAGGTCGGCAAAGCCCGGCAGGCCGTAGCGCGGCTCGCGCGGGAAATAGGTGCCACCGAAGTAGGGCGAGCCGTCGGGGGCGAGGAACATGGTCAGCGGCCAGCCGCCGTTGCGCCGGGTCAGCATGTGGTGGGCGGTCTGGTAGATCTGGTCAAGATCCGGGCGCTCTTCGCGATCGACCTTGATGTTGATGAACAGACGGTTCATCACTTCCGCCACGCCCTCGTCCTCGAAGGATTCGTGGGCCATGACATGGCACCAGTGGCAGGCCGAATAGCCGATGGAGAGCAGGATCGGGCGATTCTGCTGCCGCGCCAGAGTGAGTGATTGCTCATCCCATGGCTGCCAGTGCACGGGATTCTTGGCATGCTGCAAAAGATAAGGCGAGGTTTCTGCGGAAAGGCGGTTGCTGATCGTCATGGTCGGCGTTGACGGCATTCGAAAACCTGACTATACCCGATAGATTTAGTCGGATATGGTGCCGCGAGCTTGGACTTTCAGGCGATGTGACCGGGGGAGTTGGCGAGCCGGGGACCGCCTCAGATGCCCATCTTTTCGAAGACGGTGTCCAGCTTTTCCTGCAAGGTGGCGGCGTTGAAGGGTTTGACGATGCAAGTCGTGACGCCGGCGCGCACGGCGGCGTTGAGCTTGTCCTGCTTCGCTTCATTGGTGATCATGATGAAGGGCAGGGTTTGCAGGCGGGTATCGGCGCGCACGTTTTGCAACAGGGTCAGCCCGTCCATGTTGGGCATGGCCCAGTCCGACACCACGAACTCGTAGCCACCCTGGCGCAGTTTGGAAAGTGCCACGGCACCGTCTTCCGCCTCTTCGACATTGGTGAAGCCCAGCTCTTTGAGCAGATTGCGCACGATCCGGCGCATGGTCGAGAAATCATCGACCACGAGGAACTTGAGGGCGGTGCGGTCGGGCAGGGTCTCGAGGGGCAGGGCCATGGACAGCACTATGCCCTAGGCACAGGCAGCCCAAAACCGTGAATACCGGCCGGAACTGCCTAGCTATCTTGAAACCGGGGCGGTCGCCGCAAAATCGGGCGGCCGGAGGCCCGGATTTGGCCGCTTATTCCAAGGACCAAAGCCGGGCGGGATGGGATCAGAAGGACAGCGTCTTGACGTTCGGCTGCAGGATATAGGCAGCCACATCGGCAGGCTTGGCGACGCCGATGCCCTCGACCAGATCGGTGGGCTTGAGATCGGCGTTGGGCAGGAACAAGGCGCAGACTTCGACCTTTGCCCCGGCCTTCATCAGGCCTTGCAACAATTCCTTGGGCGACTTGTTCATCGGCTTTAGCAAGGCCGATTCCTTGTCTTTGACCGCCAGTTGGCCGCCGTCGCTGCAGAGCAGGACGCGAACCGCCGCCTTTTGCGCCAGCGCCTGGCTGGCCAGAACCATGGCGACGCCTTGGGTCTGGGCAACTCCCGAGTTGATGCCGACGAAGACTTCGGCCGGGCTTTGTGCGTGGACGGGCAGGGCGCAGGCGAGGCCCAGCGCGAGGGTAAGGGATAGCTTGTTCATTTCGTGTTCTCCGATGATATGAGGCGGAATGCCGGGCGACAGGATGCCGCCCGGCCTTGATGTGAATTTACTTCTTGGCAACCATGCTGAACGTTCCGTCAGCATTGAACTTGGTGTCGGCATCGATGAAGAAGGCCTGCACCTTGCCGCCCAGCAGCTTGACTGTGTCATACGCTTCGCCAGAACGGGCGCCGGTACCGCAGACGAAGACCACCGGCTTGTCGGTTGGCAGCGTGCCGACTTTCTTTTCCAGATCGTTCATCGGAATATTGACCGCGCCCTTGATCATGCCGCTGGCGACTTCCTTGGGATCGCGCACATCGACCAGCATGATCGAGCCCGGATTGGCCTTCCAGACCGCTTCGAAAGAGGCTACCGTGACCGAGCCTTTTTCCTTGCCTGGTACCAGAGCAGCACCCGCGGCGGCCGGCGCTGCGGTGGCGCCGGCTGCGGCGCTTGTTGCGGCTGGCGCGCCGTTCAGCTTTTCCCACTCCGGATAGCCGGGCGGGTAGGTCAACACGTTGGTGTAACCAAGCTTTTTGGCTTTTTCCGCCGAGTTGTCGGAAAGCACGCACTCCATGCCGCCGCAGTAGAAGATCAGCATCGTGGCCTTGTCGGCGGGCAACTTGTCGACGTGCTTGTCGAACTCGCTGTCGGAGATGTTGATCGCGGTCGGGATCATGCCCTTGTCGGCAACGCGCTTGGGCCGGGCGTCGACCAGCACATACGGCGCCTTGTCCTCGGCCAGCTTCTTGAGGTAGGCCGCGGATACCGACATCTGCGCGCCCTTGGCCTTCCATTCCGGCGAGCCGGCCGGGTAGACCTTGATGTTGGTGTAGCCCAGCTTCTCGGCCTTGAACGCCGAGTTGTGGCTGAGCATGCATTCCAGTCCGCCGCAGTAGAACAGCAGCAGCGTCGCTTTGTCGGCGGGTAGCTTGTCGACCATCTTGTCGAACTGGCTGTCGGGAATGTTGATTGCGCCGGGAATGTGGCCGAGGTCGTACTGGCGAGCGGCCGGGCGCGAGTCAATGATCACGACACCCTTCTTCGGCGGAATGCTGACGTTCTGTTTGACGAAGTCGTAGTCGACCAGTGCCTTGTTGTACCAGCCGTCCTTGGGCTGGATGGCTGCCGCGTCGGCGGCATACGTGGGTGCCGGGAAGGCCAGCGGTCCTGCACTCAAAGCCGCGCACACGGCAAGGAACAGGGTAAGTTTGCGGGTACTCATGATGATCTCCTTATAGAAGAGTGAATTTTTCAGTAGATTCGTTGTAGCGCACCAGCGCGTACCAAAGCAGCAGCAAAGTGCCGCCGGCCGCCAGGGTCCAGCCCCAGTTGCCCCACATTTCCGGCAGGTAGGCCTGGAAACCGACCTTGGTCATCTCCCAGGTTTCGACATTGGTTTCGTCGACGGTGGTGAAGCCGAGCTTCTTGAACACGGCGCTGGCGGTGGACCCCATCCAGGAAAAGAAGAACATCGTCACCCATAGCTTCAGGTGGCCTTCGCCCATGCGCCACAGCGAGCCCGAGGCGCAACCGCCGGCGAAGACCATGCCGATGCCAAAGATCAGGCCGCCCACCAGCGAGCCGATCCAGAACGTGGCGGGAATCGCCAGGTAGGGATCGATCACCTTCTTCTGGAACAGCAGTGCGGCGATGGGGATGCCGATCGCAAGCGCGAGGATTACTGCCTTGGTCATGTCGCCTTCGGCCGTCATGAAGGGTTCGCGAAAGGCGCGCGCGAAGCACAGGCGCGAGCGATGCATGATGAAGCCGATGGCGAAACCGGCGACCACGATCACCGCGCGCGCGGCGATCTTCTCGTCGGCTGATCCGTACCATCGCGTGGCCCAGAGGAGCACGCCGACAATGACCGCAAGGCCCAGCCACGGGTAGTTGCGAATCACTCCTTCCGGCACGTCGAGTGCCGGCGGCGCCTGCATGCCCCATTCGATGTGGTCCAGGGTCCACAACAGCAGCTTGAGGCCGATCGCGGCGCCGGCCAGCAGGCCGACCCACATCGCCCAGCCGGCGGGTGACGAGTGCAGCACCGGGTTGAAAAAGCCGCCCGTGGTGCAGCCACCGGCAAGCGCCGCACCGATGCCGAGCAGGCTGCCGCCTGATGCGGCCCAGACGTATTCCAGCGGCGGCGGACGATTGGGGCTGAACTGGCGGGAGAGCAGCGCGGCGGCAAAGGCGCCGAGCACCAGCATGATGTTCATCAGCGACATGCGATGCATCACAAAGTCTTCTGTCTGTTGCGGCACGCCGAGCATGGGGCCGAGGCCGATCAGGTTGTTGAACCAGTCGCCCCAGAACTTGACGCCGCCGAACACGCCCCAGACCAGGCCGGAGAGCATCAAACCGATGATGGTCAGCACCAGCAGCATGGCACCGACGAAAGGTGACCACTCTTCGACGAAGATGGCCTGGAAGTCGGCCTTGAAGCCGGCACGCCAACCGGGATCGCTATCGCTCATCACTTACCTCAGACCGTTGTGTGCGAACGTTCGGGCACCTCGCTTTGACAGCGACGTGCCCGGATGCGTTTGCGTTGGAGATCAGCTGCAACTGGCCGGGGCGTCGCCGTCCTTGGCGCCCTTGTTGAGGAAGGCCGCCACGTCGTCAAGCAACTCCTGGTCCGGCGTGTCGGCGAATTTCTCGGCCGCCTTGTTGCCCGACTTGATGCTGGCACGATAGGCCTTGCTGACGTACTGCTTGACCGTGTCCTTGCCCTTGGCGTGCTTGTCGGCCTTGATGTAGGCCGCCCATTCCGCCTTGGTCTTGGTGCTCGGATTGATCGAACCGATGGGCGCCACCGCGTGGCAGGAGGTGCATACGCTGCGGTAGTAAACACGGCCGCGTTTCCAGTCGGCGTCGTAGGCGGAGGCCGAAGCGGCAATGACCGAGAGGATGGCGCCGGCGGCGAGGGTCTTGATGAGTTTCATGGTTGTCTCCGTAAGTAGGGTGTTGGTTTGTTCAGTCAACTTCTTCCCAGCCGGTGATCATCGCCTTGATGTGGGCGGTGGGGGTGTGACCGGCAGTGGTCAGATAAACGTGGGCGATGAGGAAGGCCAGCATCATGAAGGCGCCGATGGTATGGCCGGTGGCGACCCATTCCAGCGGCAGCTTGCCCAAGCCCCAGGCTGGCCACTTGTCGTAGAACAGGTAAAGCCCGCCGGTGATCCAGAGCAGCGGGCCGACGCATACCAGAATGAACAGGTAGGCCAGGCGCTGCAGCGGGTTGTGTTTGCGCAGCGTGGTCAGACGGAAGGGGTGGGGCGCGTTCTTGAAGATGCCGAACAGGTAGTAGTTCGCCATCGCCACGACCTTTTCCGTGGTCGGGATGTATTGCTTCCATTCGCCGGTGGTGAAGTGCCAGAAGATGGCGAACACCCAGAGCCCGATCAGCGTCCAGGCCGCGATGGTGTGGTAGGCCACCGCCTTCTCGAAGCCGAAGATGGTGTAAGTGCCGTGGATGTCGAAGGCGGTGAGCATCAGGAAGATGATCAGGCCGGCCTGCGACCAGTGCCAGAAGCGTTCGAAGCGCTTGAAGACGTAGATGCGTTCAGACATGGTGTGCTCCTTAGTGCTTGCGGGCGGTGACGATGCGCAGGGCGCCGTGACCGATGACGCCGAGCAGGGTCAGCAGGACGATGGCCCAACCGGCGGTGTCGACCAGCTTGTTGTTGTCGCGGGCGGGCAGATACACGCCCTGTATGCCGGCGAGCCGTCCATCCTTGGCATGGCATTCGACGCAGCCCAGAGCCTTGTCCTTGGGTGCCACCATGTGGGTGATGGGCCAGGACATTTCGGTCTTGATGAAGTCGAACTTGCCGGAATAGGGTGCGCCGGAATCCTTCATGCCGACCGGTATCGCCTTGTCCCAATCCAGGTTTTTCCAGAAGCCGGTGTCGTCGTTGCCGGCGGTATGCGGCGTGATCAGCGTCTTGTTCACCGGGTCGTAGGGTTGCGAGCCGCGGAACACCTTCATCGGCCAGATCATCGACTTGCCGTCGGTCGGGCTGCCACCCATCTTGTTGATCTGGGTGCGTTGCTCGGTCTTCTCGATCTTGTCGCTGAGCAGGGTGAATTGCACGTTGCCGTTGAACCAGGCGTATTCGGGCTTGACGTTCTCGGCCAGGGTGAAGTCGCCCTTGCGCGATTCGTAGGTGATACGGCCCTTGGCGTCCTTCTTGACGATGTGCTTGCCGTCGGCGTCGCGCTTGCCGGCGGTGGACCAGTCCCAGGTCATCTTGGTGGCGATGCCGCCGCGTGCGTAGGTGGGAATGTGGCAGGTCTGGCAGGCGATCTTGGTCGCGTGCTGGTTCAGCCGGGCCTCCTTCTTGTGCGGCGCGTTGTCGTGGCAGGCGACGCAGGTGGCCGGGTTGCCGCTGCCGGCTTTGCCGCGCACCTGCACGCCTTTGTCGTCCTTGGCGGTCGGCGTGTAGCGGCTGCCGGCGACGTCATGGCTGGAGGTCTTGTGGCAGGTGCCGCAAGTGAAGTCCAGGCCTTCGGCGTCCATGTGCACGTCGAGTTCCTTGGTCGGCGCGGCTAGCGAACTGTCCATGTCGCCATGCTTGACGCCGTCGCCGCCACCACCGTTGAAGTGGCAGGCACCGCAGGTGTCACGGCTCGACTTGCCGACCTTCTGTGCGATCTTGGAAAGATCGATGCCCTTGATGATCTTGCCGGACCCGGGCGGGAACTCGGTGTCCTTGGTCACCGGGTTGCCGGCGAAACCGGGCGGCTTCTTGTAGTTGCCGGTGGTGTCGTGGCAGGCCAGGCAATCCACGTTTTCCTGCTTGGCGAAGTCGAAGTTGGCATCCTTCCAGCCGTAGCCGATGTGGCAGGAGGTGCAGGAGGCGTAGTTCGAGGCGATCGAAATGCAGAAATTGTTGAGAATGGTTTTCTTGCCCAAGGTCTGCTTGGTCTCGGGATTGAGGAACTCCCATTTCCAGTGCTTGGTGCGGTGGATCTGGCCGGCAGCCTCGGTGTGGCATTCGAGGCAGGCCTTGGTGACTTCGGGGCCGGAGTCGAAAGTCTTTTGCAGTTGCTTGAACTTGGTATGGTCGGCCGTCGTCGTCAGCTTGACGGGTTTCGCCTCGGGTTTCGCTTCTTCAGCGAGCACCGGGCCGGTGGCGGCGAGCCATGCGGCGCAGCACAGCGCCAGTGTGGCTTTGATGTATCGGGCGTCCATTTGGGGTCCCCACGGGTATCGAAGTATCAGATAGTATGAAAATCATTATCTGCTTATATACCGTGGAGTTTTTGACCGAGGTCAAGAAACATGCCTGACCTCGTAGTTTCCGCAGGACGGTGTCAGGACAGTTGGCCGATATCCCGAATTGCCCCGGTATCGGCCGAGGTGGTCATCGCCGCATAGGCTTTGAGCGCCGCCGAGACTTCGCGCTGGCGATTGACCGGTTTCCAGGCCATGGCGCCGCGCGCTTCCATTGCAGAACGCCGTGCCGACAGCGCCGACTCTTCGACCGCAAGGTGGATGCGCCGATTGGGGATGTCGATCTCGATCGTGTCACCTTCCTCGACCAGGCCGATGGTGCCGCCTGATGCCGCCTCGGGCGAGGCATGGCCGATGGAGAGTCCCGAT